>ULWN01024746.1_pt1 | contig 59447 bp, 67 predicted proteins | sample 1960371 | NCBI WGS metagenome assembly ULWN01 (sample SAMEA4835813, study PRJEB28245) | human gut metagenome | biome: gut microbiome; material: fecal sample | place: Denmark | collected 2008 | reverse complement strand
ATGTATTTTTATTTTATGATACCCGTCGCCACGCTGACGATTCCCGTCGTTCCGCTTGCGATAATTTCGGTTTTGTCGTTCCCGATGGTGAAAATCGTGTCGTATTTCAAAAACAAAGCGATCGTAACGCTTGTTTTAAGCGTCGTTATGTTTTTGGGATTTTTCGCGATCTATATGGTTTTTGTCAGATATATCGATAAATTCGTGGGCTCGGGCGCGGCGAAAGTTTTGCCGAAAGCCCTTGCGGATATGATAATCGCAATCGACAACGTCGTGTTTTACAACAGGTTTTTCGCGCTGGCTCTCACTGGGACGAGGTTTTTCGGAAACGTTTTGATATACCTTGCCGTCGTGTGTCTGTCGGTCGGCGTCGTGACGGGGCTTGCCGCAGTCCTTTATAAAAAAGCCGCGGGGAAGTCGGGCGAGGAAACGAGAAGGAAATCTTCCGCAAAAAACGACGTTCTCGTATTGTCCGGAAAGAAAAAGGCGTTGTTTTTAAGGGAAATCAAGTGCCTTTTCAGGAATCAGAGCTTCGCCTTCAACAGCGTTATGGGCAGCGCAGTTACGCCGCTTATCGTCGTCGTGATGTATTTCATCGGACTGAAAAGCCCGACCGAGCAGACGGGACAAGCGTTGTCGTCGCTTGCAAACGGGTTTTCAAACGTCGGCGTTACGTTCTTTTATTCGCTGATGCTTTTGTGCGGAATGAATTACACCGCGTCGCTTGCGATATCGCGCGAAGGCTCGACTTTTTGCGTTTTAAGGTATATTCCCGTTGATTTTTCGGAAATTCTTAAAACGAAAATCAAGGTTGCGAATCTCGTGTCGTACGTCGGAGTCGTGCTTGTATGCGCGGCGTCGCTCGGCGTGACGAAGGGCGACGTGGCAAACGTACTTCCCATGACGCTCGCGCTGTTCGTGTACGCATACGCGTTCAACAGTATTTGCGTTTTCCGCGACCTGAAAAAACCCAACGTATCCTGGACAAGCCCGTACGAGGTGATAAAACGCAACTTTTACCCGATGGTGCCTATGTTTTACGCAATGGGGCTCGGCATCGCGTTTATGGTGATAATGTCGGTCATCGCAAAGTACGAAAGCGCGATAAACATTAAACTCGGTGTGTCGCTTTTCTGGATCGGAACGATTGTTATCGGCGTCGTAATCGCAGTCGTCGTCAACGTTACCATGAAAAAGAAAGCGCAATTCTTCTTTGACAGAATTAACGTAAATTAGGAGATATTATGAAAAAAATCGGTCTTGACGTCGGCGACGTCAGAATTGGAATCGCAGTTTCGGATATGCTGGGCATCTGCGCGAACAGCCGCGAAAGTTACCGCCGCGTAAACGACGACGTCGATATTCAATACTTCATCAAACTCGCGCGCGAAGAAAATGCCGATACTTTCGTTGTCGGGCTTCCCATCAATATGGACGGCACCGAAGGGAAACGCGTCGAAGTAACCCGTGAATTCGCTGCAAAACTTGCGGAAAAAAGCGGGCTTCCCGTCGAGTTTCAGGACGAGCGTCTTTCAACCGTCAGCGCGGAACGCGTGCTACTCGAAGCGGATATGAGCAGGAACAAAAGGAAGAAAGTTATTGATGCGGTGGCGGCGTGCATTATTCTCCAATCCTACCTTGATAAAAAGTCATAATTTTGCGACCTTTTGAGTTTTTTCGGGAACCCGAAAATCCGTGTACGCCAAGTACACTAGGATTTTCAGAACCCCAAAAGAAACGTCAAAATCTCATCAAAATTCTGACTTTTTAGGGGAAGAAAAATCTCGCCGTTTATCGGGAGTTAGTTTTAGAATTCTGACTTTTTAAGGGAAAGTTGGGGAGAAGGAGCAAACGAGCAAAAGACAGACAAACGATTGAAATGAGTTTGTTTGGTCAAAAGCAAGATTTGCGACGTAATTCGCGCCATTGTTGACAAATAGTGCGTTGCACGGAAAGGAACAAATTCCTCGCAAGAGACTTGTACTTGCGTTGGGAAAAGGGGTGGAATAATGAATCATACATTTTCGGCAAAAAACGTGGTTGTGGCGTATCGTGGCGGCGCACGAGCGTTAAGACAATTCGATCTGGATTTTTCGGGAAAATGCCTTGCCGTCGTCGGCGGGGAAAAGGACGGGAAAACCACGCTTGTCAACGCCGTTTCGGGGCTTGTGACTTACGACGGCGAATTTATCCTTGACGGGCGCGCGCTGTTGAAAAAGCCGTCGGGGAACAGCGTGCAGGCGATTCTGGAAGATTATTGCCTGTTGAAACGCAAAACCGTGCGTGAAAACGTGGAATATCCGTTGAAAATACGCTCGCTTGACCTTGCGCCCGCACAAAACGCGATCAGAGAATTCGGGCTGGCGAGTTACGCAGACATTAAAGCCGCAAAAATTCCCGAGCACGTCAAACCGTACGTCGCAGTTGCAAGGCTGTTGCTCGTTAAGCGCGATTTATATCTTTTCGACGATATTTTACGTCCGCTCTCAGGCGACGATAAGGAATTGTTTTTAAGGAAATTGAAAGAAATCTTTTCAAAACTCGACGGGATTATCGTGTACGCGACAAGCGACATCGACGAGGCGAAATTCCTTGCCGACAAAATCGCGATAATTTACGGCGGCGTTATCGAACAGTACGGGACGTACGACGAATTAAGAAACAAGCCGCTTTCAAGAAAGGTTGCGGAATACTTCGACGATAAAATCGAACTTCGTCCGTCGGTGCTCCGCGAGTTTTCGGGACGGCTCATGATACGCTACGGCGACGACAACGTTACGCTTCCCGAGGGCAGCGCGGCAAAACTTCTCGACAAACGCTACGTCGGACGCGAAGTATCCGTCGCGCCTTATCGAGGCGGCGATACCTTGCAATATCTTATTCTCGATCCGTCCACCGATAAAACGATTGTGAAATATTAAAAACCGATTGAAAAAGCCCGAAAATAATATTCGGCATTAAAGAAGTAATCATGTGGGTAATATATGCGTTTGGCTCTGCTTTTTTTGCGGGAATGACGTCCATTCTCGTGAAGTGTGGGCTGAAAAAAACAAATTCCACCGTGGCGACGGCGATTCGTACGATAATCGTACTGATTATGTCGTTTTTCATGGTGCTTATAGTCGGCTCGTTGAAAGATATCGCAACCGTTTCCGCAAAAAACTGGGTTTTTCTGGTGCTGTCGGGGATTGCAACGAGCGCGTCTTGGCTTTGTTATTTCCGCGCGATCCAGCTCGGCGACGTGAACAAGGTTGCGCCCGTCGACAAATCGAGCACGATATTGACGATACTTCTGGCGTTTATCTTGTTGAAAGAGCCCGTTTCGTGGCTGCAAAGTGTATGCGTTTGTATGATTGCCGCGGGCACGTTTATGATGATTGAAAAAAAGGACGTCGGCATCGTCACGAACACAAGCAGAGCGTGGCTTCCTTATGCGGCGGCATCGGCGGTGTTTGCCGCGCTTACGTCGATTCTCGGCAAAGTCGGCATTTCGGGGGTTGAGTCAAATCTCGGCACAATGATCCGCACGATCGTCGTTTTGTTTATGTCCTGGCTGACGGTTTTCGCGACGGGAAAAGGGAAAGAAGTCCGCGGCATTCCGAAAGGGGAAATGGCGTATATCTGCGTTTCCGGGATTGCGACGGGCGCGTCGTGGCTGATGTTTTACAAGGCGTTGCAAGAAGGGCTTGCAAGCGTCGTCGTGCCAATCGACAAACTGAGCATACTCGTAACGGTCGCGTTTTCGTATTTCGTCTTTGGCGAGAAACTTTCGGTGAAAGCGTTTTTCGGACTTCTCCTTATAGTTTCCGGCACGCTATTAATGCTTGTTAAAGTTTGAATAAACGAAATAGACTTGCGAAAATCCGCAATAATGTCCGCCGCACGCGCGTGTGCGTATTCCAAATAATCAGACGCAAAAATTTTCCGAAAAAATAAGTAAAAGATTTGACATCAAACGGTAATTATGCTATATTACATCTTGCTTGCGGTCGTGGCGGAACAGGCAGACGCGTACGTTTGAGGGGCGTATGGGAGACCGTATGGGTTCAAGTCCCATCGACCGCACCACGTTGAAACTCTAATTTGTCTCGAAAGAAAATAGCCTTTTTTGGGGCATAATTAGAGGAAAAACCACCTCTTTCACTCATTATCAGGGTGAGAGGGGTGATTTTTTTATGCCATGCGGGGAAAGCAAAACCGAGACATTCCGTACATTCGGAAAAATGTCGAAACTACAAAATGGATTGGATAAGGGGAACATAACACAATATATTGTGTCCACAAGCAGACTTTTGAATGCCATTGAAATTGACTTTTACGCATAAATGTGGTAGTATTTGGGGCGAAGGAGGAAAGACAAGATGAAGGTACTATCGACAAGACTGACGATGCGGGATGGCTACTCGACAAAGCAGTTCCGAGAAACAATCGTAAAATGGCTTAAAGACGGACCACCGAGTAAAGAGGTCGGCGAGAGGTTTGAGCAACAGGACCTCATCCGACCATCGACTCTAAAAGCAGGATACTGTACTCTGGAAACATTCATCCTTAAGAAAGATTATGCCGAGTATACTGCTTGCAGACTGACACACATTTACAGAGACCAAACGTGGGTTACTGATATCATCCAAAAAACAGGACCGAGCGAAATCAAATTGTACATCAACATCAACTGTTTGGGCGACACGACGCGATTCGATGAGACACCAACCGTTCGCACAGAGGTAATTCGTGCATTCGTAAAAAGCGGGTGGGTAAAAGTCGAGGAGCTTCCGATATCGGTTGAACCATTGATGCTGACCAGAGAGCGAGTCGGTCTTGCCGTGAAAGTGATAAATGGCGAGTACAACGGCAGCCTTCCTGTGGTTTATGTCTCCAAGTTTTTCGATTCGGCGGGACATGAGGTTGACGTTCAGAGGTTAGCGAAAGACCTATCGGGCATTGCCATTGTCCTCGCAGAAGAGGATGATAACTATCTCGAAACCCTAAAAGAACAGACGAACAGGAACAATCCATTCAACGGACACATTGGAATATTCTTCCCGAATTCAAAAAACTCGAAGGAATATCGACCGTCCGATTGGAAAAGGTATGGACCACTCAATGCGACAATACAGAAAGATGTCGTAGAATACATAACAGCCCAAACTGATGCCGACGGGGTATCCTGGGAACAGTTACACAGCGAAATGATTGCAAACCAAGCGAAAGAAAGCGAGGAATTACTAAATGAAACTATTAACGAAAACGGAACATTAGAGGAACAACTCAAAGAAGCGAAAGAAAAGTTGCATCGCGCGGTGCAAGAAAACAAGTCGCTCGTGGCTCAAAATGAAAACCTCATTCAAGCTATAAATTCCAGAGACGAAGGGAAGAAAATGCTTCGGTCTGCACCGATTGACGAGTTTTTCAACGGAGAACAATACGACCTCGTGGTCTCAATCCTTACAAGGGCATTGCGGAACACAGAGGCGGACACTCGAGCATATGAACTCCTCGAAGGTATACTTGCCGAAAACGAGGTGCAGGGTGAAGGAAGGGCGGTCGACGATACGCTAAAGCGGGTGCTATCCAAAGGTGAGAACATAAAAGAGCGCGACCTGTTGGATTTGCAAAGTCTTGGTTTCGAGGTAATCTCGGACAGCAACCATTATAGACTGATATACAAGGGAAACGAAAAGTATGTCATTACTCTGCATAAAACGCCGAGCGATACTCGAAGCGGAAAGAATTTGGTATCAGACATACTGAAAACAATAAGCATTTACAGATAGATGTTAATACAGCAGCCGACTTCGCAAAAATGCGAGGTCGGTTTTTTGGCTTTATATAACCATAATTGCGGACACTTTTTTTACCAAATCACCCCAATTTTGATAGATTAATGGGTTTATTTTAATTATCATTATAATACCCGCACATCAATTCGCCTATGACTATGTCAAATTAACGGCGAGAAGGAGGTGAGAGTAATGAAAACAAATGATGGGAGGCGGAGGAAACGCTCCGCCTCTGCCGAAAGGATAAAAAACGCCTACAACGGAGAGAGCAAAGTAGAGGTTGAAGTAATAGAGGCAACCGATGCGGCAAAACCAAACGATGCGCCAAAGGAGATGAAGGTATGCGCATACTGCCGCGTCAGTACAGAAGAAGAGTCGCAACAGAGCAGTTATGAACTTCAGGTTCAGCATTATACCCAATACATACAGGACCATGAAAATTGGACATTACAGGGTATATATGCTGACGAAGGAATTTCCGGGACGTCGGTCATGCATAGGAAACAGTTCCTTCAAATGATAGAGGAATGCAAGGAGGGAAAAATCAATCTCATCGTGACCAAGTCAATAAGTCGATTTGCCCGAAATGTTCTGGATTGCATATCGTATGTCCGACAACTAAAACTTCTCAATCCGCCCGTTGGCGTGTTTTTCGAAATGGAGGGCATAAACAGTCTCGATCCGAACAGCGAGATGATTCTGACAATATTGAGTATCGTTGCCCAGGAGGAATCCAAGCAAAAATCCGACAGTCTGAAATGGTCGTATCGTCGGAGGTTTGCAAAGGGAATCCCAGTCAACAATATGTGGGCGATAATGGGATATGATACTGATGAACAAGGGAACATCTTTATAGTCGAGAAAGAGGCTGAAATTGTCCGCTTTATGTTTAAGGCATATCTGGAAGGGAAAAGCACAAGCGACATCGCGGAAGCGTTGACAATTGCAAAAGTCCCAACCCCAAAGGGGAAAGAGGTATGGCAAGCAGGAGTCGTATGCAATATACTCCATAACGAAAAATATATAGGCGAGATGAGGATGCAAAAGACAGTTACGGTTGATTTGTTTACTCATAAAATCAAAAAGAATCGTGGGCTGGCAAATCAATACGTTGTCCGAAATTATCACGCGCCGATAGTAACCCGAAGCACCTTTGAGAAAGTGCAACAGATATTTCGAGAAGGGGGTAACAGGAGGCACGAAAAGGGAGAACGAGAGGTGCGGGTCAAGTTCAAACCTATTCGGAAAGGAGCCTTGACGGGATTTATTCCGATACCGTCACAGGTGGAAGTTATCGATATCGAACAGTTAAAGGAATTATCAATTAAAGCAAAAATCAGGAGGACAAAAAATGCTTAAAGGATTTAAAGTAATCGAGTTGTATGGAAACGCAAGTGACTCGACCGTGAGTATAACAAACAAATATTTCAAATTCAATTCCGTCACCGCAGACGAACTGAAAAGACCCAGCCATGTGAGATTTTTGATCGACACAGACACGAAAAGGTTTGCAATCGAGGTTTGTGATTCAGATGATAGGAATGCCGTGAAATTTCCCAGTCCGAGCGGGGAATTGGCAAAACGCGCCGTACTTAACGTAACAAATAAACCTGCACACGAGGCTATCCGCAGACTGATGGGGTGGATTGATGACAAATCATACAGAGTACGTGGCGTAGCCGTTCCCGATTCGAATGCCATCATATACAATTTGACGCAGGCAACAGAGGTCAAAAGGTATGGTGGCAAGGCAGATGCTTGCGACGATGATGAATAGGAATTGAATACCCGTAATAGATAGGGCGGTTGCAAGACCGTCCTATTTTCGCAGAATGTCGTCATTTTTGCACAGTCTCGTATTTACAAATGAAAAAAAATATGCTATAATTGTGATAATGGATAATTATAGGGTGAAGGCGATGGGACAGGAAAAAAGTTCAAAAATTCGATTATTTAAGATTTGGGAGATATTGCGTGCCGAGACGGATGAGGATAACCCAATGAACACTCCGACTATTCTTCGCAAATTGTCAGAAAGTGGAATTGACTGTGACAGGCGAACCCTATATAAAGATATCCAGGCATTAAATGACTTCGGGTATGAAATACTGCACACAAGAGGAATCAGCAACGAATACTACGTTGTGGACCGCAGCTTTGATGTCCCTGAACTTCGCATTTTGTTAGATGCGGTTCAGGCCGCGAGTTTTATAACTCCCAAAAAGACAGATGCATTGGTCGATAAAATTGCAGCTCTCGCGGGAAGTCATCGGGCAGAACTTCTCAAAAACAACATAATGCGGTTCAACGTAACCAAGCATACCAACGAATCGATATATTACAGCGTGAACGAGATAGAAAGGGCAATCATAGAAGGAAAAAAGGTTTCGTTTTTCTATTTCGATTATAATGCCAAGGGAGAGCGAGTGTTTCGCAAGGAAAAGAAACGCTATGTTGTAAACCCGTATGCGACGGTGTTTTCAAATGATAACTACTACCTGGTTTGCTACAGCGATAAATATAAAAACATGACTCATTATCGCATTGACAGAATGGATACGGTTGAGGTCGAGCAGGAAAACATAACGCCAGCAGCCTGTGTAAAGGGGTTTGATATCACGGAACACAAGAAGCAGGTTTTCGGGATGTTTGTGGGCAAAGAGGAGCGGGTAAGCATAACAATCGACAACTCACTCATTGACCCCGTTATGGACAAATTTGGCGAGGATGTGAAGCTCGTAGACAGAGGAGACGGAACAGCACAGCTCGACATCTCCGTTCAGATCAGTCCTGCGTTTATTGCGTGGTGTTGTTCGTTCGGGGATAAATTGACGGTAGTGTATCCCCAGATGGTAGTAGAGCAAGTGTCCGGGTACGTCAAGGCACTGGCACAGAAATATAAAGACAAAGGAGAATAATGGCAATCTTATTTGAAGTAATATCAGTAATAGGGACGGTAATTTGGGAAACGGTAAAATGTTTTATTACCATAGTGGTCAAGAATTTACCTTTGTTCCTGGAAATGAAACAAATACTTGGGGTCTTCACACCAGCAGGTATGATTGCCCTTTATTTGGGAGTTCCGACAATTATTGTGACTCTTACCTTTAAATTAGTGAAAAAAATTGTTTTTGACAGGTAGGGAAAAGATGAAAGACATAACAAATATGACATTTGGGGAAGCACTACAATATGTCAGAAAAAGGACTAAAGGATGTAGTTCACGAAGTTTATTAGCAGTAAGAGCAAGGGTTGAGTCGTGGGCTATTTCGGCAATAGAAAAAGACAATATGCTTCCATCGAAGGGACAGCTTAATGCGATATGCGATGTTTTGGGGAGTGAGGAATTGAGAAAAAAAGGCCTTGCGGATATTGACTACAAAAGAACTCATCCTGATGTTAAAATCTGTTATTCTGACCAGACGCATTGTTGGAGATGTGGAGAAAAAATGTGTTCGGTATATGGACTTATCGATGGTTCACCGATACCGCCAGATATGTTTAACGAATCTATGCGTCGTATTTCCAGAGAAAAAGGTGTAATTCTCGAAGATAGGCAAAGCGGGGTTACGGGAGAAACACATTTGTCAAATGTATGTCCTCATTGCGGTGCGTTTATTGGTGAATTTTATTTACACGATTTATGGTACGAGGAAACGGAAGTTATACAAATTGATGATGTTGTGGACTTTATAATGTCAGAGGAAACAAGTGAAAACCAATCTTTTATGTAGACCGCATATAATTGCAATTACATAAAAAATATGTTATTATAGATAAACAAGAGCCCAAAATATCAAATTTAGTATAAATTGAAAATTGGTATAATAACGGTCTTGAAAATATTTTTTTTGAAGCTATTGGAGGATTAATATGACTGCGAACAAAGCAAAGAAGTCGCATTCCGTGGTGTCATATTTTTGCGGGTGCGGCGGACTTGATTTGGGCTTCCGTGGTGATTATGTATATAAGGGTGAAAAACACGCCAAGTTGCCTTTTGAGATACTTGAAGCCTACGATTTTAATGATAAGTGCATTACTACATACAACGATTATTTCGGCGAATGCGCCCACGTAGCGGATTTGTCGAAGATAGATCCTAAAAATGTCCCTGCGGCAGACATACTGATTGGGGGATTCCCGTGCCAAGAATTTTCTTCTTGCGGCCCGTTGGGGGGATTGGATTCCGAGAGAGGACAGTTATATAAAGCATTAGTTAAGTACATGAGTGTACATCGACCCAAAATCGTTGTCGGCGAGAATGTTATCAACCTCGAAAGAATGCAAAAGGGCGAGGTGATTAAAATTATTGTTAATGATTTAACTGCAATAGGGTATAAGGTTGATGTATGGAAAATGTTTGCCCCAGATTATGGCGTACCTCAAAGCAGAACGCGTTTATTTTTTATTTGCGTTAGGAACGATTTACCAGGATTCCCTGAAAAGCCAATTCCAAAGTATGCAGATAAACATAGAAGTATCGAGTGGGCAATTGGAGATTTAATTAATGTAATAGACGAAAGTGTACCAAATCAGAGCCAATTTTTTGAAGCATCTAAAGCAAAAAAAGGAAATGGACAAGGGGACGAAAGTTGCAAAAAGGATGCCCCTGCTTACACAATTAGAGCAAATCCAAAATCGAGGGTGCAGTTTCATTATGCGCTCGACAGAAGGCTGACAGTTAGGGAGTGTGCTCGAATTCAAACTTTTCCCGATGACTTTAAATTCGGCTTTGCTAAAACTGTTAGCATTTCGCAAATAGGGAATGCTGTTCCACCGCTTTTGGCAACGTGTGTAGCGGAGGCTATTGCCTCCTACTTGGCAAAAATAGAGGAGAAATAATGATGAGTGATGAGATTCAGGTTGTTGACATTACACCTACGCCCCGAATACTGCGAGTTTTGGGCGAAATTCCTTTTTCTCCGTGGCAATGTCTTGCGGAGTTAATCGATAATTCAATCGATGCTTTTTTGTCGTGCGAGGAAAAGGGTGAAGCGGTAGGTGAACAAAGGATTAACATTACTTGGTCCAACGACTCTGTAGCTGCCGCAGAAAGAACTGTTGAGGTGACCGATAACGCTCTTGGTATGTCGTTATCTCAAATGCAAAATGCTGTTCGTGCAGGCTATTCGAGCAACGACCCGATAAATAATTTGGGGTTGTTCGGTATGGGGTTTAACATAGCTACGGCTCGATTAGGGGATTTGACCACAGTGATGACTACTCGTGCGGGAGACGCCGAGTGGGTCGGATTGACAATCGATTTTCAAAAGATGAACGAGAGCAAATCTTTCGAGGCTCCGGTTATTCATAAGGTGAAGGAGAATCCCAATGAGAGTGGAACAAAGATAATTGTTTCTCATCTAAAACAAGGCATTAGAGACGAACTTACTACTCATGAGAATGATATACGAAAGCAGCTCGAATCAATTTATACTCCGCTGTTGAATAATAAAGATATAGCTATTTTTGTAAAAGGGAAGCAGTTATTTCCCCGTAACCATTGTGTATGGTCACAGCAAAGATATGTAGTATATAACCAGGAACACGTATATGCCTACCAGGAAATCGATAGAGATTTAGGCACAGCATTGTTTGATTTGGAAAGAAACTGTTATTTGTCCGAAGATGAAGCTGAAAATTATTACATAGGGTTAAGCGAAGGCAAACCTTTGCCAGATAATATCGTTGAACGGAGCAAACGGCTGAAGGGGTGGCTTGGGATTCAAAGGTATGCGGATCCTAATGATTTTGGTATCGATTTTATCCGCAATGGTCGAAAAATTTTAATATCAGATAAGTCCCTGTTCCAATATGTAAATCCATATACGGGGCAAAAGGATTTACAATATCCTGTAGAGTTAGGCACATCAGTAGGCGGGCGCATTGTTGGCGAATTATATGTAGACTACCTGCTTCCAACATATCAGAAAAACGATTTTGATAAAACAGACCTTTCCTGGGCTCAAACAGTAGAGGCTGTATGTGGAATCGGCCCATTTCTCCCTAAAGCGAGGAAGGCTCTTGGATTTAACGAGCCCATAAGTTCTCCGTTGGGGATTCTTGTTAATGCGTTTAGAAGAATAGATACTGGGACCAAGTGTTTATTCGCGCCTAATGAACTTGCGAAAAAATATGCGCAACAATTCAGATTAAACAAACGAGACTATATTAGTGATGAATTGTGGTGGAAGGCAGCGCAAGAAGAGGACCAAAAAAGGGTTTCAGGCGGGGGGAAGGTTACTACAACAGTTAATCCTGGGGATTCTCCAACCGATAATTTGGATGATTATTTGCCCACAGGTGACGAAAACCCTCCAGAGGCGATAGGGACTAAAACCCCAGTGTCGGATGGCGTTCAGGCGAAAGGAGTTCCTGGCGAGCAGCCTAAACCCCTTGATGACACATCAAAGTTAGACGAACTTATAAAAAGGGCGGAGACTGTTTCACAGCTTTCAGGAAAATATTCATTTGGGAGAACGGCGGATTTATCTGTTCGGGCTTATGAACTTAAATCGGGGATGATATTATATAAAGGTATCAGACGCCCATGTTTTTTTTCCTCGGAGGGGATTGAGTGTAATTTTGTTTATGACCCGAAACATCCTGCATTGTCGCAATACCCCATAACTGCGAAAATGCTACTTTTACAATACTTGGCAGAAAAATTAAAGGCTCGAGATAATTTGCCTGATCAAATCTCTGTTTTTGCTGATTTGGTCGTAACAGCGATGCCGGAGGCGAAAATAGATCGACAGTCCTTACAGGATAGAGCGTTTAGTTTATTCAAAACAATTAGAGAAAAACTTGTAGAAGCGTTGCGGGGGCATGAAATAGAGGTATTGAAGTGCATACATGAGTCCACTGGTGAGGTTGAAGAGACAATAAATAATATGTTAGGCGTATCGCATCTTATAGTTCCGTTTCAGAGATGTGAAAAAGAAGGATACGATGCGCTTGACTATGTCCCCGAAAAAACAATTATTCGCTTGTTTGAAAACTTCCCTGAGTTGATTTTTGACGGGAAAGTGGTAAAAGCACCATACATGAATATTGCTCTTTCCGATCCGAATGCGACTAATCGTAGTCGGAGTGAGTCAAAAGATAGATTAATCTCTTTCCTGAAAGATGCCTTGAGATTAACGATTAATTCTCCCTTTGGGCAAAAGGACTTGAAAAATGAATTGTCGAGGGCAGCGTTAAGTATTGAATTTTTGATAGGTGAATTGTCATGAATTTTTTTACCGACGACATTGCCAATGGGACAAACTGGAAAGGGCTTGAACGTGCTGTAGCGCGAATGATGGGGCATCTTGGTTGGAAAGATGTCAACGTTATTGGCGGCGCAGGGGATATGGGCGGCGATATTTTAGCAGATAAAACAGATTGTGATGTTACAAAATCCTGGGTCGTACAGGCTAAGGCAGTGTCAGGAGATAGGTACATAGGCCCGAAAGCAATCAATGAGGCCATAAAAGCGTTGTCGTTTTATGATACACAAGTTGCCGCTGTGGCTACAAACGGCGAATTTACTCATACGGCAGTTGCTCGCCAAAAACAACTCGAAAAAAATGGATACTCTTTAAAATTGTGGAACGGAACTTTTCTTCGGTCTCTGATAGAGAGGATGCCTGACACACACAAGGGCTATAGGACTCCCAGAGAGTTTCAGCAAAAGATAATTGATAAAGTTATCGCAGCATATGATTCGGGAGAGAAAAAGGCTTTTTATATTGTTGCTACAGGTTTAGGAAAAACGGTAATTGCAGCAACAATTGCGAGACAGCTTTGGGAAAGGGGTTGTCGAAGAATATTGGTGTTATGTCACGCAACAGATTTGGCATTACAACTTGAGTCAGGATTTTGGCCGCAAATAACAAAAGAAGTTCCAACATCGGTCTTCTTTAATGGATTGCCTCCGAGAAGTTCGGAAGGAATATCGTTTGGGTTGTATCAAAGTTTATACGGGTATTTGCCTGGTATAGATGCAACACAGTTTGATGTTGTAATTGTGGATGAGGCACACCATGCATTGGCACATGGATTTCGCACCTGCTTGGAACATTTGAAACCTAAATTTTTAATTGGCATGACTGCTACTCCTTGGCGAGGTGACGGACAGAGTTTAAACACTGTGTTTGGTAGTCCAGTGGAAAGGGTTTCCCTTGTCGACGGTATGGCAATGGGGTACTTATCGAAGGTTGATTATAGAATTCTATGTGATAATGTCGACTGGGAAAATATGCAGTCATTAAGCAAGAAACGCTTTTCGATAAAAGACCTGAACAAAAGGTTATTTCTTCCGCAACGAGACGAGGCTGTTATTTCAGAAATCCATAAGACAGTTGCAAATATTGATAAACCTAAAATTGCGATTTTTTCACCCTCGATAGAACACGCAAAGAGATTTGCCGAGATGTTGAGTGCCAGTGGAATTCCATGTACATCGTTATCTTGCGCAGACAAAGCGGAACGGCGTAAGAGACTTCTGGCATTTTCATCAGGCTCAATAATTGCACTTTCAGCCGTAGATATAATGAATGAGGGCATCGATATTCCAGATGTTAATGTTCTGGTATTCTTAAGAGCGACACATTCTCGAAGGATTTTTGTACAACAGTTAGGTCGCGGATTGCGACTTTCGGAGGGAAAAGAAAAAGTCATAGTCTTGGATTTCGTGTCCGATATTCGCAGAATGGCCGAGATGATGGAGATGAACAACGAGGGGAAGGAAAAGGGCGAGGAGCATGAGGTATTATATCTACAAAAAGGTTTTGTCTCATTTTCCGATGCTCGTGTAGAAAAGTTTGTAAAAGTGTGGTTGGAGGACGTTGCTGACCTTGGGGACAGTAGCGAGGAAACTAAACTAACATTCCCGGAGGGATTTTGACAATGGGAAAAGTATTACCGCCGAAAGTAGAGAAGCAGATAAAAAAGTTAATTTTCCAAAGGGCTGATGACTTTGGATATGCAAGCCGCCCAAGGACAGACAATAGTCTGTTTATGGATGAGTTAGTGGAAGATCCCGATATTGGCGGTATTCTTAGGCAGTATTATCCTGGAGAGAGGGTAAGAACATATATCAAAGATGCGGTTTTGAATGCCTATACAAAGAAAAAAAATAAACAAATCCTTTCCGCGCAAAGTTTGGATGCTGTTTTGTCTTGCGTTTACTGCAAGGTAATAAGTATCGTTCAAAAAATTGATTCCGACACAACGATATTAAGAGATGAAGATGGTGGGTTCTATGTTGCGGGGAAGGGGACAATACTAAAATGGGAGACGGCATTACGGAGAGCGTTGGATGCAATAGCGAATTGCCCAAATTTAATCCAGGGGGAAATGTATCCGCAGATTTGTCTTATATTGGCAGTAATTAATGGTGATGTGACTGATGCAGATAAGAACCATATTTCGACAGCCCTTAATGCAATCGGCGCACGTGTATATTTCTGCAATTAAGAGTTCTGGGCGCAAACGGCGCACCACTCCTACGGACTTGTTCCGTATAGGTGTGCCGAATGCATAAAGACGATATAGCCATAGATGCTTGGAAAGCGTCGGGTTCATAGCCCGAAAATGTTGGTTCGAATCCAACTGCCACTATATCGCAGGTCGGTATGACCAGAGAGATTTGGTAATCGTCGGGCAAATAACCCGAAGGAGCAGGTTCGATTCCGTGCTGCAATTATACCGACTTTATTGAAAGAAAGGCTCGTTGGAGATTTCCAACGAGCCTATTTTGTTCTTAATTACACCATGATACTACGCAATGGCTCACTATTTTTTGACAGAAGTAAATAATATAAATAAAAAGAGTTGGTTCAAGTCCAGTTACTTGACCATGTTTAGTGGATAAAAATGCTGTCCACGGCAAAAACCCTGAAAAATGATAAGTTTTTCAGGGTTTTTTGCTATTTTTAGGGCAAAAAAGTGACTTTTGTGCTTCTTGAAAATAGGTTTCGATTTTATGCTGTCTTTTAGCCCTTTTCGAGTAAAAACAGGACTTGAACCTTAATGCTTAAATGATGCGTGAATCTTTTAAAACGGAAAGGTGCATTAACGTAAAACAGTATTTAGAGGGAGATATTGACAGAATACTTTATTTATGGTATAATCGGTATACAGATAACTATGCCTTCGTCTGCGTTTTACGGATAAAAAGGGCAGGGGTATGTTATCAATAGGACGGAATATATTTTTTTATGCAACAAATTTACTGTTTGGTCAGTTATGTAATGAGGAGGTAGTGTGTGAACAAAAGAGGAATACCGGAAAAGCGCGTCGCTTATTTAGAAACTTGTTTCAATGTGTTCTGTGAAAACGGGCTGGAAAATACGGGACTGAAAATGCTGGCGGACGCTTGCGGGGTTTCCAACGCAAATCTTCTCTATTATTTTGGCGACAAAGACAGCATCATAACGGAAGCCACAGCCCATTGCATGGCGAAGGTGGAGGACGACTTTATGGCGAAAGCACCCAAAGACATGGCGGACATCAAGCGGTTTTTGGAGGAAGTCCCGTATTGGACGGCGAAAAAACACGGCAAGAAATACCGCTTTATGTATCAGGTTTACGCCAGCCCGAAATATCGGGAATACGGCAAAGAATTTTTTGCAGGCGTTACAAAGCGCTACACGGAATACGCAAAGAGTTTAGAGCCGACGCTCGGCATCCCGTGGCAGACCTTGCAGCCGCTGATCTATATGTTTGTACGCGCGTGCGTGCATTACGCGCTGTTCGAGGACGAGGATTATCTGAAACCGCAGATTGCGCTGATCGGAGAAATGCTGCCTTTGATCACGGAAAAGTATGCGGCAAAATAAGCTGTTAAGTGAATAGAGAAAAGGGCGCGCCCTTTTCTCTTCCGGACGGAAGAGAAATTTGTTTTGTAGGGACTTAATAAAAGTAATACGGTGCGACACACGCTTTGTTGCAAGGGAGTAACACACAGAGCGAAAAAAGGAGGAAGTCTATGAGGAAGAAGTTTCTTGTTATACTGAGCCTGTTTATAGCGATGATATTGTGTTTCACAGCGCCTGCCGTTGCGCTGGCGGATACCGTAGTGGTCAATCCGGGCGGCGGAAACGTAACGGTCATCGTCCCCACCAATCCGGGCGACGGCTCTTCCACAATAGTTACGGTGACGGAAGACGAGCCGGTCATCGGCGACATGGTGAGTTTTGCCGAACACGAGTGGTACGTCATCGGCACAGATAGCGAAGGCGTGATCGCACCAAAAGGCTGCTATACCCTGTTTGCAAAAAACAACGATTTCGGCTCATCCGCTTTCAGAGCGGGGGCTGCGGGTGAGACAAATAATCCTACGGCAGCCAACTATAAAGACAGCGACCTGCAAACGGCGATGGAGAATATCTCCAACGGTTTTTCAAGCGCAGAAATTGCAAATATTGTTCCCCGTGCCACTCTGGACGACATTAAAGGTGACGCAGTGACCGATCAGCTTTTTTGGCCGATCGGTAATAACGAAATGAATAATATGTATGATGCCGTCAAACAATTCGACGCTATCTATTGGGGACGTTCAGGCTTTTTTGGTTCAACGGCGACCGACGTATTTATACCACCCGAGGATTCTACACGTTCTTTATCTACACGTTCTTCATCTACACGTTCTACAACACCAGAGGCGGCTGATCCAAAGAAATTTTCGGTTTACGCATATAATCAGGACGGAAGCGAGCGATGGGAGGCTTACGCCGGTGTTCTAGGGACTTGGGCGTCCACGGCAAATTATGTATTTGCCGTCCGTCCTGCGGCGTATGTAAAAACCGACGCGGTCGAAAAAATTGAGACCAAAGAATACAAAGCTGTCATCGGCAGCCAGATCCAATTTGCCGGTTATCACTGGTATATCGTGGGCATGGGCGATGCCGGTCCCGTGCCCGGACCTGCGAATACGGTCACGCTGTTTGCCGCCTCATCCATAAAAGACGAAACGGGAGAGTGTATAAATTCGTATACAGACACAAATTACGCCGACGGCGAGCTTTCCACGGTCATGAAGGGGCTGTCTGACACATTGGGGCTTTCGGCGAGGGAAAAAGCTCTTATCACAGACCGCACTTTGACAACGGCGGACGGGATATCAGGCAATTCTGTAACTACGCCGTTCTGGCCGCTGTCAATAGACGAATATGAGGCGATCTACGAATATGATCCGTCTTTTTTGACGGATACCCCTGGTTGGTATTACTGGCTTCGCACGGAATACGGTGCATACTCTTGTATCTACTCGGTAAATACAAAAAACGGAAGTACTACCACCATTTATGGTAATACTAATTCCTTTTGGGTGCGTCCCGCATGTTATCTTGACCTGTCGGATCTGTTCTTCGCCTCGGGAGATTCGGGCATGGGCGCCTCCGTTGGAGCATTACCGTCAAAATTGGAAGCGCCTCTCTACGGCTCATTGCAAAATTACAATTTTGTTATGCATGACGACACTCTGTCTTTGAGCATGATCGGAGCAGCTAAGCAAAGAGGAAGCAGTCTGACCTTCCATTACGACGCCGTCCAAGGTGAAAAACATTACCTGTCCTATCTGGTGGAAAGAGCAAGTGAGCCCGGCATACCCGTTTATTACGGGCAGGCTGTCAATCTTTCAAACAGCGGCAGCGGAACGGTCACCGTACCGCTGACAAGCGACGGCAACATGAGAACAGGCATACCGTTGGTAAACGGAGAATATATCTTGCGCTTTTACACGGAGGACAGGTCTCAAGATTCCGTCATCTTTGCAGGCGACACCGTGGACCTTGATATCCGTGTGGAAGACAACTTGGTTTATATAAACAATCTCAAAGACGTCTCTCCTGCTACCATGGTCGGAAGTATGGGGATCGATCCCGGTCAAGCTGACGTGGAAGCCGGCAAACAGTTCCAGTTTTCCGCTTTTATAAGTCCTTTCACCGAAACCGGATGGTTCGACCCTGTGTTGATCTGGGACGTGACGGGAGCAAGCAGCTACGGCACGAGCATTTCACAGGACGGTTTGCTCACCGTGGCATTGAACGAAACGTCGACCGAATTGCGGGTCACTGTTACAAGCAGGCAAGACTATGAAATGCAATGCGTTTCCTTGGTCACGGTAACGCCTCACGTCCACGTCGGAACATTGGTCGCGGGTACGCCCGCCACCTGTACCGAATCAGGAACAAAGGACTACTATACCTGCGTCTGCGGAAAGTGCTTTGAGGACGCCGACTGCACAACTGAAATAACAGATCTCGATACATGGAAGATCCTCTCTCCTCTCGGGCATGATTTTGTCTGGACGTATAACGGAGACGGCACGCATACCGGCGTTTGCCAGCGTGACGGATGTGAAGAAACCGTCACGGATAACTGCTCCGGCGGCGAGGCGACTTTCTTTGATTATGCAATTTGCGAAGTCTGCGGCGGCGAGTACGGCGAGCTGATAAAATACAGAGCGACGACCGATTTCGACGGACAGACTTATTATTACGAAACCTTTGGCGAGGCGGTTGACGCACTTGGCGAGTTTTCGACTACTGCCGAAAAGCGCGCGGTGTTAAAACTGTTCGACAATATCGACCTGACGTCGGCGCTTACTTTCAATACGGGATTTATAACTCTCGACCTCAACGGCTATATGCTGAAACAGACGGGTTCAGGCTCCGTCATAAGCATAAACGACGGCGCAAACTTTATCCTCACCGACTTGAGCGGCGCGACCGCAACGCACAACTACTACGTTGCGGAAGACGGACTGTGGACGTTCTACGACGGCGATCTTCCCGCAGAAGCCGCAGGCGCGGAAACGGGCGTTGTTACGGGCGGCGTGATCACCGGCGGAAACGCATCAGACGGCGGCGTGTATATAGACGGCGGCACTTTCACCATGACGGGCGGCACGGTGGCGGGCAATATGGCGACTAACGGCGGCGGCGTGTATCTGAATACAGGTACGTTTAATATGACAGGCGGCGCGATATCGGGCAATGTCGCGACGAGTGGCGGCGGTGTGTTTGTGTTCGGCGGCACGTTTACGATGGAAGGCGGCACGATCTCCGGCAACACGGCGGTGTATAACAACAACGGCGGCAACGGCGGCGGCGTGCTCGTGGACGGCATAGAAAGCGCGACAGGTCTTTTCACGATGTCGGGCGGTACTGTCAGCGATAACGATGCTACCTATTACGGCAGTGGCTTATATTTGTACACCAACGGTAATGCAGAAATAGGCGGCGGTTATTTTGGCGGCAGTATTTATGAGGACGGCACGATATCCGTTTCGGGCGGCTATTTTGCGGAAGAATTTGATACTGCATCTCTTGCCGAAAATTGCGTATTGCAAGATGTTTCCGCACTCGGCGGCGCAACGTTTGACGGCGATTATAAGGACGGTTTCACGTATGCCGTATATGCAAAAGGCGTGGTTTCGATCTCAACAGAGGAGAATATCGTTTACGACGGCTTTCCCGTAGCGGAAGGCGTTGACTTCACCGTTGAAGGCGCGGACGGCGTGACGTTGCCTTATTCGTACAAGGCGGAAGGCGGCGACGAATTTACCGCAGGTCTGCCGACAAATGCGGGCAAATATGCGGTATCTGCCTGCGCGCTGAACGGAGAAAAACAGTTCATATCCATTGTTTTTGATATAACTATTGCAAAAGCTACTTACGATATGTCCGACATCACGTTTGCGGACGGCAACTTTACCTATGACAGAGAGGCTCACAGCATTGCAATTTCGGGTACTCTCCCCGGCGGCGTAAGTGTAAGCTACGACGTAGGCTATAAGGTGAATGCGGGCAAATATACCGTGACCGCAACGTTTACGGGCGATAGCGCAAATTACAACGCTATTCCCAATATGACGGCTAAGCTGACGATAGCAAAAGCCTATTACGATATGTCGGGCGTCACGTTTGAGGACGGCAGCTTTACCTATGACGGTCAGGCGCATAGCCTTGTCATTTCCGGAACTCTCCCCACAGGCGTTTCCGTAACATACGCAGGCAACGACAAGACGAATGCGGGCGAATATACCGTGACCGCGACGTTTGTGGGCGATTACGATAATTATATCGCCATTCCCGACATAACGGCAACGTTGACGATTGCAAAGGCTGCCCCCGCATATACCGCGCCTACCGACCTTACGGTGGTCGCGGAAGGCACGCTCGCGGATATTGCGCTCCCCGAAGGCTGGGCATGGAAGGACGGCACGGTGCAATTCGCCGAAGCGGGAGAATACAAGGCTGTCGCAATCTATATGCCTGCCGACACCGCGAATTACAACCCCGTCGAGGTCGAGTTGACGATTACGGTCTTGGAGCCCGAAGGACTTTCGGGCGGTGCAATCGCGGGTATCGTTATCGGTTCGGTATTCGGTGCGCTGATTATAGCATACGGCGTTTGCGCTTTGCTCTTTAAGAAGAAGATCGTGAGCGGCGCGTTCTTCGAGAAAATTTATCCGTTTGTAAAGGATTGACGGATATAAGCACAAAAAAAACGGGAGTCGTCCGAAACGGGCGGCTTCCTGTCTTTTCGGCACAGCCGAGTCGAAAAAGTAAAACCTTTGCGCAAAAAGTTTTGTGTCATTTATTTTAGAAGCAAGGAAGGTGTCGTCAAACGGCGACACCTTAATTTTTACCCATAATTTTCTCTTGACACGAACAAATGTTCTGGATATAATATACTCGTAAATGCAACGAAGTGTTGCAGATAGAAAAAAGGAGGCAATATGCGCACAAAAGATACGGCTCTGATAGAACAAATAAAAAAGAGTATTGAAAAAGCCTATGAAGAAAACGGACGCTCGCCTTCAGTACGGCAAATCGCCAAAGAAGTCGGATGCAGTTACAGCACGGTATCCCGTTACATAAAAGAGATGGTAGAGCGGGGGATAATTGCACGATCGAGCGGAGAATATGAAACCGAAGTAATCTCAAAAATGAATATTGATACCGTGCCTGTGGCGGTGGTCGGGTCAGTCTCTTGCGGACCGCTGACTTTTGCGGAGGAGAATATAGAGGAATACATCAAACTTCCGACATCTCTTTTGGGGCAAGGAAAGTTCTTCATTCTCCATGCGAGCGGGCAATCGATGATCGGGGCAGGAATAGAGGACGGCGACCTGGTCGTGGTAAGACAGCAACCGACAGCCGAACCTGGACAAATTGTCGTGGCTTTGGTGGAAGACGAGGTAACCTTGAAACGGTTCTATCCCGACCCTGAAAACGGCTATGTGCGACTGCACCCGGAGAACAAGAGACTTAAAGATATAATAGTGGACGACTGCCAAATACAGGGCGTGGCGGTTAAGGTATTGAAAGACCTGTCGTGAGGTAGATATGGCAAAGCAAAGGATATATATGTGCATCGACATGAAGTCGTTTTTCGCGTCGGTCGAGTGTGCGGAACGAGGCTTGAATCCGTTTGAAACGAACCTCGTAGTCGCAGACGAAACCAGGGGCGATGGCACAATATGCCTTGCGATCACGCCAAAGATGAAAGCCCTCGGCGTAAAAAATCGTTGCAGGAGATTTGAGATACCGAAGAACATCCGCTACATAGTGGCAAAACCGAGGATGCGGAAATATATCGAGTACGCAGCCGAGATTTACGGCATATACCTGGACTACATGGACAAGCAAGACATCTATGTATACTCCATTGACGAGTCATTTATAGATGCGACAGATTATTTGCAGATATACGGAAAAACGCCGCAGGAGTATGCCAAGATGCTCATCGGGGAGATAGCAAGGAGAACGCATATCCCCGCGACGGCTGGGATCGGAACGAATCTGTATCTTGCAAAAATCGCGCTTGACATCACCGCAAAAAAGAATACGGACAGAATAGGATACCTGGACGAACAGCTATTCCAAGAAACGCTTTGGGATCATCAGCCGCTCACGGATTTTTGGGGTATAGCCAGAGGCATCAGCAACCGACTGATGCGCAAGGGAATCTACAACATGAGAGGCATTGCGAATTGCCCCGAGGAGATACTCTACAAGGAATTCGGAATAAATGCCGAACTGCTTATAGACCACGCATGGGGACGTGAAAGTTGCACGATGGCAGACATTAAGAACTATAAAAGCAAGAGCCGTTCGGTGTCGAACTCGCAGATACTGTTCAAAGATTACCCATACGATCAGGCAAAAATCGTAATGGAAGAGATGGTACGTTCGGGTTGTTACGAGCTGATGAAACGGAAGGTAATAACCAACAAGGTCAGTATATTTGTAGGGTATTCAAAGGATGTCCATGCGCCGACAGGCGGTCGGACAAAGATGAACGAAACAACGAACCTGCCGAAAATTATAGTTCCGTATGTGATGCAGCTATTCGAGAAAACAACGGCAAAGGGAGTACCGATACGGCGGCTCGGGATAGGGTTCGATGACGTATGCGACGAAGGATGTGAGGGGTATGACCTTTTCACGAACTGGGAAGAAGTCGAACGAGAAAAGCGACTTGCCAGGGCAACATTGGACTTACAGAGGAAATTCGGCAAGAACGCAATCGTAATGGCGTCAGACCTGCAGGAAGGTGCAACGCTGATAGAACGAAATAAATTGATAGGAGGGCATAATGCGGATGAATAGACAAGAGCGAGCAAAACAATTCGCGCCGTTCGATGCCCTGCGAGGATTAAGGGAAGCCCTTGCCGCGAAAGAACGAGAACACGAAAAACAGGAACGCGGAGATGTTTCGGAAGACGTTGCTGCCGAAATCGAGACTGAACTTGTACGGTTGAAACGCAGAGACCGTGTTCGAGCCTTGGTGTATGACAACGGCTACTACATTACGGTGGAGGGGCGTGTAACCAATTATGATTTGATTTTCAAATTCATAACGATAGAGGACGGTAAAATTCCGTTCAGAGACCTGTTCGGATTAAAAATATTATAGAGGAGGATAGAGATGAAGGGACGTAAAGAGGAGAAAAAATTCTGTCCGTACTGTTCCAGCGAAATATATGTGCGGTTGGGATTGCTATACAGCGATTCGTATTGTTGCAACTGTGGAGCGACCGTCAGGACGCGAAAAACGCTGACGGGGAAACAGATATATCTCGCATACCCGAGGACGAATGACGGAACGTATTTGAGAATAGAGTGCAAAGGAGGAAAAAAGAATGTCGACCGAGAAATGTCCGATTTGCGGGAAACTCAATGAAGGGCTGAATCTTGAAGAAACGAAAGGTCAATACGAATGCAGCAACTGTAAGACAATCATACACGTAAAGGGATTCGGAGGCGAATGTGTGGCAATCCCGATAATTAAATGGGAAGACCTGCCCAAGATGGTGGGGAAACTTTGAATTCGAGACCATAAGCCCCGAGTCGGATTCTAATAAAGCGATGCTTGAGCCACTCTTCTTTGACGGTGGAGTTCCCGACCCCGAGTGAGGATGAGAATCGGCGGTTCAAGCGAAAGGGAAAAGGAGGAATACCTTGAATGCAGGAATGGAAACCTATAATCCGACATTGCCGTAACTGCGGAGCAAAGACGGTGGGGTTTAAGAACAAAGACGGAGTAATAAAGGTTCAATGCCCGAAATGCGGTGTGTGTTCGGTCAGTAAAATGATAGACCGTAGACATGAAAGATGCGATACATATGCGCCGCCGGGAATGGAGAACATTGAAGAAAATAACTGAATAACGTATAACGACGGATATGGTCGCGGCTGAAAAAGCGCCGCACGGTAAATCCAAATCCAGGTCACATACAAGAACTATCGAGGTTATGCCGGAAACGTGAAGCCCCGACAGAAAGATTCCATTGTGGGAGTCTATTCTGTCGGGGCTTTTTTTGTTGCAAAAAATTTTCGAAAAACTTTTTCAAACCGCCGAAAAACCAAGCGGTTTGACTTTTAGAATACAGCCATCAAAGCAAAGGAGGTGAGAACGTGACAGCAAATGACAGGCGAATGCAAATACTTGAAGTCTTATGCGAGAGACGGCACGAGTCTGTCGGAAATCTTGCATTTGAGTTCGGTGTCGCAAACAGCACGATTCGAAACGACATTCAAATACTGTCATGTTCTTACCCGATTTATACGACACAGGGGAACGGAGGTGGCGTTCATGTGGTAGATGGCTATCGGATCGGGAAACAGTATTTGACGAAAGAGCAGAAAGACCTGCTTGAAAAAATAGCGACGAGGCTTACGGGTGAGGAATTCAAGACAATGCAGTCTATCCTTAAAAAATTCGGTGAGCCGAGCAGAGGAGAAAAATGAAAGTAAAAGCAGCACGATTGGCGATGATAATGCGCCAGGCAAAAGTGAGTCTCATGTTTTTGGCATGGGAACTCAATATGAAGCAAAGAGACCTTGTGAGAGTTGCGACCCAGGGCGCATTCGACTATGAGCAGAGCAAGAGACTGCTCGAAATTTTCGGAGCGGAAGCGATGGCACAGGTTATCGATTGGGAGGGTATGAATGTACGCAACCCGCTCATCTGACACCATCCGCGTCTATGATGCCTACCTGTATCGAGACGGATTGAAAAACATTCCCGGCAGGTTCTACGATGCGGATGATAAAGCGTGGGTTCTGCCATACACGGACGAATCCATCCGAACTTTGGAACTGCTCGGGGCAAAACTCGCCGAAGATATCGAACCATCTTCACACAGCAAAACTCTTGCCCAAAGGTATGCCGCATCCCAAAACCAACCGCGCGTAAAAGCGAAGCTCTATGCCCACCAGGTACGAGCCTACAACTTTGCGATTGAAATGTTCGATGAAGGTCGCGCAGCGGCAATATTCGCAGACATGGGTACGGGGAAAACGCTCATCACGATAAGCACGGTCGGTACGCTGTACGAACAGGAACGCATACATAAAATGCTCGTTGTCTGCCCGAAATCCATTGTTGGTGTTTGGGAAGAAGAGTTCCGGAAGTTTGCGGACTTCCGGTATGCATTAGCCGTACTGGACGGGACGCTTGAAAAAAAGAGAAACGTCTTCGAGTTCATGAACGATTCGGCTCTTCAGGTGATTGTTGTGAATTACGAGAGTTGCTGGCGACTCGAAAAAGAAGTCGGGAAGTGGCGACCCGACATCATCGTGTGCGATGAATCGAGCAAGATAAAGAATCCGCAGACTGCGCAATCGAAAGCATTGCATCGGCTTGGTCGTGTATCAAAGTACAACATGATACTCACGGGGACGCCGACGACCGGAAGTCCGCTTGATTTTTTCAGTCAGTACAAGTTCCTGGACGAGAGTATTCTCGGGACGAGCTACTATCTTTTCAGGAACAAGTATGCAATCATGGGCGGCTACCAACGGCATCAGGTAATCGGGTATCAGAACCTTGCGGAACTGGTTGAGAAGGTACACGACATAGCGTTCCGAATCCGCATAGAGGATGCAGTAGACCTGCCGCCATTCATCGATGAAGTACGCAGCATCCGATTGGAAGAACGAGCAAGAGTCATCTATGAAAACCTGAACCGTGATTGCTGTGCCGTACTTGCGGAAGGCGAGGTGACAGCCAGGAATGTATTGACGCAACTTCTGCGACTCTCCCAATGCACGGGCGGCTATATTCGCAGCGATGAAATGAGCGAACCTCAAAAGGTGAGCGAGGCGAAACTCGATGCGCTCGAAGACATCGTGGACGGGTGCATGGATGAGGGGAAGAAACTTGTTGTCTTTGCGCGGTTCGTTCCCGAGATCGAGGCGATAGAACGAATGCTGAAAAAGAAAGGAATCGGCTATTCGCTCATTATGGGAAGCGTAAAAGATCGAGCCGAGCAGGTGCGTCGTTTCCAGGAAGAAGACGAGGTGCGTGTGTTCGTAGGACAACTGCAAACGACCGGGATGGGTCTCACATTGACCGCCGCCTCGGTAGCGGTGTATTACTCGCTTGATTTCAGTTATTCCAACTATGAGCAGTCGAGAGCCAGGATTCACCGAATCGGGCAGAAACGGAAATGCTTATACATTCACCTCGTATGCAAAGGCACGGTCGATGAGAAGGTCATGAACGCGCTCAAGCATAAAGGCGATATAGCCAAGCTGATGGTGGATGATTGGAGGAGTCTGCTCAATGGGTAAATTCAAAGATTTGACGGGGCAACACTTCGGTCGGTTAACCGCATTGGAGTCGCTCCCATCGCACGGGAAGAACTCCGCTCGGCTGTGGCTGTGCGAATGTGAGTGCGGGAAAGTAGCCATCGTGCGAGGGACAGACCTCACGAACGGACATACATTGTCGTGCGGCTGTTATCGAAAAATGCAGAAAGCGATACAGATATCGGAACTGCGTCTTCATCGGATCTGGTCGAACATGAAACAGCGGTGTTCAAATCCGAAAAAGCGTGACTTCAAATATTACGGGGCAAGGGGGATAACGGTATGTGAGGAATGGCGAAAGGACTTTTGGAACTTTTACCACTGGGCGATGCTGAACGGTTATCGTGACGGATTGACGATTGAGCGCGTCGATAACAACGGCAACTATGAGCCGAACAATTGCAAATGGATACACGCATCGGAACAACATAGCAATATGCGGTCAAACAGACACTTCGTAGTGTTCGGGCGCAGGTTCACGTTGGCAGAACTCTGTCGATTATACGGACAGTCTCGCAGTACGGTAGCGGACAGGTTGGCAAAGGGACAGCCACTACTAACGGCATTAAAGAAAAACGGGAGGTATAAATTGGACAACAGACTTTTGGAACTGTCGGACAGACTCAAAGAGCTGCGAGACAAAAAGGCAGACCTCGAATATGAGGCGAAACAGGTGAACGGGGAGATAGAGAACATCACCACCGAAATGATAGGGCTCATGACAACGGACGAGTTGACGAGTTTCAATCGCAACGGCGTGACGTTCTCGCTCGTAACGCAGGAATATCCCGCACCCGAACCTGAACGCAAGCCCGAACTATGGGCGGCAATGAAAGAGCAGGGATTCGAGCATTTATTCTCAATCAATGCGCAGACCTTACAAGCGACGGTCAAGGAATTGATCGCCGAAAACGACGGAGTCCTGCCGATGTGGTTGGACGGACTCGTCAAGATCGCGGAGAAGAATTCAATCCGCCTGACAAAATCGAAGAAATAAAAAAAAGGAGATAAAGAACATGGCAAACGAAATTGCGAAGAAAGAAACCAACGAACTGACCTACAACGATGGCGTTGACCTGGCGAGTCTTTTCGCCGAAGAGATGGACGGGCTGACCCCGACGTTCGAGCGCATCAAGATTCCTGCGGGAGGCGGCATCTCGTTCGAAGTACCCGGCGACGATCCCGAGAATCCCGACAGCGTCAAAGAGTTTAAAGCGGTGATTTTGTACCATCATCCCATCAACTGCTACTACAAGGAAGAATATACGGGCGGCAACAATCCTCCTGACTGCGGGTCGATGGACGGTCATGTCGGAATCGAAGCTGAAAGCGGGGAGATCAAGAACTGCGCCGATTGTCCTTTCAATAAATTCGGCAGCGGCAAGAACGGAGCAAAGGCTTGCAAACAGAAGCGTCGTATTTACCTTCTGCGCGAAGGCGAATCGCTCCCGACGTTGCTCTCGCTTCCGACGGGCTCGCTTGCAGGGTTTTCGAGATATATCATGAACCTGCTCGGTAAAGGCAAAAAGAGCAATGCGGTCGTGACGAAGTTCTCGCTCAAGAAAGCCCAGAACAGCGGCGGCATCAATTACAGCCAGGCTGTATTCGCCGTTGACCGCAACCTCTCGCCTGAGGAACAGGAAAATGTGGGGCGCATGACCGAGCAGGTCAAGTCGCTTGCAACCAGGGTCGTCGCACTGGACGAGGAATAAACCGAGACGAGGTACGGGCGGTGGTATGACCCGCCGCCCAAGACCTCAAAGGTGAGATATGAAACGACAAAAAATCGTGTATGTCTGTTCGCCGCTGCGCGGTGACCTGAAAGGAAACATTGCCAAAGCGAACTATTATTGCCGTGTCACCTACGAACGAGGTTACATCCCGATTGCTCCGCACACGATATTCACTCAATTCCTGGATGACGAGAACCAGGAGGAAAGAAAGAGCGGAATGGAGATGGGCTTGAAACTGGTCGAGCGTTGCGATGAATTATGGGCATTCGGCCCGACCATCAGCGATGGTATGAAACGAGAAATAGAACACGCCCGAAGAAAGGGGATACCCATTCGGTATCTGTCGGAGGGGTTGGAGGAAGAATGACGGACATTTTCGAAACGGTAAAAAGCCAAGTCAAGATAGCCGATGTGGTAGAGCAGTTCGGGGTAAAACTGAATAGCAGGGATAAAGGGCTTTGTCCGTTTCACCGCGAAAAGACCGCATCATTTTCCGTCGACAGAAACACAAACATATTCACCTGCTTTGGTTGCGGCGAGACAGGCGACGTCATTACGTTCGTGTCAAAGATAAAGGACATCGAGCCGTATGAAGCAGCCAAACTGCTTGCGGAAATGTACCGCATCGATATATCGGAAAGCAAGCCGCAGAAACCGAGCATCAAAAAATACCTGCAAGCCTGCATGAAAGATGCAGACAAAACGGACTACTTCGCAAAAAGGGGACTGACCTCGGACACGGTCAAAAAATTCTGTTTGGGATATGACGTTCACCGGAATGCGGTAGTAATTCCGTACTCATCCGAACTCACATACTACCAGACCAGGAGCATAGCTGACAAAAAGTTTTTCAAGCCACCGACCGAGGATGCGGGAGCAGAGCCATTGTTTAACCGCAAAGCACTCTGGGCATCGGAGAAAGAACCCGTCTTCGTAGTTGAAAGCCCCATTTGCGCCTTGTCGGTGATGCAAAGCGGCGGCTTGGCGGTCTCGCTCTGCGGGGTAGGTGGAACAAGCAAACTCATCAAGGACTGCAAGATAAAGAAACCGACCAGCCCGTTGGTGCTGTGCCTTGACAACGATGAGCCTGGCAACAAAGCATCGGCGCAACTCGCCGCCGACCTCATGGAAATGGGGGTTCGGTATGTAGTCTTTAATATCGCAGGGACTTGCAAAGACCCGAACGAACTGCTGATGCAAGATGCGACAAAACTCAAAGAGGGGATCGCCGCAGCCAAGCGAGAAGTAAAAAAGAAGTATAAGCGCGGAGTAGCGAGCATCTCGGCAAGCGAATTGCAGACAGCGGTCATCGCACCGCCGGAGTGGTTGATACCGGAAGTCTTGCCGCAAGGTCTTGCCATTTTGTGTGCCTCGTCTAAGGTAGGTAAAAGTTGGATGGCGATGCAGATGTGCGTGGCGATAAGCCAGGGGAAGCCGTTCCTGGACTATGCGACCAACACATCAGGATGTCTGTACCTCGCGCTCGAGGACGGAGTCTTCCGTCTGAAAGACCGACTGAACAAGGTACTGCATGGCGGGCAAGCCCCGGGGAATTTTTATCTGTCCGTAAAAGCGGGCGGTCTGGACGGTGGACTCGTCAAGCAGCTCAACGAGGAATTGGAAGAACACCCTGACATCAAACTCATCATCATCGATACGTTGCAAAAAGTTCGAGGGTCTGCAAAGAAAAACGAACTCGCCTATGCGACGGACTACCGAGAACTCGGCGGGCTGAAAGAGTATGCGGACCAAAAGCGCATCTGCATCTTCCTCATCCATCACCTGCGCAAGATGGCAGACGAGAACGACGTGTTCAACATGATTTCCGGGTCGAACGGTATCATGGGCGTGTGCGATACGATATTCATCATCTACAAGAAAAAACGCCAGGATGAGAACGCCATGATGTTCATGACGGGACGAGACATCCGGCAGAAGGATATCGTGGTGCATTTCGACGAATCGGAGTACAGGTGGGAAATGGTCGGATCGGCAGAGGACGAGGAAAGGAAACGCAAAAAGAGAGAGTATGACAATAACCCGATCGTAAGGACAATGAAAGAACTCGTGAATAAGCCGCCGTTTGTATGGAAAGGAACGGCGACAGACATGATGAAATCGGTGTTCGATGTAACAGGTGAAACCTTTGCGGGGTCATCGGCAACACTCGGGAAAGCAATAGCGGAAATCGAAACGCAACTCTACTATGACGGTATCCAACACACAACCAAGCGCAGCGGAGCAAACAGGATGCATTATTTTACAAAGAGACAGGATTATAAACCGTACAGGCAAGGGTATATGTTCGACAATAACGAAGACGAATAGTCCAAAGTCCATATCGGTGTTCGGGAATTCTCGAATTTCCCTCCACGGGTGCAAAACTTCTGTAAATTCCCTGACGAGGTCGAGAAATTCTCAAAATAAACTCTCGGCAGAGAAAACCCTCAAAATCGGGCTATTTCATGCAAAAAACGAGCAGTTTTCAACGGTTTTCGAGGGTTTTTGCGGTCAAATTCTCTGACAAGAAACAAGGATTTCTGTAAAAATTCTCTCGGCAGCCGAAAAATCTCCAAAAAAACTCTGGGCAGAGAGCCTCCATATTTTTGGAGTATAAGAGCCGAAACGGAGGGCATATTTCGGGCATTTTTAGGGTATTTTCGATGGTTTTGGCGGGTTTTTGCTCTGTTTTCTATATCGGGCAAGCGAAAATCTCCAAAAAAACTCTCGAGACCCGGAAAATCTGTAAATTCCATATCGAAGACCGATTTTCCTCAAAAATTCATATCCGAAAGCCGCCCTCTCTGGGAAAAGAAAACAGAAACGCGCACCCGTGTGTTTAGGGGCAATGCTATGAGCGTATATGCAGCAAGAAGCGGCGATTTTGTTGAACATTTTTGCCGGGATGTATCCGGTCTATCCGGCAAATTCTGCGACGCTTTGTCTGCCGGTTTGTCGTCGTTTTGCTGCCGGTTTTGCTGCCGGTCTTGTCGACTTTTTGTACTGGTTGTGCTGAACTATCTCTGGACGAGTTCATCGAAAAAAGCGCGTTTTGTGCCTGTTTTGCGGGGTTTTGACCCTAAAATCACGTTTTTTCGATGGTTCTGTGCTGTTTGCCTAAACGACTATCGACGAGACATATCGCCAGTTTTGGCTGTGTTTGTCCCGAGTTTTGTTGAGCGTTTGTCCCGAGTTTTGGTTGGATTTGTGGCTGTTTTGTCTCGACGTTTGCGGCGGTTTTGTGTTCGTCTTTCGCGGATGTTGTATGCGTATTTCGCAGCGTCTTGTCAAACGATATCGAACGCAGGGTAAAGGATTTTGAACAAAAAACATAGAAACATACCGTCACTCCTGTCACAACCGTCACTACCGACACTATCCGTCACTTGCCGTCACAGGAAACATGGTCAAAACGAGCCAAAAACATAAAAACAAACAGAGAGATTACTGTCATCCTGGTAAAGAAGTATAAATGACAGGAGTGACGGGAGTGACAGGAGATTTATAGAAGATGAAAGAAAGCGAATTGATAAAGAAAATCAGCGACTACCTCAAGAGCGTCCCGGACTTGTTTTTCTGGAAAGAACACGGCGGGATGTACGGCACGGCAGGGATCCCCGATATTATAATCTGCTATCGCGGAAGGTTTATCGGACTGGAATGCAAAGTAGGAAAAAACAAACCGACCGTCCTGCAATCCCTGACCATTCGACGAATACTTCAGGCGGGAGGATATGCAATGATCGTGAGGACGGTCGAGGAAGTAAAACAGCTGATATCAGCCTTTGAGCAGGAGTAACAATGCGAGCCACGGAAAGAACTATTCACAAAGTATCGGTTACGGAAGAAGCCGTTTTCGATTACAAGGAATTGACGGGGACTGTCCCGCCAGTCCGAGACATCAAAAAAGAAGTAGAGACCTATCTTCAATACATAGCCGATCGCACACGTGGATACTATTTCCGGGTGAAATATTACGACGAGGGGATTGACCGAATGCTGATGTTGTTCCTATACAAGGGCGAGCGGTTCGGTCCGATGCAGGTCTGGAAGATTGCGGGCGTATGTTTTGCAGAGGACTGGACAGTGGAACTGGAAGAAAACGGTCAGATTCGGTTCTGGTTGAAAACTAAAATATCAGACTTTGAGGATAAGACCGATTGGGTCGTAAGATACAGGGTGTGGCAGGAAGAACAGGAAAAAGCACGGGAGGATTACAATGACAACACATGAAATCAAGGACTACTTGGAAAACTATACAACCAAAAAGACGATAGCGGAATACAAGGCGCAAAACGGTCGGGCGAGCGAACGAGACGTCGTATGCATCCGTGCAATTGAGACCTGTATCGAAATACTGCCAGACGGAATGGGTGACCTGTTAAGGATGCATTATATGGAAAAAAAGTCATTGCGCAAGATAGCGAGTGAGCATTACTTTTGCAAAGATACGATAGCAAAGCGTTGCTCCGAGGCGATTGAACTGATGGGAGAGTGCCTTGCGAGCATTTGAAAGAACAGACAAGCGCAGACAGTTTTCAGCCAAAACGGAAGAAAACCTGCGTATAATATGAGTAGGTGAAATCCTCCGAAGGGGAAGGGAGCGACCCGAGCGGCGTGATGCCGGGAGAGAAAAAGAGAAAAGGGGGAAACGCTCCCTTCCCTATGTGTTTAGAGGAAAAAAATGCCGAGAAAACCGAAACGACCATGCAGCTACCCCGGCTGTCCAAAACTGGTGGACGGGCAGTACTGCGAGGAACATAAAAAATTAACGGATGCCCAATACAATAAATACGGACGAGACGACTTCACAAAGAGTTTTTATAAGACGAAAGAATGGCTGTTCGTTCGAAAGCGGCAGCTGACAGAGCATCCGTTTTGTGAGGAATGCCTGAAACAGGGCAAGAGAACCAGGGCAACGATGGTTGACCACATTCAGCCCATCAAGCAAGGCGGTCAACCTTTCGCACCGTCCAATCTGCAGTCCCTGTGCTGGAGTTGCCACTCGACCAAGTCGGCGAGAGAAGGCAGCCGTTGGGGGAAACCGACCCGCAAAGACTAACTCGGGCGACGGGGGGAGGGGGTGTCAAATCTCTGGGCTTTCCGCCCCTAACAGCGGGGCCGCACTCTCGCGCGAAAAATCGCATATTCAAAAATCAAAGGAAAAATCAACCATCGGGGGAAACCCCACTAAAGTGGGAGCGGGCAAATAGCCCGCTTTTTGATTTCCCGGGAAAATCAAAATAATCAATCAAATCAAAAATCAAAGGAGGGGGAGGTATGCCGAGCGGAGGAAGAAGACCTGGGGCAGGGCGACCGAGAAAAGCCGCCGCCCAGAAGATACTTGACGGCAATCCCGGCAAGCGTCCAATCGAAGTGCTGAACTTTGATACAGGGGGAATGGAACTGCCGAGTGAGCCTCCCGCCTACCTTTCAGCAAAGGCAAAAGAGATATACCGAACTGTGTACGCTTGGCTGAAAAGCATCGGCTGTACAAACGGAATTCTCCCATACAATCTCGAAGAGTACGCATTCTGCAAAGCCCGATGGCTTGAGTGCGAGGAGATGAACACCAAACACGGGTTGCTCGTTAAAGACCCGAGCGGTAAAGCCATCCCGTCGCCGTTCGTGGCTATGGCGCAGCAGTACCTTAAACAGACAAATGACGTGTGGAGCAAGATATACCTCGTTGTGAGGGAGAGCAAATTGTCCAAATGGGATGAAAACAACCCGAACGACGATATCATGGAAAAATTATTGGGAGGTAAGCCGTGATGGAATACACGCAAGAAAACCCGTTGCGGCTTATAGAGTTGTTCGCGGGTATAGGTTCACAAACGCAGGCTCTCAAAAATATAGGTGTGCCGCATAAGGTGGTAGCGATATCCGAGATAGACAAGAACGCCATAAGGAGTTATATGGCTCTGCATGGAGAGACTCTCAATCTCGGAGATATCCGTGAAATCAAGGAACTCCCGGAGGCGGACTTTTGGACATACTCATTCCCGTGCCAGGATATATCCGTTGCAGGACATGGTGCAGGGATTAAAGAGGGGACGCGGAGCGGTCTGCTCTTGGAGGTGGAACGACTGCTGAAAACAGTGGCAGAAAGTGGTACGCTTCCGAAATATCTGTTACTCGAAAATGTAAAAAATTTGGTGGGAAAGAAATTCAAGGCCGACTTTGACAGTTGGCTTTCGTTTTTGTCCTCAATCGGATATGCAAACTATTGGCAGGTACTCAATGCCAAAGACTATGGCATTCCGCAGCATAGGGAGCGAGTGTTTTGTGTGTCCATACGAGGGGAGCATAAGCCATTTATCTTTCCGGAGAAGCGCGAATTGACACTTCGACTCAAAGACATGATTGATGAACACGTCGATGAAAGGTACTATCTCAAAGAAAGCACGATTCGCAGCATCGTGACCTCAAAGTTCAATTCGCGCCGTGACTCGATCCGCCGCCCGTCCGATTATGCATACTGTCTTCGGGCGAGGGACTGCTACGAACCGCAATGTGTTCAAGTCGGGGAAGTGGTCGGGGATAAATGGGACAAGATGCATGAGATGAGCAGGAGAGTATATGAACCGGAGGGTTTGTCACCAACGGTGCATTGTGCGGGAGGTGGGAATACCGAACCAAAAATTGTGGCGATGCGTGGGCGCAATCCCGAGAATCCATCCGACCGTACGCCAGGGATTCCGCTGAAACAGCGACTTGAAGTGAACGAAAACGGGCTGTGTAACGCTCTGACGACCGTTCAAAAAGACAATTTGGTGTTGGACGGGGACTATGTTTCCAGGAAATACGGGGAGTTCATCGACGAAAACGGTTATATCCCGGAGATGTTTGTGGCGTACAATAAACAGGAGATACACGATGTCGCCCCAACATTAACGGGACAATGCACTTGTGCTTCGGGCAGTTCGGCGGTCTTGAAACTTGAAAAACCGATAAAGGTCAAGGTGGCAACAAAGCAGGGATATGAGGAAGCGACAGCGGGCGATTATGTCAATATCACTTTCCCCAGTTCAAAGACCAAGAGAGGACGGGTCGGAAAAGGCGTTGCCCAAACGCTGACCTGCGGAGACGGAAATGCGGTCATCACCGAAAATGTGCGAATCCGTAAACTGACCCCGAGAGAGTGTTTGCGACTGATGGGTTGGAAAGATGACCAAATTGATAAAATTGCCGCCGCCCGAGTAAGTTCGACACAGCAATATCGACAAGCAGGTAACGGCATAGTGGTGCAAGTCTTGGAGGCAATCTTCAAGGCTTTATTTTTTGGGGAGAAATGATGGAGTATATTGCGAGTATCAGTTACGGAAAGGACAGCCTTGCAATGCTCGAGGTGATTAGCAAAAACCATCTGCCATTGGACAGAATTGTTCATGTGGAAATTATGGCAACGCCAAGCATTCCGGCGGATCTTCCGCCGATGATGGATTTCAAGTCGAGAGCGGATCAGATAATAAAGCAACGATACGGGCTGGAAGTAGAGCATCTATGTGCGCCTAAATCATATGAAGAATATTTTTATAGTCCTATTCGAAGAAAAACGAGTAAAAATTGTGGACGGATATATGGCTTTCCGTTACAAAGAGGAAATTGGTGTAACGGCCGCTTGAAGGTAGAGGTTATCGATAAGATTCAACGCGGAGGTATGGCCTATATTGGAATAGCAGCGGATGAGCCAAAGCGTTTTTCTATTATGTCAGAAACAAAGCGGTGTCCTCTTGTTGAGTATGGGTGGACGGAAAAGATGTGCTGGGAATGGTGTTCGGCAAACAATCTGTTGAGTCCTATATACGAAACATCATTCCGGGGAGGGTGTTGGTTCTGTCATAATCAAGGGGTGGATCAGCTTCGAATCCTTCGAAAAAAATACCCAGAGTATTGGTCCTTGCTTATGAGGTGGGATGATGATAGTCCTGTAGCATTTAAGGCGAGCGGGCATACGATACACGATTTTGACCTCTGATTTCAAATGGAGGAACAAGGGAAAATACGGTCTGACATACCGTTTCGCTGGAGTATGGTGACAGGCAAATAATTATTTATATTTCGGCATCTTTTCGCTGGACTTCTTCCGAGGTTTACGGTACTTTTGAAGAAAAAAGGAGGGATGCCCTATGTCCGAACCAGAGGCGTTGACGCAGAACGAGCGCATCAGCAAATTGGAGAGTGAATTCATCGAACTCTCACATTTAATGAAGCAGACTATTATGCTGACAGAACACGTGTTGAGCGTGATAGCCGTACTTATTGACGGGTGCATAGAAAATCGTAAAATTATTGACTGCAAACGATGAAACAACTTAAAAAAAGGCGGCAAATGCCGCTTTTTTTCTTTCAGAGGTGAAAATGAAAAGAATTTATACAGCGGAATCCGTAACGAGCGGACACCCAGACAAACTCGCAGACCTTATTGCGGACAGCATTCTCGACGAATGCTTGGAACAAGATGCGGACAGTCGAGTTGCGGTTGAAGTGATGCTTACCCACGATAAATGCTTTATCGGTGGTGAGATCACGACGAAAGCAAAAGTGGACTATGAATTCATTGCCAGAGCGACCATCGCACAGGTAGGGTACGATCCAGGCAGATTGGAATACGAAATTCATATCCATGAACAAAGCGCAGATATCGCCAATGCCATAGATAGGGATGAACAAGGTGCGGGCGACCAGGGTATCGTGTACGGGTATGCAACGACGGAAACGCTGAACAGTATGCCGCTTTCGATTGAACTTGCCCACAGGCTGACGAATAGGCTCGAGCAATGTCGTCGGCAAGGCATTATCAAGGGACTTCGCCCGGACGGAAAGAGCCAGGTAACCGTACAATTCAATGGAGATCGCTTTGACAAAATTCTTTCTGTGCTTGTATCGGCGCAGCATGAAGAATGGAAAACACTTGATGACCTTATTCCCGAGATCAGGAAAAAGGTTATTGACTATGTGTTCGCGGAATACGACTTGACGGATGTTGAGATACTTGTCAACCCGTCCGGACGGTTTGTTAAAGGTGGCTTTGATGCTGATACAGGTCTCACGGGCAGAAAGCTCATGGTCGATAGTTATGGCGGGGGCGCACACAATGGCGGTGGGGCGATGAGCGGAAAAGATGCGAGTAAGGTGGACAGGAGCGGGGCATACCTCGCCAGATACATCGCCAAAAACATCGTGGCGGCAGGACTTGCGGAGAAGTGTGAAGTTGCCCTGTCGTATGCGATAGGTATTCCGCAGCCTACGAGCATTGACATCAATACCTTTTTTACAGGAGTCGTCAATGAGCAACTCATCAGAAAAGCGGTGGAGCAGGTTTTCGACCTGCGCGTGGGCAGGGTAATTGAGGGGCTTGACCTCAAGTGTCCGATATATGTTCAGACCGCTGTCGGCGGGCATTTCGGGAAAGAGGATTTCGCTTGGGAAAGGACTGATAAGGCGCAGGAGTTGAAGAATGCAATCATTCCGTGATACGCTCATCTGCGGAAATATTCGACTTGTGTATTACCTTTTTGGACAAATGTCAAAGTCGGAATTCACGATAACACATAAAGATGACATTATCTCATCGGGAATGCTTGGGCTTGTGAAGGCCGCAAACACTTTCGATGAGGAGCGAGGGACAAAATTTTCGACATATGCGGCGTTGTGCATTCGTAATGAAATGCTAATGTATATGCGTAAGACACGACGATATTTCGACCAGGAGATATCGCTCGAATCACCTGTCACGGTAGATGAAAATGGAGCGGTACTGACCATAGCCGATACGCTCGAGGCAAACGAAAACCCGCAAGACGAATGCCTTGCGGGTTTAATGTACGAAGAGTTCATTCAAAAATTAACGCCGCTTGACCAACGTGTTCTTGGACTGCGGATAGAGGGGTACACGCAAAAAGAAATCTCGGCGCGGTTAGGCTATTCGCAGGGCTATATCGCCAGGCGAATCAAAGGAATTCGAGCGAGGGCAAGGTTGTGGCTGCTCAATTCTCTCGACCGAGAACGAACTCAATGGAACACTCAAAATAGTCTGCTAAAGCGATGATGCTTTCAAGACTTGGAGAACTTGTGCCGTTTTGCCAATCGTAAATGATACTCTCGTTTATATGGGCGTCCCTTGCGATACGATACCGGGATTTTTTGAAGAAATCAAGCAGAAACGGGAGCCGTTCTTTGAACGGTGGAGGAGGCAATGGGTCAAACTCCGCACCTGTATCGCTCCGACCGAGCAAAAAATCTATGGAGCAATGAAAATATGCTGACATACGAAATGCCATGCCTAAACTGGGAAGTCTTTCGCCATTGAGATAACGGGAGATGACTTTCCTTGTAACGCCAAGTTCTTTGGCGAGATTGGCAGCTCTCATTTCGCGGTCAGAGAGAAGCTCTGAGAGCCTTTCGACAAATTTCTGCAAATTACTCATAAATAAGTCAAAACCTCCTAAATAATTATCTCTGATTTCGGACACAAATAGTTGATTGTGTCCGCGAACCAAGTTATAATAGAAGTACATAGCAAGCGCGCGGCTATGAATACTTTTTGGAGGTGTCATAATGGCAAAACAAGAACTCGCGCAGGATGTACTGTGCAACACGGACTGGATGGAGTCGGACGGAGAAATGCGAGATGTGGTAACAGACTCGCGTGAACTTGCAGCAGGATTACTGTTCCTGTTGAAAGAGTATTACATAGGGTCTTTTGACTTGAACGAAGATGGAATCACTATTAAGTTCAAGAATGACCAACAGTTTTCCATTTCAGTCAAAGAGCGCGCATAAGAAAAAGCCGATATAAGTATCAGCAAAAACACAAAAGACAACTCACAAAAGTATAAAAAAGCGAAAAAGACCGCCGAGAACTCGGCGGTCTTGGCTTTTTCTTTCAGTTTTAACTGGACTAAATGGGAATTTTACGGTATTGTTACGGCTATGGAGGTGCAGACATGAAAAAAGGAAGAGTGGAGTTCCATAGCAGAGGGCAATCCGGCAATATTTATTATATCATCGGAATGGCTCGAGATATCATGCGCAAACAAAGTAGAATTATCGAATATAACGAAATGTGGGAGAAGATACAAAACTCACAGAGCTATCTTGATGCGCTAAAAATCATTTCGAAACACGTGGAATTGGTCGATTTGGACGGAGATTATAAGGTTTAGAAAAACCGGATTTTTCTTGAAAAAAAGTGTGTTTTTCGGCGCGATTTCGCTGGGCTCTTTCCTATTTTTACGGTATTGTTTGGTTGCAAAACGGGGGAGGGAAAGCCCCCGAGAGCAAAGGAGACACGGAAGAATGAAAGAGCAGAAGTTCGGAGTCGAAATCGAACTCACAGGCATCACCAGGGCAAAGGCAGCCGACGTCATCGCCAAATACTTCGGAACGGAGAAGACCTACGATGGCGGGGTTTACTCAACCTACTCGGTTAAGGACAGACAGGGCAGGACATGGAAAGCAATGCGCGACAGCAGCATCGATGCTCGAAACAAAAACGGCGAGGTAGCGAGTGAGGCATATCAAACTGAGATAGTCACACCGATATGCGGCTATGAAGACATCGCCGACATCCAAGAGATACTGCGTCAACTGCGACACAAGGGTGCAATCGCCAACAAAAGTTGCGGCATCCACATCCATGTCGATGCAAGAAAACAGACAGCGCAGAGTTTAAGAAACCTTGTAAACATTATGGTAGCGAAGGAAGACCTGCTGTTCAAAGCCCTCGGAGTCACGGAGAACCGCGCGATGAGATGGTGCAAGAAGGCAGAGCCGCAGTTTATCACAGACATTAACCGCTTAAAGCCCAAGACCAGGAGTGCGATAGAGAATCTATGGTATGGCGAGGACACGAGGTCATATCACAGGCACTATGATGACAGCCGATACCATGCACTCAACCTACACAGCCTGTGGCAAGGCAAAGGGATAGAGTTCCGATGCTTTAACAGCACAACCCATGCGGGAAAGCTGAAGACCTATATCCAACTCTGCCTGGCGATATGCAACCAAGCGATGAACCAAAGGGGATCGAGCGCGAGGAAGACCGAAACCACGAATGAGAAGTACACCTTCCGAACCTGGCTTCTGCGGATGGGCATGATAGGCGATGAGTTCGACACGGCTCGAAAGTTCCTGCTCGAAAACTTAAGCGGCGACATTGCATTCAGAAACGGTAGACCACACAGGGCCGCGGCATGAGCCGCCGCCCTGCGATAAACACAATCGGAGGATAGAACTATGAAAGGAAAGACCAAATTGTATGTAGCGTATGGTAGTAACTTGAACACAGGGCAGATGGCATACCGATGCCCGTGGGCTTCTGTGTATGGAACAGGTTATATCGACGGGTACGAACTCTTGTTCCGCAGAGTGGCGACAATCGAGAAAAGGGAGGGCGCGAGAGTTCCTGTCGGGGTATGGAGAATCTTCCCCGAGGATGAGATTGCGCTCGATAGATATGAGGGATATCCTCGCTTGTATCGCAAAGAGACCATTACGGTGGACATGGGCAAAGAAAAGGTTAAGGCAATGGTCTATATCATGAACGAAGACCAGGGGAGATACGCCCTGCCGAACAAGTCCTACTATGAAACAATTTTCGTCGGGTATGAGACCATCGGACTCGATACTCGGTATCTTAAAAATGCGCTCGTAAGAACAGCGGAAAAGAGAGAGGAAATAGAATAAAACAAATACAACGTGTCTCTGGGGAGGAGGGTGCTTCGGTACTCTACTCCCCACTACTTTTCGGGAGGAGGGGAAATGCCATTCAATGAACAGCTCGCAAATCGGGCGGCGGCATTTATTCGCTCACTCAAACACACCAAAGGAACATGGCATGGCAAGAACTTTGAACTGCTTCCGTGGCAAGATAAGATCGTGCGGGACGTTTTTGGTACGGTAAAGGAAAATGGGTATAGGCAATATAACACTGCCTATGTGGAAATACCCAAAAAACAAGGGAAATCAGAACTTGCCGCAGCAATCGCGCTTTACCTGCTTGCAGGTGATGGGGAATGGGGAGCGGAGGTGTACGGCTGTGCAGCAGACCGCCAGCAAGCATCCATCGTCTTTGATGTCGCTTGCCAAATGGTGGAACAATGTCCGGCGTTGAAAAAAAGGGTCAAGCCCGTAATGTCGCAAAAGCGGTTGGTGTATGCTCCGCTGAACAGTTTCTATCAAGTCCTGTCTGCGGAAAGTTACACCAAGCACGGCTTGAATGTACACGGTGTTGTTTTCGATGAACTTCACGCGCAGCCGAACCGCGCTTTGTACGACGTAATGACTCACGGATCGGGCGATGCGAGAAAACAGCCGCTTTTCTTTTTGATTACGACAGCGGGAACAGATCGAAACTCAATATGTTGGGAAGTGCATCAGAAAGCCAAAGATATTCTCGAAGGGCGCAAACGTGACCCGTCTTTCTATCCTGTGATTTATGGGGCAGAGGATGACGACGATTGGGGGGATGAGCGGACATGGTATAAGGCAAATCCGTCGCTCGGGGTAACGGTCGATATCGATAAGTTGCGGACGGCATATATCTCCGCAAAAGAGAATCCTGCCGAGGAGAACTTGTTCCGACAACTCCGCTTGAATCAATGGGTAAAGCAATCCGTTCGATGGATGCCGATGGATAAGTGGGGTGAGTGTGCCTTTGCCGTCGATCCCGAGAAACTCAAAGGTCGTGAATGCTATGGCGGTCTCGACCTTTCGTCAAGCACAGATATCACGGCGTTTGTCCTGGTGTTCCCACCGCTCGACGAAGAGGATAAATACAGCATACTCCCGTTCTTTTGGGTGCCAGAGGACACGATTGACCTGCGGGTGCGGCGCGATCATGTTCCATATGATGTGTGGCGAGCAAGAGGAGAGGTGCTTTCGACCGAGGGGAACGTCATCCATTACGGGTACATTGAAAACTTCATCGAAGAACTCGGGACAAAGTACAATATCAAGGAGATTGCGTTCGATAGGTGGGGTGCAGTCCAGATGACGCAAAACCTCGAGGGCATGGGGTTTACGGTCGTACCGTTCGGGCAGGGATACAAGGACATGAGCCCGCCGACAAAGGAACTGATGAAACTTGTATTGGAAAAGAGAATCGCCCACGGCGGGAACGTGCCGCTCCGTTGGATGATGGACAATGTCTATGTCCGTACAGACCCTGCGGGGAACATTAAGATGGATAAAGAAAAATCCACGGAACGCATCGACGGCGCAGTGGCTCTTGTCATGGCTCTCGACCGTGCTATTCGGAATAACGGACAGACCGATAGCGTGTATAACGAAAGAGGGATAATCGTTATTTAAGAGGATGGGGCAAGAGGTATTCGCTGGACTGAAAATTGAAAATACGGTATAATAGAGGAGCAAGATGCAGAGGAGCAAAGCCATGCGGTATTATGTCGTTTCAGACCCTCACGGATTTTATACCGAATTAAGAACCGCCTTGAAAGAGAAAGGATTTTTCGAGGACAAAGAGCCGCATAAATTGATTGTGTGCGGAGATTTACTCGACCGTGGCTTTCAAGCCAAAGAGATGGAAAAGTTCATCTCGGACTTAATGGATAAGGATGATGTAATTCTTATCCGAGGGAATCACGAAGACCTTATGCAGGAGTTTGTGACAAACATCGAAAAGTATATGACTCCAATGGTCTTCAACACACACCATTATAAAAACGGCACGATAGATGCGATGTTGCAGCTTATCGATGCGGATATCCGCATGGTCTATCAGTTTCCAAGACCTGCCGCAAAGGAAATGAAAGAAACGGTGTTCTATTCCAAAATTATGCCGTCCATGCTCGACTACTATGAAACCGAGCATTACATATTTGTGCATGGATGGATTCCCTGTAAGGCGCGCGGATATGGCGGTCATGCGACCTCGTTTGAGCCGATGCCGGATTGGAGAAAGGCGAGCAAACTCGATTGGGACTATGCGAGATGGTACAATGGAATGGATGCAGCTCGTGCAGGAGTATTGGAAGAGGGGAAAACCATCGTGTGCGGGCATTGGCATTGTAGTTACGGTCACGCAAAAATCGAGGGGAAAGGCGACGAATTTGAGGGCAATGCTGACTTCACGCCATACTATGCGAATGGGATAATCGCAATAGATGCTTGCACTTCCTTTTCGCATCGGGTCAATTGTATTGTAATAGAGGACGAAAAATAGAAAAAAGTTGCGATAAAATTGGATAAGGGGAGTTGACATTTCTGTTTTTTGTGGTATAATAATACGATTTGGTTCTACCAAATGGAGGCTTGGGGAAAACCACTTATAAAGGAGGGATAGATAGCAATGCATGATTTTCGCTATGTATCCAAGAAGGAAGCAGCACCGATAAAGAAGATTTTATTGGACATTATTCATGAAACACAGAATCTTGTCCGAGAAGACTTCACTTTTCAATTTGAGTTTGTTGGCAGTGCATCCAGGAACATGATAACCTGTGACACAAAATCGAATATCGGATTCGATTTCGACGTAAACATTTATGTCAATGACGATGACGAAAATTTTACGGCACAGCAAATCCGACAAATCATAAGGCAAGCGTTAGACCAAGTGGCACGACGCTATGGATATGATTATTGTGAGGATTCCACCCGTGTTTTGACAATTAAAGTTAAAGACAGGAACAAGGCAAGAATCATCCACAGTTGTGATTTTGCGATTGTAAATGACTGTGAGGATGGTAAACAGCAATACATACGATACAACAAAGCGCAGAACAGATATACATGGGAGTATCAAGGGGAGGGCTTTGACGGACTCCCGGACAAGATCGAGTGGTTACGGGAGAATGATTTGTGGCAACAGACCAGAGATTATTACATTGAAAAAAAGAACTGCAATGACAACCCGGCTAAACACTCACGTTCCATTTTTGCGGAAACAATCACTGAGATGTGCCAAAAAAACGGATTTTATGAAGAATAAAGTTTATTTTTGACATTATTGCAAGCAGATGATATAATATAATCAAAAACGGAGAAATGAAGAGAAGTGAAGAAACAATCTGCAATTGAAAGGCTTTCGTCACACGAAAGAGGTGTATTGGAAGAAATTGCCAAAGCAATATTGTGCGAGGATGAGGATGAGGAATGGGAAATAGAAAAATTGATTTTGAATTTATGTGGCCTATTTTCTTATGACGAAGAAATGACAACTGATATTCTCGAAAGTGTAATGTGTGAATATTATACGAAATTGGGGTATGATAGGCAGGAAGCATTAGAGAATTTTTCTGAAATTCTCAGGATTTTTGATGAATTTGACGAGGGGGATTTGTCATACGAAGAATGCAAAAAAGCACTTGATGAATTTGATAAACTTTCGCGGCCGATTGCAAATGTCGAATATTATCCATATCCTTTAGCCAGTTCGCTACAATTGTGGGTTGGGATATATACAAATAATGAAACAGAGTATGAGTGGAAAATTAAACTAAATGAAAAAATTCGTAATGTATTAAGATTTTACAATTCATTATTAAGATTTGAATGGGGTTCACCGCAAGATGAAGAAAAGGCAAAAATAGAGGCAGCTTTTCACGGTTTTTTTGAAGAGGAAAAATATTATTTGGTGTGTAATATTGCTTTATTTGGTTCGGATAATTGCTATTATTATGTTGCGGATGGGCAAGATGTTCATATTGCGGATGAGGTTATTGTCCCGATAGGTAAAAATAACCGTGAGGTGGAAGGAATGGTTGTGGAAATAAAAAGTTGTACCGAAGCCACCGCGCCATATCCAATAAGTAAGATGAAAAAAATTATTCGGAAAAAATACGAATAAAATAAGATAAAAGAGCCGTTTAGCTATCGAATGGTTCTTTTATTTATAATGGCTACAAAGTTATGTGGCATGATAGACTTCGAGAAATAATTTGTAAAAACGAATAACATAAACCGTTCGGTCTCCCGAACGGTTTTTTCATGCGAAGAAACGGAGGGAGAGATGAAAATAGAAAAGATTGCTGTCGGTGAACTAAAAGCCGCCGCCTACAACCCGAGAAAAGACCTAAAGCCGGGAGATGCCGAGTATGAAAAGCTCAAGCGCAGCATCCAAGAGTTTGGGTATGTAGAACCTGTAATATGGAACAAACGCACGGGAACGGTAGTCGGCGGGCATCAAAGGCTCAAAGTGATGAAAGACCTCGGCTATGAAGAGGTGGACTGTGTGGTGGTTGATTTGGACGAGCAAAAAGAAAAGGCACTCAATATCGCCCTGAATAAAATCAGCGGTGAATGGGATGAGGGCTTGCTCGCAGACCTTCTCAAAGACCTGGACAACAGCGGGTATGATATCACCTTTACGGGTTTTGACCTTGCGGAGGCACAGGAACTGTTCGGGAGCGGGTCGTTTGAAAATGTGCATGAGGATGAGTTCGATGCGGAATCGGCAGCATCGGAGATCTCTGAGCCGAAAACAAAGCACGGAGACCTATGGCTCCTCGGCAAACACCGTTTGCTGTGTGGCGATTGCACGATTGCAGCGGATGTTGACAAACTGATGGACGGACGGATCGCCGACGTGATGGTAACAGACCCGCCTTACAACGTCGACTATGGCTCGGCGATTATAGGGGAAAATATGTCCAAGACCAGGTCGGGCAGCATGATTGCGAACGACAACATGAACGATGACGACTTCCATCAGTTCCTGCTTGCATTTTATAAGGCGGCATACGGTGTACTCAAAAAGGGCGCGCCGTTGTACGTTTTTCATAGCACCAAAGAGACGGTGAACTTCACGCGAGCGATGGAAGAGGCAGGGTTCAAGTATGCACAGACGCTTATATGGCTGAAAAATCATTTCACGCTCGGCAGACAGGACTATCAATGGATACATGAGCCAATACTCTATGGTTGGAAAGAGGGAGCCGCCCATTACTTCATCGACGACAGGACGCTGGCGACGGCTTTGGAGGGTGTTGCCGAGAACATCAAGAAGATGAGCAAGGAAGAGTTGACGGAACTTGTAGAGCGGATTTTGGGGCTTCCGACGACGGTAGTAAAAGATAACAAACCCGTGAAGTCGCCAGACCACCCGACAATGAAACCCATTACACTCTGTGCCAAACTGATTTATAACAGCAGCCATGAGGATGATGTGGTGTATGAGCCCTTTGGCGGGAGCGGCTCAACCATGATGGCAGCCGAGCAACTCAATCGAAAGTGTTTCGCAATTGAACTTGAACCCAAGTATTGTGACGTTATTGTGCGAAGGTACAGGGAACTCTGTCCGGAGGCGAAAATCAAGCACATCCGAGACGGGCAGGAAATTTTCGACTAAATCTCAAAACAAGGCGGCTTTCGCTGGACTTGTCCCTCCAAACGTGATATTTTTGTTCAAAAATGGAGGAAAAGCTATGTACGGCAATAGCATTTTTGAAGCCTTATACGATGGCGTCATAGATGAGCGAAATCGCAAGAAACGTCTGCCTAACAATGACCCCGAGACAGTAGCCTACGACAAACTCGAGGCGGCATTGAACGACGAACAGAAGACTCTGCTCGACAAGTTCATGGAAGAATATGCAGACAATGAGGATAAGTTCAGACGAGAAGCCTATGCCCGAGGAGTGAAAATAGGAATTAAACTCGGATATGAGGCGGCAGATTATAACCCGGAGGACTGATATGGAAGAAGAGGATACGACTCTCGACGGATTTATCGAGTACATGGATGCAATAGAGCGCAAGAGCGATTCCGAAGACGAACTTTTGCAATATTATGAAAAGGAGTGGGAAGTTCGGCTCGGCGGCAAACTTGTTCGTATTCCGTTTGACGCGGTGTCATTTGATGCCATATATGCGGCATTGAACAAGATAAAATCGGAGGAATAATTCTCCGATTTTTCTTTAAAAAAGTGTGTTTTTGGGCGCGGTTTCGCTGGGCTCTTTTCTCTTTTTACGGTATTGTTGTGTTACAAAATACGAAAGGGGGACACCCCGAAGGAGAACAAAATGAAGAAGACCTACAACTACGAATGGCAGACCGAAAAAGACCTCATCGCAAACATCCATACCAAGATGTGCTTCTACGGCAGCCAAGAAACAACCCTGGCAGAAATCATAGGGACTGACGACGAAGAGGTGTACAGACAGGCACATAGACTGTGGCTTAAACTGAAAGATGCCTTTAACAAAGAGGCGGCGGGCTACGATCCTGACCTATACTTTAGTCGCCTCGGCTCAATCGGGCGTAAGGAACGCCGCGAGGTCATGCGCTCGCTCTGGTGGGAAACATTAAACGGCGACAAATACGGCGACTACGACCAACTGACTGCTATCATAGAGACACTACATCACGGCGAAACCCTGCAAACGGGAAAAATCCTGTTCGGAAGCTAAAAAAGAATCGGCTCTCCCCGCAGAAATGCGGGGAAAACTTTTCTAAAAAAAGTGTGTTTTTCTTCGGGTTTCGGCGCGATTTCGCTGGGCTCTTTTCTCTTTTTACGGTATTGTTGTGTTACAAAATACGAGAGGGGAACACCCCTCAAAGGAGAATAAAATGAAACAGGCAATCAGCAAAAAGACACTCAAAGCCCTCGAAAAGATCGCGATGGAAAAGAATGCGGTAATCGAAGAGCGCGGCGGACTGGAACGGAAATGGAACGATGAAATGGACTTCCCCGAAATCGCGGTGTGGTCAATCGAGGAAATGCTTATCGCAGCCTACCAACTCGGCAGAAAAGATGCCAGGGAGGGGAAATAACATGAAACAAGATATCTTCGAAACACTAAAGGAATATAGCAAAGGCTTTCACAGCGCTGCACCATTAGAGGCGATAAGGGTCTATGATGCAAAAATCGCCGAACTGACCGCTCGAATCAAAGCGGATGTCGCCCATGCGCCCGAAATAATTCACGAAGAAGTAGCCAGGTACGAGGTCAACCGATACAGGGCAGCATTTACCAAAGGGGTGCTTGGAATTATGGAGAGCGATGCAGAATGGAAAGCAATAGATAATATTATAATGGCATTAACGGATAGCACACCGCTCAAACAGTAGAAAACGGAAAAACAGGAGACCGCTCGGGAAACCGAGCGGTTTTTCGGTACAGAGGATAGGAGGTAAAATGGGATTATTTAAGCGGAGCAGAGACGGCCCAAAGGAAAGGAGAGACCGTTCGGAGCAGATGAAAGACTTCATTCGCGGGGTGGATGTCGACTACATCGGGAACAGTAACAGCGGTGTTCGTGTGGACGAGTTGCGGGCAATGCAGACAAGCGCGGTATATGCTTGTGTCAAAATACTTTCGGAAACGATAGCGAGCCTGCCGTTGCACCTATATAAGAAAGGAAAGGACGGGAAACACGAACTCGCGGATCAGCACCCGTTGAATGACTGTCTGTACGAATTGCCGAACGAGGAAATGACCTCGTTCGAGTTTCGTGAGAGCATGATGTCGTCCCTTCTGTTATGGGGCAACGCCTACGCACGGATCATCCGGCGGCAAGGTCATGTGACCGAGTTATGGTATTTGAAACCGCATCTTATGACGGTGGAGCGGGATAGCCAGACTGACAAAATAAAATACACCTATTCGGACGATGTAACCAACGAAACCTATGTGTACCGACCCGACCAAGTATTCCATGTCAAAGGGCTGTCGTTCGACGGGGTGAAGGGCATCAGCCCGATAGCCCAGGCGCGGGAAGCAATCGGGCTTTCACTTGCGACCGAGGAGTACGGAGCAAAGTTCTTCGGAAACGGAGCCAGACCGGGCGGTGTATTGGAACACCCGGGTATCCTCAAAGACCCCGAAAAACTCCGCGAGTCATGGAACAAGGTCTATCAGGGGACACGGAACAGCCATAAGGTCGCCGTTCTCGAAGAGGGCATGAAATATCACACGATAGGTATTGCGCCCGAGGATGCACAGTTCCTTGAGACCAGGAAATACCAACTGAACGAAATATGTCGCATCTTCCGTGTGCCGCCGCACTTGGTAGGCGACCTTGAAAGAGCGACGTTTTCGAATATCGAGCATCAGTCAATTGAATTTGTCCAGCACACGATACGCCCCTGGCTCGTGCGTTGGGAGCAGGAAATCAGCCGTTCGCTTCTCGATGAGAAAGAGCGGCTTTTGTATTTCGCCAAGTTCAATGTGGACGGACTGCTGCGCGGTGACTACAAGTCGCGCACGGAAGGGTATGCGATAGCCCGTCAGAACGGTTGGCTGTCGATCAATGATATACGCCGGCTTGAAGATATGCCGCCCATACCCAAAGAACAGGGCGGTGACGATTATCTCGTGAACGGCAACATGGCAGCGGCAGGGGCGGCTGTGCAGGGAATACAGAAAGGAGGTAGCGATGGAGAAGGGTAGGAAGGAGATGCGAATGCTCCCGATGAAGGAACTTCGGGTAAGCGAAAGTGAAGGCGCGACCGTGATTGAGGGACACGCCGCCGTGTTTGACTCGTGGTCGGAAACGCTTGGCGGTATTTTCCCGTTCAAGGAAGTCGTCAGAAGGGGATCGTTTTCGGAGAGTGTCGGAAGAGACGATATTCGCGCGCTGTTCAACCACGACCCGAACTATGTGCTTGGCAGGAACAGGGCGGGGACACTCGAACTTGTCGAAGATGAAGTCGGTTTGCGGGTGCGGATCGCGCCGCCCGATACGAGTTGGGCGCGGGATGTGCAGACAAGCATCCGCCGCGGAGATATCAGCCAGATGTCCATCGGGTTCGTAGTCGAGGACGATGAGTGGCGCACGGAGAACGGAATGGATGTGCGCGAACTTCGCAAGGTCAAGCTGTTCGACGTGAGCCCCGTGACGTTTCCTGCATATACGGCAACGGATGTCGGTGTCCGTGCGATGCAGGAATATGAGGGCTATAAGGCAGAACAGCGCAGACAAAGCGAAGAGGCTGAACAGGCGGCGGCAAAGAAAGCCAAAGAGCGAGCAAGGCTTGCTCGGATGCAGACAAAATTCAAAAATCTTTGAGGAGGAACAACATGGATATCAAGAAGGTATTGGAAATGAAGGCAAAAAGAGAGGATGCCAGGCTCAAAGCAATGGCGGTACTGAATAAGGCAGAAGCCGAAGACCGATTCCTCTCCGATGATGAACAAAAGGAAATCGACAAGTACGAATCGGAAATCCGCTCGTGGGATGAAAGTATCAACAGAGCGGAGAAAATGCTGTCTATGCAGCCCGAAGACAGAGATATGGAAAAGCCGGAAGCAAAACCGTCGCCGAACAAGGGCGATGAAAAGAGATTTTCTTCGTTTGGCGAGCAGCTCATGGCGGTGTACAGGGCGGCGGCTCCCGGCGGGCGCACGGATGAGAGACTTTCTACTCGCGCCGCGCTTGGAGCGAATGAAACCACGCCCTCGGACGGCGGCTTTCTCGTGCAGCAGGATTTCGTGACGGAACTGCTCAAGAGAACCTATGAAACGGGCATTCTCGCCAGCAAGGTCAAGAAGATTCCTATCAGCGCAAACGCCAACAGTCTGAAAATCAATGCCGTGGACGAGGAATCGAGAGCGAACGGCTCGCGTTGGGGCGGCATTCAGACCTATTGGGAAGGCGAGGCCGAGGAACTGACGGCAAGTAAGCCCAAGTTCCGCCAGATGGAGCTGACGCTCAAGAAACTCACCGGGCTTTGCTATGCGACGGACGAACTCCTGCAGGATGCTGCGGCACTCGAATCGGTCATTCGCCAGGCGTTTGCGGAAGAATTCGGGTTCAAGATCGACGACTCTATCCTGTTCGGTACAGGCGAGGGCGAACCGCTCGGCATTCTGAACAGCGGTGCGGCGGTCACCGTTGCTAAAGACAAGGATCAGACCGATATCATCACCGTGAACAATCTCATCACGATGTGGAACAGGCTGTGGTCGAGGTCGAGGGGAAACGCTGTCTGGTACATCAACCAGGAACTCGAGCCGTATCTGTACACGCTCACGGTCGGCGACAAGCCCGTGTATATTCCTGCAGGCGGGCTTTCCCAGAAACCCTACGGAACGCTGTTCGGGCGTCCCGTTGTCCCCCTGGAGCAGTGCAGTGCGGCGGGCGAGGTCGGTGATATCATTCTCGCGGATGTGGGGCAGTACCTGCTCATCGACAAGGGCGGCATGAAAGCGGCAAGTTCCATCCATGTCAGATTCCTGTATGACGAGAACGTGTTCCGCTTCATCTATCGTGTGGACGGCAAGCCCATCTGGAATAAACCGCTCACACCGTACAAGGGAAGCGCAAGCGTATCGCCTTTCGTGACGCTCGCCAAGAGAAACGCTTGATGAAAGGAGGGTAAGGGTATGCTTGATTTGCAGGAAACGAAAGAGTTTCTCCGAGTCGATGGCGATGAAGAGGATGCCCTTATCTCTTCTCTTATCGTCACGGCAAAGGATTTGACCGAAGACGTGATGCGCCGGAAATTATCCGACTTCAGAGAGCTGCCAGAACCTGTTCGGCAAGCCATGCTGATACTTGTTGCAACCCTCTATGAGGAAAGGCAGGTGTCCAAAGGGAAAACGGGCGTGTCGGTCGCCGACACGCTCGACCTTGTCCGGCGAATGCTGTTTGCTTATCGGAAAGGAGCGTTCTGATGGACATAGGTGAGCTGAACAGAAGAGTGGAAATTTTGAAATACTTCGTAAAGCGCGATGCCTACGGCGGCGAAGACGGAAGATGGCTTCCCGTAGGGCGTGTTTGGGCGAAAATCGAACCGGTGAGCGGAACGGAGTATTTCACGGCGCAGCAAGTCTCGGCGGAGACGGTCACGAAGATAACAATACGGTTTTATGCGGGCTTGGATGTCATGCACCGAATTCGCTACGCAGACAAACTGTATGAGATCATCGGCATCTCGGATGCGGATACGGCGCATCGATGGACGGTAATCAATTGTAAGGAGATGGTGGGCGATGGGCTACAGCGCAAAGCAACGGAAAGTCAAAGTGAGCATCGAGGGTGCGGATGCGATTGTAAAAGACCTCAAGGCGATGGATGACGGCGCGGCGGCTGTGCTGATGGATGGCGCAAAGAAAGGCGGCGAGATAGCACTTGAGGACGCTCGTCAGAATTGTCCCGTTGATACCGGGGCATTGAAAGCCAGCCTTGCTATGACGGAGGATAAAGCAACGGCGACGAAAGCGACCGTAAAAGTGGATTATGATAAATCCATCCGTTACGGGACGTTTGTCGAACTTGGTGCGCGCGGGCGACCGGGAAATCCGTTTTTGAGAAACGCCGTCGATAAAAACCTTGACCGTATCAATGATGCGATTGTTACAGAGATTTCAAAGGCGGTAGGGAGGGAACTGTGAAAGATATTTGCCAAGCGGTGTTCGAGTATTTGAGTACCAGGGAAGAGATTACGACACAGGTCGGGAAGAGGATATACCCCATTTTACTCCCGCAAGATGCGCCGCTGCCGTCCATCGTATATGCGCCTGTACTTGCAAACTACGACTCTGCTTTACAGGGCGATACCGGGTATGCGAGACAGACGATTCAGGTCGTTTGTCATGCCCGGACATTCAAATTGGCAAGAGATCTTTCCAGAGATGTAAAGAAAAGTTTACAGGATTATCACGGCGATATGTGCGGGCTGTATATTCAAGCCGTGTTCATTAAATCGGATTATGAGTACGACGCGAATACATCGCTCAAATTTTCAATGGATGAGTATATGTCGAGCATCGAATTCGAAATCCATTATAACGAAAAATAGGAGGGTAAAATGGCAGTAGCAGGTAAGAATGGGAAAGTCGTCATCGGCAGCGGCGGAGAGGAAAAGGTGGTCGGGATTAAGTCCTGGTCACTCGAATTGTCCCTTGAAACATTGGAGACCACGGCTCTCGGTGATGATTGGAAGAATTATATTGCGGGGCTGAAAGAATGGACGGCATCGAGCGAGGGCGACTATGAAGTGCCTGTCGATGCGACAGGGCAACAGGCTTTGCAGGACGCATTTTTGAACGGAACGACCGTACAGGTAAAGTTGTATGTGGACGGGGTGAATTATTACTCCGGCGAGGCTTATATCAATAGTCTTTCTATCGAAGACCCTGTGGATGACGTCGTTTCCATCAGCATCGAATTTACAGGCACGGGTGCGCTCACCTTTGAAACGGGCGAATAAGGGGGAGAACATGAAGAAAGGTGTAACAATCGAACTTGACAAACCGAGGACTCTGCGGTACGGCATGAATGCACTTGCGAAAATCGAGGACATTACGGGAAAGACTATCATGGCTCTCGACCTTAACTCGCTTGGAATCAAGGATTTGCTCGTCATCGTATATGCCGGGCTTTGCCATGAGGATAAGAGTCTGACGATTGAACAGGTAGGAGATTTATTGGACGAATATGCCGATCTGACAATGATTGCGGAAAAGGTCGGAGAGGCTCTGACCGAGGCGTTCGGAAAACCGAAGGGGAACGAAAAGGGGGAATAGGAGCCGCCGACTTTGACTTGTCTGCTTTCCTGGAAAAGGCGGTCGTGCAATTTGGCATAGACCCGCTTATTGCAGACGAGTACACGCCATACGAATTATACCTTATAGGTAAGCAGGTGCAAGAACGGAATTTTCGGGAATTTGAAAATGCACTCACAGTTGCATGGCATACGGAGGCATTTGCGCGGCAGCGTAGGCTACCGAAACTCGAAAAGATTCTCAAAGAGGTGCGAAAGCCATCCAGGAAAGCGGAGAGTAGGAGCGATGCCATTCTCAAGGCAATGGCGGCGGCTAAAGGAGTGATTATAAAATAAGGAGGGAGAGTCATGGCAATCATACGAAATCTGGTCGTCAAAATCGCGGCTGACATTTCCTCCTTGTCAAAAGGACTACAAACGGCGCAGAAGCAAATTCAGAAAGTTGCCTCCTCCTTTACGCGGGCGGGGACAAAACTGACAGCAGGAGTTACCGCGCCGCTTGTAGCCCTGGGTGCATCGGCAATCAATATCTCAAAATCGTTTGAGCAGAGTATGGCGAATGCCGCATCCGTCGCAATGGCGACCGGGGATGAGTTGCAAGCGATGACAGACCTCGCACGCGAAATGGGTGCAAAGACTGTCTTTTCGGCTTCCGAGGCGGCGGATGCACTCTACTATATGGCATCGGCTGGTTATAAGTTGGACGAGATGACACAGTCCATCGAAGCGACGCTAAACTTGGCATCTGCGACACAGAGTGATTTGGCTTTTACAACAGATACGGTTGTCGCAGCGTTAAACCAGTTTCAACTCGGGGCGGCGGGCGCAGAGCGAGTTGCGAATCTATATGCGGCAGCCATCGGCGCATCCCAGGCAGATATGGAGAAACTTGCATTCTCCATGAACTATGTCGGGCCTGTTGCAAACAGTCTCGGTTGGGAGATCGAGGAAGTCGTCGGAGCGTTGTCTGTGCTATATGATGCGGGCTATGACGGGTCAATGGCTGGTACATCTTTGCGCCAGTCGCTTGTCGCGCTTATGAATCCAACCTCGGCGGCACAGAAAGTATTTGACGAACTTGGTATCAGTTTAGAGCAACTTGATCCGACCTCAAACGACCTTGCCTCAATCCTCGATACGTTATCGAACGCAGGAATGACGACTGCACAGGCAATGGAAGTGTTCGGCGCACGGGCTGGTCCCGGTATGTTGTCTCTGTTGGCGGCGGGTGGCGATGCCGTCCGTGATATGACCGAAGCAATCACGGGAACAAATGCGGCGAACGATATGGCGGCAATGCAGGTCGATACCTTGCAGGGACAACTCAAGATTTTGGAATCGGAGTTGGAGGAGGTGGCTCTCCAATTCGGGGATATCCTCATCCCAATCATCCGAGAACTGCTACAAAAATACATTTCGCCGCTCACAAACAAGCTGATGAGTTTGAGCGCAGGAACGAAAAAAAATATAGTGGTTATTGCGCTCCTTGCAGCGGTGATAGGGCCGCTCCTGCTTGTGGTCGGAAAATTGATTTCAAGCGTTGGAACGATCATCAAACTTGGGTCGCTATTGTTCACGAAGACGGGACTCATTATTGCGGCTATCGTCGCAGCCGTGGTGGTGATTAAAAAGCTGTGGGATACCAATGAGGATTTCCGAAACGCCGTAACCGCAATTTGGGAGAAGGTCAAAAACTTCATCCTCAATGCCGTTGAAGCAATCAAGGATTGGTGGGACAAAAACGGGGAGAAACTCGTCAAAAAGGTGGTGAGTACCCTCAAGTCCCTTTGGAAAATCGTCAAACAGATTTTTGGCAAAATTCAGAAGATTGCGGAAAAAGTATGGGGGATTGTAAAGGACATCGTCATTGACGTGGTCGTGGCAATCCGTGATTTCTGGGAGAAGAACGGAGCGCAAATATGGGCGACGGTCAAAACGCTGTTCACCAATATCTGGAATATCGCAAGCACCGCTTTTGATATTATCTACAATGCGGTGCTGAAATTTTTGGACTATGTCCGTCCGATATGGGAGAATATCAAGCAGCTATTTTCCTCGCTTTGGGATACCCTGGTCGAATTATACGAGACCTTAAAGCCCGTCTTTGACCTCATCGGCGGGCTGGTCATGACTTTGCTCGGCGTGGTGACAGGAGTCCTTTCCGGGATTATTGAGGCACTCGGTCCGTTCATTCAAGCCGTGATAGATGTAGCCCAGGCAATCCTGGAAATTATACAGGTAATCTGCGCTGTGCTTCGAGGCGACTGGACGGAAGCCTGGGAACATATGAAAAATGTGGCGTCCAATCTTTGGGACGGCATCAAAAATATTTTCCTCGGGATATGGGAGTTTATCCAGGGATTTTGTGAGGGCGTGAAAAACTTCTTCGGAAATCTCGGGGATAATATCGTTGCTATATTCAAAAGTGCCTGGGAAGGGATTAGTGGCTTTTTTACAAACCTGTGGGAAGGCATAAAATCCGCAGCATCATGGATATGGGACACCATAACCGGGCTGTTCTCGAAAATCGGAGATTTCTTCTCCGGGCTGTTCAAGGATGCATTCAATTGGGGCAAGAACCTGATACAGAACATCGGAGACGGCATCAAAAAGGCTTGGGACTGGGTAGTAGACGGAGTCAAGGGGATCGGGCAGTCGATTGCGGACTTCCTCGGATTTGGTTCACCGACCAAGAAAGGACCGGGCCATAAGGCAGACGAGTGGATACCAAATCTCATGGACATGATGGCGCAGGGTATGTATAACGACATCCCTATGATCCAGCGAGCAGCTATCCAGGTGGCGAACGCTCTCGGTTTAACGACTACAACCAACCGCGCAATGGTGGGTACAGGGACGAGTCCGAATGCCGATTTATTGAACGGCATCTTGCAGGGAATGGCGGTGATGAACGGTATGGGAGGCGAAACGGGCAATAAGGAGATAGCATTACAGATCGACGGTCAGACATTTGCCAGGTTGATTGTTCCAAACATCACAAGGGAATATAAGCGCAACGGTGTTGAGTTAAAGGGGGTATAGAGCGATGGAGTTTTTCTCGATAAACGGAAAGAGCATAAAAGCCCCGACGGAAATGACGATTTCCCCGGAACATCTTGATAAAGCCGAGCGGACGATGGACGGAACAATGGTTATTGACATCATCGGGAGTAAGAAAAAAGTGGACGTGTCCTGGGAATATTTAACCAAAGAGGATATGAAAACTTTAGCGACGGAGTCGGGAAGTGACCGATTTTCCGAGATTTCTTTTCATGACGAAAAGACCGGGGAACCGGTGCAAATGACGGCGAGGGCAGAAAGTTTGACCTATATGCCGTACTATGACTGGGCAAAGGCTCAACTTATTTGGAAGAGCGTATCGGTTACGTTTAAGGAAAGGTAGCAGGGTATGGAGTATTCAGATAATCCGCGCAAGGTGTACGGGAAAGTAGAAATCGTTTACAGCGACAAAGAAATCAGCAGCAATATGGGCATAACAGTCAGCGGTAACTCGAAAATCAGCCACCCGCGCGAGGTATTTGAGGGATATGTCTCGCCGACAGTCAGAGCCTGTACGATGGATGGAAATTCCGATATGAGCGGCACATACCAAATGGTGGACGATACCTGCATCGTAGGATGGTGGTCGGGCGGCTTATGTGGAACGGAAGGAGTGTTCACGGTTAAGCCATATATCGAGTTGTCGTTTGTGTTGCGTCCGATTATCTCATGGATCATCCGAGGGGATGATAAGCTCAATCAATACCCCGTTGACTTTACGATTGAATACAAATCGAACGGAGAGATTGTGTATACCGAGGAGATCACGGGGAATGGTGCAATAGAGATTAAACTTGAGCCAAAAGTCAATGATATCACCTCTATTCGGATGACCATCTCGAGATGGAGTACCCCGAATGCGTGTGCAAAGGTCATACAGTTTTACGATAAACTCTATGAGAAGTACACGGGAGATGCCATGCAGATGTTTGAGGTTAACGAGGAGATGTGTTCGACCGATGGGAATTACAATATTAACTCCGATACCATGACCGTTACGCTTCATAACACCGACAGAAAATTCGATAAAGGCTATCTTCGTTCGCTTATGATTTTGGGAAGAAAGGTACAACCATATATCGGGATAGAAAAGGACGGAGAAGTAGTGTACACCAGGTTGGGGACTTTTTATTCCGAAGAATGGCAGGTGGAGCAGGACAGCCAATGGGTAAAGTGTACGGCGGTAGATAGGCTGATGCGCTTGCAGAGCCAAACGTACATGGGCTATCCGTTAACGGAGCAAGTTTCAGTATATGACTTGGCAAGGGACATCCTGTTGAAAAGCGGGCATTCCGAAAACGAATTTGAGATATCTGTTGATCTCAAGGACATGGTTATAGGGTTGGCGTATTTGCCCAAAACGACAGTTTGGGATGCATTACAGGAAATCGCAAATGCGGCGTTGTGTAAAATTTTTGTTGACAGGGAAGACCGAATCCATGTACGCAGTGAACAGGCTGAAACTGAACAAGTGGGGATCGAGATAAACCCGAGCAATATGTTCAGTTACAAGTCGAGCATAACTTTGACGGAGTTCGCGAACAGCATCAAGGTAGAGTACACAGATGTGGAAATTGCCGACGATATCATAGAGGTGGCAGAACTCGAGATAACATTGGCTGGGAATGAGGTTCGGGAGGTGTCATTAGATTACTCTTCGGACGTTGCATATGCCGTCGTTTTGTCAAGCAATGTCAATGTGCGGGCAGTTATGGGGCAGGGAGGGGTCAATTCATGCCTCTTGACACTCACAAATCGTACAGGGACATCACAAACGACAACATTGACCGTTGAAGGGAATGCGATAGAACTTAATTCTCATACGGTGGTGGTTGAAGACGAGGACAGCGTAAACAGTTATGGAACAGTAGAGTATTCGCATACGGCATCGGAACTTGTGCAAAGCGAATCGCAAGCACGATACATCGGCGGGGTTATCCTTGCGAAAATGCGGGCGGGCGAGGGCGTGATTACAACCGAGTGGCGAGGTAATCCCGCATTAGAGATCGGGGCGAGTTATAGCAGTACAGACCGCTTTGGTGATAAAAAAGAGTTGATATGCGAATACAATAAATTTTCTTACGACGGGGGTCTGAAACAACAGACACGCGGACGATTGAAATAGGAGGGCAACACATGGCTTCGTGGAAAGAACCCGAAACAAATCACACGGCGGGGGATCAAGTCACGCCGGAAATTTTCAATACACTTGCCGAGAATGAGGTGTATTTGAATGAAACAAAAATAACGACAAACCAGGTGCAGGAGGCAACGGTTATGAGCGAAACAAGCGCAACACGGGAGAACTTGACGGAACAGGACACCGTGATGGGCGCATTCGGTAAAATACGAAAATGG
>ULWN01051021.1_pt1 | contig 60259 bp, 57 predicted proteins | sample 1960371 | NCBI WGS metagenome assembly ULWN01 (sample SAMEA4835813, study PRJEB28245) | human gut metagenome | biome: gut microbiome; material: fecal sample | place: Denmark | collected 2008 | reverse complement strand
AATCAAGCCGTACAGGCCGTCCTTTGCGGCAAAGGCTACGTTGCCGTCAAATTCGTTTGCGGCGGAAAAGGCGGGGAGTATGACTATCTCGCCCGATGTGTTCTTGTATCCCCACAGGCTGTTTTCGAGGAAGGGAATAAGCCTGCCCGCAGTGGCGGTGGAGACTGCACGGGGAGTAGGGGTAGGTTTGGCGGCTTCTATTGCCGCTGCTTCCTCTTCAGCCTTGCGCAGCTCCTCTTCTTTTAATACATTTGCGCCGCCCGCGTCGTATGCAAAGGCGAATATAGCCGCGCTGAGAAGCAGCAGGCAGAGCGTATATCCATAAAGGGAAAGCAGCGAGTGCTTTCCCTTTTTTTCGGTATTTCCATGATTGTTGCTCGGCTGTCTTGATTCCATAATATACCTGGTGTTAGGCCTGAACGTTCCGGTTTTCCATCACGATATTGATGAACCTCTCCGCGGCTGCGGAAAGAGGTACGCCCTCCAGAGAGATAAGTCCTATGCCTCTTGAAGGCATGGGCTCTGCAAGGTCTATCTTGAACAGCTCTCCGCTGTTTATGGCTTCGCTGGCGAATTCATAAGTGACGCACGCTATGCCAAGGCCTATTTTGGCGAAGTTTACCAGCAGGCTGTGAGCGCCCAACTCTATCTCGGGGTGCAGCGTCACACTACAGACGGAGGCAAAGTCGTCCAGATATTTTCTGGAGTTGGAAGCCTGCTCAAGGAGTACCAGAGGCTCACGGGCCAGCTCGGCCATGGTGACCTTATGGCCCTTGAGGTGGGCGAACCTGTCAGAAGCTACGAATACGTCGTGTACCTTGAGAACATCGCGGACGCAGAGGGCGCTGTCTACTACCGGCAGGTTGACGAGGGCTATATCTACCTTGCCGACCTTGAGCAGTTCGACGGTGTCAGGGGTAGTACGGTTTGTGACCTGAAGCTGTACCTCGGGATATTCTGTATGGAACTTTTCAAGGTAGGGCAGCAGGAAAAACTGGCACAGAGTGTCGCTGGCGCCTATCATAAGGCCGCCTGACTGCAATGTGCGCATGCGGTTCAGCTTGTCCTCGGCCGCTGATATGAGACTTATTGCCTTATCGGCATAGCTGTAAAGCATACGTCCTTCGCTTGTCAGGGTTATGCCACGGCTGGTGCGGGTAAAGAGAGTGCAGCCCAGCATGTACTCTAACCTGTGCATGGACTGGCTGATGGCAGGCTGGCTCACGTAAAGCTCCCTTGCAGCATGTGAGAGACTGCCGCAGCGGGCGACGGTACAGAATATGCTGTAAAGATCCAGATCGGCCGGCATTGTTGTTGTTTGTTCCTCCTGGTTGTATTGTATCCGCAAAAGCCAACGGGGAATTATTTGTTCCCGTATTGCCTGTTTACGGTTAAAGTGCTAAGATGATTAAAACTAATATCCATTCCACCTATAATTTTTAATTATATAGTATTTCCTCTGCCTTTGCAATTGAAATTATAGGTGGATTTCAAAAATCGGGCAGTTTTATTTGTGTTATTGTTGCTCAGTGGTGTAAAATGAACTGTAAACCATTACTTCGCTTCAAAAGATGTAAATATTTCTAAATTATAATGCGGGATCCATTTAAGATAGTTAAAACTCACTTTTATAACTTTTATAATAAGAGGGCTGGATATGACAAAGTACTATTGGAAAGAGCTTTATTCCGAAATTAACGGCTGTCAAAAATGCAGACTTTGCGAGCAGCGCACCAATATAGTGATAGGTGAAGGCGACCCTAAAGCCACTATAATGTTCATAGGCGAGGGGCCTGGGCGGGATGAGGATCTGTCCGGCCGTCCTTTCGTTGGCAGGGCGGGGCAGTTGTTAGATAAGATGATAGGCGCAATAGGGTTCAGGCGTGAGGAAGTATACATCGCCAACGTAGTCAAGTGCCGCCCGCCAAACAACCGTACCCCGGAGGAGAGCGAGGCCGACGCATGCCTGCCCTATTTAAGAGCGCAGTTCGCCCTTATACGGCCTAAGATAATCGTATGTCTTGGCGCTACTGCGGCGAAGTACATTTACGATCCGAATGTAAGGATAACGAGAGACAGGGGAGTGTGGAAAGACAAGAAGGGAGTGTGGATACTGCCTACATATCATCCTGCCGCGCTGCTGAGAGACGAATCCAAGAAGCGGGAGGCATGGGAGGATATGCAAAAGTTAAAGCAAAAATACGATGAGATAGCGCAGAATACTTGAATAATCTCCGTATATGGTGCTATAATGAGACGTTGATTTATTTAGGAGGAGAAACCTACTATGTCAGGACATTCCAAATGGGCCAATATCAAAAATAAAAAAGAAAAAGCAGATAACGCGCGCGGCAAGATTTTTACAAAGATAGGCCGAGAGATCGCCATAGCCGTTAAAGAGGGCGGAAGCGATCCCAACAACAACTCCAAGCTCAGAGACGTTATAGCCAAGGCAAAGGCAAACAACATGCCTAATGACAACATTTCCCGCTCCATAAAGAAGGCCGCGGGCGAAATGGGCAGCGTAAACTACGAGGAGATCACCTACGAGGGATACGGCCCCGGCGGTACTGCGATAATCGTAGAAGTCGTTACCGACAACCGTAACCGCACCGCCTCCGAGATACGCCATATATTCGACAAGAGCGGCGGCAGCATGGGCGCTACCGGCTGCGTAAGCTGGATGTTCGACAAGAAGGGTCTCATAGTGGTAGAGCGCAGCGCTTCCATAGATGAGGACGAGCTCATGATGGAAGCTCTTGACGCCGGCGCTGAAGATTTCAACGCTTTGGACGACGTGTATGAGATATACACCGCGCCCACCGACTTCTCAGTGGTAAGAGAAGCGCTTGAGGCAAAGGGCCTCAGCTTCCTCTCCGCCGAGATAGGCATGTTCCCTCAGAATACCGTGGACGCCACTAAGGACGAAGAACTTGTGGAGAAGATCGAGAAGATGTTGGAACGCTTCGACGACGATGACGACGTTCAGGACGTATACCACAATGCCACCCTGCCCGAGGAAGAGGAAGAGGAATAATATAAGGACGTCAGAACGGCCTCAGGCATAGACGCATACGCAAAAAGCAAGCGTCCTGTATGCTGCAATATGCAGCATACAGGACGCTTTATAATTATCGGTTATTCTTCAACGCTGGCCTTGGCCTCCGAACGTTCTTTTTCCCGCTGGGCACGCCGCCTGGCAAGGCGTTCCCGGCGCTGCTTTTCCTCGTTGGAATGCTTTACTATCACCGCTATGAGGGCGATAAGCAGCAGTACGGCAGCGCCGCAGGCCGCGTAGAAAATGATGGGGTCTATGCCGGTGCTACTGCCGTTTTCGGGCTGCTCCGCAGGCTCCTCCACACCGGGAGTGGGCGCGGCCTCCGCGGGCAGCTGGGGGCTTACGGGCCTTGCGGGCATTACAGCATAGCGCTGTATGGATTTGTCAGCCTCGCTGTATACATAGTAGCCCACCTCGCCGTCGGGATTGCGGCCGTATATGAGGTATACGGTACCCTGTGCGTCCTGTCCCGCCCATGCCTTGACCTGCTTGTCGTCAATGGTTATGGTGGTCTCGGTAAAGCCATCGGGCAGCGGCACGGAGCCGTCCGGCTCCAGCATGATGTAGGAGCGGGAGGTGGAGCTTACCGTCTGATACCTGTACAGAGAGCTCTTAGCGGCGTCATATATGTAGTAGCCTCCATTTTCACCCGAAGCATTGGAGAGGTAGAGGAGGGTGGGCGCGTCGGAATCCTGAACGGATACGGCGGGCACGGTCTGTCCCTTGTAATCCACCGTTGTCTCAGAATACTTGGATGGTATGGTCACGTTTTCGAGATTGGTCCAGATGTACATCTGCTGGCCGCCCTCATCGGTTATGCCCTCGGCAAGTATGCCCTCGGTGGCGTAGTCGGGGGCGGCGGCCTGAGCAGCTGCGGGAGCGGCGGCTATGGATACCGTGACGGAGGCCGTGGCTGCTCCCTGATCCTCGCCGCTGTAGCTGAGAGCCTTGGTTATGTTGAAATCCACCTTGGCCTCTCCCGCGCCGGCAGCTGTAAAGGTTATGCGGGCGGAAAGGGAGGAAGCTCCGTCCTTCTCGGCGGAGACCAGCGCTATGCGCCCGTCTGACGCGCCGCCGTCTCCCTCGGTGAAGGTGAGGAGGGATGGGTCGTAGGAGAATTCGCCCTCGGCGGCGGAAAGCTTTTTGCCGGCAAGGGTGACAGTCACCACGACGGTGTCGCCGGCGGTGACGGAGGTCTTGTCCGCCGTAGCGGTAAGCTCGGGAGCGGCGAACGCCATGGCGGGGAGCGCTACTAAAAGCAGCATGGCAACAAGAGACATGACCCGCTTATATGTAATGGAAGTCTTCATTTTTTAATCCTCCTGAGTTATCTTTGCATCGTCGGATACGTACTGTATCAGCCGTATCATATCCATTATATCCACCGTTTCGTCGTGGTTTACGTCCGCTGCTATGAGGTAAGGACCGCCAAGTATGGAGGACCTTATGAGGTGCTTTTGCAGGGCGGTTATGTCGTCCTTGTCTATTTTGCCGTTGCCGTCCACATCGCCGTATATCACTATTGGCAGGTCGAATATGGCGAGGCCGTTGTCATAGGTATTGCGGACGGAATCGCCGGTACACAGCGTACCTTCCTTCTTTGCGCCCTTCTTGTCGATTATGGAGAGTACGCCGTCGGACTGCAGCTTGCCCAGCAGCTTTTCTGTGGTCGTGCCGGGCTTTATGCCGCTTATGCCGCAGGACTGGAAGGTGCAGCCCTCGGCCTTTATCCTGGGGGCGGTGTCGTAGGTGCCCACGGTGTACAGCGCCGTGTCTTTATAATAGAAGGCAAGTATGTCCTCGTACTTCTGACCGGCACGGGCGCGCTCCTGCGCGCTGCGCTGTGAGAGACCTACTCCGTGGCCGTAGCGGCGCTGGGTGAGAAACCAGCCTGAATATTCCTTTTCTGCGGTGCGGTATTCGCCGCGCTCCGCGCCGTACATGCGGAGGTTGCGTTTCTTCGCGCCTATCTGGCCCAGCGTGTTCTCATAGCTGCCGAAGCTGAGCTCCTCAAATGGCAGCGTGAATGTAACCTGGCCTGCCTGCTCCGGGTTGTTCCTGGGCGCTACCATCAGGGTTAACTCGACGTTAGTGTAGCAGCGCTGCTCCGGGTCGTTTTCGGCGCTGGGATCCTTGGCCAGAACCTTTACGGTGGAGAGCAGCTCAACCTCCTGCCCGGCGGCCGCATAGGCGGCCTTTTTTATAGCCGTGAGGACAGAGCTGTCCATGAGCTTTTCTGTCGTCTCGTCGTATGCATCGGGAATAAAGGACTTCTCTTCAAGACTGGACTTGTTGAGCAGGTCATACACGTCGTCGGCATGGGTGTAGTAGGGGAGGTCGTTTTCCCATACGTTGCCGGTGCGCTCGGTCTGCCCGCCGTTGGAGGCGGAGTAGAAGGCCTCGATTATGTCGCCGTCGTATACCAGCACCTGCCCCTTAGTGGCGTCAACCGCCGCTATGGCGCGGGTATTTTTGCTGGCGTAGCCCCGGTATACCTGATCCTTGGAGGTATCCACAAGGTCGTATGAGCGGCTCGCGGCGTATCTTGAGCAGCGGGCGACGGCATAGCCCCGGGCGCACACCGCCTGTGACTTAAGGGCCTCCACCGGGAAGGAGTTGCTCATTTCGTGGGGCACCACGCCGTAAAGGTACTGCTCGATGGGCAGCGTGTTTATGGCGCGTATGCTGCCCTCGTATACGTCAAATGTCATGTTGCCGAGGTAGGTGCAGGTGCCGTATTCCGCGTTCTTGAGCCTGATATAGTCGGTGGTCTGGCCGTAGTTCTTTGAAAGCAGCGTAAGGGAGGGGCCTGTGTAGGTCTTGTCCCCCAGCTTTATGGATACCCGGCTGCCCACCGCCTCAACGGTAAGCTCGTCGGTTCCGACGCTGCTGTCGGCTTCCTTTAGAGTGTATTCGCCTACTGGGGTGAATGTAAATGACCTGCCGCTGCCTATGGAGAGCTTTACCCGCACGTCGCTGTGGAACACCGCGGCGAAGGCGGGAAGCATGACCATGACGAGCGTAAGCGCCAGGGCAAAGGCGATGGCCTTGGTGGTTTTTTGCATAAACAATGCCTCCTGTAAAAAATACTTGCTGCATAATATCGATACATCAGGAAAGGCCGGCGCCGAACAGCTGAACGGCGTATGTGGAGCCGCCAACGGAATATATGCCTATACACATATCCGTAAAGCCTTCCCTGAGAATGTTTTCCCTGTGGCTGGGAGAGTCCATCCAGGCATCAAATATCAGTTTTGATGTAACATTGGACACTCCGCTGCACATAAATATGTTTTCGCCAAATGCGCTGAAGCTTATACCGTCGTCGGTGACGGCGGTGGAGCAGCTGGCGCCATTTGGCCGGGTGTGATCGAAAAGGGTTACGATCTCGCGGGCGCGAATATCCGCGGCTTTTTGCAGTTTGCCCGAGTATTTAAGCGTGTTCAGCCCCGCCTGCTGCCTGTATTGGTTGACAAGCTCAAGTATGCCCGAGTTGAAGTCGCTGTCAGATGCCTTTAAAATAACCGTGGACGCCGGGGAGGGCGATGCCGCAGGTTTTACCGTCGGGACAGGCGATGCGGTCGGCCTTGCCGTCGGGGCAGGCGATACAGCCGGCTGCGGCGTGAAAGCGGCTTCCGATGGCGTCAAAGACGGTGACGAGGCAGACGATGGAGCCGCAGGCTTGGGAGTGACTGCCGCCTCGTAGCCGCCGCCCTCAGGCACTATGACCTGTATGTATGAATCCGTCTCAGCTTTTGCACAGCCTGTCAGAAGCAGCGCTGAAATGAGAAGGATGGCAATAAAGCGATACATCGGATATCCTTTCGACAGTACAAGCATATTGCAGACAATTATCTATTATATTTTATACCATAAGCGGGCCTGTGCATATTAAAATAATTGTGAATAATAGAAAGAGCCTTCCGAGGATATTGTTCAGCCCAAAGTAGATACCGACGGCTACGCCAGTGGCGAGGATAGAAAAAACGAGCTGACGCAGGTTCAGCCAGAAGAATATGCTTTCCTGATAGTCCCGTATTTCACGGTTGATTTTCACTTCCAATTCGTTTTCCCTCCAATCAAATAAATAAAGCTCCCGATTGCTCGGAAGCTTTGTGGTTTTCTTTTTAATTATTCATCTAACAGCCAGTCCAATACGTTGCGCTTTTGTATTCCCTCATAGTCTGCTGTGGAAAACACTTCATCAAGTGTAAGCAGCGTTTTAGGGTAATTATCCGCTATACGCTTGAATGGGGCAAGCTCTCGCTTTAGCGTGTTTGGGTCGAGCGTAGACGCTGCAACTTGGTAGTAAAGATACTGCCCGTCATCTGTTTTTGCTACAAAATCCACTTCGCCGTCGTCTATCGCTCCTACAAATACTTCGTATCCGCGCCGTATCAGCTCGAGGTACACGACATTTTCAAGAATATGTCCTATATCGCTGTCCTTGCCCCGCACAAGCATATTCCGCAGCCCCATGTCAACGCAATAATACTTGCTTTGCGTTGTTAAAAACTGTTTCCCTTTAATGTTGAAGCGCGTTGCTTCATATAGCAGAAGCGCCTCCTTCAAACCGTCCAAATACCTGTCTACGGTTTTTTGATCCACTCCCTTTCCGGCCGATTTCATGGTGTTGGCTATATTGGTGGAAGAAGCCTTGTTGCCGATGTTGTGGAGCATGAACTTTGCCACGTTTTTTAGCATGCCGACATCTGCAATTTTTTTGCGCTTCACAACGTCGTTGAGCAATACGGTATCATACAGCCCTTGCATATATTCCCGTGCCTCACGCTTATTCAGTTCAAAGCGAAGCACATAGGGAAAGGAACTCAGCTCGATATATTGGTTGAATTTTTCGGCGTTTGACAGTCCTTCTCTTTGCGTACCCTTTAATCCCGTGCTAAACTCGCGGAACGATAACGGAAGCATTTGAAGCTCCACATATCTGCCGGAAAGCATCGTTGCCAATTCTCCCGAAAGAAAGTAGGCGTTGGAGCCCGTTATATAAACGTCGCAGTTTTCTTTAAGGAACAGGCTGTCAACCGCTTTTTCATATTCGTCAACGTGTTGTATCTCATCAAGGAAGATGTAGTTCATTTTATCGGGCCGCAAACGCTCGGCGATGTATCGATAGAGTATTTTATAATTATCGATAAACTCAAACTCTATATCCTCGAAATTCAACACAATGAACTGACTATCTTCAACACCGTTTGCTGACAGATAGTCGCGGTATATTTCAAACAGGGTGGACTTCCCGCATCTTCTTACGCCCGAAACAACCTTTATGATTTGCTTTTCCTTCCATCTTACCAACCAGTCAAGATACTCGGGACGCGCTATTCGATGTATCATGTTCCACCTCCTATAACATTATTATCTGCATTATACTCCCGATTCATTCACTAGGTCAACGGATTTGAGGATTATATTCCTGAAATATTATATTTTTCTTGCTTTAAGGAATGGTTATTACAGCCCGAACATCTCGCGCACAACGCGCTCCGACATTTTGATAGCGCCCGTCAATACGAGCAAGTTAAAGATATGTTATTCAGTATGGCAGTCCGATGATGAATGACAAGCTGTGATTCGGCAGTAATAATGATCCCCCGGCAAAGCCGGGGGTATTTCTTAAACGGGTAAAGCCCTATGTTACCAGCCACGCCTCATGCGGCGTTGGTACGGTCTGACATCTGCATGGGCTTGTTACCAGCAGCCCGTAAACGGGCTTAGAAGTTTCCCATTGTCAGTTGTTCGCCCATCCTGTCTTCCTCTAATTGGTTTCGGATATACTCTTCTATTTTCTTTGCATTCTTTCCTACGGTATCCACATAGTATCCACGGCACCAAAATTCGCGGTTTCTATACTTATACTTCAAATTTGGGAACTGCTCGTATATCATCAGCGAGCTTTTACCCTTCAGGTATCCCACAAAGCTCGAAACCGCGATTTTGGGTGGAATCTCTAGTAGCATATGAATATGATCCGAGCATACCTCTGCCTCTACAATCGTCACCTTTTTCCATTCGCACAACTGCCGCAGTATTTTCCCGATTTCCCTGCGTTTCTCACCGAAGAACACCTTGCGCCGATATTTCGGCGCGAATACGATGTGATATTTGCAGTTCCATTTTGTATGCGCTAAACTGTTTATGTCATTCACTCTTGAGTGGCCTCCCTTTGTTTTGTAGTTTGCAGTTGCCAGACCGCATCTCTACTATAACAGAGGGAGTTTTATTTTTCCCCATCGGCAGAAGCCTCTTTTGAACCACTCGCCCAGCGAGTGGTTTTCGGTGTACAAAAAGGCAGCCGATATACTCGGCTGCCTTATACTCTACTTCGCACCACCGGCGCTTTGTTCCGTTTTTGCCTTGGATTTCTTTGAATCCTGAATCTCGCCAGCTGCGGTCAGCGCTAATTTTGTAATGACCGGTCCGATCAGTTCATAAATCAGCGTTGCCGTCAGCACGACCGCCTGGATCTGAGTGCCGTATTCCGGAAGGGCATTCAAGGCGACTTGCGCCATGCCGATCGCAACACCGGCTTGCGGCAGAAGCGTTAAGCCAAGATACTTGCGGATATTCGGCGAAGACTTGGCAATGGTTGCGCCAAGGAAAGAACCGAAGTATTTTCCCAAACTACGAGCTACCATATAGACAACGCCCAAAAGCCCGACAGTAGGAACAACTGCAAGATCCAGCTCGGCTCCCGAAAGTACAAAGAACAGCATAAACAGCGGCGGTGTCCACGCATCCGTGATTTCAAGCAGCTCATCTGCGTCATTGCGCAGATTGACAAGGACCGCACCGATGGCCATACAGAGCAGCAGAGAGGACAGGTTCCAAATAGAAGCAAGTGCGGAACCGAGCAGCACTGCGGCGACCGCTACGCTGATCCTGTTCACCTTGGAGTGAAAGAATCGCATGGCCAAGGCGATGAGTAGACCAATGCCGGCGCCGACTGCAAGCGAAAGCACGATCTCAAGCAATGGCTGCAGCAGCATGGACGTTACGGTCAGCGTTGCATTTGAAGCAAGTGCCTGCGAGATGGGAAGGGAGATGGAGAACAGCATCAGCCCTACGGCGTCATCCATCGCGACAACAGGGAGCAGCGTCGATGTCACTTCACCTTTTGCGTGATACTGCCTGACGACCATCAGCGTTGCGGCCGGAGCGGTAGCGGCAGCGATTGCGCCAAGTGTGAGTGAGAGCGGGGCGGGGAAGCCGCAAGCAAGGAGCGCGGCGTCGACGAGCAGCGTAGCGAGGCACGCTTGAAAGAATGTAATGGTAATGGAGCTTGTGCCGACCTGCTTGATGTTGCTGATCCGGAATTCACCGCCGATAGAAAAAGCAATAAAACCAAGCGCTACGTCCGTAAGCACATCGGTGACAGCCGCGTCGCTCTCTTGAAAAATGCCAAGGCAATATGGGCCGATGATGAGACCGGCGATGAGATACCCCGTTACGTTCGGCAGGTGAACCGGCTTGACAACGCGCGTCAACAGCAGACCGCAGATCATCGCGGCCGCAAGACATAGAATGATTTGCATATTGTTATTCGACTCCTTCTACGCTTGTCACAGGCACGGTGAACATGATACCGGCGTTCGGCCTGTCGAGGCTGCCGCACACATCGTGTATGCAGGACTTTGCAACGCCGATCTGCTCCTCCCGAAGCACGGCAAAAAGCATTTTCCCGGGCTCATGATCCGGGTTGATAAATTTGCGCAGAGAGCCGAAAAACGGCGGCGGTTCAATCGAATCAGCCGCAAGCGTTTGCAGCATTCCTTCACAGTCCACCATCGTGGCGCCATGAATCCCGCGTTCCGCCATTTTTTGCAGAATGGGAGAGACGGTTGCTACGCGGTTCGTAATATAAATGAACAACAGCATAGGGGGGACATCCTTTCCTGCGCGGGTTCCGCCGCGCGAATCAACATTATTTTCCGAAAGCACATTACGCCTTTTTTGCGCTTTTGTCAAGCGCAGTGTTATGGTATAGAAAAAAGCCGTTTGCATAAAGCTTCAACGGCTTTTCTGCCAGTGCAATCCGAGTGCATATTTAATCGTTGATTTTTCCGGTAAACAGTAGCCTAAAATTACGGCTTTTCTCCGCTTGCAATGGCGGAATATTAAATTAAAGCAGGTTCAAAGACTATGCGGCTGTAAAATTGAAAGCCCGAAAGCGTTGTGCTTTCGGGCTTTTCTGGCTCCCCCTGTTGGACTCGAACCAACGACACTGCGGTTAACAGCCGCATGCTCTACCGATGTTGCGCTCACATACCGAAATTGCCCCAAAGGGTGCAAATATGTGTAAGCGCACCATCTAAACGATAATGTACCACTCTAATACCGAAAAGAGAGGAATGACACTGAACACAAAGAAAAGCTCCCGTTTACTGTGCTATCAAGTCTTGCTGTTCAAAGATTGTTGCTAAACCATCCCATTCTGAGCAAAACTGCTGATAGGTCATATTGAGTTCAAACGTGACATTGTACTCGCGTCCTACCTCGATTTTCTTAAATAGCTGGCAAGCAATCATCTTTTTTTGTTCGATTGACGCTTGTTCAAATTCTTCCGCCCAACTTTTGAATTGGTTGTAGGAAGGAGTAATCATTTGCATTGTCCGTCGCTGCTTAAAGGCGTCATTCTCTAAATCGTATAATTGCTGCTCTAAGGCGGAAATGCCCTCTTTTATTTTTGAGATAGCTTGAGCTACATCCTCTGGGGAATAGATGCTTTCTCCGGATAACGCATTTGCAATTTCCTCTTGCAGCTTTCCAAGCCTGCTGCGGCGCTTTTCCAGCTCATGGTTTATCTTCTTTTGCTGCGCCCGGTTAGAGGCGATTTGATGCTTTAAGGTGGCTTCCAGTCGTTCCTGCTGGGGTGCGCCCTTCATGGTAGCGAAAAGCTGCCTTATCACTTGGGACACGATTTCGTCCACCCGTTCCGCAAGGTATGTAGTCTGCCCCTCACAATCACATAGCTTTCGGCTTTTATGATAGCAGGCATATTTTATCTGGTTTACGGAGTATTCTGAACCGTCCTTGCGTGTGTAATGGTCTTTGTATCGGATCACATTCAATCTTCCGCCGCAATGGGCGCAGAAGATATTGCCGGAAAGCATTGCCTCTCCCTGTGTGCGTAGCGCAATTTGGCGTTTTTCCGTATCCTTTTCCGCTCGTTGATCCAGAATAGATTGCACTTGATTAAAAACGTCCAGGTCTATTATTTTGAGGTTTTGCAATCCCTCTGAGGTTTCGTCATCTATGTAGCCGCAGTAAAACTTTTGCCGCAGTATACGGATGATGGCGATAGAATGGAAGCGCGCACCGCCATGAGTACGGAGACCCCGGTTGTTCAAATACTGCGCCATTCGATGAGAACCATAGCCATCGCAAAGCGTCTTTCGAAAAATCTCGCGCACTATCTCGGCTTCATGCGGTTCTATCGCAAAATCGGGTATAGGCTGTCCTTTTCTGTTTAGGCGTCCCTTCTGCTCTAAACAATAGCCATAGGGCACTGGCCCGCCTGTATATGCGCCTTCTATCCGAAGCTGATGGATACGGGTTTTAATGCGCATAGACGTTTTTCCGCTCTCGCCGGACGCCTGCCAAAAGCGGATATAGTTTGTAAGCTTATCAACGTGGCTGTCAAAGCGTTGTTCGCCTTCTTCGACGCTCCAGACCTCTATGCCGTGTTTGCAGAACCATTCCACCACAAATGGGGTTTCATCATCAATGCGCCCGATACGGTCAAACATGTAGACTAAAAGCACATCAAATTTCTTTTTTTCTGCGGCTACTTTCAAATCCTGTATTGCATCGCGGTCAGCGGCAGACACCTTGAAGCCCGATACGCCTTTTTCTTCTAATTCTCTGACAATTTCCCAGCCTTGTTTCTGTGCAAATTCGCGGCATTCAATCCGCTGCATGGGAATATCATTTTTCGCTTGGTCTACCTGCTGTTTTGTGGACACTCTGTATAGTGTATATACTCGTTTCATTAGTCATTACCTCCCGTGCTTTTTTCTGCACGAGATTACGCTGATAGAGTATTCGGCTGTCAAGGTGCTACAGCTATTGTATGGCAACCATGCTATCAATGCAAACGTGCAAAAGCATTTCATGTATAACTGCCCGTATTTCGTTTAATCGTGCAGTTGTACTCATAAAGCGGTTTGTTCTGGTTCTAAAGAAGCAAGCAACTGGCTGAGCTGGCCTTGAATACGTTGCTCATATGAAACGGTCAGGGCGCTTACGATGCTTTCCCGAAGCCCTTGCGTTTCCTGATTGCTGAACTGAATAGTTATTTTTACATCGCCTATTGTTGACTTTATAACGGGCTTTTTGGAATAAAGTAAATCTCTCATTTTTATCTCCTGTGGAATATCGGTAGCGAAAGTCCCCTTTGGGTTACGCCGGAAACCATCCATATTGTGATGATGCTTTATGGCCGCATTCGCGCCCAAAACTCTGCATATCTATGCGCTAAGTCCAACGGGGGCTGTCCGTGCTGAGAAACGCTCCATACAAGTATGCCTTTGCTATTCAGCCATTCAATAAAATCTATTTTAGCCAGATTGAGCACTCCGACACATTCGATATTATGGACTAAAAGAATATCGAACTCCTTCAGCTCGGCAGATTTCTTGATACGGGCAAGCGTATCTTGTCTAAGAGAAAATCTGTCTGTGCCTGTTTCTTCTATTTCGTTTACGATGCTCCACCTTTGCCGCTTTGCTTCATCGTGGCAGGCAGCGCGCTGCTTTGGTATGTCTTGACTGCATAAGAATGGCTTTGTGTTAGTTTTGTAGAGTGCTAATACTCGTTTCATGTATATACTCCTTAATTTTTCAATAAAATGATAGGCCATACGAAAGTGGCCATATAACGAGTCAGTACATAGTTTTAAGAAAAAATAGCCAAGACCGGCGCTGGCAGCGCCGCACTGGATTTTCACCACCCCGATAGCCTCCGGGCCGCGCCTTGGGACTGAACCTCAGCTACGCGGGAGTATCATTATCCGCCCTACGCGCCCGCCTGCCGTGGCGAGTGGGTGCAGCGCATATTTTCTCGCTCGGCCCTTTGAAGTTATCGCTTTGACGGGCTTATTGAGGCCCGCAGGGGGTCATGGCGTATGCGCTGATGGACGGTTTGTGTGTCTTGCCACCAAGTATGCGGTTTTCAAGGTGCGTAGGGGGTAATGGGCCTGTCGGCCTCTCCAAGCCCACCCGTGGATGAGCAAACTCATCGTGATGCGTTTGGAGAGCACGACAAGAGCCGCGGGGCGCGTGGAAAGGGGACACGCGCCCCATTGGGATATGTGGGGTTACGCTGATATTTTGAACGTGAGTATCTTGGTTATCAGCTTGGTTTCCAGACGATGGCGGATGGTGTCATCGGTAAACCTATATCGGTTTCCATACTCGTCTTGACAGAAGCGAGTGGAAAGTGTGGCTATATAACCGGAATAAAAAGCAATGATTGAGTTTATCGCGTTGATGTTTCCACGATTAGCGGATACAATCAATTCATATGGAACGAGCCGATAGTTATTTTTCATTCTTAACTCCCATCTGTCGTTTGATTTGTTTGAGTGAGCTTGTCCGGTGGTAGTGGACGGTGCTGGCCATCAGGTTTAACAGGCTCGCTATTTCTGCGTCACTGAAGCCAAGGCAATATGCCATCAGGAGCACATCCCGCTTTCTTGCAGAAAGCTCAGATATGGCATTCGCAAGAGTATCGTTGCGAACGGTTATGCTTTGACCCGCTGCGCTAAAGCAATGCTGCTCACACGGATACTCATCATATGTGCAGAGCGATTCAAGCATACCGTCCGGAAGCTCTGAAAAAAGCGTTTCGTGTGACGAAAGCCGCGCAAGCTCCGATTTGTGGTCATTGACCTCCCCGCGAAGCGCCTTTTTAACATAAGCATCGAATTGATGCTGTACCGTTCGTTGTTTGGAATCATCCAAGGCAACCACATCCTTTTTGCAAAGTTCGCCGGGTCTTAACCCTTCATTCAATATCCCGGTTGAAATGGTCGAAATCTTCGATGATTTTTCAAAAATAGAAAATATATTATTTGACATAGATAACCTCCGTTTCGTCTGCTGCTCAAGGTTTCATAAGAATGAGGCAGAGGAAGGAGGCGCACGGATATGATTCCGAATGACACACATGAAAAAAACACAGGAGAAGCTAAACACTTTTCCTGCGTTTTTAGGAGCAACGGCATACGAATTTAGGCGGGGCGCGGCAAGAGCGCGCGCCATTTCAGCATCGCTTTTGTCCGCTTAATATGTTCATTTTGTATCTTCTTTTGCTCATTTCGACCTCATAAAGACATACGAATAGCACACAGCGCAAAGCAAGGTGTGTCATCAATGCAAAACAAATATTTAAGCTTATCCGAAAAGCTATTTCATCCTCATCATCCGTGTGAACCTACTCACCACTATTACCGCGACTATTATCGCGATAACCGCAAAGGCCGCAAGCGCGCTTATCCACCATTGGCTCATGGCGCGCTTCTGTTCCTCCTCGGCCTTCTTTTCGGCGTCCGTCTTTTCTCCGGCGATCACCGGCTGCTTTATCTCGGTCGAAAGCTGCTGCTCGGCGGTGTAGGTTTCGCCCGCGTCGTCCGTGTAGGATATGGTATATGTGCCAGTGGTCTTGCCGTAGCTTTCCGTGTAGCCCTCGGTCATGGAGAGCATACCGATGAACACCTTCATCTCGCCGTAGCCGGCCTCACCCGGCTGTATGTCCCCAAGGAACACGCTGGAGGTGGGGAAAAGCCCCGCGCCCGTCAGGTTCACGCTAACGTTGCGCAGGGTGCTTTTGCCAATATTAAAGACGTTGGCAGGGAGGGATACCGTTTCCCCCGCCGTGACCTCCTTTGGCAGAGAAACGGGGTCATAGCTCATCTCCGCAGGCTGGGTCACATGCACAAGGAAGGTTCTTGTATTTGTATACACCCCGCCGTACAGGTCAACATAGTCCAGCGTGATGTAAAAGGGCTGCTCCCCCGCAAGCACATCCTTTGTGGTGCGCAGCTTGAAGGAAACGGTCTCGCTCTTTCCGCTTGCGATGTTCGGGAGGTGCATCGCGCTGTTTGTCTCCACGGGTACTATGCCCGCCGCCTCGCTGCCGTAGGACAGGCGGACGGAGCGGGCGCGGATGGCGCCTATGTTGTCTATTGTGACGGACACGGAGAACTCCTGCTCGCCGCCCACTGTGCCGGGGTCAACCGTGCATTCGGATATGAACAGCTCCGGCTTTTCCACCTCCTGTTTGGGCACGTCGTTGGGGTCGGGCGGGTTTTTGCCGTCGGTTATGGTCACATACACGGTGAAGGTCTGCTGCTTCTGCTGCCCCAGCACGTCGAGGTAATCGGCTTTCAGCGTCACGGGATATGAGCCGTTTATGCGCTCGCTCAGAAGCGGGATTTCCAGCACAAAAACATATCTGCCCCAGCCGCCCACCGTCTGCGAATAGTTGCCGAAAATAAAGGGGCTGTTCGCCGTCGCGCCGAGGTCGGCGGTAATTGTCACTTTGCCGTCATACGTTTCGCCGAGAAGCGGCAGTATAATATACGCCCTGCCGTTGACAATCCGGGGTACATAGCCCTGCGCGTAGGTTCTGTCCATGCCTTCATACAGGTTCCGGCTGTCGATGATGAGCTGATCCACAACAGGTGTAGGCTCCGGCGTGGGTTTCGGCGTAATTGTCGGTGTTTGGGTTTCTGCGGGCGAGGACGTTGCCTCCAGCCCTTCCGAGGCGGTCGGATCAGTTCCCTCCGCAAAGGCGGCAATGGGCAGCGCAAGCAGCAATATCGCCATCAGCGCCGCGAATAGTCGGTTCATATACTTTCCTCCCGTATCATGGTCATAACTCCCGCGTCCATCTCGCACACGGTGTCGCACAGCTCGTCTATGTCCCCCTGATTGTGGCTGGCAAGCAGTATGGTTTTGCCCTGTTCCTTCAGCCCCTTTATGAGCTTTCTCATCTCCGCCACGCCGTGCTTGTCAAGGCCGTTGAGCGGTTCGTCCAGTATCAGCAGGGACGGGTCTTCCATGATAGCCTGGGCGATGCCCAGCCTCTGCCGCATTCCGAGGGAGTATTTTCCCACGGGCTTTTTCATCAGCGGGTCGAGCCCCACGCGGCGTATTGCGGCGGCTATCTCCTCAAGCCCAATCTTTTTATTCAGCGAAGCCAATATCTCAAGGTTCTTCACGCCGGTCATATTCGGCAAAAACCCCGGCGTTTCGATTATCAGGCCGAGGCCGGGCGGGAAGTCCACGTCCTTACCTACACGCTTGCCGTTGACTATAACTTCGCCCTCGGTGGGGATGAGGAAGCCGCATATACACTTCATAAGCACGGTTTTGCCGCTGCCGTTGTTGCCCACTATGCCGTGGATCCTTCCCCTTTCAAAATCGCGGGTGACGCTGTGCAGCACCCGCTCCTGCCCGAAGTCCTTGGATAGGTTTTTGACCGAAATAATGTTCATGCTTCAGTACCGCCAAAGTTAAAGTTGTAATTCCGCACCGCCCGAAGGGAAAGGAAAAAGCACAGGGCGATGAGCATTGCGAATATAAGATACGTCTGCCATAGCCTTGGCAGCAGGTCGTAGCCGAAGTTGTGCATGTGATATGTGGCCTGATTCAGCGGCGAAAGCCAGCCCACCGCAACGTTGGCCTTGTACATGAGCGCATCCGGCAGCCTGAATATGGCCTTTATGGTCTGGGGATTCAACAGGAACCCGAACAGGCTGAACGCGAACACGGCGGCTATCCCCGCAAGCTGACCGCGCCGTAAATTGAACAGCAGCATTACGAATACCATGAGCAGCGTGTAAAGCAGCATCAGCAGGAATATGGTAGCCATGCACTCATACGGGCGGCTCATCTCCAGCGTTTTCACCAGCGCGGGCAGGGCTACCTTTTGCCCCGCGCCGGAGTAGCCGAGGATTGCGGCGGTCTCGCTCCACATATTGCCCACAAAGCTTTGCCTCATGCAGACGAGAGAGGTGGAGACAAGTATAAACGCAAGGTAGAGGAATGTTGCAAGGACAATATATACCGCCTGCCCGGTCAGCCACGTTTTGCGGTCTATCCGCATGAGATAGAACGGCGTGCCGCTTGATATAAACGGCATATCCGCAAAGAGCAGCAGCAGGAGCAGAGAGGAAAGCAGTATCGAGTTGCTGTCTCCGAAGGTCCACACGAACGCCTCCACTATCTGCATGGTGGTTTCATACTCCTTGGCAAACTTCACCGCCTTGTCGGAGAGGAGAAAGCACAGCACGAAAGCAAGGCAAAAGGTGATTACGATTCTTGGGTTTTTGTGCCACTGGCGGAAGTTATATTTCGTTACGGCAAGGATTTGTTTCAGCTTCATATGCGCTCAAGCCTCCTTTTCGCGGCGTACGCAAAGGCCAGGGCCATGAGCACACTGAATTCGATGAGCAGCACCGCCACGCCTATTTTGCCGAACATCCACTTTGACGAGGGGTTCAGCCATTCCCTCGGATACAGCACGAACAGCTTGTCGAAGTACCGCTCATACAGGATGATGAGCAGATAAAAAAGCACGAAGGGCGAAGCGTAGGCCATATACTTGCTGTTTGTGAGGGCGGCGAAGGTCAGCCCCACGAGCGACCAGAAGGCGCCGGATGCGAAGAACATTAGCGCGGTTTCCATGAGGTTGCCGAAGTAATTGGGCACTTCCGCGCCAACATCCGGGTAAGCCTCCATGGGCAAAAACAGCAACGCGGCAAAGCCGTAAGCGATGAAAATCCCAAGCGCCAGCACCAACCCGCCCGAAACGGCGCAGCCCACGGCCTTGCCGGCGATATATCTTGAAACGGTAGTACGGGGCAGATACTCCTTTATGAAGCCGTTCTTCACGTCGTCGATGAAAGAAGCGGTATACGGCAGCGCGCAGAGGATAGGCAGCGCCAACGCCATGGCATCTGACGAGAGGGCGCCCATGATAAGGTCGCTGTGGAAGCCGGGGGAGAGGAGCTCCGCCGAGCGGAAGCCGGAGAGTATGCCCTGCACGGAGGAAAGGAGCAGCACCAAAGCCGTGCCTGAAGCGCCGATAAGAAAGCCACGGCTCAGCATGGCCTGACGGAGGCTGGCACACAGGGCTTTTTTCATGCGCTTCTCTCCTTTCTACAGTTTTTTGGGCAATAGGAAAGCAGGCATGGCGTTATTTCCATGTTGTCATGCCTGCTATGCTTTAGTTGAAATCCAAATTGTTAATAACCCAAACCTCTGTCAACAATACTTCCGTCGATTGCATTAATTGTTAAAACGGAATTGAGCGGATCATCATCTGATTCGGAATAGGATTGTTCTCCGCCTTCCAATGCATTTGTTACGTTACCAAAGAAATCCCATACCGGAATGACAAGCCCTGCGCTTCTTGTAGCGGGATCTGTGATTCGCATAAGGCCGAGTTCAATTCGATCAACATTGATCGTTTTGGACATATTATCGCTTAGGTAAGCATTTGTTACGACGATCATTTTATTGAATATATCCATAATTTTGTTAAAGTCCATCATCGTTGTGTTGTTTGTTATAACTTCGCTCACATCATAGGGGTTGATCCACTCCATGCTGACAATACCATCATTATTCACGAGAAATGTTAGGCTTTCATATTCCCATCCCTCTATAAAACTGCCTTTGCCATCGTCAATAGCTCCGCTACCACCAGCAGAGCCGGATGTCAGTGTAAAAGAGTTGTCCCCCAATACCCTTGAATAACTCAACTTATACGCTTTTTGTAATGTTCCGTTAATTTTACCAAATACAAGTGTCGATGTTTTATACGAGTAATCTGATACTCCCATCAAAGATAACAATGTGTTTGCAGCATCAACTGCCTGACTTTGTGTAATCATAGGTGCAGGTAAAAGGTCGGGGCTGCCATATTCGTCAGTTCCATATTTAACATCGTTTTTTACGGCAGTATTCCAAAGGTTCCCAATATCAGCATAACTATTTTGACCTATTGAATAGATGAGCCGATATTGGTTCGTGCTTGAGTTGTTTTCAATAAATATTTTTCTGTATTTGCCATCGCTGCCGTCCGACACAAGAAATATGGTCGGCACCCCGCTTAAAGTGGCAGAAAACTCGGCAGGGGCCTCCACCAGCCCTTCTCCTTCAGGCAGGCTCTCCATTGCCATTTGAAATTTTGCAATGCTTCCTTGTATTTCTTGCCTTATCTGTTCATCTGTTTCCAAAGCAAGCTGTCTTTGCCACTCTAAAATTGTTTGCTGATAATATGCTTTTGTCTCGAACACATCGCCGGAATAGGTGGCCTGACTGTCAAACAATGCTGTAATATATGTCTGGCATTCTGCCTCTGTAAAAAGATGCTTTTCGACACGCGCAGTAGAAAGCTCGTCAGAATTAGGCACAATAACTGCGGCATCAACATTGACGGTAAGACTACCTTGTGGGTTCGTTAATGGCTCATCAGCAGAATATCGGCTGGGCGCTGAAAAAGGAGTATCGCTGGATGCAACGGCTTTTTCAATCAGTTTCTCATTATCCTTACCAACTACAATCGGACTGTCCGGCGTTTTCTGGCAAGCGACAGCGCCAAATACCATAACTGCGATAAGCAATAATATAGTAATTACCTTTTTCATATCGTATAACCTCGCTTTGCTGTTGTTGCCTTCATGATACGGGAAGCGCCGATGCAAAATCCATCATCAAACTGTAATGAAATTGTAATTATTGAAAGCGCAGACGCACGGTCGTGCCCTTTCCAACGCTGCTCTCCACCGTTATCTCCGCCCCGTGGGCGTCCGCGATCTTCCTGACCAGCGTGAGACCCAGACCGCTACCGCCGCTTTTTTTGCTGCGGGATTTGTCCACCATGTAAAAGGGCTCGAATATGCGGGGGAGTGCCTCCTTCGGAATGCCGCGCCCATTATCCGATACCTCTATCGTGCTGCCAGAAACGGTGAGGCAGACCTTTCGGTTTTCCATGCCAGTATCGTAGGCCTTTGCAGCATTGTCCACAAGATTGATGAGCAGGGACTGGATCAGGTCCGCGTTGACCAACAGCGTTCCTCCGTCCGACAGGGTGTTCAGCGTCACGCCCCGGTCGGCAAGGCTTTTTTGCGTGTTCTGCCGTACCCTGTCAAATAGCACGTCAACGGCGCAGGGCTTACGCTCGATCTCACGATCCAGGGTGATGATCCTGAGCAGCGTTTGCACCAGCCGTTCCAGCCATTCGCATTGGCTCTCAATATGCGCAAGGGAACCGTCCTTTTCCTCCTCCGTCATATTGGCCCGCCGCAGCATACGGGTATGTAGCAGCAGCGCCGTTAGCGGCGTCTTAAATTCATGGGTCACGCCGCCGATGAAGAGCCGCTGCCGCTCGGCCGTCTCCGTCAGCTCTGCGATGCGCGTCTCCATAGCCTTCGCCATCATGTTGAAATCGTCTGCCAGCGTACCCACCTCGTCGTGGGTTTCAACGCTGGCGCGGATGCCGTATTCCCCGTCTGCAATGCGGCGGGCGGTAAGTGCAAGGGCGGTCAAAGGTCTGGTGCTCCTGCGCATAAGCAGCGCAATGCTTCCTGCGCCCAAAAGAATTCCCGCCATGCTGACGATGACGAACGTCCCTGCCATATTTGTGATGCTGTTGTATGTTGTGGAAATGTCTTCCACCACATACACGGCATAAGGTGTGCTTTTTACCGTAACGAGGCTCCCAACGATGAGCACATTGCGCCCCTCGATCTCCCGCTCCGTAAGCTGTATGCCGTATTCGTTTCCCGACAGCGGCAGCAGCGTGCGCGGGTCAACCGAAACGCCGGAATAGAGCGTTTCCTCCCCGCGCATCAGAACAGAGGAGAAATCGGCAAACCGGGAGAAACAATAGTTTACGAGGGAAGCTTCTACGGTAGCGGAGTCCTCCTCGGTAAGATAATAGCTCGCCATTTCGGAAAAGGAGGAAGCAAGGCCTCGCTGCTTGTCCTCGGCATGGCTGTAAGTCAGCTCCAATATGCTGTTTTTTGCGTGTACGAGAAGCACTGCAGAGCAGGCGAAAACAATGATAAGCAATACCGAAATGCAGATAATAGCTGTCTTTTGCCACAGTTTCATCTCAGCGTTCCTCCAATCGGTAACCCAGCTTGGGTATCGCTTTGATCTCGTTCCCTAAATCGAGCTTCTTTCGAAGACTTGATATTTTTACATCCACTACCCGTGTTTCCCCTATATAGTCATAGCCCCAAACTTCCGAAAGCAGTTGCTCACGGGATACGGTGAGGTTCTTGTTTTTGAGGAGCATCAGCAGCACGTCAAACTCCAGCGGCTGAAGCTCAACCATTTCTCCGTCCTTTGTCACAATACGTGTTTCGCTGTTTACCTCGACGTCCCGAACGCGATAAACCGTGTTCAGCCTGCCGGTTCGCTTCAATACCTTCTCGATGCGCACCATCAGCGCCAGCATATCAAAGGGCTTTACGATATAATCTTCCGCTCCGTCACGAAGCCCTTTGATCTCGGAGGCGGCATCCGTTTTTGCGGTCATGTATATGACAGGAATGTTGTATTTCTCCGTGTAGGAGAACAACTCGAACCCGTTAATACCTGGAAGCATGATGTCTAAAATCGCAAGGTCAAAGGCATGGTCGGTAGCAAGACAGGACGCCGCCTTTTCGCCGTCATCAAATACCATATAGTCGTAGCCTACAAACTGCATATTGAGCGCCACAGCGTCGGATATGGCGCGGTCATCCTCCACGATCAGAATTCTGTTCTTCAAAATATGCGTTCCTCCTTAATCGCCAAGAGGGTACTTCTCATTTATTTTACCATAACCATTCCAGCAACCAAGGTCGTGAGGAGCGCAAATGTGTAATTTAATTGTAATTTTTACAGGGCTCTAGTACAAATATAAGCGCCAAATGTCGCTTTGACGTTGGATGTACTGGAGACAGTCGAACAATCAATTCAATATTCGCCGCAAGCTCCAGCCTTAGCGTGGCCTCGCCTCAACGGCATTACATTTTTCACCGGCTACAAAGGTGAAAGCAACATTGTATGTCAATCTCTATACTCTATCTTAAGTGAAAACTTATGTGATTCTTCCTTGTTCCATCCTGATAACATTGTCGCATAAGCATTTAATATCTTCGCTGGAATGGCTTGCCATAAGAATGGTTTTACCTCGTTCTTTCTGGTCAAGCAATAAATTGCGCATATCCTCAATACCATTAGCATCTAGTCCGTTAAACGGTTCATCAAGAATAAGCAGTGAAGGGTTTTCCATAATGGCTTGTGCTATTCCGAGACGTTGTCGCATACCCATAGACAATTTACTGACATGCTTCTTGTTGTCAGGGTCCAATCCAACAAGGCACATAACCTCTTGAATTCTATCAATAGATACCTTGTTTTTAATTTTTGCTAACAGTTTTAGGTTTTGGAACGCGCTATAATTGGGTAAAAAGCCTGGCGTTTCGATAATAATACCTACATCAGATGGAACATCAGTACCTTTTCCGAGTTGAACATTATTAACAAATATTTTTCCTGAGGTTAAGGGTACAAAACCACAAATCACTTTCAGCAGCATAGTTTTCCCAGAACCATTTCGACCGATGATTCCATGAATTAGTCCCTGTTTAAAAGAGACAGTAATATTGTTAAGCACAATATTCTCGTTAAATCTTTTAGTTGCTTGTTCCAGTTGGATAATACGCATAGGAGCTACCCCTTTCAATGAGAAATGATTTCCACCTGTCGGTTTTTGATTAAATGCACGGCAGTAAAACGTAGTGCTAAATTTATGACAAGGATGCCGATAACGGCATAAAGCAACGTAGGGTATAAGGAAGTTCCTTTAACATCAAACATTGTGATGTTAGCCCAAGTTGTTGGGATAACGTAGTAAAGCTTTGGTGAATCGCTTACGCTTGCAAAAGCGGGGAGAAATGCCAGAAATAAAGCCACAAAAATGCCAACAACACGGCTTATCGCCATATTAAGCACAAGCATGATTAGGCCAATCATATTTATAATAAGTACCAACATAATAGAGGAGAGAAACATAGCTTCAATAGGTGTGTAGTTAATCATCATAAAATACGAAACAGGCATTATATTAAACTGCATCCCAACATTTGTTTGGGCGAGCGTATTTAAAACTTTTCCCCAATCATTACGGAAACAAATATTTGGATATAGGCAAGCAATACTAGTAATTATCATGAACAAAACAAATAATGTAGCTGCTTCGAAAATGTATATAATCTGCCCTTTTATCCAGAACTGCTTTCCCGAGCGAATACATTCATAGGGTGTGCGACTTGACATAAATGGAGCGTCACAAAACAAAAGAACGCTAAGTAATAACATTATCAAAATTGAATACCAGTTAAGAAAAAGATGTGGGAAAACAAACGGTGTTATATTCACATTGACCGATTGGGAAAACTTTAAAATCGGATTAACTAAATAGTGTATCCATATAAATGCAAGGATCGCAATAATAAGAATACGCTTATTGCGTGTCCAAAGCCTAAAATTATTAAGACTTATATTCACAATAACTCGAAACCTAGCCATTTTCAACCCTCCTCTTAACCTGTGTGTAAAATAGACAGCCGAGTAGAATTATTAAAACCAGAAAAAAGAGTATTGCATATAGAAAAGATATCCCTATACCTCCTATATCAAAATTGCACGCCGCTATACTATTCAGTTTCAGATATGCAGGAAAATTCAAAGCATATGTAAGATTGATTATAAAGTAGTATCCAATAACTGGCGATGCAAGTGTTATAAAAGGGTCCGCCGTAAATGCGGATATACATAAGGCAAACACTGCCCAAAACGAGCAATGTAAGGCACTGACCACACTTCTAATAAGCAAGTATAATAATGCATTTACATCAATAATACTTCCGAATACTGTTTGCGTATAAACCTCATAGCCCGCTCTGTAATATTCATCACCAAGTAAAGGCATGTGCAAAGAAAGCAAACAAGTTGTTAACAGATGGCCCAATAAAATAACGGCAACAGATGATGTAGCAACAACAATAACTTTTGCCCATGCATAGGAACGACATGACACTCTAATTATATTTGTGCGAATGAACCGATTTTCCCAATCAATACAGAAAGACAAACCATATGGGATCACCCCTATGAACAAAATAATCATAGTAAAAGGACCCTGCATAATGAACAACTCCATATAATATAAAACGTCTCCCCTATTAAAAGAGATTTCATCGGATATCGAAGCATAGCTTACTACTACGAATAGCATTATTCCGAAAGCAAATAGAAAGGACAATGATCGTCTATAGTCAATCCTAAGCGCTCCTATAATATTCTTCATCATCCTTTTTCGCCTCCTTAAAAGAATTCTTCTCCGGTCAGTGCATTGATTAATATATAGAACTTATTGTTGATAGCATAATTAATGTTCTTTTCTTCGATACATATAAGCCAGACTGGAACTAGACGCAAAGACGCGTGGCTTTTGTCTTTGAATTCTGGGGCATATCTTAAGTCCGCATTCGTAATTGCATATAAATTTTTAGTAATAATAGAAGAGAGCCTTTTATATGCAACGTTAGCTGCATCTTGTGCAGAGATCACATTATATAAACTTTCTACTTTGTTTGGTATATATAGGTTTGTAATTTCCAATCCCTCAATGCCATTTTGGGTGAAAAGAGCATATATCTTACTCCCAAATAGAGTTTCACCATTGGGCAAAACTGAATCTATTTCACATAAAGGTATACCTTGAATTATACATTTCATTTGCAACAAATAGCAGTCAAGAAACTCGCTCTCTTTTTTTAAAACTTTTCCATCAGCGCTTTGGTTTTTAGATATAGAGGCTAAATTTTTCTGGTCAAGAGAACAGATTTTTGTATGTCCTATATTATCGATCCCGAGTTTCTGTAGAAGTTGCAATACTTCCGTTTCTGCCTGTTTGCTGGAAGCAAATTCAAAGTTGGAATTAGTCAAGGGTAATTCAAAAATATCACTAAGAGCATTCGACTCAAGCTGTATTATGCTAAAAATGCAATTTGCATATTCCGTACCATAATAAAGCTTCGCGAGAGCTGGAGTTGAGAAGTAAGCCAGCTGGGTTTCATCATCTGTTTGAATAATATAACTATTTGCGGCATTGCTACGCTCAACAATAGTTCGACCAGCAAATAGTATCTCCGCGGTTTTATCTATATCAAAAGAAACCAAAGATACATCTAAAGTCAGTATTTCAGATTGGCCAAGCTCACTCATTTCAACGACAGTGACATTATCAGCATTATCAGTAATACTATAATCCTTCTCCTTGCAACCACTACAAAGCAGAACTATGACGGTGAATATGCACACAAAATATCTTTTCATATTCTCTCCTTGCTTAGTGATTGTGGCGAGAGCGAAAGCGCTCGCCACAATCACTAATTTTCCGTTAGCATTCGAGCTGTTTGTTTGCTGAATTCCCTTCAAGCATAAAACAGCTTAATTGATTACGGCTGAAACGTTCCGACGAAAGTGCAAGAGCCATAGGGGTCGCTACTTGGCTTATCGGTATACACACGATAAGTTTGTCCGTATGTAGCCTTGCCAGCGAAATAGCTATAGCTGAATTCAGTACCATAGTTAGGGTTTGTTCTTGAGTAAAGAGCAGATGCTGCCGTTCTTGCAAGGGGATCTACATTATCGTTGAGCCTTGCTCTGAAACGCACGGTCTCGCCATCGATCCAATTGCTGGAAACTCCCGGATAGCTAGAGCTTGAGGTCTCAGGCGTAACCGACCATGAAGTCGAATAGTTATCCTTCGTTGCCGCGTTGGACCAGTCGGAAGAACCACCGGAAGTTATGACCATCTTGAAATCAACGGAGGCGGCCAAAGCCGTCGAGGCAACCGCCAGCATCATAATCAGTGCAAGAACCAGCGTTATGGTCTTTTTCATAGTTTTCTCCTTGTATTATAGAGTAGTAGTTATTAGAGTCCCTCTCCAAGGACTGTGCTACACTGTAAGGGATGCTGTGGCTTGGTTATGTTCTCCTACCGCAAGACGGTTCTTGAAAGGTTCCAACCACAGTCCTCTACAGTATTGTTAATCAGTTAGATACCGCCAGACGGTTTAAGATAAAATTTGATTACACCCTTGCAGATCTGCACCGCCTTATGGCGATGTGAGAGCCGCCAGCTCATAATTTGCAGGGGCATTTTACATATTCGCAATCATAGGCATCCCTCCTTCGCACTATACGGAGCTATATCCTTCAACTTTTCGGCCTCTATATATAGGACAATCGACGCGTGCGAAATCTGATGATATTTGTAAAAATAAAGAATAATATATTTTGCCGTTTCGTGTCAGATTTTAGCGTGCTAAATTGTCCTATATAAAAGAGCCCCCAAGGGCTCAAAAATCGAAGGAGGAATATGAAATGAAGAAACTTTTAGTGATCTGTCTGGCCACAATGATTTGTATCTCATGCTTTGCGCCGGCGTTGGCGTTGGATAACGACGATGTGGTCTATCCAAACGGAACGGTATTGTTTTCTAGCAATATGCCTAAGGTGTCCGGGACGACAAATCAATATAACCCTTATGCACTTGCTAGACCTGGAATACCAGAACAAGTATCTGTGGGCTTTACCTTATATAAAGTAGTAAACGGTGATGAAATCTACGTCACATCAGCTTCAAATAGTAGTCACTCTAATTATGTTAAGGCAGAGGATTTTGTTAATCTTTCTTCTGGAACATACAAACTTTATGCGTATTATCAAGGTGAAACTACTTCTGATGGCAGTGTCACTACATACCATATATAGTGAAATAAATCGCGTCAAAGCAGCAATCCCCTGCCATATTACAGCAAGGGGATTGCTGTTTTACTAAAAATCCAATTCCATTAGAACCATTTCTATCGGCACAGTTTTTGACGCAAAAACAAACAAAACAGAATCTTCCATAACCGTTAAGCCGCAAATGCTTCCATCAAGTTTATCTACGCCATAATAGATGGTGCGGCCTAAGCTAGTGGTATATTGCTTGTACATATCATTAGTTAGTGCGCTAAGCTCAGCAGACATATTCCAAATCTGCGTCGTATAAACGTCGCCATATTCACAGGAATATACTACATTGAGCTGTGTCTCACCATCAACGGTAAAAGTATCCACAGCTTCACAACGATAAATCGACGCATCAAGTGCAAACGCAGAAAGCCCTGTCGCGTCTTCAAACTCTTGCAGGCTTGCAAAGGCTTGTGTTTCTTGCTGCTGTCCGGATTCGTTGTCCAATGCCAAAGCAAAATCTTCGGCTATGCTATTATCATATTCACGTTCCGCGTAAATCCGATCAGGCGTATGCACCTCCGCTCTATTATCGAATATTTTGATAATAGCTTCATATACTTGCGCTGCAAAGGCCCTGCCTTCCGGAACAAATGCAAATATGGTGCCTAATAATAACACCAACGAACAAACCGCGGCTAATACGCGGTGTCTTGGAAATAAATGGGGGAGTATAAACTCGTTAAAACCATGTTGACCGCGACGCCTTTTGTTCGCAATGATTGCCATGTTCTCTATTTCTGCCCATCGCTCGTCAGGCCAATCGACCTTGGACTTTGCTCGCTCAATGATTTGGGCAACCGTCGGGTAGCCCTTTTCATTATCAAGCATTTGTGCAGCCTCGCTACGCGACAGCACAAACTCGCTATCTTCCTTGCGTGATATTATTCGTGGGGGAACGCAGTTGCCCGATTTTTTCTTCATCGACATTTTCCTCAAAATCTTATAAGTAGGCATAACATCATTTCCATGTAATTCGCAAATTCTATTTTCAGCTTCTTGCGCATCCTGCAAAACCGCTGAGATAACGTATTTTCGCTCACACCTAATTCCTCAGCCAACTCCTTGATCGAATATCCGTCTGCATAACATCGGATAAATGCGTCTGTTAGCTCCGGTGAGTAGAGCTTCAGCAGGCGAGTCTGCCAATCATGCCGCACGCGTTTATCTTCCAAATGCCGTTCAACTTCTGTGGATAGCTTTTGCGTCGTTTCAGGCAGTTCATCAGGCGAAACGGGAATCATGCGTTTATTCCGCCTTCTCAGGTTATATGCCTTGTTACGCAATATGGCCTTGAAATAGGCCATGGGATCCAATGCGTCCAGAACCATTGGGTTCTCATAGATTTCTATCAGCAGGTCGCTTAGCAAATCCAGCGCGTCCTCCCGGTTACCTGTTAGCATACAGGCGTGCAGCATGAGCTCTTTATTGTTGCTTTCGTTTAGAAACACCTTGAGCAGTTCATGTATATTCATTTCAAATCCTCAAATCCTCAAATCATCCCGTTGTTCCCATTATCACATGAATCATATCATACTATGAAGCCGGTAAATAGCCATATTGCTACAATTACCGCAGGAAACAAGATGACCGTCAGAACTTGAAAAAAGAATAACTTTTATCGAGCTTCATATAGCCATGCATGGCAATTTTACCTTCTGGCACTGCATTCGTACTCCCTTCGCCATTTTTTGTCCAAACAACCTAAAGGAAACCAGCAGCAAGCCGCTTGATTTCCCAAGGTGCGTTTATGCCCCTCTATATGTAGACAATTTAGCGTGTGCAAATCTGACATGAATTTGAGCCATTATTTCATGTTTTAACTATGTTTTTAATTATAGCAAGCTGTTCATCGGTTAAAGCATGATTTTCTTGCGCTTTTTGAAGTATGTCTTGAACTGTTATGGGCGATTGAACCAATATTGCTTCTGCCTGCTCTTTGGATATTAAGAACTCACGCTCATTGGGCCTCATCACAGTTAAAATGCACTTGCGGCTTCGCATAATATTCACCTGCCTTCTGTTTAGATTATGCTTTTAAGCTGAACCTCATTATAATCAAGCAAAATTAGCTAATAGAGATATTTTAAGTCACTATACGCTAATTTTCAATTTAATTTGGTTACGCTAAGCTAATTAATATAGGAGCAACGATATGGACAATGAAAACCAAATGACCGCATTGCAAAGGGCGATACGGCAGGAGCGTAAAAGCAAGCGAATAACATATGAAGAACTGGCTGAAATGCTTGATATTTCACCGACCCATATCAAGCATATAGAGAGCGGCCATCGCAAGCCCTCTATTGAGATTTTGTTTGAAATAGCGCGAGTTCTTAACCTATCTCTGGATGGAGTGGTTTTTCCCAAGGATATAACGCAAAGCGATCTTACGCGTGGAAAAATTGACCGTTTATTAGATTCTTTGGACGAGGACTCTTTACAATTCGTCTTAACGGTGCTTGAAGCACTGCACGTGAAGGAACAAGCTGACGGCTAAATATTTTCCACTATACCGTGAGTATCGCAAAGGAGTCGCAAAGCCGCGCTCCTTTTTTGTATTGTGTGTGCCTGCTCTGCTGTTTGCTCCCGTGAATCAGCGATAAGCTCGAGGCTCAAATAGCCTTCATACGCCGCAATAATAGCGTCCCGCAGCTCTGCCGGAGTATTACAATGGGTGACGTTATACCATTCATGTTCCTCAGCGTCCCATTCCATAACTACATACCCGTAGCGTGTGAGCAGCACTTCGCATATTTCTTTTTGAATAAGTAAATCAAAGCATTTAAGAACCATTTCAAATGTTAGCATTGTAGACTACCTCCATAAAGGTTTATAGGCATACTGTATTCGACTGTCAACACGAATGCAAAGCTGTAATACTGCTGTATGTCGACTTCACGCTAGTTCGCAAATCGGGATACTACCACAAACTTTCCCGGCGCACTCCCCGAATACCGAAACGGATAGCAGGTCACAAGCACCAGCGTATCGCCATCCACGGCGGGCAAACGCCAATCTGCGGTATTTTCGTATATCATGGTTTCGGTCACGATATAGGTGGCCGTGCGTCCGTCCGGGTAAGTAAATATGAGTTCATCGCCTATTTCCACCTTTTCAAGCGGGCGCAAGTGCTTTCGGTTGCGATGGCCAAGAATGACGCACATACCGCTTTCGCCGGGCAGGGCGCTTTCCGGCATCCAGCCGGGGGATTTATCTAATGCGGCTTCGTCTACATTGCCTGCTATAGGTATATCTTTGCAGTCAATGGTGAGCATACCAAAGCTCCCTCTCGCTGTGGCATTTGGCTGCGCTTGCTGTGCTTCGGTTTGCTGCGGCGCGGCAGTTTCCTCAGCTTGGGGCGCGGGCGTGATTGCGGGCGTTTCCTTGGCGGGTGGTTCGGACGTATCAGCCGCCCGAACGGGAACGGCAATCTCAACGGCAAGGCCGCTTTCCTCTGTGCCGTCAAAACACAACCAAACCAATATGACCGCAAGCAGGAACAGGGAGGCAAGTGCCGCCGCCCTCAATATCGTTCGCTTATTCATACAATACCTCCGATTTCACGGTATATGACGCATGGCCGATTTCATGCCATTCCCGCCTGCGCCTGCCCCGGCGCAAGTCCATCGTCACATCGAGGCTGACCCATCTGTTATTCTCAGCGTCGTACATGCTGTTCCATGCGTGGTATACGCCTAAATAGCCATTGACCACCTTGACCGAGATACCTTGGCTGTGGAGCAACGCTGTATACAGCACCGCAAGGTCGTAGCAGACGCCACGGCGCACGTTCAGCGTCCGCAAAGGGTCAGGCGTGTAACGGGTGATTTCCTTGACAAGCACCGCATGATACAGGTCGTAATCATACCGAAAGTAACGGGCGATATAGCGGTAGACCGCCATTGCCCGTTCTTCGGTAGTGGTGTTGTGTTCCATAAGCTCGGCGGCGGCATCCTCAATCGTAAGCTGCTCCGCTTCATCCGCAAGCGCGGATACAGGCAGCAGCGCCATAATAAACAAAAAAGCCATAAACAGACTCAATAGACGGTATCTTGCTTTCATGGATATGTCCTTTCCTTGTTATATGTGTGGGCGGGCGTAAAAAGCGATTTTCCACTTGTCGCCGTTCTCGCCCCATAAGTTCCTTACCACCACGCGGCCTTTTGTGGAGCTGGCGTCCACGATTTTGCCGGAGCCTATGTAAATGCCAGTGTGGTGTATCTCATTCCAGCGCCTGCATGAGCAGGCTTTGCTCCAGAAAATCAAGTCTCCCGGCTGAAGCTGTATGCCGGAGATGGCATAGCCGTTATCGTAGCAGTATTTTGCCTGTGCCACGGAAGTGCGGGGCAGAGATACGCCCGCCTGCGCGTAGGCATATTGTGTGAGTTGTGAGCAGTCCATCACGGAATAGGCTGTGCCGGCCTTGGAAAGCGCGGCCTGCGCAATGTCGCCGCCCTTTGTGCCGGTGGGAAGGTCTGCGGAGATCTGCGTCAATTCTTCGTAAGAAAGACCGCCGTAAATGTCCACATCCAGCAGCTCCGTCCAAAGCTCGTTATAGTCCTCGCTCATCAATTCCTCCAACATGCGGCGCTTTTCTTCATCGAAACGGTATAGCTCCGCACCTTCAATGTAAGTCATGCTGTTGATAGTCACGTTGATATATAAGGTGCTGGTGGTCACTTCCACCTCCTCGCCATCCACGATGGTTGTGGTGCTGTCCGTTTCCACGCGGGTGTCGATATCTACCACATTCATGTGGTTGAACACAAGCGCCATGGCAGTAGCTTTTGCATCATCAAAGTCCAGCAGTTCCTCGCCGTCGTACATATTTTTCGTTGCGAATACCGCCAGCACATCCTGCCAGTTGTTGACTATAGCGCCGTCGCCGTCGTAATCTCCATCGTAGGAAACCACTACGGCGTCATATCCGCCGCTTGAAAGCTGGTCTATCCGCGCCTGTAAACCTGCGGTGAACTTGGTGTTTGTGCCCACAATGGCTTGTTTTAGCCTGCCTTCATTCAAATCATCTGTGAAGAAAAGCCCGAAAGCGGAGCCTAAAATGAGCGCGATGACCGCTGCCACAAGGATGATGATCAGCACCACCCAGCCGCCTGCGGCAATGACGGCTATCAAGCCTTTTATTGCCGCCGCAATCGCTTTCGCCGCCGCTGCCGCCGCCTTAGCAAGCGCCTTGGCTGCGGTAACAGCGGCCTTTACTGCGGCTTTTGTTGCCTGAGCCAGACGCGCAGACGCCCGTGCCGTGGCCTGCGCGGTTTTCACCGTCGCCTTGGCGGTGGTTTTTACGGCCTTGGCGCTGGTCTTAATCCCCTTGGACGCAGCCTTGATGCCCTTGCTGCCGGTCTTGATGGTTTTGCCGGCCGCCTTGACGGTGCGCTGCGCTGTTTTTGCTGTTTGTGTAGTCTGCCGCGCGGCTTGCCGTATCCGCTCCGTTTCCCGGACCGCCTCGGTGGTGCGCCGGGCGCGGGTAGCCTGCCAGCCGCGAATGGTACGCACCCGGTAATTCTGCCGAACTGCGTTGCCGGTGGCAGGATTGTTCGCTTGTTGTGGTATGCGGTCCGCACCCGCACTTCGCTCTTTTTGCCATGCGCGACGCACCGCTTTGCGGGCAAGCCGCTTACCCCTGTAAACAGCTTCTTGGGCGATATTCTCAGCGCTTCGTTCAATACGGTTCTCCGCGTATTGGCTGCTGTTCTCACGGGACGGTTCTTCTTTTTCAGCGGTTTGCCGCGCCTGCCTGCCCGCGCCCAATATGCTGCGCTTGGCAAGGCTGCGGGGCTGTGCCAGATTGCCGTTAGCCCGTTTTGGCGGGCTGTATTTGCCCTTGGTCTTGATTTCTTTTTCTTTCAAGGCTGACTACCTCCTACATTAAAGAAGCGCCATATCCGGCGCAAAAAAGATGGTTCGCACATTTGCGGTTTGCTTTCGCCTTTGCCACAATGGATATAAGAACAATCACCATCAAGCGAAAGGGGAAAACGATATGAAAAAACTGATTGTATTTGCGCTGCTCGTTTGTATGCTCCTGCCCTCCGTGGCGCGGGCGGAGTGGAGCACGGAACAGGAAGAAGCCGAAACCGGCATGAGCTTCACGCCGGACGAACCTAATGCCCCGGCAAGCAAGCCCGCACCGGGCGGCGGGTACTTCCTGGGGGACGGGCCGACGATTATCCTGCCTGATGAATTGCCCACGACGGTCACGCCTGTGCCTGTTCCAACGCCAAAAGCTACACCCAAGCCAACCGCAAAACCGACGCCAGCTTCCACACCCAAACTTGAAATCCAAGGCGATTACGAAAAGGGCTCCGTTTATGGCTCCCGGCTTACCCCAAAGGAGCTTGCCAAGGTGAAATCCGCCGTAGAAACCGCGCTCAAGGCGTGTATTCATGAAGATATGAGCGAAGCGGGAAAGCTCACCGCATTGGTTGACTATCTTTGCGACGCCAGCGTGTACGCCGAAAGCTATAAGGGCAACGCCAACAACGCATATGGGGCGCTCATCGATGGCAAAGCCCAATGCTCCGGGTATGCGAGGGCGTTCAAAGCCCTTTGCGATGGGGCGGGTATCGACTGCTATTATGTTTACGCCGCGAGCGATGACCCCATCAATCCCAACCATCAATGGTGTATGGTGGAGTACGGCGGGCAATGGTATCACATCGACCCGCAAATGATTGACGATTACACCCGCATCGTGAACGGCAAGCTGACCTATCCCCGGCCTATCGTTCTCATGGCAAACCACTTGACCTACAATGATAAAGGCTTGCCGCAAACGGCGGAGAAAAGCATTATACTCAGATAGTGAAAAAGCATGAAACAAATACAGTTTAAGCTTTGCAAGTGTATTTACAGAGAATAGACTTTGTTATATTATAATAATGTGTTGTAGCCTGTGTTACTTTTATATTGGCCCTCTTGCTTTAGGAGTAGATACCATTAACTTCGAGTGAAGGTTGAGGCCTAATCCACGGCCGCTCAAACTTACATGAGGCTCAACAGCAATAGAGGTGCGTTTCAAGCGCACCTCTATGAGTTTATAATACTTAGCTTACTCTCCGGGTTTGGTCGAAATCAGCTTATACAGCTCCGTATCCGTCTTGAAGCGGTTCATGAATGGCACAAGCGCGCCGCCGTAACGGAGGAGGCCGCTGCCGGCCGGGGCGTTTATGATATAGTTCTGCTGACTTTCGGAAATATGGAACAGCTCCGTGAGCTTTTCCGCGTCCCTTGGGGCTTGGTTGAGCATGACCACGCATTCGGAGTTGGAAATCATGGTGCTGCCCTGCACCGTGGCAAGCAGCGCCTCCACATTCTGCGTCGCCGCCACGGGGAAACCGTTGCGCTTGCGGTATCTGCGCCACGCGGAGTTGAAGAACTCGGCCCCGTGCGGGTTTTCCAGCATCACATGAAACTCGTCAATGAGGATATGCGTTCGCTTACCATTGCGCCAATTATCCGCCACGCGGTTGCTCATGGCGTCGCTGACCACCAACGTGCCGATTGTGCGAAGCTGTGCGCCCAAGCCCGAAATATCGTATGAGATAATACGGCTTTTCACCTTTACGTTGGTGGGCTGGGAAAACACGTTCAGGCTCCCGTTGGTGAATCGCTCGAAGGCAAGGGCAAGCCCTTCGGCTTCTTTCTCCGGCTGCTCCAGCAGTTTTTGACGAAGCTCACACAGCGTGGGCATTGGTGCACCCGCGAGATAGTCCTCGTAAACAAGGTCAAGGCAGCGGTCAATCAGGCTTTTTTCCTGCAAGCCAAAGCCGCGCTTGTCCAACTGTTCCAACAGGGACAATACAAACTCCGACTTTTCCAACCAGGGCTTATTGCCCTCGGAATAGCCCTCCGTCAAGTCCATGGCGTTGATGTGGGTGTCGCTGCCAACGGATATGCGGATCACCTCGCCGCCCAATGCGCGCACGATAGCCGATGCTTCGCCCTCCGGGTCGCACAAGAGAATATCATCCTGCGTACCCAGCGCCATAGCGATGACGATTTGCTTGAGTATCATGGATTTGCCGCTACCGGGGATACCCAATAGGAACAGGTTCGGGTTCTGCAAAAGCGCCCGGTCGAGCAGGATGGGGTTGCCGGTGGTCTGGTTGTTGCCAAGATAGAAGCCCCCCGGCTCCATGATTTCACGGCTTTTGAAGGGCGTCAGCACCGCAAGCGCCTCCGTCGTCAGCGTCCGTAAGGCATTGATACGCCGCACGCCAAAGGGGAGCGCCGTTTGCAGGCCGGGTAGCTGCTGATACCGCAGGATACCAAGGCGGCACATACGGCCTGCGGCCTTTGCTTGCAGCGCCTCGGTGTCTCGGTCAAGCTCCGCTTTGCTGTTCGCCAAATGCACGATGGTGACGAGCGCGAACATCATGCGCTGGTCGCGGGCTGAAATGTCGTTGAGGAACTCGGTTGTCTCCTGCCGCTGCAATTCCATATCGTAAGGGATAACGGAGGAAAAGTTGTTGGCCTGGTTTTGCTTGCGCTGCCATTGGGCGATGTTGGTTTCCACGCCAAGGAGCTTTGTTTGGATTTCCTTTACGGCTTCGTCCGTGGGTACGGGGATGAAGTCGATGGAGAGCATCATGCTCCGGGGCAGGCTCATAAGCTCCATAATCATTTCGTCCGAAACGAAGTTAGCATATTCGCGGAGGAACAGTACCCGGCCATACTGATCGTCCATCTCAAAATAGCTGCCCTTGACGGCAAGGCTCATGGGGCAAACATAATCGCGGAAGCCGTGACCGTGCCACATGGCGTCGCGAAGGTCGAAGCCGACGCCCGGCTCATCCGGCCTAAAGAAGCCGCGAATAGTTTCAAGGCGCTTTCCCGCATCAAGCCCCTCACAGCGGGAGCCTAAACGGGCAAGCTGGCTGGTAACGTCGACGTTGGTGCGGGCAAGTCCCAGCCGCGCGTCCTCTGGGGTTTTGTAGTGGCCGCTGATGGTGATGTACCGCTCCTGCATGATGGTGTCCACGCCTATGGCCTGCTCGGAGAGAAATTGATTGTATTCATTACGGTATTTGACCTGTGCATCGTTGCGAGCAGGAAGAAGAATGGAGGCCGCGAAGCCCTCCCGGTCAAGGTGGCGGTTGCAAAGGGTGATCTTCACACCGCTGCCGCTTTTTTGTGCGTTAAGAAGCGCGCTGTAGGTTTCAAACTTGGCCTTTTTATCCTCATCGCTGGACAGGGCGTAATTAATATCCGTAAACTGCCAGGACTTGCTGTATTTGTTCCCTGTATAAAAAAGCCCATCCTGCCAAATACGCTGGATGGGTATGGTCTGCTGTACGCTCTTTGGAACGACAAAGCGTTCCTTGTCCTGCCGCATGATTTTCTGAAAATATCTCATCGTATGCTATCCTCCATAACGTCGTAGTAAAGGTTTTCGCCCTTATAAAGCAATCGGTCTGGCAAAAGCAGTTCGGACTGCACCCATGCCACGATGAATTGCTCTGCACTCATGCCGTTGTAGCGCACGAAGCCGAACACGGCAAACGGCGCTGCCGCGAGTATGCACAGCCAGCTTGTTGCCTCCATGCCCAGCGGCTCCCTGCAAAAGAAATACAGCCCGACCGCCGCACCTATAGCAAGCAGCGAAAAGATGAGCTGGCGCAGGTTCAGACCGAAAAAGACGCTTTCGTAATATTCGCGTATTTCGCGGTTCACTTTGACTTCCATAATATAAAACTCCTTACATCTTTTTTATAATCCGCACATTTCCCGCACGACCCGATCCGCCATCTTGACACAGCCCACCAACACCAATAAATTAAAGATAAGCTCGCCCATATAGCTCCACACCATCGTAACGGGGCTTGCTCCCGCTTGTACAGCGGGCGGGCTTGCCGCAAACTCAGTGAATATCACGCAGGCCAGCACGATGATAGCCCCCTCCAGGCATACGGCGGCGTAGGAGCGCAAAAACGCTTTTCCTATACTGCTGGTCGGCTCCCCGGCAAAGGTGGATAGCGGCACAGGGGCGATAGCGGTGTACAAGTATAAGCGAAAGTAACGCCCGTAAACGCTCATTATCATAACGAAGGAAAGCACGATAATGAACAGGCTTCCGATCAGGCTTACCGCCCACACTGGTATGCTTTCAAGGAAGTCCAGCTCACGCACTGCCGCGTCAAGCTCCGCAGGCATGGAGATGGGCGTCGTTGCGCCCATGCCCGCCGCGTTCATTACAGTGGTAACGACGCCCTGCACGATCTTGAACAAAGCCATCATAAGCTCCATGCCGTAAGTGACTACCGCCTTTGCAAGCGCAAAGCGGATGAACATTCTAAAGGCCACTTCCGGCCTTTTTGTTTCTACGAAGCTGCCGCAGGTTTTTATCACGCCTGCCAAAAAGAATAGCACCAACAAGGCGTACCCTATGGCTTGTAGCGCACCATTGATATTGACCACCACGTTCCATATACCGCCGCCCTTGAAGGTTTCAAGGGATTGCGTGATAAGCTGCCGTATCTCCGCAAGCTTCGCGTTCCATGTGTTGAGGGCATTGGCGATGTTGTCCAGTATCCAATTTCCACTATTCAAGTTTCCTCACTTCCTCTCAGAACGGCGGATCATCTGGTGCGTTCCCGGTTGTCGCGTTGTGGTCGCCCCGTGTTGCCCGTGCGCTCTCCGATTACGCCGTATTTATCATCCACATAGTACGCCTCCACAAATGGGTTATAGATTGCCGTGCATCTTACGCCGTTATATTCCGCAATGTATTGATTACTGCCGACCTGTTCCACGATGGTGGCCTCGGCCATTTTCCCGCCCAGGGAATGGATGTGCATGGGTCTTGTAATGTCCAGCTTCATGGTAAAACCTTCTTTCTGCTAACGGCCTATATCTTCTCTGTGCGGCAAGAAAACGGCCTGCGCCATTGCCCGTTCCCGGGCCTTCCAGTATTCGGGGTAAAACCGCTGTATCGTACCGTTCACGGCATTGTCGTATTCCTCCGGCGTATAGTGTTCAGGCGCTTTACACAGTCTTTTATCCAATAGTTCGCGCAGAGCGACAGCGGCGGCGCAATCTTCCTCAAAGCAAAGATAGCCGCTCTCACGAACCCCATACTTTTTTGCCGCCGTTGAAAAAACAGAACGCTCTGTCCGCGCCATAATGCCGCCATGTCCCGCTGTGCTGACTTGAAAAACGCCGGGGCATAGCTCCCGGCAATGCTGAACCTCGCCCCACGGGGATTGTTCTGGTTCAGGATAATAATACATAACAACCACTCCTTTCGATGCAATGACAGGCCCTCCGCTTCTGCAAAGGGCCTGCTTATCTGGTCTTTAGCCCGTAATCAAATCCAGGATTTCGCGTGCAAAGCATATCACAATGCCGCCTGCCACGGTGAGAAAGCCCGTTGCACGCTGAGAGGCGTCGTGGCTTTTGAGCGATAAGCCTACCTGCACGATACCAAACGCCAATATAATCATGCCTATGGCTTTTATCAGGCTGAATATAAAGGAAGAAAGGTTGTTTACCACCTCCAGCGGGTCATCGGTAGCCAACGCCGTGCCGCACAGGGAAAGCATCAGGGTAAGGATGCAGAAGATGGCAAAGATACGGCGCTGTTTTTTGTTCATGTTCATTTTTGATGTTCCTCCAATTCATATAATTCTTGTAGTTCGGTTTCAGACAGGATTTCATAATCGGCATACTCGCCGGGCAAGAGGATGCTTTCGGTTTCGATGGCCTTGGGCGCTTGCCCGTGTAAATAGGGCGGCGCGCCGCCGTCCACGGTGAGTTCCACGTTGGGGTGTTTGAGAATATCGTACTTTTCATCCTTTACGGCGTATTCGCCCCGGATAAACAGCAGCGCGTAGCGGTTGTCCAGCATACGCACTTCGTCCGGAGTCATAAGCTCCCGGCCCGTCATTTGGATGTTTGTAGAGTAGGAGCCGTTTCGTCCTTTGCTTTGGCCATAGGTGTCGAGATTGATGGTTTCCTTTCCTAAGAGCTTGGAAATATACTCATGAGTGCTTTGCTCATTACCGCCCAAATAGACCAATTCATCCGCATTGCCTACGATGCTCTCCCACTGCTTTTCAAACAATGCCTTGAGCTGCGCGAGATTTTGCAGGATGATGGACACACTGACTTCTCTTGAGCGCATGGTGGAGAGCAGCTTATCAAACTCGTCGGGGAGCGCCACGTTTGCGAACTCGTCCATAATAAAATGAACGTGTACGGGCAGCCGCCCGCGATACTTGAAGTCCGCAAGCTGAAAAAGCTGTTGGAAAAGCTGGGTGTAGAGCATACCTATGAGAAAGTTGAAGCTGCTGTCATTGTCGGGCAGCACGGCGAACAGCGCCGTTTTCTTTTCGCCCAGCGAAGCTAAGTCCAATTCGTCATATGAAGTGAGAGAGGCAAGGCGCGGCAAGTTGAATGCTGACAAGCGTACAGCCATGGAAATGATGATGCTCATCGCAGTCTTGCCGGGGGCCTGCTTGTAAATACCATATTGCTTCACCGCCACGCTTTCGGGCCTGTCCATGGCAAGCCGGGCAAACAACTCGTCAATGATGCTTTCATACGCTTCTTCGCCTTCGCTGGCGCCCGACGCCGCCACCATTTCCATCACCATGGGAAAGTTCTGTTCATCGGGCGGCGCTTCCTCTACCAAGTATAGGATTAAGGCTTGCAGCAAGGCGGTTTCGCTGCGTTCCCAGAAAGGGTCGTTTGACTGACTGCCCTTGGGCGTGGTGTTGCGAATTAAATTCGTTACCAGCTTCAGCACATCGTTCTCGTCACGGATGTACGCGAAGGGGTTATACCCGTGGCTTTTGCCCATGTCGATTAAATCCAGCACCTTAATCACATAGCCCTTCTTTTCCAGCAGATAGCCCGTGTCCCGCAATATTTCGCCCTTGGGATCTAAAATCACGAATGATGTATTGGCCTGCATGACGTTGGGCTTGCAGAAAAATCGGGTCTTGCCCGCGCCGCTGCCGCCGATCACCAGCGTGTTCAGGTTGCGGCGGTGCTTGCGCCCGTTTAATCCGATGGATACGTTCTGCGTCAGGAGCTTGTTTTGGTTAGGCGATTTCCTATCCCTATACTTGCGGCAAAGGGCGGCGGCATCGCCCCATCGGGCCGAGCCATGTTCCTCCAAACGCCGGTAATTGCGCCGGGTGGAGTAGTAAATCATAAGCCCCATGCCGTAAGCAAGGAGGAAAATCAAGATGGTGCGGGGCGTATCCGCCGTCCATGTGACGTTTGCGGGGTCAATGCCCGGGAGCCCCTTGATAAGCCCCGGTAAGCCCTCCACAAGAAAAGGGGCGGCCAGAACAGCCGCCCATATCACAGGGATGATGAGGATAATCAGGAGGATGAGGGTAGCCCGGTCGGGGCGCTGGCGGTTCATCGCTCGTCACGGCCTTCCCGCTGTTTTGCCCGTTTGGTAGGCGCGTCGATTGCAGCAAGTAGGGTATCGTCCACAAAATCCGTGTCTTGCCCTTGCTGCACAAGTTCGTTTCGCTTTTCGTTCAGCGTCCCTATAATAAGCCGCCGCTGGCCTTCATCCACCTCGATAATGCGTTTTTCTTCCATGGCTTGCCTCCTAACGCTGGGGCGCGTCCTGCCGCTTTTCCTGTGGCTGGAGTATTTGGCTGAGGCTTCTGTCCATGCGTTCCATCATGGCACAGGCGGCGTTTCGCACAGATACCAGCACCTCACGTTTGCCCTGGGGCTCCAGATTGGCAAATTCTTCGGGTACTTGGTCGCTGTAACGTGGCGTCATGCCGTAGCGATTGCACATGATGTTTGCTACGCAATCACAGGCGAAGGTGCTGGCGCGGGTTTCGGCACGGGCAAGCTCGCGGGCGACAACGAAGAATAAGTCGTTGCCGTCCAAGCCACGGGCAACCTGCACGGCGTTTTTATCCTCCTGATACAGCGCGCCAAGGCTTTGCGATATTTCATCCGATAAGCGCACTGGTACGGACGTATTTGTCATGAGCGCCTTCAGCCTGTTGCGAACCGGGTGGATGGGCGGCTGGCGAAGTGGCTTGCCTGCCGTCTGGCGCACGTCGAACACCCGCTTGACGTTCTGAAACGCGCCTATGCTGCCATCCTCGCGCACATACTCCCGCCCGCGCTCAAAAACAAGGCTGGCCTGCTCGCCGCGCTTCACAGAGCGCCCCATGCGCTGCCATTCCTCAAAGGAATGGACACGGGTAGCGCCGGGGCATTGCTCCATGAGAAGCAAGGTGTTGGTGACGCCGCTCCTGCCTAAAAGAGCCTGCGCTTTCAAATACCGTTGCAAAGCGGCGGGGTCGTCCAAAACGGCGTCCGCCATTCTGTCTGCCCGCTCATACAGGGTTTCGCGCTGCTCCTTTTGCTTTGCCGCCCATGCCTCCTTATCCATGGGAGCGCGTGGTTCGCTGGGCGCTGGTGCTGCCGCTTGCGGGGATTCTTGAAATAAAGCGTCGTAATTCTCACGGGTTTCCATGTGCGTTACCTGCCTTTCGTTTTTCGCTTGGATTTCTTCTTTTCCGGGGCGCTGTGCTGTTGCTGCCGGCGCTCCGGCTGCTTTTCGCCCATGCTGCGCTGCTCCTTGATTTTGTTGATTTCCTTGCGCACGGAGGGGCGCGTGGGTGCGTCCAACGCTTTATCGGTATTGCTTCTGGGCGCGGATGTAAGCCCGGACGGAGAACTTCTCTCCTTCCGGGGCGTCATAGGGTTTTCGTTGGCGACATGAACGGGCGGAGCGGGTGCGCCCAGCATTTGGTCAAGCTCCGTTTCTTTAACGGTATGGTTTTTGTCAGAAGCGGGGTCGGGCCGCTCCTGCTGCTTACCTGAGCCATCCTGCTTGCCCGCCTGTTTCGCCGCCAGTTTCCGGGCTTTGATGATGTCCTCGCGTATCTTCTCAACATCCACCGTACTGAGGGCGAACCTGTCCGCGATGCGGTTTACCCGGCCTGCGTCCTCGGCGTTCACCACAATGTCGCACAGACCGTCCTTGTTGCGCTTGTCCAGTATGGCGGCGTAGAGGATGCCGTACTTTTTGGCCTCCTGCGCAAAGGTTTTCAACTCGCTTTGGCGTATGACGAATACCCGCGTGGGTTTGCCGCGAAAGCTCCGCATACGGGTCTTGCCGCTCACGCGCTTCTCGTCCTTGAGCGCGGCAATTAAGAAAGTGGCAAGGGACAACGCGCCCCGGCCCGCAAGGTTGCTGACGCACTCAACGCCCTTGACGGTCATGTTTGTGACCATGTTGGTCAACTGCTCCGCCGCTTCTCCCGATTGGCTCATGGGTCTGTTCCTCCTTTTCCTGTTGTCTTGTAGTTACATAGTTTTCTTTGATTTGTACGGAACGAATGAGAATGTCATCGCATAAACGCACTTCCCTCCGAAGTGTTTTCAGTTTTTCGTTTATGGCTACAACACGAGCGGCGATAGGTGCCATTTGCTCCGGTGCGGTGTCCTTTCGGCGCAGTCGGTTTTTCAGTTTCTTGCGCTCGACGCATAACAAAATGATTTGCCCATCGCAATTTGCCCGATGGGACGCAAGCTGTTCGGCGGTATCCAGCTTATAACGGCCCAGGAATTGCGCCTGTTCAGATAATGCCGATAGGTTGCGTAAATCCTCCCGTAACACAAAAGACGCGGGGGTATTTGCCTGCCGCGCCTGTCTGAGCTTGTGTAAGTAGAAATAATAGAGCGCCCGTAGGCTTTTCCATGTGACCTTGGATAGCCGAAAGTCTCCTTTCCCCCGTATGCGTACCACCTTCGGCGGCTCAGCCTGCTTCGAACGCTCAGGCGCGCGTTGCCGTAAAATCCGCTGGCGGAGCGCGTCCTCGGCGTACTCGTCACCCAAGGAGCGGAGGCGCACAAATCGCTCCTTTCCGGGCGGGCGTACCGCGATGTGTTTCACGCCGGTTTTCACTTCATATCCCTGCTTTCGCATTTGCGCTAAAAATGCCTGCCATGTCATGCTGGCGACGATAGCCTTGTCCACATCCTCGCGGATTGCGGTACGCCATGTGCGCTCACCCGCGTGGTCGGCCATCCATTCCCGGTAATGGGCGGATCGGCCATTCTGCTGTGTAATGACGGAGAGCATATGCGCCCGGCAAAGCTCGTCCGAAGCGCGGCGCATTTGCGCGTAGGTCTTTTTGTTGTCGCAATAGCGAAGCCCGTCCACACAGGACACGGAGTTCAGCACGAAATGATTGTGAACGACGCCCGTGTTTAGGTGCGTGGATACCACCACCTCAAACCGTTCGCCCCACAATTTCTCGGCCAGTTGCAGACCGATTAAATGCGCCTGTTCCGGCGTGACCTCGCCGGGGGCAAAGGATTGATACCCGTGGAAGGCCACGATGCCGCCCTCCTTGCCGAAGCGTCGCTTTGTCATGTTCATGGCGTCGCGGGCCGTGGCCGGGTCGCAGTTCACGCCGCTGGTGAAATACTGGCGCTGGCAGTGACCTTCGTCCACGATATGCTCCAACTCATTCAACACATCGCGCGTCTTGGCCTCGTCCATGGCGTATTCCACTACATCCGAAAGGGCTTGCAGGTCGGCTTGCATCCATTTGGGGTTGGCGGTTTTATCTGGGTTTTCGGTGTAGGTAATAACCTGGTCGAGCCGCCCACGGATGGGCCATATTGCGGTGGTGGCCATGCGCTACTCCTGCTCCGGCAGCGTAAACGCCGCCTGTATTTCAAGAAGGGCTTGCCGCAGTTCATCGGCATTACGGGCATATTCCTCGGCAAGAAAAAAGCCCGTGCTGTTAGCGCGGGCTGCGATTTGGTTCATATTTTTGCCGATGGCGTAGAGCTGGCGAAGCAGCTTGTGGTATTCGATGGGCGGCAGGGCCTTGGGCGTATGGCCAGACAGCAGCAGACGAATGTATCTTTCTTGCGACAGCCCTGAGCGTTTTACATTGGTGCGGAAAAGCGTATATTCCCGTTCGGACAAATGTGTCCATATTCTATAAGGTCGCGTTCGCAAAGTGACGCCTCCTCTCTATGCTGATGGTGGGGTTTAAGGGGCGCTGCCCCTTACAAGCGACTTTGTGGTCACACAAAGTCAGTGCTTGCTAAGACAGCGCAAGGCGCTGTACGATAGTCACCGGCCGCTTTCATATCGCGTCCCTGTCCGCTGTATGTTGTTGGGTTTCATATTTACAAAGTCTCCTTCAATTAATCCATGGACATGAAATAAAGCGCCACGCTGCATACTAAGCGCGGAGGTGATCGATATGGCGGTAGCCCATCGCGGTGCAATTTCATTTGGCCTGGTACATATTCCCGTGGGCCTGTACACGGCAACACAGGACAACGATATTCATTTTAACCAGCTTTGCCCGGACGGTAGCCGTGTGCAATATAAAAAGGTATGCGCGTCATGCGGCAAGGAAATTGAAAACAAAGATATTGTCAAGGGCTTTGAATACGACAAAAACAAATTCGTTACCATGACGGATGAGGATTTTGAAAAGGCCAAGTCTGAAAAGGATAGAGCCATCCACATTCTGCACTTTACGGATTTAAGCTCTATCCCGCCCATTTACTTTGACAAAACATATCATGTTCTGCCCGAAGCCGGTGGCGACAAGGCGTTTTCGCTGCTGCGCCGCGCCATGCTTGACGCCGGTAAAATAGCGGTGGCAAAAACCGTGTTGGGTACGAAGGAAACCCTGCTGGCGCTTATGCCCACCAGAAGCGGCGTTCTCATGGAAACGCTTTTTTATCAAGACGAGGTGAAGGCGGCACCCAAAGAACCGGCCCAGCCCGAAATATCCGACGAGGAATTGAGCATGGCGCAAACGTTGATTTCGTCCATGGATAAGCCCTTCACCCCAGCGGCATACCACGACGAATATCAATCCCGTTTGCGTGAGATTATCGAGGCAAAAATCGCCGGCAAGGAAATCGTGACTCCGCCAGAGAAGCGCCCCGGCAATGTTATTGATCTTATGGAGGCGCTAAAAGCCAGCATTGAGCAGGCGCAAGGCGAAAAGCCCAAAACGCCGCGCAAACGCAAGCAGGCATGAGCGGAGACTTGTACGCTGAAAAAAACATATCGCCCATGCTGATTGGCGCGCAAAGCGAACCCTTTGACGATTCCGGCTATATCTATGAATTGAAGCTGGAGGGGGAGCGGTGCCTTGCCTATCTCGACCCGGCAGGGGAAACGGAATTGCGCAACAAGCGGAATGTGAAAATGCTCCCCAAAACGCCAGAGCTTGCTGGACTGCACACTCATGTTCATGCGCGCTGCATATTGGATGGAGAGCTTGCCGTGCTGGTGGAGGGCAAGCCCGATTTTGCACAAATTCAACGCCGCAGTCTCATGAGCAACGCCTATCGCATAGAGCTGGCCGCAAAGCAATACCCGGCCTGCTTTACCGCGTTTGATATTCTGTATTATAAGAACGCTCCGACCAATCATTTGCCGCTCATGGAGCGCAAAGCCCTGTTGCAAAAGGCCGTGCGCTCACAGAACGCCCGTTTTGCCGTTTCAAGAGTTGTGGAAGAGAACGGTACGGATTTCTTCGCGCTTGCGAAGGCGCAGGGGTTGGAAGGCATTGTGGCGAAGCGCCGTGACAGCAAATACTTTTTCGGCAAGCGCACAAAGGATTGGGTAAAAATAAAAGCCCTGCTGGATGAGGACTTTTTTGTGTGCGGCTATATTCCCAAGGATAACGGCATGACCAGCATTATTCTTGGTCAATATGACGGCGATACGCCCACCTATCAAGGGCATGTGACACTTGGCGTTGGCGGCGAAGCCTTTGAGCGCATCGCGGCGCTGCCCGCTCGGGCTGAGCCGCCTTTCCCCATACCTGCCGATAACGAGGACGCCCGCTGGGTCGAACCATGCCTTGTCTGTACGGTCAAATATATGCTTCGTACAGCTTCCGGGGGTATGCGCCAGCCGGTGTTCAAAGGTTTGCGGGAGGATAAAACGCCCCATGAATGCCGTGTGCGCGAGATTTTATCGGATTAGTTCCTTGCTTTGCCGCGTTTGTATTTCTAATATGCCCTTTTGCGCCATAAGCTGCGCGTTATAATCCTTACCTGCCGGAAAGAGAGTATGGGCCTCGTATCCGTCTGGCAGTCGCTCCAGTATCGCCTCCGCTGCCATGCGTCCGCCATGGTCGTTGTCCAGACACAGCGCGATATGGCGCACCTCCGGGCGGGTGCGAAGATACTCTGCCAAGGCCAGCGGCAACTCCTGGTTTTCCCGCTGGGGTGCGTATATGCCGGAAAGGGATAGATAGTCCGCGCCGCGCCAATCCCGGCCTGCCTCCATTTCCATTGTGATATACGAAAGCAGGTCGATGGCGCTTTCAAACAGGTAACCCGTGTCCGCCGTATCCCGTGCGCCGATATGGAAGGAATAGCGTTTGTCGCTGCCGTCCACATCCCGTAGAAATGTGGAGTTGGGTGAACTGCTCCGCACAAACCCGTATCGCGCCATGCCCGCTGTGTCAAAACCAACAAACACGCAGTTATGGCGGGTATCCTCATATAACATCCCTGCCCGTATGCAGGAGAGCAGCAGGGGCAAAGAAATACCGCGTCCTGTCAGATACGACAAAACGCGGTCATTGTTGTGGTATGGCGGCGGGAGCTTGAAAACGGGCGCGCCGCGCGGGAGAATATCCCGAGGCGGAATGGGCGGCGGCAGCTCCGGGCTTTTTCCCATGCAACCGCAGATATGCAGCACCGCCGCTTGAAAGTCCATGCCCTGTACCTTGATAAGATAGTCCAGCGCGCTTCTCCCACCGATCCCGCGCGACCACCAGCACCATTTTCCGTGGCTGATTTTCAAGCTGTCGTGGGTGCGGGTGGAATACACGCCGGGAGAAAGGCGTACAAGCTCGCCGGGGTCGTATCGCTGTAAATAGGTGAGCAAATCCATTTGTTTTGCCGCCGTGACTATATCGCGGGGTATCCATGGTTGGCGTTCCATTGGGCATTCCTCCTCAATAGAAAAGCGCCCATCCTTTCAGATAGGCGCTGTTTTATAGAATGGCGCTTATTCTTTATCCGTACTGTCCGTTTTTGTAACTTCCTCAATCATATCCACAACAACGGCGTTTAGCTGTGCTGCGTTTTGTGCGGTAACAACCGGCTTGCCGGTTTGCTGCTCAATAGACCGGCGCGCTTCACCCGCGACACGCCCGCCCTTTTGGGCGACAGACCGGTTTTCTTCAAAGGTTTCAGGGGCTTCTGCCTTGGATATTTCGGTGGTGCTGACCTCCGCAAGCATATTCAAAACGATTTCCGTGGTGCTCATATTATCGCGGAGGTTCTCTTTTTTCAGCCCTTTGAGCTGCTTGTACTGCCGCGTGTTCAAGCCAGACCATGCGCGCGTGATTTCATCGGTAAGGATTGCGTATTCCACGCCTTTTTGAACCCCTCGGTCCTGCCATTCATCCGTCAGTTCATTTCTTACCCGGATGGAAAGCAATCGCTGATAAATCCACTCGCGCGTATACCCTTTTTTCAAGTATGTTTCAAATGCGCGCCCGATGGCTTGCTCAGGGTCTATAGTTTCTTCGATGCGCTCACGGCCAACGGTAGCAAGCCACATTTTGAACGGTTCAGCCTTGGGGGAAGGGATGGATTGGATGATACGTAAAAGCTGTTCCGTATCGGCAACATCCGTTGCATAGCGTTTTCCGTCTTGGGGTGATTTCAGCTTCAGTTGCTTACAATTTGTAAGCAACTCATTCGCGCCTTCTTCTTTTAGACGCTTTTTCATAACAGCCCAATAGGTGCTTGCGCTACGCTGCGTTTCTTGGTCTGTCAAAACAGCGATAACATCCACAACGGAAAAGTACCATTCTTCCTTTTCTTCATCCCATGCCGTGCGGATTTTCTTATCTTCAAAAAGCTGTATTTTATTCTGCTGATCCATATAAACCTCTCGCATATTGTACTTGATTGTTCAGTTAAACATATCATGGTTTGGCTATGGTTTCTACCGCATCCATATATTTACCCGGCCTTTGCGGGTCAAACCGTCAGCATTTAGGGCTAAATCGCTCCGGTATATTCCCTGCCTGCAATTCTTCCAGAAAATCATCTGGCAGCTCGGTATGCTCGCGCACGTTTTGTAGTGTGCAGCCCTTTTGAAACATCCGTTGTGCAATTTTTATAGCCCGTTCCCTTTGCGCTTCCATCAAAACGACTTGCTGTGCGGCTTGTACGCGCAGTTTGAAGCATTCTTCATCAAGCGCCGATAAGAGTTCTTCTGGAAGTTCAGAAAACTCAATTACGTCTTGAATGTCAATGCCTTTCTCAAAGGTTGCTTTTGCAATCCGCATCACGGCCTCTTTCGGGTAATCGTTCTCCGCTTTTTTTGCGTACTGTGCCATATAAACCTCCACGCAGCCTTCTAGCCATGCGGCCTGTTTTTCTTTGCAGAAATTCTCGATAAACACTTCAAACATGGGCTAATCCACCCTTTCAAGATTGATACGCCTCATTGGGTTGTCAATAGCATATCACAATTTCCGTATGCTTGCTAACCTATTATGCAAATTACCTCGCCATCGCCATAAGCTCCCGCTGGGGGCGTTCCACGATCTCCGGCTCTGCGTCCAGCACGTTATCCTCATGCCCGCCAAGACGCAAGTCGGCGTCCAAAGCGGCAAGCCGTGATGACTTTTCCTGCAAAGTCGCTTCCTGCGGGAAGGGCTGCTCCGCGTCCTTTTTTGCGGCCTCCCATTGCGCTTCCGCTTCCCGCATGACCTCCTGTACCCGCAATGCGTCTTTTTCCAAGCCTGCAAGCTGATTGTCCAGCCTTTGGATATTGCCAAATATATCGTCGCCAAGGGCTACGGTATACGAGCCGGCTCCGCGCAGGATGACCTTGAATTGCTGGTCGGCATACGTTAGCAGCAGCTTGAAGCCCATGTATTCCCCGATCTCGCTTGGTGCGGGATCGGTCTTTGCCTTGCACGCGGAGATGATAGCCGCGCCCGCGTCCTTCTTCTCGGCAAAGTGCTGTTCGCATACGGTCATGCCGGGGAAGCCGTCACCCTTGTTCCGGGCATACAGGGCGGCGTCCGCTTCATATGCCTCCCTGGCCGCCTCATATTGCTTCATTTCCAAAGGATAGCGCAGCAGCCTGTTTTGCAGCTCGTATTGTTGGTTGGCGTGGCTGGCCTTTAAGAGCTTCAGCCTGGAAACCTCAACCTCCAAGTCCATGCGCTCCTTAATGCGGGGGTCGCCCGCCGCCAATGCCTTGACCTCGGCGTAGGATAGCGCCTGCTCGTCAATGTCCTCGCAGGAGCGGGCAGGCGATTTTGAGGTCATGATCTGCGATATGAACCGCTGCTTTGCTTCGATTGTCGCCCACATATAGGCGTCGAAGGTGTTCTCGGTAACGTAGCGGTATATCTGCACCTTGGGGTTTTCGTTGCCCTGCCGGATAATGCGTCCTTCGCGCTGCTCTATGTCGGCAGGCCGCCACGGGCAATCGAGGTGATGTTCGCCGATGAGCAATTTCTGTACGTTGGTGCCCGCGCCCATCTTTGCGGTGGAGCCAAGCAGCACCCGCACCTGCCCTGCGCGCACCTGTGAAAACAACGCTGCCTTCTGAGCGTCGCTGTTGGCGTCATGGATGAAAGCAATCTCGTTTTCGGGGATGCCCTTTTCCACCAGCTTATTCTTTACGTCGTTATACACGTCAAAGGCGTCGGTCTTGGGCGTGGAATTGTCGCAGAACACAAGCTGCGCAAGGCGCTTTCCGCCGCCCTCCTGCCAGATATGGAATACCTTTTCCGCGCAAGCGGCGCTTTTTCCGCTCTCCTCGTCAGGCAGAAGAGGGTTCAAAAGCCGCTGGTCGAGGGCAAGCTTGCGCCCGTCGTTGGTGATGCGCAGCATGTTATCGATATGCGGCTCCACGTTACCCTTGCGTACCTCGTCCGCCCGCTGCGCCAGTTCTTTGAGCATTTCGCGCTGAAACTCGCTGGGCTTGAGCACCTCTGTGTGGTAATCGGCCTCCGGCACGGGGAGGTTTAGCATATCCGCCGTTTGGATATCCGCCACCTCCCGGAACATGGCGGTAAGCTCCGGCAGATTGAAAAAACGGGCGAAGCGGGTTTTGAGCCGAAAGCCGGTTCCTTCCGGAGCAAGCTCCATGGCCGTGATGGTTTCCCCAAAGGTGGAGGCCCAGGCGTCAAAGTGGGAAAGACCCTGCCGCGCCAATTCGTCGTATTGCAGATACCGCTGCATGGTATACATCTCCACCATCGTGTTAGAGATGGGCGTACCGGTAGCGAATACCACGCCGCGATTTCCCGTCAGCCCGTCAAGATAGCGCGTTTTCATAAACATATCGCTGCTTTTCTGCGCTTCGGTCTGGGATATGCCCGCTACGTTGCGCATCTTTGTAAACGCGGCGAGGTTTTTGAAGCCGTGGGCTTCGTCTACAAAAAGCCGGTCAACGCCCAATTCTTCAAAGGTGATTACGCTGTCCTTTTTCGCCGTATCGTTGAGCTTTTTGAGCTTGGCTTCCAAGGATTTACGGACGCGCTCCATCTGCTTTATGGTGAAACGCTCGGCGTTCTTTTCCTTCGCTTCATGGATGCCATCTAAAACCTCGTCTATCTGCTCCTGAATATGCGCCCGCTGGCGCTCTATGCTTACGGGTATCTTCTCAAACTGGCTGTGACCGATGATCACGGCGTCGTAATCCCCTGTCGCTATGCGGGAACAAAACCGCTGGCGGCGATGCCGTTCAAACTCCTTTTTTGAGGTCACAAGGATGTTCGCCGCCGGGTAAAGCTGTAAGAACTCGCTGGCCCACTGTTCTGTCAAATGATTGGGTACGACAAACATGGGCTTGTGGCATAACCCCAGACGTTTTGCCTCCATTGCCGCTGCCGCCATGGTGTAGGTCTTGCCACTGCCCACGACGTGGCCAAGCAGCGTATTACCGCCATATAAAATACGAGCCACGGCGTTTTTCTGGTGCGGCCGCAGCTCGATCTCCGGATTCATGCCGTGGAATTGGATGTGGGAGCCGTCATACTCCCGTGGCCGGATGGCGTTGAACTTATCATTGTACAGCCGAACCAACCCTTCCCGGCGTTCCGGCTCCTTCCATATCCAATCACGGAATGCCTCCCGTATGGCCTGCTGCTTTTGCTGGGCGATAACGGTCTCCTTTTTGTTCAGCACCCTGATCTCATTGCCGTTTGCGTCAATGGCGTTGTCAAAGATGCGTACATCCCGGAGGTTCAGCGTTTCTTCGATGATCTTATACGCGCTGATGCGTTTTGTGCCATAGGTGAGGTTGGCGGCGGTGTTGTCGTAGTCCTCGCTTTTGCCGGTGACGTTCCAGATGGCCGTATGGGAGGAAAACAACACCTTGATCTTGTGCTTGCGATAGGACGGGGTATTGAGCAGTTGATACATGAATTGCCCCACCACCTCTGGCGGTATCCATGTGGAACCAAGGCGCACTTCTATATCGCCCGCCTGCAAGTCCGTTGGTTGTGCGGCGGTGAGCGCCTCCACGTTCACAGCATACGGGCCGTCCGGGTCGGCGGTTTGCGCGGCCTTTGCAAGCGCCAGCTTTTCCCGCACGTTGCCGGAAAGATACTCGTCGGCGGTCACATACGTTTTATCCTGGGCGTCCGCGCTGCCGATGTTCAGAAAGATGACGCCCCGGAGCTTCGTCACAAGCTCGTCCTCGCTCATGCCAGAAAGTTCGGACATGAAAGCGAGATCCACCCGCGCCCGCTCTCCAATGGAAACTGCCAATGCTTCTTCCGCTGTGTCCACATGGGTAACGGTTTGCTGCGCGCGGATGGTACGCTTGGTGAACATATCGGCCTTGGCCTTAAAAGCGCCGTTTTCGTCCAGTTCCTCAAGGGAGCAAAGCAGCGGGTAAGCGGTATCGTCCGAAAACGCCATGCTGTTTCCCCGGCTGGTGATGCGCCCGTATTGGGTGACATAGCGGTCATACAAGGCGTTAAGCCGCGCCTGTTCCCGTGATATGATTTCATCCGGGCTGTTTTCAAGCTGATACTCGATAAGCCTGCGGGTACACTCCCGCAATCCTATAAGCCCACGGATACGGCCCTGGGCGGTCTGGGAGGCGTCAGCCGGGCGCATTTGGCTGTCGATGCGGTAATACAGCTTGCCGTTTGAAACGCCGAAGCTGTAATTGGGGATGTTGGGGTCGGCGGGGATAAACTCGTTTTCCTCGGCGGGTTCGTCAAAGTCCCGCTCCGGCTCCTGATAGCTGCCTTGAATATGAGATACGACCTCCCGTAGCTGCTCGGAAAGGTCAGCGCCAGGGATGGGGGCAACGGTGTATTCCATCTTGCCGTACTGAGTTCTTTCCTCAGTCAGTTCGCCCAGCACCATGTGGGGATTGTCTACAAAGTATTGGTTTATGGCAAACCCTTCGGCGCTTTCCCCAAGCTGTACCCAATCGGGTTCGGATATGGCAGGCCGCTCCCGCTTTTGCAGGAAAAGAATGTCCGTTGTAACTTCCGTACCGGCATTGGCTTGAAAAGCGTTGTTGGGTAAACGCACCGCGCCCAGCAGCTCTGCACGTTCCGCAAGGTATCGGCGCACGGACGGGTCTTTCTTGTCCATCGTGCCTTTGCTGGTGATGAAGGCCACGACGCCGCCCGGACGCACCTTGTCCAAGGTTTTCATAAAGAAATAATCGTGGATGAGCGGGTGCTGTTTGTCGTAACGCTTATCTGGTATAGAGTAATTCCCGAAAGGCACGTTGCCAACCGCTATGTCAAAAAAGCTATCCGGGTGCTGGGTTTCCTCAAAGCCCTTGATTTGAATGTCCGCGTGTGGGTAAAGCTGTTTGGCAATGCGCCCGGTGATGGGGTCAAGCTCCACGCCGTACAGTTTGCTGTCCATCATGCCTTCGGGCAGCATCCCGAAGAAATTGCCCACGCCGCAAGAAGGCTCCAAGATGTTGCCGGTGGTAAAGCCCATGTTGCCTATCGCCTCGTAGATCGCCCGGATGACTGTGGGACTGGTGTAGTGGGCGTTGAGGGTGCTGGCGCGGGCCGCTTCGTATTCCTGTTCGGTCAATAGGCTTTTTAACTCGGCGTATTCGTCCGCCCAATTCTCCTTTGACGGGTCAAAAACGTCCGCAACGCCGCCCCAGCCTACATAACGGGATAGAATTTCCTGCTCGTCGGATGTGGCAAAACGCCCCTCTGCTTCGATGGCTTGCAGGGTACGGATAGCGGCAATGTTCATCTGATACTTCGCCTTTTGCCCGCCGTGGCCAAGATTATCGTCGGTGATGCGGTAGTTGGGCGGTTTGGGCTGCGCTTGGGCGGGCGTCCGCTCAGGCTCGCCGATATGCATGCGCTCTATGACAATATCGTAGGGGAGGTTATTTTCTTCGGCGGGATAAATCGCAATGGTTTCCGTCGTGGTTTGTGGCTGCGCATTAGCTGTGACAGGAGGCTGTTCCGCAAGCGGCGTTTGTTCCTGCGGCGGCAGAGATATTCCGTCCATCCCCCGCATATACAGCGCGCGCAAAATTCGGGCAATTTGCTGCCATGACGCGGACAGGCGGCCGTTAAACTTGTCCTGTAGCTCTACGGTAAAGCCATTGGCGTCCGCAAAATAGTCCGCCGTTTCGCCGGTGGTGAGTTCGATGCTTTCCGCTTCACCGGCACAGGCTTCGCTAAGCCGATCCGCAACGCTGTGATTGCCCGTTCCCTCCCGAAACCATTGCCCTACACGGCTCATGCTTTGCTTGTTCAAAAGGCCGAAAACAAGAGAGTCCCGCAAATCCGCGTTGACCTCATCCAAGTCCGATGCGATAAAATCCGTAAAGGGGCTGTTGCGCGCATCCCGCAACAAAAGCCGTTCAAAGTTGGCAATGGGTTCGCTGCGGTGGAGGGGAAGGCGGGGCGGTTGATGCTCCGGGTCGGATAGCCGCACTTCGGTTTCGGATATATCGGAGATCAGATAGGGTTTCCCGCCCTCCAGATATACCGTATCCCCTATGTCGTACCCTGTGGCGTGAGCATTTCCTGTTTCTTCATGCTCATCGGTCAATTCCCCAGCGTCCTGTATCGGCTCATTCTCCTGCACAAGCAAGTGGTCGTTCGCCGGGTCGGCGCGCACCATGCTTTCAAACTCAGCGCGGGGATAGGTCACAGTCAGAAGCGGGAACTTCGGGTCGGTCAACTCCGCCATATTCCCGGCGAGAGAAAGAAGCGTATGCGTCTGCCCGTTCAAGCGAATATCGTCGCCAAGGGTAAAATGATACTCCCCGGTCTTGCGCCGGTTCTCCATCTGGGCGGCGGCTTGCCGCAATTCCTCTTGTGCTGCTTCTCGCTGGGCCTGTTCCGCATCCCGCAAGGCGCGCTCGGCAGCGTGTTTTGCCTGCCGCTCGGCCTGCTCCTGCTGATAGGTGGGAAGGTGTGCAAGCTGCGTTTCGTTCAGATACCGGCCTTGCGTGATTAGCGCGTCGATACGCCGGGTCACCTGCGGCCAGGTGAGCGTTAGCTTTTCGTAGGGCTTCATAGCGCGCCCACGGGAAAAGGTGACGCCCTTGCCGTCGTGTGATTCGTCATAGCCCTTGCGCCCAAAGCCGCCGATGCCATACTCTTTTCTGAGAAACGCGGCTTTTTCAGCGGCGGTATGCTGTTCTATAAAATAAAGGTAGATGCGGTATTTGCCATGTTGGACGCCGCTGCCGCCGGTGAGCATACGGTCTATCTCATCTTCGGTGATGAAATAATCGGCGTCCGTGTGGACAATAGGCGCGTTGGCTTGAAAGTCTATGGGTTCACTGTCAAGAGCGGCAAGCCGTTCCATGAGCCTGCCGATTTTGTGGTTATGGTAGCGTAAAGCATTTCTATCTTGTGCGTACCGCTCAGCCAGAGACGAAAGCGCCGCAAGATATGCTTCGCGCTGCTCCGCATCCGCAAGTTCCTGCGCAATACGGACGGTATCCTCCGGGAAGCCTCGCTTGAAAACCGTTTCCTCCAGCAAATGCCCGCCTTCTATATCCCTGTCCAGATACCATAGCTGCTCGGCAACTTCTTTACGCTCATTTTCATTGACACGCTGCAAATCATCGGCGGACATATACCGTCCAAGCTCCAGCAGTTCGCGGGTGCGTCGTGCGACTTCTTCCCATGAAAGCAGACGGTTGTTTTCATATCGGGCGCGCTTGCCCTGCGCTATGCGGACGCCGTTTTCATCCCACCACGCGGCGATCTGCCCCTCAGCGGTGCGGATACCAAGACCGCCTGTGTTATATTCCTCACGCAGAAATGCCGCCAGTTCCTCATCCGTATGGCCTGCCTGAACGTATGCGCAGATACGGAGGTTACCGTTCTCCTCATTGCCCGCGCTACAAAGCACCTCGTCAATGGACTGCTGGGATACGGACAAAAGCGAAAGCTGTCCGGATTGCGCCTCGCGGATGTTGCCTATCTGTACCTGTATGGTGGGAAGCGCAGGTTCGCCGCCTGCAATCTCGCTGTCAAAAAGCGTGACCTGTTCCGTTTGCACAAGCTCGCCCTGTTCAAGCAAATGCCCCGTAAACTCGTTGATAACGCTCCAATTAAAAAGTGACTCCGATGTGCGGGAGAGATATGAGCCTTCCCACATAAGCAAGCCGTTTTCCTGCCTTTTATAGCCAACACGGACGCCATCTACAAGCAGCTCTGTGTATGCGTCATCAAACGCCTCGCTCATATAATGGGAACGGGCGTCGTAATCGGCATTTTGCCGGTAAAACGCCGCGATGTCAGCAGGAGCATGGCCTTTGGTGTAAAACGCCTTCTTCAAAGCGCCGAAAATAAGGCTTTCAGATAAAAAAGCGGGGAGCTTTTTGCTCTCCGCCTTTTCTAATCTTTCCTCCGTTAGCTGTATATCAAGTCGTTCAGTACCATTTCCTCGGCCCGGCTCCTGATGCTGTTCATCTTGCTCACCCAAGCCATTTGGTCGGCTGCTTTCATGGCTTCCGTCACGCCCTCGGCCTCCGCCATCTGGCGCATGGTCTGCTCCACCTGCGTCCGCGCGGTCTGGTCTATCTCCAAAAGGTGCGCTTGCAGCGTTCCGTTGAGCACCAGCCTCGCGTAAGTCCCTTTCCTGTGTTCCTTCAAAAACCTCTTGCGCAGCATCCCGTACTTGCCCAGCGGCTCCTTCGGCTGCTCTCCCAACGTCAGGTCGGGGATGAGGTAATTGGCCTCCTGCCTGTAAGTCAGTTCCATATCGCGCACTCCTTTCGATTTCTTTTTCAAGTTCATTGTCCAATACCGGCGCAGGATTTGCAAATGTGCCGCGCTCTTTTTCCAAAGTTTTTACGCTGCGCTCAATTTGACGCAATACCATTTCGGAAATATCGCTTACCGCAGCTCCCAGCTGAGCGGCGGTTTCCAAGGTGTTGAACAGCGAGATCGCCAGCCAGTCATCCTCGGTAATATGGTCTGTGGACATGCCCAGCCGGGAAAGCGTCACATATTCCACGCTGACGGAGACTGCTATGTGTAAAAGGGCTTGTAAAGTGATTGCGTCCGTGTCGGCAAGGTGGCTATTCTCTGTTTGTTCCGAAAGAGCGGCGGCATATTCCTGAATATTATCCTCGGTGGCGTTGCTGATGATGGCCCGAAGCTGGGTCTTGAAGTCCGGGGCGGCGTCCGTTTCGCCAAAGTGGTTTTGCAGTTCCTCAGAAACCTGCTCAGCATATTCCGCCCGGAATTGCCAAAGCTGTAAGGGGCGGCTGTACGGGGTTTCCCGCGTATCCGCAGCGTCGAACACATATTTGAGTCTTGGATATGCGCCGGTCGTGTCGATGAGCGCGATGCCCTTTGCGCCCGGCTTGACCCATCGCCGGTATATGCTTTTGTTCCATTGTTCTATCTTGGCGCAGGCGGTGGCGTCGGGCCGCTGGGCGTAGATGAGAAGCTGCTCCTCGAAAGGGTATTTATAAAGCCGCGCCGCCGCACGAAGAAACGCCTGCCATTCTTCGGGGCTGCTGACGATGCGCTGCCCGGTTTCCCGTGACAGTGCCGCAAGTGTCTGTATTCTGTTGGGCATGAGGGCCTCCTTTCTATCTTACCGGTTCATCCCGGCGCTTGTCCAACTGACACAGGTTGCCCGTTTCGTCATATTGGCGCGGGTGGGCGTGCTCAGCCAAGTCCCGCACCTCGTCGTCAATGCGCTTCCTATAATCCTCATACGCCGCCGTTTTCTCGTTGAAATAGTGCCCCCAAAAGAAATGCTCCGGGTCTGCCACCCGATATTGCCATGTCGCATACGGGGATGGGGCCGTTTTGCTTTCACCGACCGCAAAGCCCTGTTCGCCAACGGTAAAGCGGTCGATGATGGTATATCCCGCGTTGATGGTTTTCATGTTCTTCCTCCCATATCAAGCAAGAGGGAAACGGGAGAAAAACGCCCGTTTCCCTTGGCTTTTTGTTACTCGTCCAGCTCGTCAAACTCGAACAAAGCAACATAGGTAATGTTGCTTTTGTTATACATGCAGGCGTGATTCGTGTAGTAATACAGGTCTAATTTGGTGTATATTCCTGCCTGCAATGTGCGTTCAAAGGAGATACCGTTGGAGGTGGTTCCATAGTCCAACTGATCCCATTGCCCCGTCAGACGGTTATATCCGCGCACCCGCCCAAAGTCCTGTCCATAGTGCCCATCTACGGGCGGGACGACAAACTTATAATAAATCAACGTTGCATCTTCAATGCCGGGCTCAGACAGGCTGCTGTCCGGGCCGGTCAGCATGAGATTACCCGCGCGGTTGGGGTCGCCCATGAGGAACATGATGCGCTTCGTGGGGCTTTCCGCGCCGAAAGCGTCCACGGCCTTGACCTTCACGATCTGCCTGCCGTCAGGGTAGGCATACGTTTCGCTGGGGCGGTTTTCCCACACATATTCCAGTGCGTCCCCGTTCGGGTCAACTGCGCTTGCGGTCATGGTAACGGTGTTGCCGGGTAAAATAAAGGGTTCTGCTGGAGTGCGGGTGATGGCGGGGCGCTCAGGGGCCTGGTTGGTGATTTCAAAGGGCACGTCAGCCCAAGGCGAATACGCGCCGAAGCTATCCCGCGCCCGGACACGGGCGGTGTATGCGCCAAGGGCGTAATAATCATCGGCGACGCGATTTTCCCATTCGTAGGTCACGGGGTCGCCGTCCGGGTCGGTGGAGGTTGCGTCGAAGGTCACATACGCCTTGCGGCTCACCACGTTGTCACGGTGGATGGTGGCAGCGCCAACCGGCGTATCCGGGGGCGTGTTGGGCACATCAAAGGAAACGGGCGTCCATGATGAATAGTCGCCCACACTGTCCCGCGCACGGACGCGAACCATGTGGCTTCCCACGGTGAAATAGTCGTCGTCACGGTTCATCCATTCCAGTGTGATTTCGTCCCCGTCCGGGTCGGTGGCGGTTGCCGCAAACTCGATGAGCACCTTGCCGCTGTTGCGTGTGGCGGTGACGGCGGCGCTGCCCTCCGGGGCGTTGGGCCGCTGGTTTACCACGCGGATTTGACGGGTTTCAGAGAATACCCGCCCGGTGTGCGTGTCCGCAACGCTGGCGGTGATATTGTATATGCCAGGGGCAGGGAATGAAAGCGAACCGCCATCATTGCTCAGGGTTCCGGTATGCTCCGCTGTTGCGCCGCCCTGTTCCACGCTCCATGCTATGGTCTGTCCATCGAGATAGGTTTCACCCATCTGAACGGTGGCGTCTATGTTGCGGTAGGTTGTGACGGGGAGCGTAAAGGGGATTCGCATGAGCGGATATATGGTTATCTCCGCTGTGTAGGCTTTGCCTGCGCTCACTTTGCCGGTCAGCATATATTTCCCCGCCTGCCGGAAAGTGATAAAGCCGCCGTTGTCCGCAAGCGTCCCGGAAAAAGCGTCCGTGAGGGTCATGGCTTGGCCATCCTTGACGATGCTCCATGCAACGGCCCCTTCCACGCCATCCAGCACCTCAACGTCAACCACGGTATCGGTGTAGGCTGTTTTCGGTAGGCCAAAAGCAAACTTGCCAACGGCAATGATTTCGATTTGCTGGGAAACGGTCACGGTTTTGCCCGCGCTATTTTGCGCGGTGGCGGTGAGCGTGTATACCCCCGGCTCACCGAAAGAAATGCTGCCGCCGTTTGCGTTGAGTGTTCCTTGATAGGCTCCACTTGTCTGTATGCCGAGAAAACCGCCCTTGGTCAAGCTCCAGTTTACGGCAGCCACGTTTTTTGACGATGGATTGACTACCACCTGCGTCCCCACATTGGCAACAGAGGGCAGGCCGAAGTCAAAGGCTGGGGCGGTGGAAGATGTTTGC
>ULWN01044753.1_pt1 | contig 69931 bp, 72 predicted proteins | sample 1960371 | NCBI WGS metagenome assembly ULWN01 (sample SAMEA4835813, study PRJEB28245) | human gut metagenome | biome: gut microbiome; material: fecal sample | place: Denmark | collected 2008 | reverse complement strand
CTATATCTTAAAGTTTGGTGTCCCGGATAGTTGTATCCATAGTATCCAATTAATCCAATCTTTTGATTTATTTCATCAGAGTATGGTGAGTTGATATAACCAATCGCACCGTCGTAATCGTGAATAGTAATATTTACACCCGGCTCTATACAATAAGCAGCTTTACCGTCCATGTCATATAGATTCCATTGAGCTGACATATAAGGTTTTCCACCACCACGACGAGTATAAAAGTAATCATCAACCGGTGTTTGAACCAATGTAGCAGCAAAGACATTTGTAAAACCTACTAAAAATGAAAATGCACCAACTACTAAAGCTAGCACACTTTTTGAGTTTAATTTCAATTTTCATTCCCCCTTTAATTAATATAAAAAAGCGACCAAATTAATTGATCGCCTTAAAAATTTCATTTGTAATATTTATAAGTACCGTCATTATAAAAAACTTGTATTTTATAACCAATCAATTTACCATTATATGCAAATTGTTTGCAAGATGTATTTCTAATATTATCTGTATCAGATAAAGCAACATCAATACTATCAGTATGACATTTGTTAAATTCATCAGCTTTATAATCTATAAAATTAACTAGATTATTATATTCGTTATCAACTTCAGGTACTTGTTCTATTACATCATTTGTTTTAGTTTCATTTTTATTTGAAATATTATTTATTTGTTTTTCTTCATTTTGATTGGATTCTTGTTTTTGTTCTGGAATAGTATTTTTTATTTCTTCATTTTTATTATTTATTACTTTGTTATTTGAAGTGTTATTTTCTTTAACTTCTTCTTTAGATTCACTATCATTTATTATAGATGATATTAATTCTTCATCAATAATATTTTTCTTTTCTGTTTCTATATTTTCTTGCACTACTGATTTATCACTTTTGAGTTTATTACTATTGTAATGAATACCCCTTACATAAGCACTTATAAAACCTATAAAAACAATTACTAAAAATACTTTTAAAATTTTTCTTAACATAAGACACGTCCTTTCTTTACAAACACTATAACGCGCTTTTAAAAAAAATACAGCGCCTAAAATGAAATTTTTATACTTTTAGTTCTTTTTCTGTTGAAATGTCATCTTTTATTGACTTTGAAGATAAAAAAGTTATCCTTTCAGCAATTATAGAAATAACATTATCTTTACTTTGCAATCTACCTTTGACACCAATTAAATCGCCCTTACGACAATATTGTGATGTAGTTTCAGCAATGCCATTCCATATTGCAACTGGGAAGAAGTCTGTTTCATATTCGCCATTAGCATTTTTAAATGGTCTTTGGACCGCTAGCGTAATATTTGATACTTTTCCTTTTTCAGTTTCTTTAAGTTCTGGATCATTAACAATTCTACCTATAATTAAAGATTGATTCATCATTCATACACCCCCTTAAATTCTAAATTTAACCTTATTTTTTCTAATTCAATTAGAAGTTTCTTTAATTTATTTTGATCTAAAGAATTTCTATATCTTTTTAATTTCATTTTTTTATAAAATATGTTAAGTAAATTTTCTACAAAGATAATATCTTCTAAACCGTCGATTATCTTTTTTTCAACAAAGTAGTTATCAATATCTCTTTCTACTATTTTAAAGTACTGACAAGTTTTTATAATTTCTTTTACAAGTTTGTATTGATCCATAATCTTTTATTTGAAGTAAGCTAAAAGCCAATTAACAAATTGAACTACAACAAAAACACATACACCAGCTATTAGTGTTGTACGTATCTTACGAAGTGAAGCAGCTTTTTGATGATCTTCTGATGAGACCATATACATAATGCAATCTTTTAAAACAAAAAAGCCCGTAGCACCAGCCACGAACATTTTTAAGTAATTAGTTGCGTCTCCAATAAGACGCAGTATATCATTTAAAATACTATCCATTTAATTATATAACCCCCTTTAAAATTTATAAGTTTACTAAATTTTTAATATATATATTTTTTTATTTTGTTGTAATTCATAAAATTAAATAGTTTAGTCAATATTTCTATATGTGCTTTCTTCAAAGATATTAATTATGATTCTAACTATATTTATAAAAACCAACCCCCTTAATTCTTTAAATCAGTACTTTAATTTTTTCTAACACCTCCAATCTAAATTAGTGCATTAAAAAAAGTGCCACTTGCGACACCTTATTTAAAACACCTATCATCAAGACCAAGAGCGGATACGAATTTGATACAAGCACTTTTTTTGATATACCTAACTTTATCTTTACCATAAGATATTATATCCATAATTTCATCTTCATCTTTACATTTGTAAAAAGTAAGATCAAATACTTGTAACTCAATATCATTAAGTTTTCTTAAAGCTAAAGTTATTTTAGACAATAATCTTTTTCTTCTATTTTCAAGCTTTGTTTCTAACATCATATTTCTTAATACGCAGTTTTCTACAACCGAATTATTAATAGGTACAAATTGTTCGTACCTTACACGATAGTCAGCAGTTATTTTTGGTAAGGAAATTTTGTCATCAGTTCTTTTTAAATACTTAAATAACTTGAAAATATCTGTGATTATGTTTTTAAGTTTAACATAATCATACATTAATAGCTCGTCCTTTCCTAAAAGTGTGTTCTTCATATACTCATTCCCCCTGATCTAAATGTGTATCCAAAGTAAAAGAGCAACAGATACCGAAGGACAAAGCCTTACTAATACCTATTGCTCTAACATCAATTTTATTATTACTTGATTTATTATTACGGAATTTTGGGGATACAAACCCTACATTTTTATTTTTACTAAATAAGTTAGTTTGATAATAAATGTAAGAATATGCAACCATATATCCAATCCCCTCTTAATTGAAAAGGAAGCAGTGCGCGTTAAGGTCACAGAAACAACCAAAACAAAGGATACGTACTACTTCCTTAAACATCATAAATCAAAAATTAATTAATTGTTGACTATGATATACCAAAAATTACCAAAAATCAAGTACTTTCAACAAATTTCACTTGAAAGCCAAAGAAAAACTGCTGAAATAACTAAAAATTGATATTTAGATATGAAAAAAACATTATTTCAAACGTCAAAATGCACTTGATATTTGAAAATAATGTCTCTCTGGATACATTTATTTCATATCTTAACATAATTATAGCACCACTTTGCTTATAGTCAATAAGGATAATTTGTCTTAAAAAAAATGATAAAAATGTTTTATTAAAAGTTCGTAAACACTTATAAACACTAGAATTAATAAAAAAGATACTTTGGGGAATAATATGATATTGACAGATATAAATATTTTTTTCTTTTTCAAATATTAATCTTGCAAGGTTAAATTAGTCTTGCAAGATTAATAGATTTTAGATGTTTACTTATAGAATTGTTATAGGTGATTTGATGAAAATTTACGAGGCGATTGCAATAAGAATTAATAAATTATGCGATGAACGAAATATATCAATAAATAAATTGGCTTCTATTAGTTGTTTAACTCAAAGTACAGTACAACATTTAGTTGATAATAGAAATAAAAATGTTAAAATTTTAACTCTTGTTAGAATTTGTGACGGGTTAGGAATTAAATTAGAAGATTTTTTTCATGATACTGTTTTTAATTATATTGATCGCGAAGATTAAAAGAACTTTAATAATTTTTAGTAGAGTTCTTTTTATTTTTTTTAAATATGTTATAATAATGTTAGTCTTACAAGATTATGATTTTGTTTTCGTATTATAGTTGGGGTGAGTTATTGTATGAAAATTTTAAATAAACTGTTTGATAAAGTTAATGATAACAATTCAAATATTGAACTGGCGGAAAGTTTATTTTCAACTTTGGGAGTTGGTGGAGATATACCTGATAAGTATATTCGAGAGATTGAAAAAATTAAAGCAAAATGTGAAACGCGCCAAGATGTACTTAATGAAGTTATAAAACTGTGTGGAAATCCAAATACACCAAGAAAACGCTATTTAATTGCAAAAGCATATTCTTGGTCAAATATTGAATACAATAAAAATGCAATAGAAAGTCTAGAAAGTTATTTGCATGGTGAATTATATAGTGAAATATATAAAAGAAACTTGTTGTATAAAAATGAAAAGGAAGGCAAAAGAAAACATCTTTCCATTATGTATCAAATGCTTGGTGATGCGTATGATAAGGATAGAAATCTTGATAAAGCTTTAACAGCATACAAAAAATGTTTAGAATTTACTCCTGAGTCGCAAGTTCCTTATATAAAAATTGCTAATATATTTAGAAAGAAAAATGATTTAGATTCTGCAATTAAAATATTAGAAGCTGCAATATCTTCAAAATATTATCATAAAGTTGAATATAAAACAATCGACGGATTATCATATAATCCGCCTATGTATAATGATGACTTTATAGTAGCAATTAATAGTTATTATGAAAAATATTTAGAAATGAAAAAAAGAGGATATGTATATAGACCTAGAAAAAGTAAGAGGTGACGATGAATGGGTTGGAGATATAGGAAAAGTATTAATTTAGGGTTAGGTTTTCGAATTAATTTAAGTAAAAGCGGTATAGGTTATAGTTGGGGTGTTCCCGGATATAGAATTACTAAAATGGCTAACGGTGGAAGAAGAACAACATATTCTATTCCCGGAACTGGCATTTCGTATGTAGAACAAAATGGAAAAAATTCTAGTTCTACTGATGGATTATATTTAGGAAATGAAGAAGTATTTGAAAATGTCCCTATTTCTGATTTTTGTAAAAATGATATTATTTTAAAGAAATTTAATAAAGTTGCTTTATTAGATCGTTTATCTAATTTCTTACTTTTATTAACATTTTTATCTTATTTCAATTTGGCTTTTATTTGTTCATTATTTGTAGCAATTATTATAAAAATAATAATAAGTTTATTTCTTAAAATAAATTTATATTATGAATTTGATAAACAAAGTAGAGATATGTATGATTCATTAAAAGAAGCAATTATTCAATTATCAAAAAATAAAAAAATATGGCAAGTTAGTTCAGCGGTAAAAGTGTATAATAAAAAATATAATGCTGGTGCTAGCCGTAATGTTGATAGACATCAAGCCTTTGTTATGACAAAGCTTCCTTGGTATATTAAGAGTAATATTGATATTTTTAGTATAAAATTAAAAAATCAAGTAATGTATTTTACACCTGATCGAATTATTATATTTAATAAATTTGGAAAAGTATTCGGTTGCACATATAATGATATGTACTTTGGAATAAAAAGTACCAGTTTCGTTGAAACTGAATCTAAATGTAATGACTCTGAAATTATTTCATACACTTGGAAATACGCTAATCTTGACGGTGGCAGAGATTTAAGATTTTCCAATAATAGAAGATACCCTGTTTGTAAATATGGTGAGTTAACTTTTAAGTCGCCAAATGGAATTAATACTATAATCGAATTTTCAAACATAAATTTATTACAGCCAATTAAAAGTAATTTGATATTATTTGGAAATGAATTTAATAAAATATTGACAAATAATACTCAAGATAATTATGATAAACCTTTAGATTCTAAAAAAGAGCAAAATGGTGATATGAATAAAAACTCAAATATTGAGAAAAAAACAAACAAGATAGATTATGTATTACCTAATATTTATTTATTAAGTTCACCAAAAAAGACAAATGATTTGGAAGAAGTTAAGAATAATATAGCTTCTTTAAATAATATTTTGAAAACTTTTAAGGTAAATGCTAAAGTCGCGGAAGTCAACTGTGGACCAAGATTTACAAAATATCAAATTTTATTAGAAGAAGGAACTAGATTACAGAAATTAACTAGTATTAGTAATGAAATTGCAATGGGAATAGCAGCAAAAAGTGTTGAAATGCAACTATCATCAGAAAAGACTAATACTGTAATAATTACTGTTCCTAATAAAGAAGTAAAAAATGTAATGTTTAGAGATGTCATACCTACAGCACTTGAATTGACAAAAACATTAAATGATATTTCAAAAGAAATAGGAGACATAACAAGTAAATTAGAAAGTAAGAATATTCATACAAATATAAAAGATGAAAACAACGATAATCTATTGTTAGCAATCGGAAAAGACATGGATAATAATAATATTATAGCTAATTTGTGCAATATGCCAAATATTCTGATTTCCGGTTCAACTGGATCTGGAATTTCAATGTGTATAAATGCCATGATTTCATCTTTACTAGTGTTATATAAACCAGACTATGTTAAGATGTTATTAATTGATACAAAGAAAGTTCAACTTAATAGTTTTAATGGTGTACCACATTTACTTCAACCTGTTATTACAAAACCAAAAGAAGCAATTATAATTTTGAAAAAGATTGTTGAGGAAATACACAAACGTTGTGATTTATTTAAACGCATTGGTGTAAAAAATATTTTTGAGTACAGAAATTATTTAAAAACTAATCAATTATCAGACCAAATGCCTTATATAGTTATTTTTATTGATGATGTTGCTGATTTAGTAAGAACTTTCTCAGAAAACATTGAGTATTCAATTACAGAAATTACCAGATTAGCTAGAACAACCGGTGTTTATATGGTTATTGCTACTCAACGTCCAACTTCAGACATTATAACTGGAACGATAAAAAATAATATACCTGCAAGAATATCATTTTCTGTTCCGTCAGCACTAGATTCAAAAATAATACTTGATACAACAGGCGCAGAAGATTTAGATATTAATGGTGACATGTTGTTTAAAACTCAAAATAATAAAATGCCTATAAGAGTGCAAGGAAGTTACATCTCGGATAAAGATATAACTGTACTTGTTGATTGTTGGAAAAAACAAGCAAACAATGATGATCAAAGTTTCATTTTGAATAATACTTTAAATGATAATACTGATGATTATGATGACCCTTTATATGATGAAGTAGTAGATTTTCTTATCGATTGTGGTAAAGCAAGTGCTTCATTATTGCAAAGAAGATTTTATCTTGGCTATAATAGAGCTGCAAAATTGATAGATATATTAGAAAAGCAAGGAATAGTTGGCCCTCCTAATGGGTCAAAACCTAGAGATGTATTAATAAAAAGTAAGGAGGACATAAAATGAAATATTGTGTTTATTGTGGATATGAAATGCCGGAAAATGAAACAATTTGTCCTTTTTGCAATAAAGAAAATAAAAAAGAAAAAGAAAACATATATAAAGCTAACATTGAGTGCATTAAATGTCATTCAAAAAATGTAGAATATCAAATTCATACAATAACTAAAAAAAATATTTTATTTGAAGATAAGGTGTATAATTGTAAAGATTGTAATAACCATTTTAGGGATAAAAACAGACTTGGGCCAAGTTTCAACAATTATGCAATAGCTATAAGTCCAAAATTATCAAAATTTTTGACATTTATAATAATATTTTTTGTTGTTTTTTCCTTAATGTATAATAATTTAAGTTCATCTAAAGAAACTGTATTAGATTCACAAAGTACAATAAATTGCATTGGTCTTACAGAAATTAATCCTGATGTAATCTATAATTTAGCACAAGAAGACAAAGAAAAAGCTAAAGAACTTTACCTTAATAAATCTTATATTTTTACAGGAACTGTATTTTCGACCAATCTTGACAGAGATGAACCATACGTTCAAATTCAAAAAGAGAATGGAATAGTATCACCTAAAGTTTATCTTAGCAAAGAAGAAAGCATTAAGTTAAATGGTTACAAATACAATGATCCTATTACAATTTGTGGTACTATAACAAAAATTAATTCATTTATAAATCCTGTTCAAATAGAAAATGGAACATTAAAAAACTAATTTTTTCAAATTAGTTTTTTTCTTACAGTACTTCAATAAATTTTTCTGTCCCGTGTATAAGGGTATGTTGCACATGGATTTTTAGATCCTGGTACTTCATACGAAAATATATATGAAAAAGATATTAATTTAAATATAAGTCTTTATTTAAAAGAAAAACTTGAAAGTTATGGTGCTACTGTTTATATGACAAGGGATGGTGATTATGACTTATCAACTCCAAATGCTATATATCGTAAGAAAAGTGATTTTGATAATCGAATTAATCTAATAAATAATTCTAAAGCAGATATTTATTTAAGTATTCATTTAAATTATTTAAGTGACTTTAAATACTATGGTCCACAGGTGTTTTATAATGGAAAAAATATTTATTTTGCAAACATTATGCAAGATGTTTTAAATAAGGGTTTAAATAGTAATCGTAAAATTAAAACTATTCCAAAAGACACATATATGTATTCAAGATTAAAGGTAAATGGTTTATTAATTGAATGTGGATTTTTATCAAATTATGAAGATAGACAAAAACTTATTACAAATGAATATCAAAAAAAAGTAGCAAATTTAATTTCTAATGGTGTAATTAAATATTTTTCATAATTTATTTTTTCAAAATAGATGGTAAAAATACTATTATGTGATATAATTAATTATATAGTAAAAAGGTGATATAGTGGAGAAAACATTTAAAACATTAGATGAACAGATAAATATTTTAATTGATAAGGGTCTTACTATAAATGATATTGAGAAGGCTAAATCAATACTTCTTAGAGAAAATTATTTTTTTGTAACAGGGTATAGATTTTTATTTGTTAAGTCTTATACTGATCGTAAATTTAATAAGGGTACCACTTTTGAGGAACTATATGCAATGTTTATTTTTGATAGACAACTTAGAAATATATTATTTAAGAATATTCTAGTTTTTGAAAATAATTTAAAAAGTATAATGGCTTATGTTATGAGTAAAAACCATGGTTATAAAGAAAAAAATTATTTGAATAAAAATAACTTTGTTCATGATTATACTAAAACTAGACAAATAAACGATTTAATACATAAAATGAAAAGGCAAATTAGTATAAATGGTAAACAGCATTCCGCAACTTGTCATTTCATTGATAATTATGGCTATATACCTCTTTGGGTTGTTGTAAAAGTATTATCATTTGGAATAGTCGGAGAACTTTATACTGTGCTTCAAAACGAAGATAAAAGAGAAATTGCGGATATATTTAACATAGATATAGATAGTTTCCAAAATTATTTACCAATACTTGCTAATTATAGAAATTTATGCGCACATGAAGATATTTGTTATAATAATAAAACACAAATTGTTATTAATAATACAATATATCATAAGCTTTTAAATATTCCTAAAATGGATGGGGAATATATATATGGTAAAAACGATTTATTTGCCTTAATTATTATTTTAAAAAGAATTTTAAATGCTGATGATTTTAATTTATTTATAAAAGAAATTGATTATGAACTAGATATATTATCTGGAAAACTTCATTCAATTGATATTGATAAGGTTTTAGATGCAATGGGTTTTCCAATAAATTATAGAGAGATTGAGAGGATGGATTAATTATGATAAGAAAAGAAAAAGATAATAAAATAGTATATATAGTAGTGTTTTTCCTAGGTTGTTTACTTATGTATGGGGTTATTTATAAATATCCTGCCATACTTCATACAAATTTAACTAAAGTTGAAAAAAATGTAACAATAACCGATAATGGAATTGCGGAGGCAGTAGAAAAAGTGTATGATGCAGTTGTTGTTGTGGCAACCTATGCAGATGAAAAAATGATTTCAAGTGGAACTGGATTTGTTTATAAAGTAAATAATAATGATGCCTATATTTTAACAAATAATCATGTTATCGAAGGTGGTAACTCTGTTAATGTAACTTTTACTAATGGTAATGTAATTAATACAGAAATAATTGGTGCAGATGCTTTATCTGATATTGCTGTTTTAAAAGTAAAAAAATCAGATATTATTTCTGTAGCTGAAATCGGTAAAAGCGATAACCTAAGAGTTGGTGATACATCTTTTGCTGTAGGTGCGCCACTTGATAGTATTTATTCTTGGACTGTTACAAGAGGCATTATTTCAGGAAAAGATAGAATGGTTGAAGTAAAACTTAATAATAATGGTGATTATGTTATGAAAGTATTACAAACAGATGCTGCGATTAACTCAGGTAATAGTGGTGGACCACTTTGTAATGCAAATGGTCAAGTTGTTGGAATTACTTCATTAAAATTAGTGGCTGAATCTGTTGAAGGTATGGGCTTTGCTATTCCAATCGAGGTAGCATTAAGTTACGCTGAAAAACTTGAAAATAAAGAAAAGATAACACAACCTTATTTAGGTGTGTCAATGGTTAATGTTATGGATGCTTATTATTACCCTGAATATTCATCACTTTTAAAAGAATATAAAATCACAAAGGGTGTAATTATTGTTTCTACAGAAAAAGGGTCTCCAGCGGCTAAAGCAGGACTAGCAAGTGATGATATTATAATAAAGATTAATGATGATGAAGTAACAAGTGTTGCATATTTAAGATATTATTTGTATAATTATGGTGTAGGTGATAAAGTTGAAATCACTTATATTAGAAAAGGTAAAACTCTTAAAACCACTGTTACTTTAGGATCTAATTCAAAAACTTATTAGAAACTAGTAATAGTTTCTTTTCTTATTTATGGAGGTAGAATGAAAGATATTAAAATTAAAAGAATATGTGCTTATGTAATTGATATATTTATTGTATTAATACTTGTTACATTATTAAGTCAAATAAATGTATTAAATCCATATAAAAAGAAATATGATAAAGCATATGAAAAATATACTGAGTTTTATGAAGAAAATTTTTCTGAAAATACAACAATAGATTATGATACATTAAAATCACCAGAATATTTAGATATTATGCATGATTTATCTTATTATTCAATAAGTTATTCTATAATTGAAATAGTTGTTATAATTTTATATTTTACTTTATTTCCTTTACTATTTGATGGACAAACAATTGGTAAAAAAATATGTAAAATTAAACTTTCTTCTGATAAAGGAAAACTAACTTTTGGGTCACTTCTTATAAGAGTATTATTCTATCCTATATTTACAAATATAATTTTATATACAACATTATCGAATATATTAACATTACTTTGTGTTATATTATTTAAGGGAAAAATTTATTTTTATAGTAATTTAATTATTTCTATAATTGCAACAATCTATTCGTATATTGATATATTATTTATGATTAATAAGGATGTTTCAATTCACGAAAAATTATCTCACACTAAAGTTGAATTAATAAAAGGAGTTTAAAATGAATAATGTTTATGAAAAAGTATTAGAATTTAAAAATAAGTTTCCCGGTACAGTTGCCTGGAGATTAAAAAAGCATTGTGAAGTAATCGAAGGATATATTAATCCTGATGAATATGTTCTATACGCTTTTTGCGGTCAAAAAAATGAAAAATGGTATGATTTATTCACTTCATGCGTAATAGTTTTAACTAACAAAAGACTTTTAATAGGGCAAAAAAGAGTTGTTTTTGGAAGCATATATACACAAATTACTCCAGATTTATATAATGACATGCGAATATATAAAGGTTTACTTTTTGGAAAAATAACTATTGATACAGTAAAAGAGGTTGTAACAATATCTAATTTATCTAAAAGTTCTTTAGATGATATTGAAACAAATATATCTCAGTTTATGATGAAAGAAAAACTAAAATATAAAGATAGAATTGTATGAAAAAGTTAAGATTACTAATTTTTTCTTTTTTATTAATTTTTCTTTCTTTTACAATTTTTTATTTTATTCCAAAAAGTTATGAACTTAAATATACTGTAAAAGGTTATAATATTATTCAAACATTTAATAATAAGAAAAAACTATATATATTTAAAATTAAAAAAGATAATGCAGAGTATTTATATTCTGTTAGTGGTAAATATTATCAAAATCATAAACAAATTAAAAATATTAAACAAAAAGATAATATAATTAATGTAACAAATAATAATTTACAAAACTTTTATATTAATAAAGAGAATGATAACTATTATACATCATATTATATTACTATTCCTGAGGATAAAAAGAAATATACCTTTGATAATATTGATGTATATAATATAAATGCTAACTTTTATATATGGAATTATTCACAATTTATCAACATTAATACAAAAACTAAAAAGAAAATTAAACTATTTGATAATGATATTTATAATATAGATTTATGTACTACTTTTAAAGATTATCTTTTAATAGCGGATTATAATAGTAAGTATAAATTTAATAAGTTTTATCTAATAAATACAAAGAATAATAAAGTAAAAGAGACACAATTAGATAAAGAAGTTTATTTTAATAGTTATTTTTTAGGTACATATAAAAAATATATTTACCTATATGATATGCAAACTAAAATAGAATATAAAATTAATCCTTTAAAAAATACTATTTATAAAAATAGATATGAAATTTTAAGTAATAATAAATTTGAAAAAATAAGTGTTAATAAACTTAATAAAGGTAATGTTTCATTTAAAAAAGAAATAGATTTTTATTATGAATTAAACGATAATAAACTTATTTACGTTACACCAATTAATAAGGTAAATGTTACTTCTTTAAAGGTATCAAATATAATTTTTTCAAATGATAACGAATGTTACTTTATAAGTGATGATACACTTTATTATGTAAATAAAGATAAAATTATTAAATTAATGACCTATAGTGAATGGAAATTTAATAATGACTATATTTATATTTTTAAATAACACTTTTTAAATTAAAACATATTTTACTATAGGGGTTGATAAAATGTTTGAAAAATATCGTGTTAAATCAAATGATAGCATTGAAGATATTGCTAAAATGTTTCGTACAAATAAAGAGTTTTTAGTAGATTTAAATAATTTAAGTTATGATGAAACTCTACGTGAGGGTATGGATTTAATAGTTCCTAAAAATAAAGAAAAATACTTTGATACTTATACGATTAATAAAGGAGATTCACTTTATGGTATAAGTAGAAAGTATAATATAAATCCAAATCTTTTAGCGGCAATTAATGGTTTAAATTTAGATGATTATATTTATCCAAATCAAGTAATTATGCTTCCAGTATCTGGTTATAGTTATTATGTTACAGCTGAGGGAGATACACTAAATAGTGTAAGTGATATTTTTAAAAAGAATATTCAGGAAGTAGTTAAGGAAAACGAAACAATTTATTTATTACCAGGACAAATATTGGTTTCACAAAGAAAATAATGGTGCATTGCATCATTTTTTTGTTTAAATTTATAAATAATTTAACAACACTCTGATAGTCCTTTTTTTATATTTTGCATAAATTACTATAGGATGTGATAAATATGGCTAAAAAGGTGGTAATTGACAGTGGACATGGTGGTGTTGATGGTGGTTCTTCGGGAAATGGGATTTTAGAAAAAGAATATACATTAAAAATAAGTAATTATATTAAAAAACGTTTAGATGAATTAGGAATAGAAAATGCAATGACAAGAACTTCAGATGAACTATTAGATCAAAGCACAAGACCTAAAAAGGCACAAAGTTTCTTTGGTAAAGGCAATGATGTTATTGTTTTATCTAATCACTTAAATGCAGGAGGTCAGGACGCGTAATATGTGGTTAAAATATGGTATCTGTGTATAACTTAATAAGCTTCTTATTTTACTGGAATATATAGACAAAAAAATATTAAAATGTTAAATTTTAGATGGGAGTTGTTATCTATGAAAATAAAATGTAAGCAATGTGATGATATTATAGAAAATAAAGTTATTAATAAAGAGATATGGTGCTCTTGTAAAAGTGTTGGTCTTTTTAATGGTTATATTTTATATGGAAATAAAAATAAATTAAAAGATAATAGTTATGAAAATTTAACACCTAAAAAAACTTTAGAAGAAGTTATAGACGAATTAAATAAATTAGAGAGTGATTGATCTGAAAGTTGTGGGGACACAATTTTTTTATGTTAGAAAGGATACAAAAAATGAAAATAAAAGCAATAAAAAAAGAAGAAGGATATACCATAATGAGTAATTATCATTTTAAAGATAGAAAATTAAGTTTAAAGGCGAAGGGATTACTATCTTTGATGTTATCTTTACCAGATAGTTGGGATTATTCATTATTAGGATTAACTAGTATTTGTATTGAAAGTAAAGATACTATTAGGAAAACTTTAAATGAGTTGAAAGAAAATAAATATCTTAAAGTTATTGAAAGTAGGAATGATAATGGAAGATTTGATTATGATTATATAATCTATGAAAAACCGTATGAAGATTAATCCATATTACCTTTACGGATACATGAGTTTCCATGTGCGGTTTTTAATACACAATAAATTATTTAAAATTAATTATTAAAATAAATAGTTAAAGTAGTTAAAATGTTTTTTTAAATATAAAAAAATGGTATAATGTAATTAGTTAAAAAGGGAGCGCTAGTACAGGCTTATTTTATAAGTTTTTGTATTGGCGTTTTTTAAATAGTTGGGGTAGTATATGAAAAAGGATCAGTATTCAAAATTAAAGTTGTTATATGAATTACTTAATATCAAATTTGAAAATGATGAAGTAGTTACAAAGAACGAAATTATTGAGCAAACAAGTTGGAAAATATCAACATTTAATACATATTATAATAAAAAAATGAAAGATAAAATTTTATTTAAATCAAAAGATGCCTATATTGTTAAAAATATCAATAAATATGATGAATCTTCATTTTTAAGATTTATGTCACAAAACCAATCTAAAAATGAAAAGCCATTTAAAAAAGATATGAAACTATTAACAGAACAATATTTAGAGAAATCTATTGAATCAGCATATCTTGCAGTTGATATTTATAATAGACCTCAAACTAAATTTAGAACCGATGGGTACATTGTGATGATGATAATTGCGTGGACATCATTACTTCATTCAATTTTTGAAGAAAATGATATTGATTATTATTACAAGGAGTCAGATGGTAGTTATATAATTATTGATGGAGATAAGAAGACATGGGAACTTTCTGAATGTATAAAAAATACAGATATAATTGAAGAGCCTATTAAAGATAATTTAAAATTTATGATAGGATTAAGAAATAAAATTGAACATCGTTTTATTCCAGCTTTAGATTTAGAGGTATGTGGAGAGTGTCAAGCCATGTTATTAAATTTTGAAGAACTGCTGACTAAGGTATATGGAAATGGATATTCTCTTGAAGCTAATATAGCTATTCCATTACAATTGGTTAACTTTAATTGCGAATCAAAAAAAATGGCAATGCAAAAGTTTTATAATGATAATTTTGATGATATAAGGAAATATATTTGTGATTTTAGAAATGCTTTATCAGATGATATTTATAATGATATGAGATATAGTTTTAAAGTGTTTTTAGTTCCTAAGCTAAAGAATCATAAAAATAAAAGTGATATATCTATGGAGTTTTTAAATTTTAAAGATATTGATTTAAATGACTATGATGAAATGCTAAAGTCGATTACTTTAATTAAAGAAAAAACGGTTGAGATACCAGTCATAAATAAAGATAAATATAAACCGTCACAGGTTTGTAATATAGTTTCAAAAAATATAAATAAAGAGTTTAAAACTCATCATCATACTAATGCTTGGAAATATTATGGTGTTAGAAAAAAAGGATATCAATCAGATGGCTGTAAAACACAATATTGTCAATTTGATGCTTTACATCAAGATTATAGTTATACAATTGAATGGATAAAATTTTTAACAGATGAATTATCGGATATTTTGATTTACGAATCCATAATCAATTATAAAGAAAAATGATATAATTGGATTTAATATTTAAATATTTATGATATAATTATTATTAGAATGTAGGTGGTAAAAATGAAGAGAAAACAAAATTTAATTTTGCAACCGGTTTTGAAATGGGCTGGTGGTAAAAGACAACTAATTCCTAAATTAAAGGAATATTTTCCAAAAAAGTTTACTACTTATTATGAACCTTTTATTGGCGGTGGAGCAGTATTATTTCATTTGCAACCTAAAAAAGCAGTTGTAAATGATTTTAATGAAGATTTAATAAATTGTTATAAATGTATAAAAGATAATTTGGATGAATTAATAGAAAAATTAAAATACTATGAAACCAAAAATGATGCAGATAGTTATTACGAGATAAGAGCTTTTGATAGAACTGATGAATATAAAAAATGGAGCTCTGTTGAACGAGCAGCTAGGTTAATTTATCTTAATAGAACATGTTATAATGGATTGTTCAGAATGAATAGTGCAGGACAATTTAATTCACCATTTGGTTCATATAAAAATCCTTGTATATGTAATGAGCCAGTTTTAAGAGCAATAAATAAATATTTTAATGAAAATGAAATTGAATTTAGAACAGGTGATTTTTATGATGCATGCATTGATGCTCCTAAAGGATCATTTGTTTATTTAGACCCACCCTATGATCAATATGATGAGCAAGTTAACTTTGTTGGATATACAAAAAATGGATTTTCTAGGGATGACCAACAACGTTTAAAAAATATGTGTGATGAACTAATTGAACGTGGATGCTACATTATGGTAAGTAATTCTAAAACCCCATTTATTGTTAATTTATATAGTGACAAAACAAAATATGTAACTTATACAATTAATACAGTAAATGCTAGGCGTAACATTAATAGCAATGCTCAAAAACGTGGTGAAGTGGAGGAGGTTTTGATTATTGGAAAATTGGATAACAAAAAATAATAAAGCATGGAACGATTTGTTTGAAAAATTTAATATAATTAATGCAATAGAAACAAATGGCTTTTTTGAAATTACCGCTGATCAAATTAAAGAATCAGGTAGAGAACCAAGATTGATGACTAAATTTGATAGTAGTGAAAATTTACCATCTATTTTTGCAGAAAACAATTTGGCCATATTGCCTATTAAACGTGGGTCATATATTATTGGTAAATTTCAAAATTATCAAAGTGTTGAGCTAAATAATGATTTAGACGTCGAAACAAAATATTTACCAGACTATATTTCAACTATTGATTATAGTAATATCACAAGTGAAGCAATTTCATTGAATTCTGCATATATTTCCGGAATGATTGAGGATATCGTGGGAGAAGAAGTTGTACCTACTATACAGGGGAGAATGGGAACAGGTGAATTTAGTTATCAAATATCTTTAAAAGATAATAATAAGTTTGATATAAATGTTCAAAGTTCTCAAATGGAAATTGATGGTAGTTACGAAGGTATAAGTAAATTTGTAATTTTTGAAGCTAAAAATCATTATATGAAGGATTTTATAATAAGACAACTATATTATCCATATAAAGTTTGGAAAAGAGTTACAAACAAAGAGATAATACCTATTATGTTAATTAAGCATGATAATATTTTTAATTTCTTTATCTATGAATTTTTAGATGAAAACAACTATAATAGTATTAAATTAAAGAAAATTAAAAGATATATTTTAGATGAAATATATAATCCAATTGAAGTTGATGATATACAGAATGTTATGAGTCAAGTTGAATTTGTTAAAGAAGATAATAGTATTCCTTTTCCGCAAGCCAATTCTTTTTATAGAGTTTTGGATCTAATAAATGAATTAAATAATCAAGAACTATCAGCAAGTGATATATCAGATATTTATGAATTTGATATTAGACAGGCTAATTATTATTTAGCTGCTGTTCAATATTTGGGATTAGTGATAAAAGATAAAAATTATAAATTATCTGAGTTAGGTAAACAAATAATGAAAATGAATCATAAAAATAAGAATCTTGCAATTATAAGCATTATTTTGTCACATAAACCATTTTATTGCGCACTTGAACAATATTTAACAAATTTTGAATTTGATTATTCAGAAATTGCAAAAGTTATTTATGATAGTAGAGAGGAAATTAATTCAATTGGGACTGCTGAAAGAAGAACAAGTACAGTGGTTGCTTGGATTAAATGGATTATGGAACTTACAACTGTTTTTGATCAAGATACATTTAAGTAGTAAGAGACATAAGTTATAAAACATTAATAAATTGTTAAAAGGAAGTGAATTTTAAATGAAAAATGACTGTAAATTTATGAATTTGGTTATTGAGAATATTGAATTGGACATGAACAATCCTAGAATAGCAAAATTTATTGAAATGTATGATAAAGATACATTGAATAGTGAACAATTAGCATTGGCATTAGGTAGTGGTGTAGAGGACTCAAATCAAACTAATTATTCAAGTTTATATAATTCAATAAAAACAAATAAAGGGATAATTCATCCAATTATTGTTAATCATCAGTCTGATGGCAAATATGTTGTTATTGAGGGAAATACAAGGGTTCAAATATATAAAGAATTTAAAGAAAATAATGTTGAGGGAAATTGGGACATTATCCCAGCAATGGTTTATGAACAATTAAGCGAAAATCAAATTCATGCAATAAGGTTACAATCACACTTAGTTGGTCCAAGACAATGGGATCCATATTCAAAGGCTAAGTATTTGAATTACTTAAGCAATGAGCAAAATTTGCCTATGACACAGGTAATTGACTTTTGTGGTGGGAAGAAATCAGAAATAATTAAACTTATTAATGCTTATCAAGATATGGAGAAACACTATAGACCTTTGTTAGAAGCTGATGATATGTTTGATCAAAGAGACTTTTCTAAATTCTTAGAATTGCAAAACAATAATATTAAGCAGGCTTTATTATCAAGATTTTCATTGGATGATTTTTCAAAATGGGTAATAGAAGGAAATATAGATGCTGCTATTAATGTACGTAGATTACCAGAGATTTTAAAAAATGAAGAGGCAACAAAGATGTTATTAAAAAGCAATATAAAAGCAGCATTAGAGAAAGTAATAACTGATAAGCCTGAATATCGAGACCTTAATGGTGTTTCAATAGAACAATTATGTGTAGAGTTGATAAAAAAAATGAATGATATGCCTTTTCAAGAGTATAATGCAATAAGAAATGGTAGTAATCCAATTAAAGATAGCTTAATTGATTTAAGAGGGAATATTGATATCTTTGTTGAGGATATAAATAAAGAATAATGGAATCGAAAATTCATCATAATTTGGTAAAAAAAATATATAATTATGTTTGTTCATTTCAATGTATAGAAAATGCTTTGGTTGAAAGTGACATATATGAAATTAAAGGCAATGTAACTAGAATGCCGGAAGGTTATGTACCGGATGTTTACTATAATTATAAGAATATTATTATAATTGGTGAAGCAAAATCTGAAAAAGATTTAGAAACATCCCATAGTATTGAGCAATATAAATCTTATATAAAATATTTGAATCTTCATGCTTCAAATGGTAAAAAATGTATACTAATAATTTCTACCCCATGGCAAGCTTCTATTTCTGCTTATAAAATATTAAAAACATTGATAAATAAAAAAATTAAATTGATAATTGTAAATGAAGTTGGGGTGTACAAAGAATATGAAAAAAATTAAACTAACTAATGAACCTAGTTATGAATCAAAGCTAAAATCATTTACTTATCAACAACAAGCAATTGATTTTGCAAAAGATTTAGACTACGCTGCAATATTCCATGAACAAGGATTGGGCAAAACAAAAATTGCTTTAGATATATCTTTATACTGGCTATCTGATAAAGATATAGATACTGTGTTAATTATTACTAAAAAAGGATTGGTTAAAAATTGGCAGGAAGAAATAAAAATTCATTCACATTTGCATCCTAAAATACTGACTAATAATAGAAGCAGTAATTATTATGTATTTAATAGCCCATCTAGAATATTAATTACTAATTTTGAAACTATTTCTTTAGAGAAAAACAGATTTATTCTATTTTTAAAATCAAGAAATGTTGGTGTTATAATAGATGAATCAGCGAAGTTAAAGAATCCAAATTCTAATCTAACTAAAGATTTTTTTGAATTATCTCAAAAGTTTTTAAAAAGGATTATAATGACTGGGACTCCTGTAGCCAATCGGCCTTATGATGTATGGGCTCAGATATATTTTTTAGATAACGGGAAAAGCTTAGGGACTAATTTTAAAGATTTTAAGAAAAAGTCTGATTTATCTAATGATTTATCGACGAATCCTGAAAAAAGAAAAGAGTTTGAATATTTTATTTCTAATATTTTTGATAAAATAAGTGAGTTTTCAATTAGAGAGACAAAAGAATCAGCGAATTTATCATTACCAGAAAAAAAATATTATGATATTTGGACAATGTTTACAAGTGAACAGAAAATTATGTATGAAGAATTAAAAAATAAATTAGCGATAGAAATAAAAAAAAATAACAATAAAGTTGTAGATGACGCATCACCAATTTTAAAAAGAATTTTAAGATTAGAGCAAATAACTTCTAATCCTAAAATGATAAATGAAGATATAAAATTTGCATCAGGAAAAGAAAAAGAACTTATTTCAATTGTAAAAGAGATTATTAATCGTGATGAAAAAGTAATTATTTGGACTAATTATATATATAATGTTAATTACTTTTGTACACTATTTCAAAAGTATGATGCGGTAAAGATTAGTGGAGATATGAATATTAATGGAAGAAATAAATCAATAAGAGAGTTTAAAGAAGGTAATTCAAAAGTTTTAGTTGCAACCCCTCAATCTGCTAAAGAAGGCCTTACATTAACGGTTGCTAATAATGCTATATTTTATGATAGAGGATTTAGTTTAGATGATTATCTTCAAGCACAAGATAGAATTCATAGAATATCTCAAACGAAAGAATGTAATATTTATAATATAATGATAAAAGGTAGTATTGATGAATGGATACATAAATTGTTAATAAGTAAACAAAAAGCAGCATCTTTAGTTCAAAATGATATATTACTTGAAGATTATGAGAATATTGCAGATTACACATATGATAAATTCATAAAAAAAATACTAGATATTAAGGAGTAGTAAAATGAACAAAACAGAAGATTATTTAATTATAGGAAAAGAAAAATATCCAATAGATAAATATGAAATAGATCAGAGCAAATTAATGTTTTATCCTGAAAATCCTAGGGTATATTCAGTATTAAATAGTAATAATTACACTCCTACTCAAGAGGAAATAGAAGAATTAATGTGTAAAAAAGATCATGTTAAGCAATTAAAAGAATCTATTAAATCAAATGGTGGTTTAATAGATCCTGTAATCGTAAGAGATGGTGATTATGTTGTATTAGAAGGAAATAGTAGATTGGCTGCTTATCGTTTGTTATATAAACAAGATCCAATTAAATGGTCAAAAATAAAAGCAATAATATTGCCAAAAGATATACCTGATTCAACAATATTTGCATTAATAGGACAATATCATATAATTGGTAGAAAAGATTGGGATCCTTATGAGCAAGCAGGGTATTTGTACAGAACAATTAATAAATCTAATAAGACTCCTGAATTATTAGCAAGTGAACTTGGAATGAAAATATCTGATATAAAAAAATTATTATCAGTATATGAATATATGTTAAAAAAAGATGATAACCATCCGAATAAGTGGAGTTATTATGAAGAGCTTTTAAAAAATAGAGGAATAAAGAAAGCATTTGATGAAATTTCCGGGTTGGAAAATAAAATAGTTGCTGATATAAAAAGTGATAAAATTAGAATGGCAATCGATGTTAGAAAACTCGGCGATATAAGTAAAGTAAATGATAAACTATCAAAAAAAATACTCAAAGATATAGCTGAAGGTGAGGAAGATATTTATAGTGGATTTGACATAGTAGCAGGTTCTGGTAAGATGGATAATAATTTTCAAATAATATCAAATTTTAGAAAAAAAATTACTGATGAATCATTTTCTAACAAATTACTAAAAGACGATAATCTTGGTGGAATAGAGTTCGAATTAAAAAAAATAGAAAGGACAGTATCAGTATTATTACAAAATATTGAAAGATTAAAAAAATAAGTTTTTTAATAGATTGATTTTAGGAGAAAGGATTTTTATTATGTTTAAAATTTTTATTGATACAAATATATTTTTGGACTTTTATCGCTATAATAAAAATGATAACATCTCTAATTTAAAAGATGAATTTAAAAAGTATTTTGAATATTTTATAAACACTAAACAATCATATGATGAATTTTTTAGAAATAGAGAAAAAACTATTAACGAATTTATAGATACTTTAAAAAGCCAAATTAATCCATTATATGATGGTAATTTTTTGTCAAGTTTAAATGGCTTTGAAGATTATTATGAAAATATGAAATTAGCTAATAAATCTATAAAATGCATGATAGACAAATGTAGTGAATTAATTTTTGATTTTGAAAAAGATCCTGTTTATTCACTATATTTATTGTTTTGTCATAACACTTATGATAGAACTAGAGATATTATTGATAGAGCTATTAAAAGAAAATACATAGGAAACCCACCTACGAGTAATAAGAACACATGCTGTGATGAAATTATATGGGAATCTATTTTAGAAAATTGTCATGATGATTTAATCATTGTTACTCGTGATAAAACATTTAATGAAAATTATAATTTTCTTAAAAATGAATATAATGAAAAAAACGGAAAGAAATTTTTAATAGTAGAATTAATTTCTGATGCAATAAGATTGTTAGGTGATGATCCTTCTAATAATTTAGAAATAATTGAAAAAAATATACTTTTGGAAAAAGAAGTTTTAGAATACGAAGTATATCATGAGAAATCTAATTGGGTTAATATTGTTTATGAAGCTCTGCAAAGCTTAGGAGGAGTAGCATATTTAAGCCAAATATATGGTAAAGTGTATGATATCATTGAAAATGACTATCCTGAAAAACTCACTAATAAAGATATTAAAGCTACTATTAGAGGAATTCTGCAAAGATATTGCAGTGATTCTACATCTTACAATAATAAAGTGGATTTGTTTAAAAAAATTAAAAATGGTGTGTGGGCAATTAAGTAATGATTTCCTCTAGTTAGTTATTTTATGTAATAGTGTCCGTTGACTGTCCTATTATTTTGTGGTATTATGGTAATATAGGTTAATTATAAAGAAGGACTATTTGAGAGATTTTTTATCTCTCTTTTTTATGTCCATTTTTATTTTTATCAAAAGAAAGAGGGTGAGTTATATTTTTAAAAATTGATAATGAATTTTATGAAATAATTGAAATATTAAATTAAATTTTGATTAAAAATTTTTAAAACTGTCGGAGACTATTAGTGGGTTTTAGGGATATTCCCTAACAAGCTAGACGGGTGTGTATACACCATGCTTGATATATTGTATTACACGAATATGTAACCTAAAAAGGGGATTTAATTGTAACCTAAAATGTGACAAGAAATGAAAGGAGAAATATGGAATTTAAATCAATGGAGAAGTGGCGTGTTTTACAGAAGTTTAATATGAATGAAAGGCAGTATAGGAGACTAGTGAAAAGATTAGAAAGAAGGCATCCTAATGAAAGATGGGTTGATGAACATTTTGCTCAGAATGGTGAAAGAGTAGTATACCTAAAATTAGAACTTGTAGAGTGGATAGAAGAAGTTTATTTCAATAGTAATCTATTTTATTTAGATGCTGAAATAAATTTTTTTAGAAAGCAAATAATAAGGTTAGAAGAAGAACTAAATTTTCCTCATAATGAATTTGAATATAAAGATATATCCTTATTTGATTTAAGAAGCTATTTTAATAAAAGTAAAAGTGCTATTGGTGTTGCAGTTAATAGAATGGAGAAAAGAACTAATCAATCATTTAAGTATTCAAAAGATGGTAAAGTAATATTATCTAAAGATGGAGTTAAATGGTTAAATGAAAATTATTTTCGTAAGTATTATTTAAAAAAACTAGAATTTTATAAATTAGAACTTCAAAATGTTAAACGAAAAAGAAATGGATTAAAAGAATATAGTATTTTCTATTATTAGATTAGTTTGAAATATAACTAATTTTTTTATGCCTTAATTTTGATAATAAAGTCTTATAGTCGTTCTTATTTCATAAAATGAAAGGAGAGGTGTAGATTAGTGAATATAACTGAAACTTTCGATAAAGATAAAAACTTGGTTGACCTAATAGAGGAGTACTTAAAAATGATGTTAGAAAATAGTAAGCAGTAAAAGTTTGTGATATAATGATATTGCTTATTAAAGTTATACACATTGGAAGGAGTAGCAAGTGTATAACAATATAATACAAGCGCCAAGTTTTTATAGAGTAGGTTTATATATCAGATTATCAGAAAGTGATGAAGATAAAACTTATGAGTCAGAGAGTGAAAGTATAATAAATCAAAGAAATCTATTAATGGATTATGTAAAGATGAGTGGCTTTACTTTGGTTGAGGAGTATGTAGATGATGGATTTACAGGGACTAACTTTGATAGACCTTCTTTTCAAAGATTATTAAAAGATATTGAAAGCGGTCGAATCAATTGCGTAATCACAAAAGACTTATCAAGATTAGGTAGAGATTATATACAATGTGGCTATTATGTAGAACAATATTTTCCACAAAAGAAAATTAGATATATTTCTATATTAGATCAAGTTGATACATTTTTAGAAAGCGCTAATAATGATATTGCTCCATTTAAAGCTTTGTTTAATGATATGACTAGTAAAGACACTTCAAAGAAAATTCGTTCAATATTAAAAAACAAGAAAGAACAAGGAAAATTCATTGGAAGCAAACCATGTTATGGTTATATGAGAGACCCTCTTGATAAGGGACATTTAATACCTGATCCAGAAGTCGCTCCTGTTGTTAAAAAGATATTTAAAATGGCTCATTCTGGAACTGGAGTAAGTGATATAGTATCATATCTAAATGATAATAAGATATTAAGTCCTAGTATGTATAAAAATACTAAATCATCTTCAAGACAAAAAGTGAATGTATGGACAATATCTTCAGTAAATAAATTATTAAAAAATAGAATGTATACAGGAGATATGGTACAAAATGTTCAAACTAAGTTAGGCTATAAATCTCAGAAGAAAGTTGCTTTAGAAAAAGAGTTTTGGATAATTGTTGAAAATACTCATGAACCTCTTGTTAGTAAAGCTGTATTTGGAGCGATACAAAATGCTCCTGCAAGAGTAAGAACTACACATTGTAATAGAGAAAAAAGATTATTAGAAAATTTACTTGTATGCAAAGAGTGTGGAAATTCTTTAAGTGTTCTTTATAGAAAAAATAAAAACTATAAGGATGGAAAATATTGGAGTGTTAATTGTAATAAGTATGCTAGAGATCCAAGAAGACATTTATGTTATCCACATTTTTTTCCTTACGATAAGTTGGAAGAAAAAATAATGAGTGTTATTAAAACAACTTGTCAAAAATATTTAGATAGTTTAAATATTAAAGAGTTATCTGAAAAAGTATTGCAAGATAGAGCAAAGGAAAAGAATGATAGGCAAAAAGAAAAACAACAATTATTAAATGATATTGAGGAATTAAAAAGAAAATCTGATGCATTATATGATGATAAATTTAATGGAATAATAAGTGTTGATACTTATACAAGAATGTCGGCACAAACTGAAAAACAGATATCAGCCTTAAATTATAGGATTTATGAAATTGATAATGAAGAAAATCTGGTTAAAGAAGATGCAAAAGAAATAGCTAAACATGAAGAACAAATAAAGTCACTTTTAAATTTAGATGAACCTAATAGAGAATTAATAAAAACTTTAGTAAAAGAAATATATATTGATAAGGATAAAAACATTGAAATCAAATATAGATTTAAGGTGCTAGATGATATAAAAATAAATTATGAAGAAATACAATAAAACTAAAATAGAGAGGTAAAATTACTAATCACACAATTTTACCTTCCTCTATGCCAATTTTTGAAAAAATAAATTGCAGTAAAATCAAGGAAAAAATCGTACCTAATCACATATTTTCCTTCCAGAGGTGGCGATGGAGCCGAAATAATATATGCACTTCGAAATAGTGATGCATTATCTAAATTAATTGCAAAAGAACTAGAATCCTCAGGCCAAAATGTTAGAAAATATTACCAAAGAAGACTTCCAAGTAATCCATCAAAAGATTATTACTATTTACTTAGAGATACCCCAAATAATGAAACTTTAATTGTAGAGTATGGATTTTTAGATAGTACTGGTGATGATGTAAATCTTATAAAAAATAATTGGGAGGATTTAGCTGAAGCAGTTGTTAAGGCTCTTGCAAATTATATTGGTGTTCCTTATTCATTAAATGAAGAAAGTGATTATTATGTAGTTAAGAAAGGCGATTCTTTATGGAGTATAGCTAAAAAATATAACATGACAGTTGATGAACTTAAATCAATTAATAACTTAAAATCAAATTTATTATCAATTGGCCAAAGACTAAAAATAAAAGAGAGTAATGATAATCAAAATATTTATATAGTTAAAAAGGGTGATACTTTATATAAAATTGCTAATATGTACGGAACTACTGTAGATAATTTAAAAGCATTAAATAATTTAAAAAATAATAATATAAGTATTGGTCAAAAGTTAATTGTTCCTTCGAAAAATAAAATATATATAGTTCAAAAAGGTGATTCACTGTGGTCTATAGCAAGAAAATATGATACTACAGTTGATAGTATTAAAAGGAATAATAATCTTTCTACAAACGTTTTACAAATAGGTCAAAAGTTAAAAATATGAGTTTAAATAAATTCATATTTTTTTATATTTTTTATATAATATAATTAGCACTAAACATTGACAAGTGCTAATATTTTTAGTATAATAATATACGTAAAAAGGAGGAATGAATTATGTTTAATCAAAATAATGAAGAAAATGAAAACGTTCTTGAAAAATATGGACGTAATATAAATGACGATGTAAAAAATCGTAAAATTGATCCAATTATAGGTCGTGATGAAGAAATAAGAAGCATAACTAGAATACTTTCTAGAAAAACTAAAAATAATCCAGTTTTAATTGGTGAACCTGGTGTAGGTAAGACTGCAATAGTCGAAGGACTTGCACAAAGAATTGTTAAAGGTGATGTTCCAGAAAGTCTTAAAAATAAAACAATTTGGGAACTTAATATGGCCTCACTTATTGCTGGTGCAAAATATCGTGGTGAATTTGAGGAAAGACTTAAAAAGGTTTTAGATGAAGTTAAGAAAAGTGAAGGCAATTTAATAATGTTTATTGATGAAATTCATTTAATTGTTGGAACAGGTGCAACTGAAGGTGCAATGGATACAGGAAATATCCTAAAACCAATGCTTGCACGTGGAGAGATACATGTTATTGGTGCTACTACCTTAAACGAATATCGTATGTATATTGAAAAAGATGGTGCACTTGAAAGAAGATTTCAAAAAGTAACAGTTTGCGAACCAACAGTCGAGGATACAATAACAATTCTTCGTGGTTTAAAAGAAAGATTTGAAATATATCACGGAGTTACAATTCAAGATAGAGCTTTAGTTAGTGCGGCGACTTTATCAAATAGGTATATTACAGATAGATTTTTACCTGATAAAGCGATAGACCTTGTTGATGAAGCATGTGCTACAATAAGAGTTCAAATGGATAGTGTTCCAACAGCTCTTGATGAAATAACTAGAAAAATATTAACATTACAAGTTGAGAAAGAAGCATTAAAAAAAGAAAAAGATGAACTTTCTATAAAAAGACTTGAAAAGATTGATGAAGAGCTTTATGATTTAAAAGGTAAAGAACAAGAGTTAAATACTAAATGGAAAGAAGAAAAATCTATTAATGAGGATATCAAAAAAGTTAAATCTGATATATCTAAATATACATTTGAACTAGAACAAGCAGAGAATAATTATGATTTAGAAACTGCAGCAAGGATAAAAAATGGAATACTTCCAGAACTTAGAAATAAACTTGATGAACTTTCTAAAAAAGGTAATGAAGGAATACTTTCAGATACTGTTACAAATGAAGATATAGCAAATGTTATAAGTAAGTGGACAAATATTCCAATATCTAAACTTATGAGTAGTGAAAAAGAAAAGATTCTTAATCTTGAGGATAATTTAAGAAAAAGAGTTAAAGGACAAGATAAGGCTTTAAAACTTGTATCCGATGCAATTATTCGTTCAAGAAGTGGTATCAAAGATCCTAATAGACCAATTGGTTCATTTATGTTTCTAGGTCCAACAGGAGTAGGTAAAACAGAGGTAGCAAGAAGTCTTGCTTATGAACTATTTGATGATGAACATCATATGGTAAGAATAGATATGAGTGAGTATATGGAAAAATATTCAGTATCTAGACTTATTGGTGCAGCACCAGGTTATGTTGGTTATGAAGAAGGAGGACAACTTACAGAAAAAGTAAGAAGAAATCCATATTCAATTGTACTTTTTGATGAAATAGAAAAAGCACATCCAGATGTACTTAACTTATTATTACAAATTCTTGATGAAGGAAGACTTACTGATTCTAATGGTCGTACTGTAGATTTTAAAAATACTATTATTATAATGACATCAAATGTTGGAAGTGAATATATTATTAATGGTGAAGAGGATAAAGTTACCTCTGAACTTCCAAAATATTTTAAACCGGAATTTTTAAATAGACTTGATGAAATAATAATTTTCAATAAATTATCAAAACCCGATTTAAAAGAAATCCTTGATAAAATTATCGAAGAAATTGAAAAAAGATTAATTGATATTAATGTAAAAATTAATCTTACTGATAATGCCAAAAATTATTTTATTGATAATGGTTATGATGAATATTATGGAGCAAGACCACTTAAAAGACTCGTTAATAATAAACTAGAAACGTTAATTGCTAAAAAACTTATAAATAATGAAATCAAACCTAATACGATAGTTAATGTTGATTATATTAATAATGAATTAAAGGTTAGTTAAACTAGCCTTTTTTTTAATGTATTTCTTTACATACTCCAGGATCTGGTTTATAGAAACAATGGTTTTTATATCTTCCAGATAGGTTTTGAGTATACCAAGTATTTTTACAAGAATCACCTTTTTTCGGAGCATAAAACCATAATGCGTTTGTTGCGGGGTAATAATATTCTCCATCTAAAATTCTTTTTGCTAAATTTTTTTCCATTGTAGTCGCAGCCGCTTCGAATAAAGAACTTGTAGTTCCCACAAATTGATTTTTTTGATAAATTGCATTATAAACACTATTAATATTTTTAAAAGTTAAACAATTTGCTAACACTCTATTTACTACAACATTTCCAACCATTAGCATTCCCAGTTCTCCTTCATTTACGGCTTCCGCACGCATTATTCTTGCAAGTAAATCAAGTTCTTTTGAATTATATGAAACAATCATTATATCACCGCTATAATATATGCATAAAAAAAGAAAATTGTTATTTCTTAAAAAAACTTAACAATTTTCCAACACTAAAAATTATTTTATCACTATTTTTAATAGCAACTGTTTTAAATATTGCTTTTCCTCCAATAGTAAGCGAAGAAATTAAAGCTGCAGTTATTACACTTATTAAAGATATATTAACTTTAGTTATGTTTGCTATTGATATAGCAAGTACAGCACCAAGTCCTCCAGAAACAATACCGCATATATCTCCAACAATATCATTACATATACTAGATATTTTAACATTGTTTTTAATAAGTTTAATTGTTTCTTTAGCACCTTTAATTTTTTTAGCATTCATTGAGTGAAATGTTGATTCTTTACTTGTAAGACTGCTTGCTCCAATCATATCAAAGATTATACCAATCGCTATAACGAGTAATATTATAAGTATCATTACCACTATGCTAGCATGACTTGATAAATAATTTGTTGAGAAACTGAAGATGGTGGATAATATAAAAGTCCATAAAAAAACTTTATATACCCAGTTATTTTTTTTCATATAACCCTCCTATAAAGTTATTAAAAATGTTATGGTTTATTATAAATTAATCTTACGGCTTTGGTCGAGTTGAATTTCTCTATTTTCTCTCCCTTGGTTACCCTTAGGCGATTTCTCTTTAAAGAAAATAATTAGTAGTTGCCTAACTAATGACTCGATTGCCACATAGTCCGCACTTCAATCTTTATAATAAATAACACGCTAGAGGTTTTCCCTGACACATCTAAACTATTCTTATTCGCTTTTGCAGTTAAGATTTCATCAACATTATTATTCGTTAAATCCCTAATAACCACGCACGACATGAATAACTCTTCCTTTTTTGCTTAATTACAGGGGGTTAGTCATATGCCGTTATGATTTCCCTATAATTTTAAATTACATATTCACCCCAACTTGGGCAGAAGCAGCAAATATATAAAGTGCAATTGTATCAATTAATGGATTTTTAGCCCCATCTTCAAATAGTGATTGTGACTAGCATAATGCACCACATAATTATTATATCAAACCTACAAAATTTTGTCTAGTAGGTGTACACTTTAATTATATGCACAATTTTTTTCTTGATTACGGCGTTTAACTATGATATAATGTTTTTGCCGTAGGGGCGTGGTATAATGGTAGCATAGGAGTCTCCAAAACTTTAGATGGGAGTTCGATTCTCTCCGCCCCTGCCAATTAAAAAAATAGATTTAACTATAAATGCTAGTTAAATCTTTTTTAATATATAAAAATTGGTTATAAGAATCTATCCCAGTAATATTTTTCTTCACTTGATAATATATTAAAATATTCTTTAATTTGTGAACTAATTAGTTTAGCTTTTTTATTTATAGGTGTACCATCATTATAATAATCTTTTGCAATACTTCTAGACATTAAGTCAGAAAAAATTACAGCTCTATCCTCTAAATAATTTGTTTTGCTATATGCAGATATAAAATAAGCATTATTTAAATTACTATAATAATAAACATAATTATTACTTGTATCTCCATATGTAAAATCTATTGGATTAACCTCTTTCATTGTATTATTTATATCAATTGGATAACCTTTAATCTTTATATAAATATCTATATAATGCATTATTTCATGATGTAAAGTATTTTCAAATAAAAGTGCAGGTTCAATCATAATTTTAATGGTACTACTATCTTTTGCATCAGTAAGACCAGATACATTACCACTTATGTTTTTTACTAAATAAATAGTTAATGGCATTCCATAATCTTTCATTTCTTTAAAAAAATTATTTGGATATTTTTTTAATGCTTTATCTATTTCATTAAGGTACTCATTTATAATATTATCATCATTTAATTTTTCTGAGCCATATCCATTAATAGTATAATTTCCTAGTTCATCTTTATATGCTATTTTAATAGAATATTTATTTTGTATTTGATTTCTTAAGTCATCATTTTTTTCAGCCAAAGTTTTTTCTATAACAGGTTTATTTTCTTCGGGTACAATTATTGTTTCATTATTATTAGTGTTTATTTTACCATTATTACTAGGTTTATTAGTATTGATTTTATCATTTATATTGTTATTATTATTAATACTAGAGTTATTATTATTTTCAGTATCAATTATTTCATCATTAATTTTTTCCCAAGTAGCATAAAGTGTAGTGTTTTCCTTTATTATTGAATTATTATAAAAAGGGGTATTATTTTTATCAACCCAACCTTTAAAAGTGTATCCCTCAAGGGTTGGTTCTTCTGGAAGAGTTAATTTACTATTTTTGTTTATAATAATATTATCAATTTTACTTCCAACTTTAGTATCAAATGTTACTATTATATTTTCTTTTATTTCCTCTTTAATTTCTTTTTTAGGACATGTATATTTAACTTTTTTCACAACAGTTTTAGTTTTGCCATCATAGCATTTATAAGTGTTTGTAAATAATCCTTTATCTATATAAATAGTATATCCACTATTATAGTATTTTCTAACTTTAATTATGGGACTACCATTAAATGATAGGGCAATAAAATCAATACACATTAAAACTATTATAAAACATAGTATAATAATAATTATTTTATATTTTTTCATTATACCTCCTTTTAAAATAATTTATTTTTTTAAAGTTAAATTATTTATATATAAATCTATAAATGGTTTTAATTTTAATATTGATTTAGAATCTATTAAAAATCCAGCAGATAATTTATGACCTCCACCATCTGGATGAAATGTTTTACCAATTTCATTTAAATCAATACTTTCTTTAACACTTCTTAAGGAAACTCTATTACGATTAAAATTAATTATTATTATAAAATCTATTTCTGGTCTTAATTTACAAATGCTATTTCCCACTATAGATCTATATTGCTCACAAATAGTTACACCAACTTTATAACCATTATAATCAGTAATACATAAATTTTTATTTATAAATTCAATATATTCTTTTTGTTTTTTTAAATCTGATTTATATAAGTCTTCATATATTTTAGGCAGTTTAAAATCATCATTATCATTTAAATTACATATTAAGATTATATATTCTTCAGGGCCAATTAAAGCGTGCGTAAATGCAAGTAATTTAGCATTATACTCTTCATCACCAAAATCATAATTGTCTTGTTCTCTAATAGCCTCTACAAAAGTTTTATAAAACTTATTATTAAATTTAGTATCTAAAGTTAGTAAATAATTATAAAATAACTGTGTACCGCAAGTAGGTTTACCATTTAAATATACTATACTATTTACATAATATGGAGAATTTTCTATTATTTCGTGATGATCGAAATGCTTTATCTTATTAGTAATTTCTGGATGCTTGTTTAAATAATCTAATATTGTTTTGGATAGTGCAAGATCACATACATATATTATTTCATATTTAGAATAATCTATTGAACTAAAAACCTCTATTAATTCATTTATTTCACATAATATGTAGTCAATATTACTATAATGTTTTTTAGCAAGTATTAATGAACCCATACCATCAATATCTGCAATATGAGTTATCATAATTATTTTATTATTATTTATATTTTTAATCATAATTTATTCACCCAATTATATTTTAATAAACTTTTTATGATAAGTAAATGATGTTTTTTAGTTTTAAAAAATTGAAATGTTATAGTATAATGTACGTAAGGAGGAGTGCGTATGTCTAAAAATGATAAAAAAAGAAAATTGTTAATTGGAGTAATAAGTGGTGCTATATTACTTGTAATTATAATTTTCTTATTATGGTTTTTCAATCGAAAGTTTGATATCACTTTAGATTATAATGATGGAACAAAAACTAAAATTGTTCAAATCAAGTATAATAAAGTCATAAACAAAAAAGATATCGAAAATACAGATGGTTTAAATGCAACTTGGTATGAAATAGTTGAAAAGAAAGGAAATGAAGATATTTTAGCAAAAGAGCCTTTTGATTTTAAAACAAAAATTAATAAAAATATAAAATTAAAAGCAATATATGATGTTACCTTAGAAGATGAGGATACTAAAAAAATAACTATTTCTTTTGATTCAAAAGGTGGAAGTAAGATACAATCAATTACCCTTAATAAAGAGGAAAAACTTACTTTACCTAAAAACCCAACTTTAAATGGTTATACATTCAAAGGATGGACTGATAAAAATGGTAAACCAATTTATAATGGCGCTTTATTAGCGGAAAGCACCACATTATATGCAAATTGGGAAAAAATTAAAGAGGAAGATAAGAAATCAAATAATGTTACCGATACTAAAACTCAACCTGTAACTTATTATTGTGATAGTGATTTTACTTTATCTGATAAAAAATGTATTAAAGTTGATACTGTAAAAGCAAATGCTAAATGTCCTATTGGTTTTAAAGGTGGAGCATGGAATAGTGAGTATTGTTACGATGAAGTAGATCCTTATTATTATTGTGATGATTATGGTAGTTATAAAGGCAGTGATGCAATATTAGATGAGGATAATAACATATGTTATTATAACCTAATTTATACGACAGATAAAGATTCTTGTGATGTTTCTTCAGGAAGACTTTACTATGATCATGGATGTTATGCTGCAAAAACTCCAGCAGTATTAGGATGTTCTAAAGGTGAACCATTAAATTCTAGTGGTATGTGTGAGTGACATAAAAATTAATAAGACTTTTACTTGTCCAAGTGGTTATGAGTTAGATAATGCTACAAAATATTGTAGTAAGACTATTACTATTGATGCAAAACAAAAATAGTATAAAGAAGCATATTTAGTTATGCTTTTTTTATATATATAAATATGTTAAAATGTTATTGAGGAACTGATTTAATGAATATAATAAAACCTAAAATTAAATTTACTGAGGAATTTATTTTCGTGGATAATGTTTATAAAAATGCATCGTTTACAAAAAATCCAGAAAATAAAGTTATAATCGAAGATATTGATTTTGATAGTTGTATATTTAAGAACATAGATTTTTCACTTATTGAATTAATTAATGTAAATTTTTTAGACTGCATTTTTGAATCTTGTGATTTATCAAATAAAAATTTTGATGAAAAATTAATTGAAAGATGTGAGTTTAATAGTTGCAAATTATTAGGAAGTTCATTTATTAATGCATCATTAAAGGATATTTTAATAGATAATTCCACATTAAAATATGTTAATTTTTCTGGAACTAGTATGAATAAAATAAAAATAACTAATTCAAATATGTCAGAAAGTTATTTTACAGAAACTAAGTTTAAAAATATAGAACTTGATAATAATAATTTTAATAAAGCTGAATTTTTACAAACAAAACTATATAATATAGATTTTTCAAATAATGATATTAGTGAAATAGTATTTGATAATTATTCAATATATGGTGCTGTAATAGACCCATTACAAAGTCAGTTTATATTGGGTAGTTTAGGAGTGAGGTTTAAATAAAATGGATAGAATAGATTATTTAAAAGAAAAGAAATATAAGATGCAAGGACAACTTAATGCATTATATTCAAATAATGGAGATATTGGTCAAATACAAAAGATTAAATCTCAAATAAATGAAATTAATTTTGAAATAAATCATAAAAAAGGTAATGAAATATCTCAAAATAATCAAATTAATACAGAAAAAAGGGATATTTTTAAGGCTATAAGTGCAAATAATTTTAATAATAGAAAATAAATACTTGTAACTAAGACCCATTTTATGCTATAATCTTGCTTGCAAGGAGTGAGATTGATGAAAAAGTTAAAGAAAAATTTACCTGAAGGCGTAAAATATGAATTTGCTAGATATAAAGGTGTTAAAGTTAAATTAGTACCTAACAAAAAGAAAAGTAATAAGACAAAATAAAAACCACGAAATTAATCGTGATTTTTTTATGTTAGAATTTAATTTCACATGGATTATCTACGAATAACTTAATTATAAGATTTACAAATATTGGTAGGAAGAATAGTACTGCGACTAAGATTAATCTGGTAAATGCTTTTTTAACAAGTTTATTCATAATTTCTTTGTCACTATTAAGTAATGCTTTAACAAAATCATATATAGTCATACCAACACAAAGTACAATTCCTAAATATTTCATTATACTAAATATTTTAGTTAGATAATCACCTAATTTACCTTGAATTACTTGGTTACAATCTATTTCACCAGCATTCATATTGCCATTATTATTTTTACCAAACCATTTACTGATAAGATCTCCAAGTCCATGGTCATAATTTTTTTCTTTTTCATCATTAATCGTATTTGTAGTGTCATTTCTTTCAGTGTGATCCCCATCAGAATTATCAAGTTCTGAATTAACATCGGCTGTTAATTTAGGACACTTTTCAATGCCATCTTCAATTTTTACATCTGATTTTACGTGAATGGTGGTTCCATCTATAACGCAATCAAATTCAGTAATTCCAGGATTTGATTCAGACTTTGAACTACTCCAATTATCCTTATCTCCATACTTTAATGTTACTTTTTTATATTCATTTATACTAACAACAACTTTACATGTTTTACCGTCTTTTGGAAATAAATAGTCATCTCCTGTACAACTTTTAGCTGAACCATATGAACTACTTCCGGAAATACCAGAAATACTAAATGTTTTACTACTTGAAGAATAAGAACATTGAATGTTTTCTAGATTAAAACCTTTTGAAATATCACCATCTAAGTTAAATTTAACATTTGCGTTTTTACAAGTATATGTTTTTCTATTTGTTTGATCTATATCATCAACTTCAATATAATATCTTATTCGCTGTCCTCCTTTAGCTACTTTTAATTTCACTTTACATGTACGATTTTGTTCATCAGTTAATGTAAATGTTCTTGAAGAAACTCCACTTGAGGCTCCTGTTTCTAAATCTATTGGGCTACTTTTACACCCATAAGCATAAACATTTGTAATAAAAAAGAATGTTAACGTTATAACTAAACAAATATAATTAATTAATTTTTTCATAATACACCAACCTTTTATAAATCTATTTTATCAAAAAAATATAGAATAATAAAGAAATAAACTTCATTTTATTGTAAAAGTATTAACTTTATTATATAATTTAAATGGTGATTTGTATGTTATTAAAAACTTATATATTTGCTAAAGATGGTTTAGAGGCCTTTTCTTGCACAAATGAAAATGTAGTTAAAGTATTAAAATTTATAGCAATTTTATTTAATATAGCAAAAATACTTGTTCCAATTATATTAATTGTTACTGGAGTTATATCACTTGCAAAAGCAGTTGTTTCTGATGAAAGAGATTTTTCTAAAGAAATTACTTCTTTAGTAATTAAATTATTTGTTGGTTTATTTGTGTTTTTACTTCCAACAATATTACTTGCTTTTATTGATTTGATAGATGGTTCTGAAGATGTACGAAGTGAATTTGCAAAATGTAGTGAATGTATTTTGGATTATAGTAGATGTCCTGGAGTATCATCAAATAATTCAAATAAAAATAATTCTACAAAAAATAATGGTAAGAAAAATGATAATAGTACTACAACTATTAATCCTTAAAAGATTGTAAAAAAGAAAAAAATATAATATACTATATTTATAGTATTAGAATAGGAGTAATTATGATATTAACTATTATAGATGATGTTGCTGAAGTTTTTTGGAAAATAATTATAAGCCTTGTTGCTGGTATATTTAAACTTGTAAATTATGCTTACAGAATTTTTTTAGTGTTAGCAAAAGCGCAAATTTTTGATAATGAGGATTTTAATATAATAACTAAAAATATGTATGAAATACTTAGCATAGTAATGCTTTTTGCTTTAGCATATGGAATTTTAGTTAAAATTGTTGATCCTGATAATTCAAAAAGTGGAGTTGATGGAAAAAAGATTCTTCAGAAATTAGTAATGGCAATCGTTTTACTAGCCTTAATTCCATCGATTTTTTCTTTTATGTTTGGTCTTCAAGAAGCAATACTTGAATCTAATGTATTAAATGGTATATTTACAGGTTCAAGTAATACTGGAGCTGAAACAATAGAAAACGCTGGCATTAGTATGTCTGTTAATTCTTTTATACCATTTTTTACTCCAAATGTTAATAATGATGCTGATCCAAATACAGCCCGAAGTAAAGTCACCAACCATTCTGAATATAGTATTACATTAAATGACGAAACTTATGGATGTAAAAAAGATGAATGTACTTTAAAGGATGTAGATGATTTTGCATTGTCAACGGGAAATTTTGGGTTTTATCAAGCATTTGCACTAAATATACATGAAGGAGAAATAGATTTTCAATGGTTAATTGCTTTAATAGTAGGTGGATTCTTAGTTTATGCAATGGTGTCATTTTGCTTTGATATGGCACTTCGTGTTTGCAAACTTGCCTTTTTTGAAATTATCGCACCAATCGCAATTTTCTGTAATGTTATTCCAAAAATGGAAGATGTATTTAAAAAATGGTTTTCTAATACAACTAAAACTTTTATAAGTGTTTTTACTAGAATTATTGTTATGAATTTTGGTGTATATTTAATTTCAGTAATTTGTAGTGATAAAATTAATTTAGGTTTAGAAAATACTGGAAGTTGGTTTTTAAATTTAATTGCTAAATGTTTCTTAATTTTAGGAATTGTTATGTTTATGAGACAAGCGCCTAAACTTTTATCTGATTTATTTGGATTCGGTGATGGTGATATGAAACTTGGTATTAAGGATAAACTTAAATCAAGTGGAGCATTTGCTGCGGGTGCTGCTATAGGAGCAGGTACAACAGGTCTTGTTAGAAATGCTGTTAATGCTGGTCAAAACTTTAAAAAAGTACCAAAAGACAAAAAATTTAGTGCAGCAGTTAAGGGCATTGGAAGTACACTTGCTGGCGGAGCCTCTGGTCTTACTAAAGGACTATGGTATGCTAAAGATGCTGGTAGTGGTAAAGATATGAAAAATGCTCTTAATAAAGCTGCTGATGCTGCTGTTGAAAATAGAAATAAAAGAGAGGCATATCAAAAAGCACATCCAGGATTTGGTGGAGTACAAAAAGGTCATATCATGGATGCTGTAAGAAGTGCAGGTTCATATTTCGGAGTTGATTCTCTAGCTAGTCTTAAGAAAGAAAAAGAAACTGCCGATAAGATGCAAGGATTCTATAAGACAATGGCAAGTTATGTTGAAGATAATGAAGCAGTTGCCAACTTTGCGGGTTTATATGAAGCTGAAAGAAAAAGAGAAATATCAGATACTGTATTTGATAAAAAAAATTATATGACTGCATTAAAGGATAAGTATTCACAAATAATGAAGGATTCAAAATACAATGGTATGACTGCCGAACAGAAAAAGGCAATTGCAACTAGTCAAGTTGATAAATCTAATTTTGTTAGAAAAATATCTTCAGCTGAAATGGCGCGTGCATTACAAGAAAAAGAAGCTAATTTAAAACGTTTGGATTCATTAAAAAAACTTGCTACTGTTAGAGCAGTAAATGAAAAACTTAATAAAAAGGCAGCTGATGGAACTATAATTGATTCAAGGTTCCAAGCTGTAGTTAATGAAGCCAAAGTATTTAAACAACAAAATGCAAATTATGATTTTGTTCAAGATATGAGTGAAATTTCAGGATTAACTTGGGATAATAGTTGGAATGATATTATGTACAATAATAATAACTTATCTTTAGCAGATTATAATGCTGCTGTAGATAAATTAATGAGTGATATGAAAGCGGGAACTACTGGGGTTAAGTACTTTTCTGATAGTGAAAATGCTAAGAATCATTCTGGTGCTTTATCTGCAGAAATATCTAAGCAAATTCAAAAACAACAAGAAGGTAAATAATATAAAAGGAGGAAATACTAGTGAGAAATCAATATTTAGTACCTGCCAATAGTAAAAAGTCACAATTAATATTTGGCTTCTTTACTTGGCCAGACTTAATACTTTGTTTAATTGGTGCGGCAATTACTATAGCATTATTAATTATCTTAAAAAATCCAACAACTGTTGAATTAATAATTGCTATAATACCTGTGCTTATTGCTGCAGGACTTGTAATGCCTGTAAGAAACTATCATAATGTTATGCAACTACTTAATAACATGTTAGATTTTTATACTAATACAAGAAAATACTATTGGAAAGGTTGGTGTGTAAAAGATGACACAAATGAACAGTAATAGTGCTCCAAGTGGAGTAAAATATGCTGAAGATTGGCTTCCTATTAAGTCAATCAATAATGGAATGATTTTAACTGATGATGGTTATTATGTAACTGGAGTTAAGGTTAGTCCAAAAAATATATTTATATTAGATGAACAAAGTCAAAATGCTACATTATTTAATTTATCAACATTTTATAATACTCTAGATTTTGATTTTTGGCTTTTAGTTTCAGATAGACCTGTTGATATAAGTTTATACCTTAATGAATTACAAGTTGAATATAATAAGAATCCTAATAGTGCTATTAGAAAACTTATTATGCAAGATATTAATAAAGCAAATCTATTTATGAGTAGAGATTATAATGTAGTTGATACAGAATATACATTTTTATTTAAAGAAAAGAAGATGGAATTAGTTCAAAAAAAATTACATACTTTAATAAGTGGTCTTAGTAATGCAGGACTTAATTCTACTCAAACTAGTAATGCTGATTTAAGAATACTTCTTGATAATTATTTAAATGATGGTATATCTACTAATTTTAGGGCGGTGATGTAATATGAGTAAACTTAAAAGTGAAGTAGCACCTAAAGGTATTAATTTTAGACCAGCTACAGAATTTATGCTTGGAGATAAATACTATACAATTATGACTGTTGTCGGTTATCCAAGAAGTATATTTCCAGGTTATTTATCTGATATTACAAATATTCCTGGAGTTAGACTTGCTATAAAACATATTCCTATTTCATTTGAAATTTTAAAAAAGATGTTAAATAAAGAAATAGCGGATTTAAAAATTAGATATCAGCAAGAAAAAGATCAAACAACTCAAGAAAGAATTAGACAAGATTATGAATCTTTGGAACAATTTATTTCTATGCTTGCTTCATCACAAGCTAGAATATTTGATTTTCAAATGCATTTAATGGTTTCAGCAGATTCTAAAGATGCTTTAGAACTTACTAAAATTCAAGTTAGAAATTATATTGATGCACTTGGTATGAGAGCAGTATCTTTAATGTTTGAACAAGAAAAAGCATTAAAAAGTATGATACCAATATTTCCAGAACAAGATATTGAAAAAAGAATTGGTATTCCACTTCCTTCAGTTACAATTGCGGGAATGTATCCTTTTGTATTTGATTCAGTAAAAGATCCTGGTGCAGGAACACTTCTTGGAATGGATAGATCTGGTGGTGTAATTTTATATAACCAATTTTTATTTCAAATAAAAAAAGAAAATAATCGTAATAATGCAAATATTATTATTCTTGGTACATCCGGTTCAGGAAAAAGTACTGCAGCTAAACTACTTCTTAGAACTCATTTAAGAAATGGTTTAAAATGTGTATGTATTGACCCAGAGGGTGAACTTGGTGAAATGGTTAATATGATGAAAGGCGATTTCCTAGACCTTGGTAAAGGTGGAGATTTTGGTATGATAAATCCACTTGAAATCGTTGTGGATGTTGATGAAACCGAAATAGAACAGGGACTTGGCTATACAGTTCTTACAAGAACACTTCAGCAGTTAAAAGCCTTTATGAAATATTATAACCCTTCAATCGAAGAGGATGTATTAACATTATTTAGTGAAATAGTTCAGGACACTTATAAAAGATATAAGATAGATTATGAAACTGATTTTACTAAACTTACGAGTGCAGATTTCCCTACATTTGACGATGTTTATGCCACTATAAAAGGAAGACTTTTATCAATGACAGATGCAACAAGAGAAAGAGATGTAATGGAAAGACTTGAACTTAAAATAAGACCTTTAATTAAGGAATTAAGATATTATTTTACAGGTCATACAACACTTCAAATTAATAGTGACTTTATTGTATTTAATATAAAGGAAATTATGAATAGTGATGAAAATATTAAAAATGCTCTATTCTTTAACATATTAAAATATGCATGGGGACTTTGTCTTGATAAAGATATAAATACTGTAATGATGGTTGATGAAGCACATGTACTTTTATCTAATCACAATGAACTTGGTGCAGAATTCTTATCTCAAATTCAAAGAAGAGCAAGAAAATATAATACAGGAACTATTGTAATTACACAACAACCAACCGATTTCGCAGCTCCAAATTTAATAATGCATGGTAAAGCAATATTTGATAATGCATCAAGTTATTTAATAATGAATTTAAGAAAACAAGCCGTTGATGATCTTTCTAAGTTAATCGATTTAAATGAAACTGAAATGGAAAGAATAAAATACTATAACCAAGGTGAAGGACTTCTTATATGTGGTAATAGACGTATGAATATGACTGTCATTGCTACTCAAGAAGAACTTGATTCATTTGGTTCTGGTGGTGGATATTAAAAGCCTTTACATAGGCTTTTTTTAATGGTATCATAGTTTTCATGAAAACTATTTTATTGGGGGAGATATTAAACAAAAATACTAGCTTAAGAAAGTCTTTAGGTCCTTTCACAAAGGTTCTTTATGATGTAGAAAAAAGTATTCCATTTAATCTTAGATATAATTTTTATAACAATTTATCAACATTAAAAGTTCAGTTAAATCTAGATAAAACTAAGATATTAAAAAATTTTTATTCTTTCGGAATATATGATGCTAATGAAAATAAAATAATTATAGATTCTTATGCAATAAAAAAATTTCTTAAAAAAAATAATATTAATGTTATTTTTTTTAAGAAATATATAAACTTATTTTTATATCATGAATTAATGCATATGGCTAGTTCAAAAAAAGATGGTAATATTTATTATTCTGGTTTTGATAAATACCCTGTTAATATAACTGAACTTTATAGTAGATCTTTAACCGAAGGTTATACTGAATATTTAGCTTGTAGTTATTATAATATTAATAATAATTTTTATTATATTGATATGAAAATTACTAATATGTTAATGTGTATACTAGGTAATGATGTAATTGCGTATTCTTATTATAATACTTTAGGTGTAGCTTTATTAATTCAAAAACTTAAGGAAATTTGTCTTAATGAAGATATTAATAAATTATTTAAAAATATAAACTATAGATATTCTGAAAGATTTAATGAAGATAATGTTTATTTTATTCCTTTAATTCAAAACATACTTGTAAATATATTTATTGTAAAGATAAATAATGATAGTATAAATAGTATAACTTATGAAGAGTTAATGCCCTTTATTAACTTTTTTAAAGAATCATTAATAACATATAATGGTTTAAAAAATAATTATCCATATTTTAGAAATCTCCCAAATTTAAATGAAAGTTTAATAAAGTTTAATATGTTTTATGAAAATATCGTAAATAGAATAAATATGCATAGATAAATTGTTGTAGAAACAGCTGTTTTTATGTTATAATTCTTATATTGATAGGTGGTGATTTTCTTGGATAATAATGAAGACTTAAATCAAGTTAATGAAGAAGAAACATTATATGATGAAATGAATATTCCTGAAGAGATGCCTAAAGAAAACTATAATGAAGATGGTGCCTACCAAGCTAAAAGTAATAAAGAAATTCAAAAAGAAAGAAATATTGAAACCAATAAAAAAGTAAGTAAGATGGCTACTGAGGCTGCTGCTAATTATTTTGGTGGTCCAACGGCAGGTAAAGTAGTTAATAAACTTAACAATACTAAATTGGGTGATAAGTTAAATGAATCTGTTGGCAAGAAAATGCATAATATAACTAAAAGATCTTTTGCAGGAAGAAATATTCAAAAAACGGTTAATAAACTTGATGATGATGGTATTTTAGATAAAGGACAAGCTGCTATGAATGCTTTATCTGGTTCAGGAGCTGGAAAAGGTCCAGTTAAACCAAATGCTAACACGAATCCAAACACTAATATTAGTAATAATAAACAAAAAATGAATTTTACAATGAATCCTAAAAAATCCTCAATTGATATGAGTAAAGATAAAAAAAATCAGTTAGTAAGAAAAAAAATTTTTCAATTTATTATTAAACACCCTTGGATATTAGCAATTATCTTAGTTTTATTTTTGTTAATGATTATAATGCTAGTTATTTTAGGTGGCGGTGGAGCTGAAGAACAAGCAAATTATCTTTCTTTAAATAGCTCTTGCAGTGATTTTCCAATGAAGGCTTCATCTTTATCAAGAAGTGAATTTATTAGTTTAATGGAAAAAAATCTTATAGCAAAACAAGGTAGTACAGAAGCTACAAATTTATTTGTTAAAAAGGCTGGAATTATTTACGATATAGCAACTAAAAATAATGTTAATCCGGAACTTGTTGTTGTAAGAGCAATAGGAGAAGGCTTTACACCAGGTGTTAGGTCAAATAACTTTTGGGGATTAGCAGTTTATAATGGGCAAAATTCTGGTGCTGTTTATTCTTCTTTTTCTGAAGGCGTACTTGCTTTTGTTAATAATGTTTCTCAATATAATACAATTATTGATATGATGAGTAAATATGCCTATATTGGAAAGTACTGGTATAATGCAGGAAGTAATTCATTAGGCGGTTGTCAATATGCAAAATATATGTATGAATTTTATGATAATGAGTCAAGAGCAAGAGAAGTTGAAAAAATTTGTGCTAAAAATGCCTGTCCATATACTATATCTAATGGAACTGCAACTGCAGTTAACCCTTCGAAATGTACGCCAACTAATGATGAAGATCAACTTGCATATGCTAGGTTTCAGGTAAGTAATATGACAAAAATTAGAACCTCAATCTTTGAACTAGAGCCATATGATTGTACAAATATTGAAACTGATATAGGAAATATTGATATTTCGAATATTAATGATATTAGAGAGCTAGGAACATTAATTTCTAAAAAAGCCATTGCAACATTTGATCATTATCAATATAGTCAAGCTAAAAGAAATCAAAATGGTTATGTAGATTGTTCATCAATGGTTGATAGAGCATATCGTTTATTTAATATAAATTATTTGTATACACCTTGGGGTAATGCTGGTACAACAGTTACTGAATCACAATGGTGTAGAGAAAATGGTGCTGTTGTAAATAGTACTAATGTAAATGACTTTATACCTGGAGACTTAATCTTTAATAATAACTGGGGTCATGTTGTAATGTATATAGGAAATGGTCAAATATTCGAAGCATCAGGTCATTATCCAAGCAATCCTGAATCTGATGTTAGAGTTACAAATTATTATGGTGGTACTGTTATGGTATGTAGACCTCTTAGAGTATATTTTAAAAATAAAAGCGGTTCAAATAATGCTTAAGAAAGGATAAAATATGGGAAAATTTAATAAATTAAGTATAATAATTATTACTCTTATGGTTTGTATTTTTGGTTCTTTAATAGTATATTTTGCTTTATTTAAAAATAATGATGATGTAAATGTTAATATTGATAATAGTCATAACTCAAATTTATCAAATAATATAAGTGGTAATAATACAAATACTACTCCAGTTGTTAAGGATGATATTAAATATTTAGTAATTGATGAATACTGCATATTGTATAATAAAACTAAAAACAAGTTTAGTTATTGCAAAAATTCTAGTGTAGAAAATAAAAAATTAAACGTATACATTGATGGTAATTATTATGGCATTTATAATTTAAAATATGGAACTGTATGGAACTTATTTGATGATAATAAAGAATATGTTAATTATGAGGGAAGCCTTTTAGCATATTCTGATGGCTTAAATTTAGAAAATGTTTCTTTTACAGCCGAAGATTTTAATAGTCAGTACATAACTGAAGCAAATAAGGTATTAAATAATAGTAAAGTTAATGTTCAAGAAAACTTACATTATAATTATCGTTATTCTACAGGAAATATGGATGTTACAATTGTATCGAATTTGTATGGAGAACAATCACTATATTATAATTTGGCTTACTTAACTTATTTGAATGAAAACTATGTTATATTTAAACATACAACAAATAATTTAAAAAGTGAATATTCTTATACATTGAAATCTATACTAAAAATAAATAATAAAATATATATTGTATTTAATATGTTAAATGAAAGTAATTTAAAAGAAACATTTAGTATGTATGAATTTAACGGAAGTAAATTTACAAAAGTTATTTAAAAAGTGCATTTTATGTTGTATAATAAATTCATTGAAAAGGAGGAAAAATGAAATTTAAAGTTACCAAAAAAGATTTTATGTTATTTTGTATTTATTGTGGAATACTTTTATATTTTTGTGCTATAGCAGTACTAAATTTTTCTTCATTTTCCACGGATGGAACGTTTTATGGCTTACTTCCATTTAAAGCATTTACACCTCAATATATTGGATTTACTTTAGGACTTTTTGTAGCTGCACTAATTTTAATATTTACTAGCGTATCTTCGAAAATATTTAGTAAAGATAAAGGAGAGGGCTTTGGACTATTTTTTTCTGAAAAAAGTAGTGATGGTTATTCAAAATGGGCTAGTGATAAAGATATTAAAACTGATAAAAATATTGTTAAAGTAAGAACTATAGATGATCATATTGAGGCAGCTGGTGTTGCTCTTGTAAATAATGGTAAAGAGATGTGGGTTGATAATGGTGAATATCATAACTTAATTATTGGTTCCACTGGTTCAGGTAAAACAGAATGTGTAGTTAAGCCACTTGTTAATTTACTTTCTAAAAAAGGTGAAAGTATGGTTATTACTGATCCTAAAGGTGAAATTTATCAATATTGTGGAGAATATTTAAAAAAACAGGGTTATAATATTGTAATACTTAACTTCCGTGATCCAGAAAAAGGTAATTCTTGGAATCCACTTGCACTACCATATATGTATTATAAACAAGGTAATCAAGATAAAGCTACAGAACTTTTAGAGGACGTATCACTTAATATTTTATATGATAAAAGTGAAGGTGGAGATTCTGCTTTCTGGCAAAAAAGTGCTGCAGACTATTTTTCGGGTTTAACAATGGGCCTGTTTATGGATGCCAAAGAAAAAGAGGTCAATTTAAATAGTATTAATTTTATGTCTACAGTAGGCGAGGAACGTCGTGGTACAAAAACATATATTCAAGAATATTTTAATTTAAAAGGTGAAGCAAGCCCTGCATATATATTTGCTTCGAATACAATAAATGCTCCGAATGAAACTAAAGGTGGTATCCTTTCAACATTTAGACAAAAAATAAGATTATTTTCAACAAAAGAAAATTTAAGTGAAATGCTTTCATATTCTGATTTTGATATGAGAGATATTGGTAATAAAAAGACAGCTGTTTTTATGATAATTCATGATGAAAAGAAAACATATCATGGACTTATGACAATATTTATTAAACAGTGTTATGAAACTTTAATTGATTGTGCACAAGCAAATGGTGGTAAACTTACTTATCGTACAAATTTTATTCTTGATGAGTTTGCAAATATGCCTCCGCTTAAGGATGTTGATTCAATGGTTACTGCTGCAAGAAGTAGAGCAATTAGATTTTCATTTATCATTCAAAATTTTGCTCAACTAAATGATGTTTATGGTGAGGAAGTTGCACAAGTTATTAAGGGAAACTGTGGTAATTTGATTTATTTAATTTCTACAGAACTTAAAGCTCTCGAAGAAATTAGTAAAATGTGTGGAGAAGTTAAATCGAAAGAAAAAGATAAAACTGCCTCAACTCCACTTGTAACAGTATCTGATTTACAAAAATTAAAATTATTTCAAGCAATAATTATTAGATGGCGTAAAAATCCATTTAAAACTGATTTAGCACCAGATTTTAAAATTGATTGGGGTATTGAAAGAAAAGATGCAGTACTTCCGACAAGAGAAAAAACTCAAATAGAGTTATTTGATGTAAAGAAATTTGTTTCAGAAAAGAAAAAAGAAGAAGCAATGAATAATCCTGGAATGATGGGTGGTATGGATAATCCATTTATGGGTGGAAGTGGATTTAATCCATTTATGGGAGCAAATCCATTTATGGGTCCTAGACCTAATTCGAGTCCAATGACATCTAATCAAGCACCAGCTCCTAATCCATTTATGGGTGGTGGCGAAGTAACCTCTAAAGATATTGATGATATGGTAAAAGAAATTGAAAAGAAACTTCAAGCACTTGATGAAGAAGAAAAGAAAGAAAATGAGCTTAAAAAACAATCTGAAAATATTATTGAAGATAAACCAGTTATTAAACCAATTGTTGAAAAAAAGCCATCTGAAGATATTGACGAAATTATTAAAAAACTTGAGAAAACTGAAGTTCCTGAAAATAATGATGAACCAGATGGATTTACTCAAGAAATTAATCTTAAGGATGAGCCTAATACGATGTTAAATGTTGATAAAGATAGTGAGATAATTAATAATTCAGTATCTGATGACGATGACTATTTGGATGATTTCTTTGATGATTAGTGACAAATAAAATAAAATCTCATATATTATTATGAGGTTTTTTTATGAAAGTCATTGAATATGAAAATTACGAAAGCTATTTAGGAAAGCTCATTGATGTTCAACATCCTCTTGATTATGAAGAGTTTCATGATCCAAGAAGTAAAAATATATATGCTGATAAGCTATTATTAAATCCAGGGTTATATCTAAAAAAAAATGAAACATACTATATAATGTGTAGAAAAGGTACATTAAGTAGAAAGGTTGTAAGAATGTTAACATTTTATGGCTATGATGTTGTTCTTGTAAAAAACTTTTAAACATACTATAATTTTATTAGGAGTATTATATGATTGAAAATATATCAGATTTTTTAGAGACATTTCTATTATCTTTGGGAGTATTTGCTCCAATTTTAGCATGCTTTTTAATAGTAATTGAATCAATTTTACCAGTACTTCCATTATGTGTATTTATTACAATAAATTTTTATTTTTTTGGTAAGTTTTTAGGATTTTTATTATCTTGGATATTTACCTGTATAGGGTGTTATTTGTCTTATGTATTAGTAAAAAAAGGTGTTAAAACTATTGCTTTAGATACGGCTCAAAAGTCAGGTTTATTACAAAAATCAATTAAAATAATAAAAAATATGGATATAACCAATTTAATTTTAGTTATCGCTATTCCTTTTACACCAGCTTTTTTAATAAATATTGCTGCAGCTATAGCAAATATTGATAAGAAAAAATTTATTATTAGCATATTAATTGGTAAAATTTTTATGGTATATTTTTGGGGATTTATAGGTGTTAGTTTAATTGAAAGTTTAAAAAATCCTTTAATAATTATTAGAGTTGTTATTTTATTAATATTTGCCTATATATTAAGTATAATTGCAAAAAAAATACTAAAAATTAATTAGTATTTTTTATTTATGTACAAGTACTCTAGTGTTAGCCTCAACATTCTCAAATAATGTTTTAGCGGCATCATTTTGCATATTTATACATCCGTGGCTACCATTTGTCTTATATATTTCTCCTCCAAAATCATAGCGCCAATATGCATCATGAAATCCTATGCCACCATCAAAGGGTACCCAATAATCTACATGTAGTTTATAACCAGGACCTATTAAATAAGTATCTGCTTGTTTATAATAAATATAGAAATAACCAAGTCTTGTATCATATTTATTTTCAAATCCAGTAGTAACACTTGTGGTCATAATTAATTCATTATTTTTATATAAATTAACTGTTTGGCTTGATATATCAACCTCAACAAAGGTATCAGGAATTAATTCAATATCTTCTTTATTGAAAAAAGCATATACATTATTTTCAAGCATTCCCCCATAAAATGTATCAGTTTCCCAATCAATTGCAACTTTTTGATATGCCTCAATATCTGCGTAATATGATCCATCAATATGGTTATAATTTGTATTATTTTTTACATAACCATATCTTATTATTAAAGGCTCTTTTTCTTTTACTTCTTGCGTTATTTCTTCCTTATTTGTTTCTGATTCAATATCTTGGACTTTTACTTCTTCGGGAATACCCAATCTTTCTCTCATCTCTTTCATTGAAATTAATTCACAATCAATTCTTCTTGTGGGAATATTAATTTGATTATTATCTTTAGTATTTTCTTGATTAATATTCTTTGCTATAGTGGTGGTTTCTGCCCAATTATCAATATCTCTTTTAATTTTTTTTGCACATTCATAAGTGTTGATAATCGCTGCGATTAACACTGCAAATGCTATAATTTTATCTTTTGTTTTCATATCTTTATATTACTAAAACTTGATATAAAAGTCAATTTATAATTTACAAATAAAATATCACATGATACAATTTATAATGAAAGGAATTAAAAAATGCCAAGAAATGTTGTAATATCTAAAGAAAATATTTTAAATGCTGGTTTTGATATATCTAGAAAATATGGTATAAATAAGGTTAGTAATAGAGAACTTGCTAAATATTTAAATTGTTCAATAAGACCTATATATTACCAATTTAAAAATTCAGATGAACTTTTTAATGAATTATGTAAGAAAATCCATGATTATTTTTATTCATATATCTTGAATAATTTAAATGATAAGATTCCTAAATATAAACAAGTTGGATTAAATTATATTAAATTTGCTAGGGAAGAAAAAAATTTTTATCAAGTATTATTCTTAAATAAAAATTGTGATTTGAATACTTTTAATCAAGATACAGATGCTAGTTTTAATATAGTTAAGGGATTTATTAAAACAAGTACAAATTTATCTTTGGAAGATATAAATGATTTTCATTTTAAGATGTGGACATTTTGTCATGGCCTTGCAACGCTTCTTGCAAATGATAAAATTAATTTAACAGATGAACAAATAAATATTCTTATTTCACAAGAGTTTCAAGCACTTATGCTTCTTCGAGACAATCCAAATAATAAATATATTTTTAGGGAGGAAAATTGATGGAAAATATAATTGAGGTAAAAAATTTAACTAAATCATATAAAAATAAAATCGCAGTTGATAATTTAACATTTAATGTTAAAAAAGGAGAAATTCTGGGACTTTTAGGTCCAAATGGAAGTGGAAAAACGACAACAATAAATTCTATATTGTCACTATTAAATTTTGATAAAGGTTTAATAAAAATATATGGTAAAGAAATGAATACTGATGCTTATGATATTAAAGAAAAAATTGGTGTTATTTTTCAAGAAGTCGCAGTATTCGAAGAACTTACTGTTTATGATAATATTGATTATTTCTGTGGACTTTATATAACTGATAAAGAAAAAAGAAAAAAATATATTAATGATGCTATTAAGTTAACTGGTCTTGATAATTTTAAAAAGTACTTTCCAAAACAGTTATCCGGAGGACTACTTCGAAGGCTTAATATTGCTTGTGGCATTGCTCATAAACCTAGTATAATATTTCTTGATGAACCAACTGTTGCCGTTGATCCCCAAAGTCGAAATAATATATTATCAGGTATAAAAAAATTATCTAATCATGGAGCAACAATTATATATACAACTCATTATATGGAAGAAGCAGAAAGTATTTGTGATAGAATTATAATTCTTGATAATGGTAAAATCATAGCAAGTGGCACAACTGATGAACTAAAAAAACTATCTAATATCGAAGAAAAAATAACTGTAGAATTAAATCGTATTTCTAATAATGATATAGATAAACTATCAAAATTTAAACAAATTAGAAACATTTCATATAAAGATAATTTACTTATAATTACTTATTCAAAAGGTACTGATAATCTGGGTAAATTAACAAGCTTTTTAAAAGAAAATAGCATTTCATATAATAAAATATATTCTGAAAGACCTAGTTTAAATGATGTGTTTTTGGAACTTACTGGAAAGGATTTAAGAGACTAATGTTTGTACATAACTTTAAATATAGTTTAAAAATATTATTTAAAAATAAAGGATTACTTTTTTGGACATTTATATTTCCAATAATTTTAGGAACGCTTTTTAATTTAGCTTTTTCAAATATAGAAAAAACAGAAACCTTTAATAAAATTGATGTTGCTATTACTCCAAATAATAATAGTTATATCATAAGTGCATTTAAAGTTTTACAAAAAGAGAATGTTATTAAAATTCAAAGTAGTAATTTAGAAAACTCTAAAAAATTACTTGAAAATAAAAAAGTTATAGGTTATATTGATAACAATATTTTATATATTAACTCTAATGGAGGGAAAGAAACTATTTTAAAAAGCGTTATGGATGATATCTTAATAAATAAGGATATTTATGAAGAATATTTACTTAATGGTAAGTTACCTGATACTTTTTCAACTAATTATAAAATAACAAATGTTACTAGAAAAAATATTAGTTATACTATGATTGAATATTACACTCTAATTGCTATGGCAGCCTTTTATGGTGCCACAATTGCTCTTACAATGATTAATTATTTACTACCTAATATTTCTACTTTAGGAAAAAGAGTTAATATAAGTCCTGCCAAAAGAGGAACATTATTATTAAGTAGTTTTTGTGCAAGTATCGTAGTTCAAATAATTGGAATGTTTATATTATTTTTATATACAATTTTTGTTTTAAAAGTTGATTATGGAGATAACTTATTATATGTTTTTATTCTTACTTTTTTTGGATTACTTGCAAGTCTATCACTTGGAACATTTCTTGCAAGCACTATTAAAACAAATAGTAATAATAAATTTGGTATTTTAATTGCAATTACTATGACACTTTCATTTTTTTCAGGAATGACTGGAATAACTATGAAATATGTAACTGATAAAAATATGCCAATAATAAATTATTTAAATCCCTGTAATATGATTGTTGATGGCCTTTATTCTTTATACTATTATGGAGTTAATAATCGCTATTATTTTAATATATTAAGTCTTATTATTTTTACAATAATAATGCTACTTATATCTTCGAATTCCTTAAGGAGGCAAAAGCATGACAATATTTAAAACTTATTGGAAAATTGTTAAGAAAAATATTGGAATTATTATTTTATACACAGTAATGTTACTTGTATTTGGAACAATGAATTTAAAAGCAAATAAAAATAGTTTTGAATTTATAAGTTCAAAACCAGATATTATAATAGTTAATAACTCAAGTGGAATAATAACTGATAATTTAATATCATATTTAAAAACAAATGCTAATGTAAAAAATATTACTGATGAAAATGATATAGATGATGCTGTTTTTTTTAGAGATGCAAATTATGTAATTTATATTCCAAAAGAATTTGAAAATAAAATAGAAAATGGAAAAGAATTTAATATTGATATAAAAACCAATAATTCTTATGATTCATATATTGCAAGTGAACTTTTAAATAAATACTTAGATGTTTTTTCAAAATATATGAATTTATATAATGATAAAATACTAGCCATTCAAAAATTAGATAATACTTTAAATAAAAAAACGAGTGTTGTAATTGAAAATAAAACAAATTTAAATAGTAAGACTTCTTTGTTTTATAATTTTTCAAGTTATTCAATAATGGCTATTGTAATTTATATAATATGTTTAGTTTTATCAAGTTTTAATGATGAAAAAATTAGTAAAAGAACAAGCGTAAGTGGTATGAATTATAAAACATTTAATAATTATTTATATATATCTTCATTCACATTTACATTTATAATTTTTATAGTTTATTTAATACTTAGTTTTTTAATATTAAAAATTAGTATTTTAAATATTAATGGAATTTTATATAGTTTAAATATGTTTATATTTTTTATAGTATCTTTTACAATGGCAATCTTGATATCAAATCTAGTAAAAAGTAAAGGTGCAATAAGTGGTGTAGTAAATGTTATATCACTTGGTTCAGCATTCTTATGTGGTGCTTTTATACCTGTAAAATATATGCCTTCATTTGCTTTAAAAATTGCCCACATTTTTCCAACATTTTATTTTATAGATAATAATGAATATATTGCATCATTACAAAATTTTGATAAAGCATCATATGAGTTTGTATTAAAAAACCTTATTATAATGATTATATTTGTAATGATTTTCCTAATTTTAAACAGTTTGGTAACAAGATTTAAAAGGAAAGTCAATTAAAAAGGATATAGAGGGTTTTCTATATCCTATGTTTTTGAGTTTGTGAGATTTTATTATTTTAATTACTTACGCAAAGATTTTTATATAATTTCTAATTTCTCTATCGGTTAAAATTTTTCCATTACTTACTATTTTTTCATTAATCATAAGTATCGGTTTATTTTTATCTTTATATTTAGATAATGTTTCTTTATCATCGATAACATTAATTTCTACATTAATATCTTCGTTTTTAGTAACCTTATTTAAATTTTTTAATAGTTTCATACGATTACTAGAATTTTCACCGATAATGTTTATTTTCACTTAACCACCTCCTTTAATGGATTTGAAAAATACTTTATTTCTTTTTCACAATTTAATAATATAATATTTGCCTTAAATGAAACTTAAATATTTGAATTTTTTTTAGAAAGTTTAATTTTTGTGCTTTCAACTTTACCATCACGTATATAAGTTATTGTAATTTCATCGTTTATGTTATATTTATATAGTTCGTATCTAAAATAAGCAGCATTATTTGTTTCACTATCATTAATTTTAGTTATAATGTCACCTTTTTTTAACTTGTTATAAGCTGGTGAATTTTTCTCTACATCAAGAACTAATATTCCTTCATCAATATCTAGTGATTTTACATAGCTATAATATCTAAAGTCATTTTTTGCATCACTAACATTCGCAATTGAAACACCAATATATGGATATTCTTTTTCATTACCACCAATTATTTCATCGGCTTTTTCTATAGCAGTGTCTATTGGAATAGCAAAACCAATACCTTCGATGCCAGAGCCAGAAAGTTTGGCATTAACTACACCAATAACCTGTCCGTTAGCATTACAAAGTGGGCCACCACTGTTACCTGAATTAACAGCTGCATCTGTTTGAATTACCTTTAATAAAATATTTGAGTTATTACTTGTTATTTCCACAAGTCTTTCTTTACCAGAAATTATACCTCTTGTAACAGTAAATGAATATGCACTATCAAGTGGTGAGCCTAAAGCAAATACTGTATCTCCTGCTTTGATGTTATTACTATCACTTATTTCAACAGCTTCTAATCCATTAATTGTTTTTACCTTTAAAACTGCAATATCAGTATATTCATCGCTACCCACTAATGTAGCATCTAATGCAGTTTCATCAGAATATGTTACTTTAAATGTAGTTCCACCATCTACTACGTGATGATTTGTTACAATATAAGTATCATTACCATCAATTTTATAAATAAAACCACTTCCTGTAGCGGATAATTTACCCATACTATAATTACTAATTAAAGCAACTTTATTATATACTTTTTCAACGGACTCACTAAGACCAGTATCTGTAATAGTAACATTCTTTTCCTCTTTTACAATGGTTTTTGAAAATATACTTGGAAAATTATAAATAACTGCTAAAGATAATACAATACCTATAAAAAATGTACTAATAGAATAAAGAATAGTCTTTCTATTATCTTTCATCTTTCCTCCTTACAAATTAAATATAATGCTTTATTCTTAAATAAACCTTAAAAAAAATTACTTTTTTTTAAAAAGTAACTTTAAATGTAGTAATTCCTTTTTTAGAACTTGCACTTATTTTAGCATTATGTTTCTCAACTATATCTTTTGCAATTGCAAGACCTAGTCCATATCTATTTTCATTTCTATTTCTCGATTCATCTATTTTATAAAATCTTTCAAATATTTTTTGTTCATCTTCTTTTTTTATTTCATCACCATCGTTTTTTACCTCAAGGATTATATCTTTATTAGATTTATATAAATTAACGGTAACATTACCATTTTCATTTGTATGTTTAATACTATTATCAATTAGAATTCCAAGAAGTTGTCTAATTAAATCACCATTACAAGCATATTTTATATTCTTTTTAATGTTATATTTTAATTTAATCTTTTTTTCATAAAATAAACTCTCGTATGTTAAAATTTCATTTTCAGTAAGTTTTGATAAATTTTCCTCTTTCATAAGAATTTTTTTATTTGCCTCAATTTTTGCTAAATCTAATAGTTCTATAACAAGTTTATTCATTTTTTCGGTTTCCTCTTTGATATTATGAATCCATTTTTCATTTTTATCATTATAATATGCTTCAACACTTGCATTAATTACTGTAAGTGGCGTTTTAAGTTCGTGTGAAGCATCCGCAATAAATCTTTTTTGTTTTTCAAAACTTTCACTTACTGGTTCAGTTATCCAACTTGTTAAGATAAATGATGTTAAAATTACACAAGACTCTAAAAATATAAATATTATACTTGTTGTTATAAGTGTTTTTGTAAGTGTATTTTTAACTTCTGAGTTATCCATTAAAATAAGTGAATTATTATCAGTAAAGGCATATGAATATTTTGCATTATAAAGATTTCCAATATAATATTTTGAATGATGATATTTAATTATTTTATTAGCTATATTTTTAATTTTTACAATATCAATTACATCTTCATAAGTATGAGAAACAGTTTCTTTATACATACCATTTTCATCGAGAATTATGTTATAAACTGTAAAATCCATAAAAACATTATTACTATTAGTATTATCAGATAGTTCAATCATTTTATCTAACACATTTTTAACATTTTCTTTTTTTTCAGAGTATGTTCTAGCATTAGATATCAAAAATACTGCAAAAACAAAAATTGTTAGAATGGTTGATATTGTAAAGAAAACTTTAGATTTTAATTTTTTCATTTTGATACTCCAATTTATAACCTATATTTCGAATTACTTTAATTTTAACTTTCGAATTTATATTTTTTAATTTCTTTCGTATAAATGACATATATGCTTCGAGTGTATTTATTTCTGAATCACTATCATAACCCCATACTTTACTAAATAATTGTTCTTTGGAAATAATACTTTCATGGGAATTTAATAAGATTAGTAAAATATTATATTCTTTACCAATTATATTAATTGTTTCTTTTGTATTTGTATTTTCTAATATTAATTTATGAGTATCAAGGGATAAATCACCATAGGTTGCTAATTCATTTTTTATTTTACCATCACTTAGTTGAAGCTTTATTCTTGCAAAAAGTTCATCCATATGAAATGGTTTTGTTAAATAATCATTTGCACCTTCATTAAAACCTTCCATTTTATCATCAATATTTGCTTTAGCAGTAAGCATTATTACTTTTGAATTTATATTTTCTTTTCGAATACTTTTTAGTATTTCAAAACCATTTTTACCTGGAAGCATTACATCAAGAAGTATAAGATCATAAATGCCAGTTAGGGCTTCATCCTCACCCTCTGTTCCATTTGTACATATTTTAATAATATAATTTTCTTTTTTTAGCATTGATTTGATTGCATCTGCTAAATTAAATTCATCCTCAATTATTAATATATTCATCCTTCACCACCTAATAAATTATATATTTTTTATCTTAAATAAATCTTAAATATATAGTTATTATATCATGAAAAAAACATTTTTTAATTAAAATGGTCTAAAATAAATTTTACTAAATCCCTAGCACTATTTTCATTTATAATTTTCTTTTGTTTTTGAATCATTTCTTTACAAATATCCTCATTATTCATTAAGTATTTTATATTATCAATAATTTCTTTATCTGTATCACACTTTATACTCATTTTATTATTTTCAAAAAATAAAGTATTATATGTTTCTATACCTGGAATGGGATATATATGTAAAAGTGGTTTATGTATTGAGGCAATTTCAGTTGAGGAAAGACCTCCAGGTTTAGATAAAACATAGTCTGATGAATATATAAAATCATTAATGTTTTTAGTAAAACCTATAACAATAAGATTATCATTTTTATATTCATTTAATTTTTCATATAACTGTTTATTAGTTCCACATATTACTATAATTTTAATGTTTTCCTTTAATAAAGGATTAATTATATTATCAATTTCTCCGAAGCCCATACTACCAAGCATTATTAAGACTACTTTTTCATCATCTGAAATGTTATATTCCCTACGTATTGATTTAGCATTTTTAATAAAATTACTCGATACAGGAATTCCAGTATTTAGCAGATTTGTTTCACTAATACCTTTTTGTATAAAAGCATTTTCTAAAGTCTTTTGCATTATAAAATATTCTGGGTTTGCTTCTTCCATAAAAGGACAAGGTTCATAATCTGTGGCCACGAATAAAAAAGGAATATGTTTATATTTTTTATCATTATTTATAGCCGTAAGTGTAAGTGAGGGAAATAAATGTGTTGTAATTACAAGAGTATAATTATTTTTTTGAATGTATTCATAAAGTTTTTTCTTAAACATTTTGTTAAAAATATATACTGGACTTTGAAGTTTACTTTTGCTAACAAATTCTCCAGCCTTATAAACATTTTTAAATATTTTTCCATTATTACCTAAAGTTTTTAAATAAATATCCGAAGACATTTTCTTAGCATTCTTTCCAAAAATATCAAAAAAATCTATAAAATTACATTCTATATTATTTAATAATAGTTCCTCTTTTATGTAGTTTGCACAAGAATTATGACCACCACCTGTAGAACAAGATAATATTAGTACTTTCACTTAATTTCCTCCTTTGCAAATTGCATCATATGTTTTATTTTTTAAGTCTTCGATTCTTTCTTTATATTCTAATGTTTCATCTGGGTATATAGCAGGAAGAATAATTGCGTGTATACATTTTTTCCTCTTATATAATTTTTGAATGCCATCAGGATTTACAAAAACAAAACGAATAGGTTGAATAGGTTTATTTGCTTCAACTGCTATTTTAAATGCACCATATTTAAAATCACGAATGTTTTCATAATAGGGCCATAAAGAACCTTCAGGGTACATATGTAATATATTATTTTTTTCTAGTGCATCATTAATTTGTTTATAAAATTTATCTTTATGGTTTCTTTCTTTAGGAATTGGAATAGCACATAATAATTTTATTAAATGTCTAACAAATGGAATTTTGAAATTTTCTTGAATTGTTGGGTAGTAAACTCTATTTGGATAGTTTATAAGTCCAATAAATGTGCAATCTAAATAATGAATATGGTTTGATACAGATACAAAGCCAGAATCTTTTATTTTATTTTCTTTACCTTCGATTTCAAATCCTAAAAATATTTTATTAAAAAAGTATAATATTATTGCAATTGGTATTAAAATAATTGTACTAAAAAAATTGAATATAATATTTTTAGATATATATTCATAATTATCATCAATCTTAAATGGCATTAAACTCCAAGATTTACAAACGTGTTCATCACCTTTTAAGGCTTCATAATTTATATTTTTCATTTATTCACCAACTTATAAAAATTATATCAAAAAAGATATTATTTATGAAGTATTTTAATCATACATTTATTTAAAAATGTTGATTATTTTTTTAAAAAAATCATACTTTTTAGAGCATGACTTTTTTATATTTTATTTAATTATTGAACTAATAAGATCTATCAGTTCATCCTGCAAAATATTGTTAGTTTCTATGTCAAAATAATAATCATTATAATGAAATTCTACGAAGAATATTTCTTCATAAGAATATATTTTTAATTTTTTATCTTTGATTATGGATATAACAGCATTTTCATTACTAAAATAATAATCTCTTATTGGTCTATTTTTATCAGAAAATGCTACTTTGATATTTTTTGTTTCATTATCATTATAATAACTAAGAATATATGAATTTAAATTTGTATAATCATTTTGCTTTTCATTTTTGGTGTAGATTACACTTTTTCTAACTTTGGTTAAGTCAATTGGTAATTTTAGTTTATTATAATCAAATGCATTGGGAAAAGCCATATTGTTACTTTCAACATCTTTAATATCTGCATCAAGTTTTGTTATTGAATAATTATTAAGTTTATTAATTTTAATGTTTATTTCATAATCATTTAATTTTGCATAGTAGTTATATTTTTCATCACTTGTTATTACAATATATTTCTCATAAAGTGTTTCATCATTTTTTTTAGCCTTTATTTTTATTGAGGTATTTTCATTTACATCAAAGTATAGAGTAGCATTTTTATATATTTTATAATTATTATCAAGTTTATTTACAATACCTGTAATTTTGTCCCAACTATATATTTTTCCATTTGCCACTGATATTTCTATATAATCTATGTTATTCATTTCAAATGAAATAGGGAATCCTGGTACATTTGACATTGCTTTATTATAACTTGCAAGAGGTAATTTTGTATTTGCATCTAACTGTTTTTTTTCTAATGAATTATCGTAGGCTAATGTGTAAGCATACATTTTAATACTTTCTTTTTGTGATTCATAAATAGTTTTATTACTATTACTTTTTATGTATAGACCAAATATTAGTATAACAATTATAAGTATTGATGCATAACTTATTTTTTTTAATATGTTTATATTTTTTTTATATTTATAATTATTTATTATTTGTTTTTTTAATATATTCATATTAAATTTTTCATCAAAAACTGTTTTAAAAACATTTTTATTTTTCATTAATATCATTCCTTTCTTTCATTACTTCTTTTAATTCATTTATAGTTCTATATAGGTAATGTTTTACATTAGATTGGCTTATATTTAGTGTTTTTGAAATGTTTTTTATACTTAGCTCTTCATAATAATAAAGATAAAAAACTTTAAAAATAATATTTTTTTTCTTTTTGAGAAATTCCCAAATAAAGTTAATATCTTCATTTTTTATGTAGTTTAATTCTAAATCAAAGTTATCTGGAATATCAATATTAAATTGTTCATTATCCTTTTTAGTAAATAAAGATACAATTTTTACTTTGTATTTATGACGGTAATATTCATTAACCTTGTTTTTTGCTATACCCATAATATAGGCATATTCATTATTAAACTTTATTCCTTTTTGAAGCTTGTTTAGTATCTCAATATAAATATTTTGTATTATATCTTTGATATCTTCAGCATTAGAACAATTACAAACAACATATTTTAATACATTTCTATAAGTTTTATCATATAAGTCATCAAATATTTTTAAGGTATTTTGATTAATCATTTTTCCACCTCACTTTTATAGTTGTAAAAAATTTAAAAAAAGTTCCAAAAATATATAAACTTTAATATTACTTTAACAAATTTATTCGGAAATGTCTTTATTTTTATTCTTTTAAAATATATAATGTCGAATTTTGTCGTGTGATTTATTTACTAAAAATGTCTTAAATACTTGTTTAAAAAACAGTAGTGTTATAAACTTAGAAATAAGTGAGGTAAAAATGACAGAATTAACAGTTTTAGATCAAAAGATTTCTTATTTTAAAATAGAGGATGAAGATTATATTTCAATTACAGATATGCTTAAATCTAAAGATGGAAATTTCTTTGTATCTGATTGGTTAAGAAACAGAAATACTATTGAATTTTTGGGTATTTGGGAAGAAATTCATAATCCTAATTTTAATTATGGCGAATTTGCCATAATTAAAGGTCAAGCTGGTTTAAATAGTTATAAAATTAGCGTTAAAGAATGGGTTGAAAAAACAAATGCAATTGGAATAATGTCGAAAGCAGGAAGATATGGTGGAACTTATGCACATAAAGATATTGCTTTTGAATTTGGTATGTGGATTAGTCCAAAGTTTAATTATTGCTTATTAAAGAGTTTGAAAGATTAAAATCAGAAGAGCAAAGACAAATTGGATGGAATGCAAAAAGAGAACTATCAAAAATAAATTATAGAATACATACAGATGCAATTAAGCAAAATTTAATTCCTGCTAAATTAACTAAAGAACAAATTAATTATATTTATGCCGAAGAAGCTGATGTTTTAAATATGGCATTATTTGGTATGACTGCAAAACAATGGAGAAATAATAATTTAAATTTAGTTGGAAATATTAGAGATTATGCTACTATAAACGAGTTAATATGTTTAGCAAATTTGGAAAATCTTAACTCAGTTTTTATTAGCGATGGATTAAAACAATCTGAAAGACTAATTAGATTAAATCAAATTGCTATTTCACAAATGCAAATTCTTAATGATAGTGATATAAAATATCTAAATGGCGTATGACCTTGATAACACAAAGAATAAAACAAATTATACAACCAAGTGGTGGCTACTTAAAATCAAGAGAGTTTTGAAAAAAATTTATAGATACTGGAATTGAAAAGTTCCAAAAGATATTATTTATAAATACTTAAGATATCATTATTCTGATGGTACAACAAATGGTAAAGGAAAAGTTAGAATGAGTTCTATGGAATATAAGGAAACTCATTTACAAGACATCGAAGATATAAATAAATATTTTAGTAATAGAAAACTTCTTAAAAAATGTATATATAGGTTTATACTTCAAGGGAATAATTCGGATGAGGCTATCGATGGTATTATCTATGGGGTAGTTGATGATTTTTTATTTATTTCAAGCGGAGATGTTTTAAAAATACTTTTAAAACATTCTGATGATTATCATAATGGTGTACATTTTAGTGATTTATTTTGCCAAGCAAAAGCAAAAAACTTAAATAATAATCCTAAACATGAAAAAGATAGATATTGTGTTCAAGTAAAATGGTTTAATTTATTTGATTGTATACTAGAAAGTAATTATGATAAAAATATTGAAAAACAAAATATAAAATAAAGTAGATGCGGATTTAGTATTTAAGATATTTAAATATTATAAAAAACAAGATTTCTTTGATATTTTCAAGCTAATGATGGGAGTGTTCCAATAAAAAAACTATGTCTTTAAAACATAGTATTCTTTTTAAATTGGAGCAGATTAGGAGAATCGAACTCCCATCATTAGCTTGGAAGGCTAAGGTTCTACCATTAAACTAAATCTGCATCAACCGACTCTTTCATTATAATTTTTCTTTATCAATCGCCTGACAAGAAATATTATATCATATTTTTGTAGTATTGCAAGTAAATATTGTTAAAAAATTTCAAATGTGATAATATTATTGTTATAGGAAAGTAGTTGGTTATATGCAAAAAAGAAAATTATTTATAGATAGAAAAGATGGTAAAAGAGTAGAAAATGTAAGTGGACTATCACAAATAAGTATTGACCTTAAGCCAAGAAGATGTGATAGTGATGTATATATTAACCAAAAAGTTGATGTTACTAATTTAGTGAAATATATAAATAAAAGAAAATCCGATGGAATTGAACTTTCATATTTTCATGCGTTTGTAACTGCATTAGCAAAAGTTGTATATAATAGAGAAAAATTAAATTATTTCGTTGCTAATAGACATATATATAAGCATAACGATTTAATAATTTCCTTTGTTGCAAAATTAGAATTTACAGATAAAAGCGAAGAAATAATGGTCATTTTACCAATTAAAGAAAATGACAATATTATTTCTTTGTCAAACAAAATTAGGGAAAAAGTAAGTGTTATTCGACATGGTAATGAAGAAAAAGCTGGCGCAAATAAAGCTATTGATATACTTGGAAAATTACCAAATATTTTAAGAGTCCCTATAGTGGGAATATTTAAGTGGTGTGACAGGCATGGTGTGCTTCCTTCATCACTTACAAAAGACAATATTTACTATAGCAGTATGATTGTATCAAATCTTGGTTCAATTAAATGTGGGGCAATATATCATAATATTAATGATTTTGGTACATGTTCTACACTTGCCACTATGGGAGAAATTAAGGATGAAGTAGTTGTGATTAATGGGAAAAAAGAGATTCGTAAAATAGTTGAATTTGGTGTTAATATAGATGAAAGAATTGCCGATGGGTATTATTTTACAAAATCAATTAAATTACTAGAATATATTTTAAATAACCCTAAACTATTGGAGGATAATATAAATGAGAAAATCGAAAATGTTGAAATTAGATAAAAAATTAAGACCTTGGCTTAAATATTATGGCGATGTTCCAGCAAATATGGAGTACCCTAACTTTTCTATGGTAGATTTAATTATAGAGGCAGCAGAAAAATATCCTAATAATATGGCATATTCATACTATGGTAGTAAGGTATCTTATAAGGAATTTATTGTAAGAATTAAAAGATGTGCAAAAGCCTTAAAAAACTATGGTGTAAAAGAGGGTGACAATGTTACTATTTGTATGCCAAATACTCCAGAGGGTATAACGATGGTTTATGCCGTTAATATGATTGGAGCAATTTGTAATATGGTTCATCCACTTTCAAGTGAAAAAGAACTTGAATTTTATATAAATGCAGCAAATAGTAAATATATTTTAGTTATAGATGCCGTATTTGAGAAAATACTTAAGTTAAAAGATAAAACTAATTTAAAAAGAATTATTATTGCAAGAGCATCTGAAGATATGAGTTTACCTCTTGCGGGAATATATTGGGTATTAAATGGAAGAAAGTATAAGATTCCTAAAGATGATAAAGTTATTGTTATGTGGGAAGATTTTATAAATGGTTCAAAAAATTATCAAGGAGATTATTATATTACAAGAAAAGCTTATGATCCTGCAGTTATTCTTTATAGTGGTGGAACTACAGGTAGTCCTAAAGGAATTTTGTTATCAAATTTAAACTTTAATGCACTTGCAATTGATTGTACAGCTGTAATTAGACAAGCACAGCCAGGGGCAACAATATTATCTGTTCTTCCAATATTTCATGGTTTTGGTTTGGGAGTATGTATTCATACACCACTTTCAAAAGGTATGGGAGTTATTTTGGTTCCCACATTTAGTGCTAAAAAGTTTGGCGATATAATCCGTAAAAATCAACCAAATTTTATAGTGGGAGTTCCAACTCTTTATGAGGCATTAATTGAAAGTAATGTTGGACCCAATGAACTTAAGTGTGTAAGATCTGTTATATGTGGAGGTGATGCTCTTAATAGCACACTTCGTGACAAAGTAAATGACTTTTTATATGAGCATGGTTCAGATGCAAAAATTAGAGTAGGTTATGGTCTTACTGAGGGAACAGGGGCTTGTTGTCTTTCCCCAGAAAATGTATTTAATGATGGAATAGTTGGTATGCCACTTCCTGATATGTATTTTAAAATAGTGATTCCAGATACACATGAAACTGCTCCAGTTAATGAGGATGGTGAAATCTGTATTTCAGGTCCACTTGTAATGATGGGCTATTTAAATGATGATGCTGAAACGATGCAAGCATTAAGATATCATGAAGATGGAAGATTATGGCTTCATACTGGTGATGTAGGTTATCTTGGCGAAGATGGATTAATCTATTTTTCTCAAAGAATTAAAAGAATTATTGTATCAAGTGGTTATAATGTTTACCCAACTTATCTTGAGTCTATTATCAATACCCATGAAGCAGTGTTAACTTCAACTGTTATTGGAATTCCACATCCATATAAAGGACAAGTTGCAAAAGCATTTGTTGTTTTAAAAGATGGTTATAAAGATAAAGGAAAGATAGAAAAAGAAATAAGAGAAATAATGCAAAAAAATGTTGCTAAGTATTCACTTCCATATGAGTATGAATTTAGGGATAAACTACCTAAAACACTTGTAGGAAAAGTTGCATTTAAGGAACTTGAAAATGAAGAAAGAAAAAAAAGACAATAACACTTTATATTACATAATTAGACCGTTTTTAAAAGTCATTTTTTTTCTTATTATGAAGCCAACTGTTGTTCATAAAGATAGAATTCCTGATGGTGGCTATTTATATGCGGGAACCCATACAAGTTATTTTGATGCGTTTGAACTAGGATATACTACAAAAAAATGTGTTCATTATTTAGCAAAAATTGAATTATTTAAATCAAAATTAGGAAATTTTTTCTTTCGTAGTACCGGAGCTATTCCAGTAGATAGAAAAAATAAAAATCCTGAAGCAAAAAATGAGGCAATTCAAAAATTAAAAGAAAATAAAATAGTGTGTGTATTTCCCGAAGGAACAATAAATAAGACCAATGAGTATATTATGCCATTTAAATATGGTGCTGTATCAATAGCTAGAAAATCTGGTAAACCAATAGTTCCATTCGCGATTGTAGGAAAACCTAAACCATTTAATTATAAAACAAAAATAATTATAGGAAAGCCTTATCATATTACAACAGATGATTTTGTAAAAGAAACTGAAAAGTTAGAAAAAAAAGTAATAGAATTAATTAAGGAGGGAAAAAGTTATGAAAGAAAAGCATAAAATTTTATACACAATAAATAAATATTTACTTGGAGGATTTTTCTTAGCATATTATAGACCAAAATTTGAAAATAAACATTTGGTGCCAAAAGATGGTCCAATAATATTATGTGGAAATCATGTCCATTTATTTGATCAATGTTTACCTATTTTATCTACGAAAAGAATGCTTCATTATATGGCAAAAAAGGAGTACTTTGATAGCCCATTTGCTTTCTTTTTTAAAGCTAGTGGTTGTATTCCAGTTGATAGAAGTATTCATGATGATAATGCCAAGTCATCAGCACTTGAGGTTTTAAATGATGGCTATGCTTTAGGTATTTATCCTGAAGGAACTAGAAATAGTCTTGCATGTAAAAAAGATAAATTAAAAGAAATGTATGAATTTGTAAACGAAGAAATTCCTTTTAAAAAGTTTAAAAAAATTATGAAAAAGGATATGGTAAAAGTATCACAAACAGATTTACTGTTAAAACTTCTTGCAGAAAATAAAATTATTAAAGATAATATTAAAAATAATATTTATAGAGTTAATGAATATCTTTTAGAACTTGAAAGTGCAAATGTTATTACAAGTAATGAATATTATGATAGTTTGCTTCTTCCTTTAAAGTATGGTGCTGTATCAATGGCACAAAAAACTGGTGCTATTGTTGTTCCTTATGCAATAACTGGAAAATATAGATTTTCCAAAAATAATTTAAAAGTAACATTTTTAAAACCATTTACAGTTTCCTCAACTGATGATTTAACTGAAAAGAATAATGAGTTAGCTAAGGAAATAAAAGATGAATTATTAAAATATAGCAAGTAATTGTTATATTTTTTTATATTAAATATGAAATATCAAATCCAATATAAACTAAAATCGCAATTGCAATAGTTTTAGAGTACATTAAGTTTGTTTCATTTGTATTTAGATGATATAAATTATATTCATATTCAAAAGTTTTATTAAATCTATCTATTTCATATGTACCTTTATTTCCAATAGTAATTACATTTTTATATTTTTTTCTAAATATTTTACTATATTTTTCATCATTATTTAATACTAAAACCTCTTTAACTTTTTTTATTTCCTTTAAAACATATTTAGTGTCATCTCCGATAAACGAACATATACTCATTATATTATAATTGATTTTCTTTAATAAATTATTTTTAATATGACTATTATTTATACATATTATTACATATTTAACATCTTTTTCTTTTGCATTTTTTAAAATATTATTTAAAATTTTATAATTTAAATTATTATTTAACTTATAATATTTTTTATTTATATAATAACCATTATTTTTAAGAAGCAATACTTTCTCATTACTTTTAATTAGATTTTTATATACAATATGAGCAATTTCGTTTTTATATTTATAGCCCATAATTAATATAATTTTAAAATTTTTAGCGAGTTTTTTATTCTCTTTTATTAATTTTTTATCTATCAAAATAATCACCCTAATAAATTATAGTGAAAAGAAAGTGTAAAATTACACAAAAAATAGAGTTTTTTATTTATTTTTAATGTATAATATGTATAAAGGTGATGTAGTATGTTAATACTTGCTAAAGCTGCAATGGCTTTAATGCTAGGTTTTGTTTGTGCAATTATATGTGGAGCTATTCTAATCCCATTTTTAAAAAAGTTTCATATTGGTCAAAGTGTAAGTGATACAATATCTGAAAGACATAAGTTAAAAGAGGGTACTCCGACTATGGGAGGAATAATATTTATAATTCCGGTTATACTTGGTTTATTATATTTATTTATTACTAAAAGCATATCATCAAGTTATAACTTAGCAATCCTTTTATTTGTATTTATTTCTTATGCACTTCTTGGTTTTGTTGATGACTATTTAAAGGTAAAAAAACATAATAATGGGGGACTTTCTATAGTAACTAAATTTATGTGTCAAATGTTTATTGCTTTGGTTTTTTTCTTCCTATTTATGAAAGGTGGAGGAAGTACAACCCTTAGATTTTCATTATTCCATGTTAATATTCCCTTAGGATGGACATTTGGTATATTTATATTCTTTCTTCTTGTTGGTATGGCAAATGCAGTTAATATTTCAGATGGCCTTGATGGTTTGTGCGGAGGCCTTTCTGCAATTGCATTTCTTGCTTATGGTATAATTGCTTGGAACTGTGGTTGGCTTGAGGGTTATCAAGAAATTGCTATTTTTTCATTCATTTTAGTTGGTGCTTTAATAGGATTCTTAATGTATAATTCACATCCCGCTAAAGTGTTTATGGGAGATCTTGGTTCACTTTCTTTAGGTGGAGCACTTGCTACTATTGCAATATTAACTAGACATGAACTTTCTTTATTTTTAATTGGTGGTGTATTTATTATTGAGGCTGCATCTTCATTAATTCAAATTATTGCTATTAGAAAGTTTAATAAGAAGATATTTAAAAAAGCACCACTTCATCATCATTTCGAGGAATTAAATTGGGAAGAAACTGATATTGTTAAATTATTTTGGACTGTTGGTTTAATATTTGCTATGATAGCAATAACTTATGGTGTATGGTTATAAAGGTTACAAAAGTAATCTTTTTTATTTAACAAAAAAAGAAGAATTATTTTCTTCTTAATTTACGATATATTTTTAACATAATAGGTAGCATTTTATTAATAAATGGTTTATTAACTATATCATATTCACCTACAAATTCTGTATAAGTACCACCCATTTTTCTTTTGTATTCGTGTATTCCGTTATAATTTTTTTCTTTTGTACCAGGATCTCCACATGTACCAAATAAGTCTAAAAATTCACAGTTTTTTTCACTTGCAATTTTCATTGCTTCATAATATGAACGATTAACTGCAAAAGTATATGTTGCAAGACTATTATTTCCAATGTATAATGTCCACATTTGATTATTAATTATAGGACAAATAAGTATTAGCGAAACTATTCCATTTTCATTTCCTTTATATTCTGAAAATACCTCAATATCTTTTTTTAACCTTGCAATAATATTATTAGTATCAGCCATTTTCTTTTCAGGTATTTCTTTGTTTGCCACTTTTGTTTCTAAATCTTTTAATTCATCTTCAGCCTTTTTAAGAAGCTTATCAGGATAAATTTTAATTGTTATGTTTATACTTTTTCCACCTTGAGTCATAAACTTATCATAATCTTCATAAAACTTTTTAGGGTAACCGTTAAAGTTATCTCTATTAGCAATATCTTTCATTAAATTATAAAAAGTATCATTATTATAATCATTTGTAATTTCTAAATCATAATTATAACTTCTTTTTATTGTTTTTAAATAAGTTTTATTCATACTTTTTTCTATTTCTTCAATAGGTTTTTTAGTATCAATCCTAAAAGTAAATCTAGGTTGATTTGCTTCGAATAATTTTGTATAACCTTTAAAACTATATCCTAGCTCTAATAAATAATCATGAAACCATTCATTATTAATACCCTCTTTTAAAGGCTGTGCTTTTTCATCTAATGTATGAAGGACAACTCCTGGGTCCATCTTAAAGTATATACCATTATTTTCCTTTAAGTAAGATTTTATTGCTATAGAAAATTCTTTTATTAATGATTTATCATTAAAATCTAATACTGGTCCTCTTGGTGCATAATAATACTTTAATTTAAAGGGCAATTCTTTAACAAAACATAAACAAATACCTTTTAAGTTATCATTATCTTTTAAACCTAGATATATTGGCTTTAAACCTTTACCTTTACAGGCTTCTCCCCACTCATAACACTGCATAAAATGTGTATAACTTGATTTATCAAAAAAATCCTTATATTCTTTTTCATTTATTTCAACTATTTTCATATATACCTCTATAAAATATTATAACAAATTTTTTTTGTTTTTATAGATTAAAGTTGACTATTTTAGAAAAAATTATTAACATTTACTTATGAGGTAAAAAATGAATATAAAATTTATAGGAACAGGTTCTATGATATCAAATGATAACCAAGCATCATATTTAGTAAATAATAATATAATGGTTGATTTTCCCCAAGGGACAATGAAAATACTAAAAAAGAATAATTTAAATGAGCAAATTAAGTATATATTTATAACTCATACTCACGCAGATCACTTTTTTGATTTACCATTTATAATACTAGATTTTTATCAAAGAAAACAAAAGTTAAATATTGTTATATGTAAAAAAGATAGAATGAAAGTTTTAAAACTTTTAAAACTTGGATTTCCAGGACTATTTTATGAAATTTTACTTAATAAAACAATTAATTTTATTGATAATAAAAAAGTAATTAAAATTGATAATTTAATTATTTCTAGTTATAAAACAGTTCATGGTGTAATGAGAAACTGTTATGGTTATGTTTTTAAATATAATGATAAAAAAATTGT
>ULWN01051955.1_pt1 | contig 70546 bp, 68 predicted proteins | sample 1960371 | NCBI WGS metagenome assembly ULWN01 (sample SAMEA4835813, study PRJEB28245) | human gut metagenome | biome: gut microbiome; material: fecal sample | place: Denmark | collected 2008 | reverse complement strand
ACACGACGCTTTCGACTTCCTCACACAGGACGCCAAGCTCATACGCGGCCAGTCCAACGCCGACTTCTGGCGCTCCATTCGCACAGGCCAGATACCTGTCGTCCCGGGCTAGCCTCTCGTGCACAAGAAGTTCTTCGCACACCTGCAGGCCTCCGGACTCAACGTCCGCAGATCCAAATAGGGCGTCTCGCTGTTCGCACTCTCCACAAAGGACGTGGACGACATGGCAGGCAACAGGTAGCTCAAGTCAACAGACACCTACGAGCAGAAGAACTTCAGACCCATCGACGGCGGACTCTTCGGACAGGACATCTTCGGACCTGACGGCATGAACTGGGGCTACATCCAGCTCGACAGCCCTCTCCCGAACCCTGTCATGTAGTAGCCTCTTGCACGCCTCCTGCGCATGTCCGACAAGGACTTCCAGGCAGTCGCTCAGGGCAGAGCCACTGTCAACGGCATCTCCAACGCAATATAGATGAAACAGGCGCTGGCAAAGATCGACCTGTAGAAGGAAGCACAGCAGTCGCTCGTATAGCTCAAAGATGCGCGGCCCTCCAAGAAGGACGCTGCGCTGAAGCGCTATGTAGCCATTGCCAGGATGCGCGACAACGGCGTTCCTCCGCAGGACTACATGCTGGACAGAATACCGGTGCTGCCTCCCAAGTTCCGCCCGATTACACAGCACGGCGGTCTCACAATGGTCGCAGACAGCAACTACCTCTATGCGCAGCTGCTGAACGCCAGGGACGACCTGCGCTAGGCACAGAAAGAAGGGCTGCCCGCTGAGTACATCACCGACGCGAACGCGAAGCTTTACACGAAGTGGAAGGAACTGGTGGGGCTGTACGACCCGTAGGACGTGAAACTGAAGAACAAGTCGGTGAAGGGCCTGCTGAAGTGGGCCCTCGGCACGAGTCCCAAGCGCTCGGCGTTCGCCACGAAGGTGCTGGGGTCGACGGTGGACACTGTGGGGAGGGGCGTTGTGGTGCCGAGCACGAAGATCAAGCTGAACGAGATCGGAATGCCGGTGGACATGGCGTGGGATGTGTATGCGCCTTTTGTGGTGCGCAAGCTGGTACAGCGGAACTACACACCTGTGGACGCCATGAAGATGGTCAAGCAGCGTGTGCCTGCGGCGTTCGATGCACTGCAGCAGGCGGTGAGCGAGCGCCCTGTGGTCATGAACCGTGCTCCAACGCTGCACAAGCTCGGTCTCATGGGCTTCAATGTGAGGCTGACAAGCGGCAAAGCTATCAAGACAAATCCCTCAATTGTTGTTCCCTTTAACATGGATTACGACGGGGATACAGTATGGAATATGACAGGGATTGTGATTGATTTAGAGACGGCAGACAGGATATTCGAAAAGTAGGAAAAACAAGGGCTTGACTTTTTTCAAAACTGTGCTATATTACCTTCATACAGACCAAAGACTGGTCTGAGGCTAACAACCAAGAAAGGTAAAAGCACTATGATTAGCAAGAACACAACAACTAAGCTCGGCGTCCTTAACTGCTCTCTCAGTGACATCCCTGTAAAGAAGGAAACTGAAGTCCAGAAGTCACCTACAGTAACGGAATGGGATGTAGATGGCCGAGTGTTGGTCAACACTGTCGACCCTGCCACAGGTGAGCCCACATTGGCACAGATGACTAAGGTATCGAGACACACGGGACTGAAGATGTTCGATTGCACACTCAGTGTCAGCGGAGCCTACAGTCATGTTGTCACGGCATCCGAAGATCACAGCCTTATCACTTTGAACTCCAGCACACTGGAGTTGGAAAAGACTCGTCCTGAAGACGCCAAGGGTGCAGTCGTGCCTAGAATCATGACCAGCAAGTACAATGACTGGGAAATCTGCGCTAAGAACATCACGCTCGGCAACACATATCCTCTGAGTTACGAGCTTGGGCTGTTCTTCGGTATTATGATCGGAGATGGCTGGGTAGATGCGAACTATACTGTCCGCATTGCTTGCTGTGAAGAGTCTCTACAGAAGAATATACTGAATTTGTGTTCACCTAAAGCAGGCCTTCCATTTACGAAAAGCGCAGGCTTATTCGCATACGAGGCAGACGAGCAGAGATTTAGTGCGGATGATATGCAGCGCATCACAGTGCATATGGATAGGGAAGACAGAGAAGCGCTCAAAGAGAAGATCGGCACTGGCGCATACAATAAGCGCATCCCGCTGGAATCGCTTGTTGCATCCAGAACGCACATGATCGGCGTCCTTTGCGGCCTGCTTGCTACAGACGGACACATCGGCATCAGCAAGACTGCCAGTAAGAAGGCCTCGATTAAGAACGTCGCTTTCCATACGACATCATGCATGCTCAGAGACTCACTGCAGACGCTGTGTCTTTCGCTTGGTGTGCGCACAAGGGTCAACCCCTATATGGGTCCCAATTCCAAGGCGACATGCTACGAGATCACCTTCTGCCTGGAAGACCTTGCCAAGCTGAAAGCTGCGCACCCGAAACACTTCGTGGTCCCTGTGGACTACAAAGAGAAGGCTCTGCAGGAGATTTGCGACTCGGTGTCATCTGCCAAGAACACGTCCTACGATATCGTTCCTTTCCCGCGTGGACTGTTCTGCGAGTTCAGCTACGCGAAAGTCACAAAAGTTGCAGAAGCCACTATTATCCCTGCACGTGCCAAGGGGTACATCAAGCGCAGTGTCGCCAAGAAGATTGCAGACCTTATGGAAGGTTCTGACTGGAAGAATTACAGTGACCCGCCGTATCTCGCCAACAAGGATCGCACGGGACACACCCCCGCCCAGGCCAAGGCACTTGTGGACAAGTGGATCGCCATGGTGCGCAATGACGACATCGGCTGGGAAGTCGTGACCGACGTGACTCCGTCCACATGCACTGAGGGATGGGACTGCACAGTGCCTGGACCGTACACCTTCTCGCTCAGCACCGGAACGATTGTGCAGGACACCGTGAACCTGCACGTGCCTGTTTCACAGGCCGGTATCCGCGACGTGCGCTAGAAGATGATGCCCGAGCACAATCTGATCTCAGCGAGAAAGCGCAAGATATTATACGCACCGTAGAAAGCTTATACGCAGGGACTCTATGTAGCCACAAGAATGGGTGAGGCCAAGGACGTGAAGACCTTCAACACGCTGCAGGAAGCCAAAGACGCCTACAGAAAGGGCCTCATCGACGTGGATACACCGATACTGATCAAGGAGAAGCGATGACATACGCACAGGCATACGGACTCACCAAGCAGGCGAACACATAGCAGACTGCGGATAGCGCATTGCAGGCTGCTTTCAACCTCGGCGGCCAAATGGGAGGCGCTGTCGGTGGAAGCACTGCAGGACTTGTAGGCGGAGGTCTTGCAGGCGCCGCGCTTGGGTACAATCTGCCTGACTGGTTCAGCAAGGCGCAGAAAGCCAGCAAACTGAACAAGATTCTGGCTGTACTGGGTGGCGGTGTGCTCGGTGCAGGTGCAGGTCTGGTTGCCGGTGCTCATGGCGGTCACTGGCTGGGCGGCCGCGTTATGGACGCAATCTCGAAGCAGTAACGTGCAGGCACCGGATGAAGAAGTACGCATAGCTGTATAAGCAGTAGGCATAGATCTACAACACAAATATCACTGCTCCTTTTATACCTCCCGGTTCTCAGCCTGTCGACGCGAGAAAAATGCGCAGAGTGTATAGGCTTATAAATAACAAACAGCCAACTGTAAATGGCATTAAAATGCCGATTACTTTATCCCCTGCTATTCCTGTACAAATTCCAGGTAAACCTTTACATAGATTGTTAGGTGCGCAATACGGTATGCCGGAAGCTCTATCGGACAGATTACTACAGCAACGAAATCAAGCTAGGTTAAAAGGTAACCGGAATCCAAGCAATATAAGAGAAGACAGCATAGTGCCTATCTCTAAGGCCTATACCCCTGATAGTGTTCAACCAATAAATATCCCAGCAACTAGAAGAGAAATTAATAAACCTTTTATAATTGCGCAAAGAATCGATAAACTTCCCGATGGAAGCAGTACAAGGGCTATGTCTATACCTAGTTAGAAAGTAGCTGTCATAACAAATACGCAGAAAGATCCACAACTGTAGCTTACATAGGAACTTATGCATTTGCAGCAATTTGGAGGGGTGGACCCTGAAGCTTTACAAGGGCAAGAGGGAGACACAAGCACAGGGTATTACAGCGGATACGGGCAAGTCAGGTATGATGCAAACGGCAATCCTATACAGTATGTAGCCTCTATGCCATAGTACTTTGCCCGATTAGGCTCGCTAAAGAATATGGCAACTGCTTATATCAATAGAGGTGTAGATCCAAAAGACTACAGAATACCTACATATAACTAGGCAATATAGAAATTAAAATAGATACAGAAAAATCCTAAAGATCCACTGTATAAGCATATTGACCAAATCCAGCAAGTTTTACCATAGAGTATACCTAATACACCTGAAAATAGATCTCGTAGATAGAAATTACGCTGGTTAAACCAGAAGAATTGGTAGCAAGCTCGTACCAGAGACAACAGAAATTACGTAGGCAGAGTAGCATGATCCCAGGGCTCCCAGACAGGCGCAACTACGGCGACCTCGCGTCGCTGAAGTCATAGCAGACGTACACATTGCTGCGGCAGCTGCACAATGCACAGCGTGCCGGACGGCACGTGGACTTCCGCATAGGTTCGCCGTAGCTTGGACTGTTCAGTTGGGCAGCTCCGAAAGACCTTCCGACGCAGGCAGGCCAGAAACGGCTCCTCATAACACAGCCTCTGCACACGTACGCCTACAAGGACTTCACAGGACCTATCTATTCCGCCTACGGTCGCGGCACTGTATAGAAGCTCTAGTAGACGCCGATAGTCATCCTGCAGAACAGCCCTGACAAGATCAAGTTCACACGAGCCGACAAGCGCAATGCGCCAGTGTACACAATGATTCGCACGCGCAACGGCAACTGGCTCACGTCCATCGTCAGTGACGACGCGCCGCCTGTCATCAGGCAGTACGACAAGTAGCACTTCAAAAGCATCTCACTGCAGCAGGCAGCCAACCTCATGGACCTCGGCGCGCAGGCCTATCCGAAGGCGGACGGCACAGGAGCACTGGCACAGGTGCGCAAGAACAGCATATAGGTGTACGGGATCCGCAAGGACAAGAACGGAAATCTGATACGATACACAGACCACATAGGCGGACTCAGGGACATGAAGATCCCTCCGCAACTTGTAGGCAAGGTATTCCGAGTGGAGGTCACCGGTTAGCAGAATGGCAGACCCATACAACCCAATACTCTCTCAGGACTGCTCAATGCTTCTCTGCAGAGGAATATACAGGCACGCAAAGACAATAACATCAATCTGTTCATGTATGCACTCGCTCTTGCAGACAAGCAGGATCGGTATGACAAGCAGCAGGTTAACGAGCTTGTCTCCCAGCTGCAGTCTCCGAAGCTTCGCACACTGCCGAAGGTAACAGCACAGTAGTTCCAGGACCAGCTCAGACAGATGCGTGAAGGCTCACATCCCATAACTCAGTAGGGCTTCATAATCCATCCCAAAGGGGGCAGACCGCTAAAAGCCAAACTGCTGCAGGATGCAGATGTCATAGTCCGTAACATATTCCCGGCGTAGACACAGGATGGACAGCGTGCAGGAGGTTTCACATACAGCTTGCCTGGACAGTAGACTGTTGTAGGCAGAGTAGGTACCGGTTTTACACATTAGCAGCTGCAAGATATGCTGCAGCATCCATAGCAATACACAGGCAGGACAGCAAAGATACATGCGATGTCTCAGTATCCTTCAGGTGCATACAGAGCTCCTGCCTTCATATCTTTCAGATCGGAAGGAGATTGAATGCCCATTCATCAGAACGAAGACGGTACCTGGCAGTGGGGCAAGTCAGGTAAGAAATACAAGAATAAACAGGACGCAATAAAGCAGATGCAGGCTATCTTCGCTTCCGGTTACAGAGAACCTGGGCAACGCAAGAAAGCCGGGCTTACCTACATGTCTGCGTACCTGATTAAAAGAGCTGGTGGCGGCTCCTTCCAGGACTACATGAACTCCAATATTCCTGTGGAAAATGTGGAGCAGAGTCCGAAAAACAATGTGAAACAGGAACTTGAGAAACCTGCACAATAGCCGCAGACACAGCAGCTTAACAGGCTTACGGGAATCTCTTTCTAGGAAATCAAATAAGGACCTTATTAATATGACTTACATCGAAGCCTACAATATGTATAAGCAGGCTGCTCAGGTTAATGCTCCTGCTGCACCTGCTGCAGCAGCAAAAGCCGCAGCAACCGCAACGCCTGTCACAGCCAATATCACGAAATACTCTCCTGACAGCCCTGAACTTGCGAAGTACAAGCTTAATTCAGCGCAGTACAAGGAACTGCTGCAGGCTGTCAAGCGTGGTGGAGGCATCAAAGACCTTGTGAAGAAATACGGACAACGCCCTGATGGTTCTCTGTATCAGCAGGCTCCGTCTCGACGGGCTTTTATCCAGCCTTCTCCCGGAACTGTGATTAAGGAGTAAACATGAGCTTTAAAGACATTTTCAAAGATATGAACAAGCAGGCGGCTTCGATGCTGACACCTTAGGCCATGCAGGCAGCGGCTGTGCCGCCTGAAGGTACTCCGCCTGCAGTTGCACCTATGGGAGGTGTTCCGATGGATCCGTCTATGATGGGTGCTCCGGCCGGTATGCCTGTGGATCCGGCGGCGGCAGGCGCTGCTCCTGCAGGTGCTCCAACGGATCCGGCAATGATGGGTGGAGCTCCTATGGGGCCTGGACCTGATCCTGCTGGCGCACCTGGAATGCCTGGAATGCCTGGAGCATCCGGAGCGTGGATGACTGATCCGATGTTCCTTGACTTCCTTATGCAGTCAGGTTTCCAGATCGATCAGGTGGGCAATGTAATCGATCCTAATGGACAGCCTATGGATCCTGCTATAATGGATCAGCTCTACGCGTAGTTTCAGGCACAGATGGGTGGAGCACAGTCAGACGTACAGGGAGCTCCCGCTGAAGGTGCACCTGCATAGCAGCCGCCGATGGAGCTGCCTTAGGAAGTGCTAAATCAGGTTGCCGGAATTGTGCAGGATGTTATCGACAGCTCTCTGGATGAGAAACTTTCCGCACTGGAGAAGAAGATATCTGCTTTCGCATAGAAGCTCGATACCTTGAAGACCATGCTGGACGATATCCTTATCGGTAACACAAACCAGGATTCGCTTAACAAGTCCTAGGAAGCTTCCATTGACTCACAGCTGTAGAAAGATCTGCGTTCAGCACAGCAGGTGGATGTGCAGTAGCCTGGAGGAACAGAACAGCTGCTTGCACCTGCTGCGGCTGTTCCTGCGTCCGGCAGCATATTGTAGCTTATGAGAGGTGCTTGATGAAAGTGTCCAGAAACATGAAGATTCTCGCAAAGCTTGCAAGCATGAATAAAGAAGCGCAGGGCAATCCGATGCTCATGGCTTCCCTTATCGGCGCCGGTGCAGGTGGACTTGCAGGAGACCTCACTTCACAGCTGCTGTGGAGGAAGCCGACTAAGACGCAGCGTATTCTGTCTGCATTGGTCGGCGCCGGTCTTGGTGCAGGAACTGGCGCTGCTGTTACAGGTTCATTCGGACACAAAGCTGTATAGAATCTTCCTGCGAGATTGCAGGCTATGTATTAGAATGCTGTCGACACATTGTCAGGCAAAATGCCCTCCAAAGAGGACTTTGCATTCATGTCTCCTACAGCGAAAGCTATGTATGGCAGCACCAATACAGGAGATAAAGCTGCTGACAGACTCGGATCTGTTGTCAACACTCTGAAAAAGTCAGTAGTCGGATAGAATGACAAAGGCAGCGGTGTTATAACTCTAGCACAGTTGGCAGCAGGAGGTCTTGGCGGAGTCTTCGGCTGGAAAGATGCTGTGTAGGCCCTTAACAGGCAGGGCAGACGAATACAGCTTATAAAGGCTCTGGAAAATAAAGCAGGTGCTAATCCTGTGTTGTGGCGAGCTGCAGATATCTTGAAGATTTTCAAAATAAAAGGCGGCAATCCTGTTACTAAACTTATCGATTCGATACAGGAAAGATCTAGGCTTACAACGTCACCTCGTGCATATAAAAATAACCTTGCCAGTATAGTTCGGAATTTCCATAAGAGGAATGAAGCCAGTAAGGCTGCAGGTATGGGAGCTATAAGTGATACAATCCGGCAACAGTATTATGGAAAGTACAGGAACAAAGATCTTGATGCCTTCAGGCTGAAGGGCAGACAGAATGCCACAGTATTAGAGACCTTGTTCGGTTTGTCGAAACGCAGAGCCGGGCAGGTATTCGACAACACAGGTATCAAGACCGGTATATCCGCTGACGAAGCTGCCAAACTCCGGAATATGGTGACAAATCGTCCTCTTGGAAAGATGAAAGGTGCGGCTGGACTGCTGGCAGGTATCTTGTCTGCTGCTGCGTCGGCAGGTGGAGCCGGATATATAGGCAACGCACTTGCAGGTAACAATGCACGGTATCAGCAGGCGCTGACAAACCTGTAGAATGCTTATAAGTAACAGGTGCTGAATTGGCTGTCACCACATTAGGCAGATAGGTAATCAAACAAGCGCTTCCTTAGAAGTACAGGAGCTTCGTTGACTAGCCCCTCACAAAGGCTCGCCAATAGAAGCTCACTACGCAGCTTGCCAAGGACAATCCGTAGGCTTACATAGACATCCTGCAGAAGCTGAATGCCATCGCGTAGTCGACTGTATCTACGTACGGCAAAGACACTACCATCACTCTGGATGACATAGATGCTGGAGAGAATGTGCGCAAGATGCATGCTAAGCTCCAGTAGCTGATACGTACTGTTGTGAACAGGAAAGATCTCACTCCGTAGCAGAAGTAGCAGAAGGTCATCTAGCTGGGCTACAAGTACACTGCACTGATGAAGGACCTTGGATTGAAGGATGCTCAATAGCGACATACAGGTATTGCTAGTCAGATTGCATCTGGCTCCCGTGGAAATCCTGTGCAGCTTATGCAGCTTCTTATCGGCGACATGCAGATGCGTGATGCCGCCAACAGAGACATCCCTTACCTTGCTACTATGCCGTATGTGGACGGCGACTCACCTATGTCTTACTGGGCATCGAACATGTCCGGTAGAAAATCAACTTACGATACGCAGGCTGCTACAGGCATGGCCGGTTACCTGAACAAACAGGCAACCAATGTCATTCAGGCAACACCTATAGCTATGCGAGACTGCGGCACTACCAATACAGGTGTGCCGGTATCAGCTACAGATCCTTAGAATGTAGGCTCCATACTGCTGCGCCCATGGAAGAACCATCCTGCAGGAACACCTGTTACATAGGCGATGCTGGACTAGGCTTAGTAGGGCGACTAGATTGTGATCCGCAGTCCAAACACATGCAAGGCTCACAACGGCGTGTGTGCCATGTGCTCAGGCATCCAGGAAAACGGCAAGCTGCCTGCTGTAGGAAGCTACGTGGCGCTGAATGCCATGAAGTCCTTCATCTAGCCGCTCACGCAGGCTGGTGTGAATTCGAAGCACGGCAGCGGTATGGGAGGCAAAAAGAGCTAGGATCCAGACGGCTAGGACCAGCCTACAGGGTTCGACTCCATAGCGCGCATGCTCCTTGTGCCCTCTACATTCCCTGGTGGCGCAGTGCTCTCTCAGGTCGATGGTCGTGTGTCATCTGTCCGTCCTGCTCCGCAGGGTGGTAACTACATTACAGTCGGTACCAATACGGTATATGCGCCACGCGTACGTACAGTGACAGTAAAGCCCGGCGACATCGTGTAGGCTGGAGACACCCTTACCAATGGCGTGCCTAATCCCATGTAGGTAGTCAAATACAAAGGTATCGGCTAGGGCAGACATTACTTCACGAACAAACTTTTCGAGCTGCTTCCGAAATCCGGCGCAGGCACAGCAAGACGCAATGTGTAGCAGTTCGCCCGTGCCCTCATCAACAAGGTTCGCATAATATCCGACTAGGGTTTCGGCGGCTATTATCCTGGCGACATTGCAGATTACGACGATATAGCATAGAAGTGGAGACCCAGAGAGGACAGCAAGATGCTGAACCTCAAGGAAGCCACAGGAAAGTACCTGTAGGAGCCAGCGCTGTATTACAGCATAGGAACAAGAATAACACCCAAGGTAGCCAAGAAACTGCAACAGTACGGCTATCAGTAGGTGAACACTAATTAGAATCCTCCGCCGTTCTAGGCGAAGTTCGTAAGCTCCAAAGCGTTCTCTACTACGTAGAGGCGCTGGTTGCCCAGACTTAACGGAGAACGGCTTAAAGAGGCTATCTTCGACGCTGCAAGAACTGGAATAACTGACAGTTATGACAGCCCTTCATTCGTCGACAAGCTTATCATAGGCCCCTATAATCCGGCAAACATTAAACCAGCAGGAATATGAAGTGTATGTCTAACAATCTCATCATCGACGAAGGCTATCTGCGCAAAACAGCAGCGAATTAGCCTGGCTAGGGGCCGTCCTTTGAACAGCAGTTCGGCATCCTTGCGAATGCCCAGATCACCGACAAGTACCCCAGCCTCGGCAACTATCTTGTAGCTGCTCAGCTTCTTGACAAGAGCGACGACAATTCGTTCGCTGTGTGCGCTGTTGTGTACAAACTAGGCAATAACTTCATCTACGTACCTGCTGTGTTCCGCAATGGAAAAATATTCACCGGCTAGATCATGGAAGTTCCGTCGCTGCAGAGAATGCTGCCGTTGTCGGACGCCTGGATGAGCTGGGTGAAGAACAAGGACATCGGCGGCTAGGGCGAGCTCATTCCTTCATAGCTCTCCAAGCTGTACGGATAGAACGCATCTTCTGCACGCAGCAGAGAACCAGTCGACCCGCTCATGAAGACAGCGTCTGTGAACAGTGTCTCTGTTATGGATACGGCATTGAAGCTCGGCAAGAAGGCTTCCTAGAAGCTCGTCGACATGTTCACCAACATTGACTATCTGAATGCCGCCTTCAAGTATTATAGCCCTGAACAGATCGACTCATTCGCAAAGAAGGCTGCACAGATGTTCCCATAGGCATAGCCTGTTTAGATCATCTCTGTGATCGACAAGAAAGCTGCTCTCCTTACAGAGGAACAGAAAAAGAATCTGTATGCTGATGGCTTTGTGGTCAAATAGGGCAATAAAGTAGACTGGGGTCCTGCATAGGATTCCATTAAGGCTGTCGAATATAAGAATCTTCGCTAGGCATTTGTTAAGCCTCAGAAGTCCTGCATGTGTCAGGTGCTGACTCAGACCGGATAGCTGCAGGATGTCACATATCTTGTAGTTGAGGGTAACTGCAATAGCGATACCTGTTGCTGCTGCGATTAGTGGGATCCCGGTTCCAGATATAAACGTGGAGTCAGTACTGTTAAACACGTTGCTCCGGCCAAAGACTCTCCGTTCTTCGGCAACAGATAGTACAAGAATGTAATAGTTCAGGACGGTCAGTATCGTACTGTGTAGAGTGTTCCGTGTGTTCTGCTCAGCAGTATCAAGGATATCGACGTTTCCGCTACAGGTAAGAGCATATAGGATCTCAAATAGATTCCATACAACAGCATCCTGCTGACAAAAGATGGCTATACGATGTTCGGTCTCAGCGGAACAAAGCAGCCGAACGGAGATTTTGTCTCCTACGGTCTTACAGTCCACATTACAGAAGATAACAACCTCAAGCAGCCGCTGATCCTTAAAGAGTATATTGAAGTGCCCAAAGGCAGCCGCATCATCTTCCCCGCAGGCAACTACAATGCTGACGGCACACCTAAGCAGGATAAACTGCAATAGACACACAAGTCTGTGTACGTGGCTTATGGAGATCTCGGCAGAGCCATCGACGCTTTTGATTCCAAGTACTACAGCAAGCTGAAGGTAACCAGCGACGGCCAGGAGATTTCCATATCCGGTGCCAAATCCAATCCGGCTGACAGAATGCAGGTGAAAGAGGCTGTGCTGCACCTTGTACGTGACTACGGACTCGCTCCTCTGGATGCAAAGGCGATTGTCAAGAAAGCCGGTGCAGGCAGCATACTGAATCCTGTGTCAACTTCGTACAGACTGTTCAAGTCTGCTGCGTAGATGGTTTAGAGCGACATGTGGAAACCTGCCGACATCGGCTACTCTGAAGTACAGAATGTTCCTCCGCAGGTGACACAGGAAGATATTCAAGGCAAGGCACTGCAGGACGAGCGCTAGATGCAGACTGTGCAGCGTGCGGCTGAAGCAGGTGTGAAGTAGGTGTTCGATACACAGACACTTAAGATGCTTGTGCAGGCTGCTGATCCGCATGAATAGGTACTGTAGGCGCTGCCGGACTTCATGAACACGCTCGATAAGCTGTGCAAGCTGCTGTTCCTTTTCAGATGTCACTTGAGCGATATGTAGAAGAAGTACGGAGCTGTGAAGCTCAGATCACTTTAGTTGTCCATCAAGAACACGCTGAATGATCTGTCATAGCTCACGATTTTCCTCAAGCTCAGAGGTCTCAACAATGGAGAAGCTCCTGATGCAGGAGATCTGCAGACAGGAACTATGATGAACTGATGCCTGTATCCAACTAGAGCGCACCATTCAAGAGGAGTCCTGTTTTCTAGCGGGACTCCTTTTTACAACCGCCCGACTGGCGATGGCAGGAAGCCAAGCAAATAGTCAGGGCGCAGCTGACGGACACCAACTATACACCTTCTTCCGACCCGATAATTCTGTATGCTGCTCGTATACAGAGGGCATGTCGGAATACAGATACGAGAAAGTTCGTACAGGCAAAGATGCCCGATGCCTGGCAGGTGTTCACTCTTGGGACATTTGATAACTCGTCACAGCTCAGAGCCTAGGTGGAAGCATGCCTTATCTATGGCCTGACTCCTTAGAAAACTTCATAGAAACTGAAATGGCTAACCCCTGTACAGGTAAGACTGTACTCTGATTTGTTCTGTGACCTCACAGGTATTCAGGCTATATCAGGGTGGTTTTAGCAAATGCTGCTGCAGCCAGCCAGAGTCGGTAAATCTATGAACCTGTTCAGAGCCAGAGCGCTCGCACATTACCACTCCTTATAGGCAGCCCTGCACTCTCTGCGTTTCGGAAACTCTGGAAAGAGCGCCAAGTAGGCTATGGACGCCATGTGGAGAAACTGCAGAAATACGCAGGTTTTTGACTACATAGCCAAGGAGCTTAACGTACCTATCTAGGTGTACACCCAGATGATGTAGCAGGCGGTAAAGAATCGGTAGGATCAGGCATTTATGCTGCAGCAGAAATAGGGTGGAGGCTAGTCGCAGGCTATCATAGATGCGGCGAATATTCTCAACTCCAGTATAAGAGGATTCAGCAGAGCTTAGATACAGCTTACAACATAGCAGCAGAAAGCCGGTGTTGACTTCACTACGCAGTACACTCAGTTTATAAAACATAAATCAGAGGCTTAATATATGGGATAGTTAAAGAAACTGGATCAGCTCACAGAATACCAGCTGACCAATGCTATTGAGAAGGCGGCTACACTGGCCCTCGGCTCAGACAAGGACAGAAGCTAGATTCTGGCATAGCAGCTTGATCTTGCTGACGTCCCGAAGAAGCTCACAAAACTTGCGGCACAGGCATTCAACAGAAGACTTGCTGTAGTCACGCTAGGAAAACGCAATGACTAGCACAAGGCGTAGGACTTCCCGCTTGCCGACATCGAAAAGGTAGCTTCACTGCGTGGTGTGTAGCAGCTCGATAAGGTTGCCTCTGTCGGTACTGAGTTTGAGTTCAGAATCGAGGAGCCTGAAAAACCTGCAATGGTCAAAGCTGCGTCCTTCAAGGAACCATAGCCTGAACCGACTATCGGACAGCTGATGCAGAAGTTGTAGCACATGCTGTAGAAGGAAACCAAAGCATTCTAGGCGGACTATTACAATCTGATCAATTAGAAGAAAGATCTGGATCGTATGGTCAAGAAAGCCTCTGACATGCTGCGGGATGAGACTAAGCTTTCCAGGTTGATGTCTACAGTATACGGCGACACATACACTGCACTGTTTAAAGACAAGCTCCCTGAATAGTCTCTGAAGAAATCGGCTGCCTATGCTGTGCTTCCTGTATCTGCAACTGTTGAGTACGTGTAGAAGACTATACAGCAGGCATAGAATGTGCGATGGCGCCAGAAGTCTCTGTAGAAGAAAGCTCAGGCTCTGGATGTCTTCTGCACGGAAGCTGTAAAGACATAGAATGCTGTAAGGCAGGGGCTGCTCAGCGGGCTTATTAAAAATGCAGATGGATATACGGTTGTCAAAGATGTCCTTGCAAACATGTTGTCCGTTCCTTTGCTGGCAGGTATTAAAGGCGGTCAGGGTGCCTTGTAGACGGCAGGAAGCATACTTCGTTCCGGTACAGGCTCTCAGAGATATGCTGTAAATCCTTAGTCTGCTATTACAGGTGCTCTGCTGAATGCGGACAGATATGACGACAAGGTGATGCGCCTTGCTGACATGCTTGCAGACAGGGACTTCAAAGACTTCCCTGCACAGTAGATATAGAAAGCTGTGTAGGATGTCATAGTTTAGAACCCCTCATATCTGTCTCCGAGATTCAAGCAACACCTTAAAACAGCTGTTGCAGCTAGACTGATGCAGGGAGGCAAGACCAATCAGGCATCTCAGGCAGCTTAGGCCGCTACTGTAAAATCTATTACTTCAGCCGACAGGTAGCGTGCACAGGCTGCAGCTGTTAATGCAGTTAAAGGCATGTCTCCTGTGTAGACTTAGGGAAGTGTAGCTGACCTTGTCCCTGACTTGTCTAAAGCAATGTAGAGGCTGAACCTCGGCAACACTGTATTTGTCGGTAATCTTGGACAGAACTGGTAGCAGTTCTCCAGAGATATCGGTTAGGCCAGAAAGCAGAACTAGGCTAATAAGTAGAAAGATGCTGAAGCCAGACTCCAGGCAATCAAGAACTACATGTCCAACAGGCAGAAAGCTATCAAGTACCTGGCCAATAAAGCAGCTGCAAATCCGAAGCTCCAGAAACAGCTTGGCATTCCCAAAAGGACAGGAAAGAACATCAAAGGACTTACTGATCTGCGCCTGTAGAATAAACAACCTGCAGTCAATTTGGCTACAGCACAACTTGCAGCTGCCAGTGCACCTCAGCAGTAGGCGCTCTATGCTGAGATTGTCTAGTAAGAGGTAATGCAATGATACAGAAAAGAATCGTCCCTTAGGCTTCTGATTTCGGAGGATAGGAACCTGTACAGATACTTAAAGTCAGTTCCAAAGGGTTGGATAAGTCTGCATCCATACAGAAACGTGCAGCAGCTTTTGATGACGTCATAGCAGATCTGAAACCGATGCCCAAGAAAGCGTACCTACACGTTATCACTACTGGAGCGATGTAGCACTTCGGTATCAACAGGAACTGCTTCGTAGCCGGTACTATGGTTGTTACCTAGAACGGCACGAAAGCAATCTAGCACATTCGTGTTGGTGATCTTGTGCAGAGCGGCAGCGGTTAGATGCGTAGGGTTAACGACACATCTGCCAGATGGTACAAAGGACAGCTCGTAACACTGACAGCAAAGAACGGATAGATCGTTGTCACCATGACATAGGATCATCCGGTACTTGTTCTCGATGACAGCTAGAAGTGGGGCGACTTTGTTTCTGCCAAGGATATCAAGCCAGGAGCTAAGCTGCTGGTACCTGACGACAAAGTAACATAGACCGCACTGAAATACAATATAACTGTAGACAAGGTGTAGTTCACTTATACAGAGTCAACTGTCGTCTATGACCTGAAGATCGAAGTCGAACGTACCTTCTGCGTTCCTTTTGTCGTGCACAACTGCGACGGCTGGAATTAGGATGCTTTTGTGTACAGACCTCCGATGCCTAAAAATGCAGCCTGCAAGTAGATTCAGCTCGATGGCGGACTCAGGAAGTACCATTCGACATACCTGGACAAGGCAGCTGTATATCAGGAGCACCAGACTGACAAGTAGAAGTCAGGCTAGGTGAAAGCAGCTGTGTACAATGATAAGATGCACAGAGGCTAGTTGCTCATTGAAGTGGACACCGACAAGTGGGCATAGCGGCTGAACAAGAAGGCGAACGGCCAGGACATATTTCTTTCGGTTGGTGCCCAACTTCGTAGGGATTTGTGTTCGGTCTGTGGGAACGAGGCGCACACGCTCGACTAGCACTGTTAGCACATCAAGAAACATGCAGGAATGGTACTGTCAGACGGTACCAAGGTCGGCATGATAAACGATGCGCCCAAGTTTTATGATATCTCAGGAGTGAACGTACCTGCAGACCAGATGGCCTTCGTACTGCGCAAGGTAGCATCAGGTGACAGTGCAGCCAAGGCTATTGAAGCTGCAAGGTTCCAGGCAACAAGACCTCCTATGTCATTGTCAAAGGCTGCAAGACTTCTCGGTAAACTCGCGTAGCTGTAGAAATGCATTCAGTGTGAAGCACAGGACGATCCGATCTTTGCTGACTCTCCGGAAGCTGTGGAAGATTTTCTAAAAGCGGTATAGAATTACGACGCCGACTAGATCATCGATCAGTGCAACCGCAAGGCAATCCTTCTGTCACCGAAAATGCTCTTTAAGATCCTCGGCAAGGAATCTGATAATCAGTAGCTGTTCAATACCTTTGCCTAGAGCTGCCCTTGCAGTGGTCAGCACCTCATGTAGGATATGCAGCAGGACTAGGAATTCAAGCCTATGCTCAGCGACGGCAGTTTCGATTCTGTGCTTCCTGTAGATCTCACTTTATAGGATGTGCTTAAACAGTTCATACCTTAGTTTGGTGTCAGCAGGCCTGCTCTGAACGGCAAAGCTATACGAATATAGATAACATCCGCCTAGCCTTAGAAAGATATGCAGCAGTTCAAAGACAAGCTGCAGGACAGCATGCAGGACTCAGAATCGAGTTAGGACGATGATTCCGGTGATCGACAGAATGAGGATTCAGACAAAGAGGAGGATATGTAGAAGAAGGCGTCTCTCGTTGGAGACCAGTTCAGAAGAACATATGCCAGATACGTTCTGAGTTTTGCTTAGCGTAACAGTTAGGATACCTGCATGTTAGCCATGCAGAAGCTCGCCAGATATAAGTAACGTCACTCTCTATGTGAGATAGATAATCCCAACAAAAAGGTAATATACCCATGAGTATGCTTAACAAGAAAGCCGCTTTTCTCCACGATCTGCTTGTTCAGTCCGGAGCGCTGCACAAAGTTGCAGGCGGCGAATAGATTACAGAGAAGAAGCTCGATGCTCCGCAGCCCACTATCGGCGACAAGATGCAGAATGAAACCGAAGAGGCTACGAATGGCAACTATGCTTCCGATCCCAGTGTGAACGCCGAGGTCAAAGGCACTGTCGAAATGGCAGAGAACAAGATCGAAGGCGACGATGACAAGAAGGCTGAAAAAGACCTTGCAGAGACCGGTACTGCTGTGAAAGACGTATGTCCTGCAGGTATGCCTACAGGAACTCCTGCTCAGGTTGCAAAGTCTGCAGCTCTCAAGCAGAAGCTCACGGCCTGCATCAATGCCCAGATCGAAAAAGAAGCCGCTATGAGGAAAGCAGCTGAAGAAGCTGAGCTTGCCAAACAGGCTGCAGCTAAGCAGGCTGAGAGCAATGAAGTGATGACAGCTACCGAAGTTCTTAACAAGGTTGCATCTTTCACTGAGGACAAAACAGCTGAAGAACTTGCAGCGCTTACTGACGACATCGAAGTCAGCTTCAAGAAACTCGCTGCTACCAATCCGCTGTTCAATGTTGCCTGCGAACAGGCTCTGATTCGCAAGATGGCAGCTGAGGTTGAAGCTCTTTCAGCATCTGAAGGCATTCCTCCGGAAGAAGCGGCTGCGGCGCTCGATGCTGCTGTCGCTGAAGATCCTGAAGCGATGAGTGAACTTACTAACGAGGCTGAAGGTGAGGCTCTGTCTGATCTTGCAGCTGCGGAACAGGACTCTGCTGCTCTTATGGACGGACTCGACCAGACCGCTGCACAGCTCTCTGAAGCTCTTGGTGAACCCGTTACAAGTGACGATATTCTCGCGGCTGTCGATGAAGTCACTGCTCAGGCCGAACAGCTTGGAGTTCCTCCGGAAGCTCTCGTTCAGGCTGCTGCAGCTGAGATGGCTCAGGGAGCTTAGATCTCTCCTGAAGATGCAGCTGCTGCTGAACAGCTTGTCAGTGATGCTGCTGCTCAGGGTGTTTCTCCCGAAGAGCTTGTCGAAGGCATTGCTCAGGCTGAAGCTGGTGCTGCCCCTGTCGAAGGTGCGCCTGCGGAGGCTCCTGCAGCTGAACCTGCACCCACTGAAGAGTAGCTCGCAAAAGAAGCTTGCCTCAGAAAGCTCGCATCTACGAAGCGCGGCGCCAATCTCATGAAGATTCTTGCTGCCAGCGGCAAGTAAGGAGCGCACAATGTCACAGGACTTCCAGAAGATCGCTGAAGAAGCGATTAAACAGTGCGCAGAATACGAAGCTCGCATTAACCAGCTCCAGGAACAGATCGCTCTCACCAAGAAGGCAAATCTGGCCGATCCTGAGCTGGTTAAGAAGTCCGTGGAAGCTCTCACTAAAACAGGAGGTATCACGGCATAGCAGGCAGACGAGACAGCTCAGTTGCTTGCCCACGACCCAAATGCCTCCTTAAGAGCTATTCAGGCTCTGTGCGACCGCTACACTGACGCAGCTCCCATTGTGAAAAAAGAATCCGATATATAGGGCGGCAGGCTTGTTGATACATTCAATAAGCAGGCATCGGCGGCTCCTGTTGAAGACGCATACGCTGCAGTTGCCCGTGTCCTCGGACTAAAGATGAATAAATAAAGGAAACTATTATGGCTATTACAAGGTCTGTTAAACAGCAGTACGAGTACTACGTTGCTGTTAAGAGCGGCGTTCTTGATGAGACCAACTGTCTCATGCACACGGCTGTGCTGAATGAGAATGCCGATAAGGTTGTTCGCGGCTCTGTTATCTCTCTGAATGCTGCGGGCGAATTCGTGCTTGGGCTTACTGAAGGTTCCGGCAATCTGTATCCGATGCCCTGCTTCGCGAAGAAGAATGCGTTTGATCCGGATGTCATGACCGGCGCTGTCGGCAGTGCTACCGGCGAAGTTATCGCCAGCTCTACTGTCGGTAAAAAGATGTCCGCCTACGTTGCTACCGGAGCATTTGAAATCGAATCCTCTGAGTTCGATAAGGATGCTACGTACGCGATCAATGCTGCACTTGTCTGTGCTGATGGCGACAAGCTTGGAAAGGTCACTCCTGGCGGTGAGAACGCTGTGTACGGTGCGAAGACTGTCGTCGGTATCGTCAGTGCGCTTCCGTTCCGCTCCAAAGCCAGCCTGAACGTGAACGGCACTGCTGTTAACCGCATCTGCTTCTGGTCGGTCTTCTTCCCGCCGAAGCGTGGTTAATCCGCTGTAAGATAAACCAGGGGAGCGTGTCTCCCCGATAACTATAGGAACGCAATATGTATACTTCCGATCAGATTGCTGCCATCAATCAGGAGTTTAAAGACAAGCTCCTCAGCGATGACTCCGCTATGGTGAAACAGGCGGGACTCGCAGGCACCACATATTTCCGTACGCGCATTCGCTAGAATGCCGTATATCGTAAGCTTCTTCCTCCGGTCTCCGTTACGGCTGACAACTTCGATGTGAATGAAGTCTCCGACCTTCCCAGCATGATTGTCGAGCTCGACATCAACTCCGAAGGTGCAATGCAGGTTCCGTTTGAAACGGCTACTACCGGCGCAACCTTCAACGGACGCAAGGCGAGATGTGAATTCGGGCGCATCATGACGTCGAAATACGAGATCGACAAAATCCGTCTTACCGGATACAAGATGCCGATCCTTGACATCCTGTACGACCTCATGCTCAAAGACATCATGGATGTCGAAGATGAAGCGTGGGCGGCTGTCAACCAGGAAATCGTCGGCAATGCTGATAACCAGACCGATCAGATCGCTGAATTCGGTCTCCGCCGCGCTATCCGCCAGACCTGGGATCGTGAAGGCGTTGCCGGTCTCGGTGCTGCGGCTGCCGGATTGCTCCGCACGAAGGGCAAATTGAAACCGTCCAAAGGACTCATGAACGAACTTCTGTACATCAGAATGGCTGAGTGGGATCGAAATACCGTTGGCGGCGATATGGCTCAGGACATGCTGTTCGATGGTGTCACGACCGGCAAGCTGAACAAGCTCGATGTCCTCGTTACCTCCAAGGATACCGTCTGCTCCGAATACGATCTGTGGGTGTTCACTGATCCGCAGTTCTATGGTGCGAACTACACGTACCAGGATGTCAGCATGGTTACGGACGAAAAGGATGGAATCTTCCTGAACTTCTTCGCCTATGAGACTATCGGCGGTATCGTTGTGAACAGAGCCGGTGTCTGTAAGGTCACGTATGATGCGAAAAACATCAACGAGTGCACCTTCTGGACTGATCCGGTTGACGGTTCCGACGCCACCGGTGGCTGATTGAAATCAGGTTGCTGATTATAAAGGCCCTCCGTAACAGGAGGGCTTTTTTTATGTCCTTAATGTGGTAAACTGTAAGAAACCAACAAGAAAGGAAGTATTATGTCAGTAACTATTCAGACCGTCATCACCAACAAGAGTCGCGGAGTTCGTTCCCTTATTGTTTCCAGATCAAAGACGTACAGTCTCAGAGCAGGAGAGACAGTAGTTCTCGATTACGATATCTGGTCGTACCTCACACCTACAGTAAAACGGAAACTTGAACTGGATGTGCAGATGGGAAGACTCGAGATCACAACAAGGCTGTTCACAGACAATGCCAACATCTCTGTCGACCCTGATGGAACATATAAGATTGCCAACGGCGGACTTGAGGTCGCCAAGCCCAAAGAGCAGGTGAAAGAAAATAAGCTCCCGGCAGCCAAGGCTGACAAGGCCACCACCAACGGAAAACTGTTTGACAACAGTGGTACGGTTATGGCCGACAAGAGCTCGTCTGTCATGCAGAAAGCCATCGGAGCCAAGCGTGTTGAGGCTGGTAATACAGATCAGACAGAACAGCCTGTACAGGACAAAACAGGATTCACTAAAACCGACATGAGCTCCTCGGGTCTTATGCACACTATGAACAATCTCGAACCTGCACATTCATCCAGCGTGTTCAAAGCCACCTCGACAGATACAACCAAAGCAGAGGAAGAAGCCAAAACAGAAACAGAGAAAGAGCTGTCACGTCCTGAATACATCGACGAACTGTATGCAGCTAAAGATTACACAGCCATCGCAGGAGCGCTGACAGAGTGGTATCCTGGAACAACGTTCACAAAGGCTTCTATCAAGAAATGCAACAGCTATGCTGAACTCAAAGAAAAGTACCCTGTGCTTGCGTAATCAGGCTTATATAACGCTCCGCACTTTGTAGCTCGCTACATCATAACCTCCTCCTTTCTTCCGTCTGTACAGTATTACTCCTTTTGCTGTACAGACGGTCTTTTATTACGCACTCACCTTAGTACAGTATAGGAACACAAATGCGTAAATAGATAATTCAGTTTGTAACAGGAACTTAGGGATAGATACAGCGACTGTGTCCTGTAGCTACGCAGCAACAGCGCCTTATCCTCAATACAACTACAGGACAGGTATTCTGGGACTATGCAGGTGTACGACATAAGGTAACAGCATAGATTGCCGACTGGAACCAGCAGGACTCAGATGCCGAGTCGTACATAAAGAATAAGCCTGTAATACCTTCTGATATCAGCCAACTCACGGACAACACAGGGCTGATACCTAAAGACGTTACTGATCTTACAGACACTTCGGGTAATGTCGGCTACCTTAAATAGAGTGTCAATATGCAGGATGTAACACAGGACTCGGGTGCATATTACCTGCAACTTAAAGCCACCAGACTGCCGACATTCATACAGGCACCCTCAGGTGCTGTACATGATATATAGGGAGATTCTCTTACGGTAACACCTACAGGGAGTATGAAGATGAACCTCTCAAGGTATCTTGCATACGAGAACGCAACAATAATAAGCTCTCAGTGGATCTTGTTATATAGCTAATAAAATTAAGGAAAGTAAAATGAAAGACAAAGAGTAGAAAGTACCCGGTACCGTTGTGTAGATTAAGTCGGTTGAAACCTGCGATGAAGCTTGTGAAACTTGCACCCAGGAGTGCTCTGAGGAGAAGCTTCAGGCTTTGTAGCAGGCTTTACAGTACTCACAGTTTTAGGTCATACAGAAATCAATTCTGCTTGTTGCAGTAACAGGTAAATTACAGTGTATGATCGGTACAATCCAGATAATTCTCCTCATCGGGCTTATGATCCATATGTTTTTCTTCATGTGATAAATGCGGTACACAAGAACCTAGCTGGCTAACCACTATAACGTCACAAAAGGAAAGCTTCGGCGTATATTGAAAGCGCTGCAGCTTCAGCCTGTGTAGGTTGAACGTACTGCTACAGGGCGTCCTGTGTTCTATTATGACGACAGCACTGTGTTGTAAATTGACAAATACCTGGATGCTCTTATGCAGAAGAAACAGCAGTAGCTTGTAAAGTGCTGTATATGTAAGCAGAGTGTCAGTAAGAGCAGTATGATCGGCGGCAGATGCCAGATGTGTTATGTGAAGAAGTGCTGTGCACCTATTATGTACGGAAAGTAGTTCTGGAACAGGAAGGTAAACGCACAGACTGTCAGCACAGCTATTCGTTATCTGCAGTCAATGTTACCTGGCTCCACGTGACAGGTTTGAACAGTCTGCGAAGCTTCCTTCTGGTGGCTTTCTTTTTGGCTTTTCTGTGCATCGAATCCGGTGTGACCTATCTGCCACCTGGAGTAGAATTCATGCCGTACAGTGAATTGAAAGAGCCGTACTTCTTTATGTAGCGCTTTTCCAGTCTGTCCAGCTGCTTGTTAGGCGCCTATTGGAGTATCTAAACTGAAAGCTGATCCCAGTTACCTGTAGCTTTGAGACGTTTAAGCTCCCTGACCAGCTTTGTACAGCCTGACCAGGGAGCCTTATGTCGCTACCAGCGTTTTGAGAACGGCGTAGTGGATATGCCTATGTAGTGTTTCTGTCCGCTGGTTATATGGTATACATAACCGTTACCCTTCTTGGGCACATACTAAAAGCAGTCAGGATGCATCGCCAAGCAGCTCTTTTACACAGCATCTTTTGCTGTGCCTGATTTTGTTCATGTGGTAGTGAGCTGCACCGCATCCTCTGCACACATACAGCTGCTTCTTGTGGAAGTCACTGGATACATACAGACTGTCTATGTTGAACAGCAGCTGGCGCACTTTGCCTGACACTGATCGTTTGTTCCAGTCAGCAAGGTCACATGATGTGTGCCACAGAGCGCAGTCGGGCGTGTTGCATTTCACTTCAGCGCCTTTTCCGTTCTCGTAAATGTGCACTTCAGGAATACTGCCGCAGAAAGGACAAGGCAGAACATGCTTAGGCAGCTTGGCTGTGCCTATTTCGTACTTGTCTGTACCTGGCACTTTGATGCCTCTTCTGCGGAAGATCTTGTCTATGTCTGTGTGTTTGTGCATGCTGTTCCTGTTGGTGTGTCTCCTGTGAAGTATAAAAGGGGCCAGAGTGCTGCAGGAGTTCAGTACTCTTGTCGACTGGCCGGTCTAGGCCCCTTGAAATTAACTGGCGCTCCCACTGAGATTCGAACTCAAGATCTGGCGGATTTCATTGATAATCGAGGACTTACAACAATCCTGATATCTCTGGACTATATCATCTTCTCCGTTTCCAGAGAAGGAGTGCTTCGGACTTTCGTCCTACTCCCTTGCGGGATAGTCTCTGAACCCTTTCCGGGCTCCATAGCTTTCGCCTTAGGAGATCCCTTGATCGGCTGCTGATTGCCTTCGGCGTTACCCGTTAAGGTGTCCCAGCAATTCACTTTCTTGTTCGACACACCTCGCGGTGTGAAGCTCCAAACAGAGTCCGCTGTTCTGCCATTAAACTATGGGAGCATAATATTGGTTGCGGGGACAGGATTCGAACCTGCATATCCAAGCTTATGAGGCTTGTCGGCAACCGTTGCCACCACCCCGCCATATGTACACCTTAGTGCGCCTTGGTACTCCTTGTTGTTACATGACTAATCTACTGCAGACGTCGAAAAACAAAACAACTAACGCACTCAGCTCTAGTAAGCAGAAGCATACAAAAGCAATAATAAAAGGATATAGCAATGTAGCTAATTGGCACTTTGATCACAGTAGTACTTGCAATACTTGGTGGGTTCGGATATAACACCAAACAAAACTAGAAATGGTTCAAAAGGCTTTAGAGCCGAGTTGAATCCTTGTAGAGGAAACTGGATACGACAGTCGATTAGGCCACATGTTGTGAGAGGCGCGAGCACTATGTAACAGCAATCTCATTCCAGGAGCAGATAAGTCAGCTTACACTGTCCATATAGCGCCTGACACAGATATTAGAGAGCAAAAAATGAAGTACGCGTTGCTTGCTTGTTCTATATTGTTGTTTGGGTTTCTGTTATCTTGTGCGCCCTTTGGCTCTACTGTATAGCCGCATCCGAAGTAGCTGACAGTTGTCTAGCAAATAATACAGTAGAACAAAGACAGCATACGCAGCATATCGAATTAGATAAATCAGGACTATTAGATAGGGTATAGAACACATAAACTTATCACATAGGTGCAACCTGAATCCGATCTGCACTATAAATAGCTTGGAAAGATTGTTTAGTCGATTGTGAAGTAGGTTTAGCAACAGGCCAACAAGACAAAGACTCAGCGCAAAGACAGAGCTAGAACTGCAGCTGTAGCAGTGGTAGCTATAGTTTGCCTGTGCGCTATAGGCAGATCTTGCAAAAGGGTAAGGGCTATATGCAGATCAAATAGAGATTCATAAAGCTAATGGCAAAACTCGGATTCAAGCTGATGTAGAATAAAGCAGTCAGGTTTCAGGTTATCCGAAGTCTGCTTAAGTATTTATCAAGGATGGAATAATGGCTGATATCTGTATTCCTTAGGTCACAGCAGGTGCTGGTGGTGTTGGTGGAGGACAGGGAGCCGATGGTCAGGCGTCCCTGATGGCTGACGGACACTATGCCACATCATATGGTGTACCTGTTATAAAGATCACCACAGGAATGACAGCCTAGTACACACTGCAGCTGACCAGAGACATGTAGGGAACGATACCTGCATAGCTGTAGGACATGCATATAATTCAGTTCATGTGTCTGGCAGACGGCATGCACGGCAAGGCGCTGTTTCAAGTACCACTCACATATCTCGGCAACGGACGTGTACAGCTGCACCTCACACCGGCATAGGTCGACTACAGACCTGGGCTGCATTATGCATAGATACATTGCTACGATGAAAACCAGGCATTACGGCACGTGTTCAAGTGCTGTCTGTAGATATAGAAATCTTTTGATGGCAGCCACATCGACTGCAGACGACCGATAACCATTGCCTAGGTTCGTATGTAGCTGTATGATACGTGCGCAAAACAGAATCAGCTGCTGAATGACCTGTAGTTCTCCGACATCGTTATAGCAAGATGTATCGGCAGAGCTGTACAGGACTGGAATTAGATGCCTCCGACATTAGCCAACGCTTAGACAGCAGCTTCCTTCCCTTTTCCTGCCAACCTGTGTTCCGGCGCAGCTGCACATTGTCTGAGAATGGCCATGTACAGATACAACAGGAACGGTATGCGTCACTCCAATGCCGGACTTACATTCGATGACAACGATAAAGGAGCTCTTTATGCCAGCCTGGCTGACAAAGCTATGACAGACTGGAAGAACTGGGTAATAGCCAAGAAGAGCTAGCTGAACATGCTGTAGTGCATGGGAAGCATTTCAGACGGATTCATGTAGGGTTCGTAGCCTTGGTGGAGGTAACATGTCCTCTCCGTTCGATTCCATAAAGGTATTTGTGCAGCCGAATGGCACCAGAGTCGTCAGCTGGCAATTTACACATGGAGTATAGATTCCATAGACCGCTACCATAACTGTTCAGAGAGCGCGAGCTGGTGGCTAGTGGTAGACATTGGAAGAGGGGCTTCCTGTCTCTTACTGCTACTCTGATACTACCGCCTGGAACAGGAACAAATATCAGAATGACTATTACAGGCTGATACTTCAGACACAAGACGGTCAGAGCTACACATCAGATCCGCAGCATACAGGTATGACTCTCTCATATCCTTACTATTCATAGGCTGCGAATCTCATAAGACTGAGCTAGCTGTAGATACAGAGAACAGGAAGATAGGGGTATCTGCTGAAAAAGATAACCTATGGACCAAAATGCCCTGTATGTCAGCAATTCGGTGACGATCATCCTGTAAACTAGCACTGTCCTCAGTGCCTTGGTACAGGTAAAAAGGGCGGGTACTATAAAGCGATGCCTTTAGGTGTTCTGTAGCAAGGATAGTCAGCTGACCAGTCTGTAGCCATGTCCGGGCAGTAGGTATCATAGACATTGACTGTGAAATGCACTGCATGGCCGATAATACAGCACGGAGATGTGTGGGCAGACAAATATACAAGCCTAAGATACTACATAGATAAGATACAGGTCGCTTCGAAATTTAAACATGTGCCTTTGATATATACATTACAGATGCATTTGATATAGCAGTCGGATATAATGTATACTGATAATGCTGATCAGCTTATTCAGGAAGCACATGTTTAGTACAGCAACCCGGACTGGGACAAGACCTTCGGTTAGTTATGATATTTACAGATTACACATAGAAAAGCACATTTCAGAACGGCTACGCTCAGCAGTACCGTATCATGAAGTACTTCAAGGATCTGCTCAATAACTGGTTTGCAGATAAGAGGAACATAAAGGATTAGCGTCTTGTCAGCCTGCTGTATGATGTCGACGGTAATCTGAATAAGGACTGCTTCAAGACAGGTACGGCATTCAATCCTGACGGCACTTATGCAGGCACTACACCTGCTGTTGTCGTCAGTCTTGGCACTGTCACATATCAGAACAGACCAATTAACAGAGCAGGCAATCCATAGTTTCTCAGAAACCCAATGCAGCCGCCTGTAAAATAGTGCAGATTCAAGCTTATTCCGATTCAAATTACCGTTATTACATAGAGTTGTGACGGTACTATCTTATTAGCTGAACTCATATAGCTGTTTCTTGCTATGAACAGTTAGGCTATACAGCAGGACACAAATGCGCTAAGTTTCGTCAACGTGAACTAGATAAGCAGTCCACAAGCTGTACAGCCCGGATCAGGAGGCAACGCGAAACAGCTGTATGCATCTACCATATCTGTGTCTACTATGAGTGTACTCACTTGGACAACAGATACACAAGGACCTGTGTTCAATGGTTACAGCATGCGGAATGCGGAGCTCGGCAATATTAAGGTAACTAACAGCTGATATGCCCAACAACGTGTCAGTATCGAAACAATAAGGATAAATATGATTACAGACTATAAGGATCCTAGTGTAACCCTTAATCAGGTTTACAAGGCATCCACTGTCGGTACTACACCGGCGTTGGGAGCCTGTATTATCGGTCCGAATTACTTTGTACGTACATATTCCGACCTGAAGGAGTCTCTCAGACTCGACAGTTAGGACAATTACGCAAAGTAGGACTATTCGGTCGTGTATACTCCTGCAGACGGACTTTCCTTCAGATACTTCCCTGGAAGAGAGACGAAAGACGGCAGTGTAGACGAAGATTCCGTGAAGGTGCTTGTCAAAAACGCCCAGCTTTAGTACCTTCCTGAGTTCGGAGCTTCTGACAGCATCACTACGGATGCAGTGTATGGTACAGATACGATCAGTATCAAACAGGAAGGCATCTACTATGTCTTCAACGGTGCAGGAAGCGACACATCTGTTCCGGCTGTTCAGGCTGGAGATGCTGTGAAGATCACTGTCGCAGGAGATACTGTCGACTGCTATGTTCAGGGTTTCCTCAGAGACGACGGAGGCAAGTATACCAAGTGCGTTCTTACCAAGAGTCTTCCGTAGGGCGCTATCACTGCGGTCAGCTTCAGGCGCGCTGTTGATTGCTATGTCAACCAGGCATATGTGACTGTCCGCACCGTCGATGGCGTGCAGCAGGTTTCCATCCAGCCTAATGCAGAGGCGACCGTGGATCTCGGTATCGGTCAGACAGAATATCCTATTCTGACAGGTGCTTTCTATGTCGAATACAGGTGTCGGTCCAATCGCTATGTCGGTACTTATGGCATGGTCGCTGATATCGATGATGTCCAGGGAATGCTCGGCAAAGTCTGTGCGGACAATCCGCTTGGTGTTGCTGTTGCGTGCGCTGTGACTGAATCCGATGGCGCATTCGTGTACTTCACAGCCACTGCATAGGAAGACCTCAACAACAGCGCTGTTAAGGTGTACAATGATGCGGCGGATCTCATTGCCGACACTGACGGCATTTACGGCATTGTTCCGTGTACTGCCGATGCAGAAGTTACGAAAAACCTGTTCAACTTCGTGATCAACCAGTCCGGTGAGTAGGTTCCGTATCCCAAGTATCTGTATGGCAGCTGCGACATTCCGACTGAAGAGAAGCTGAATGGTACGTATCTCACTGTGACAGATTCTTCTGCTTCCGGCAACACGACTGCTGTAACGTTCAGCAACTCTCCTCTGCTTGCTATGGCTACTGTTGTTAAAGGCGATGTTCTGCGCATAGGGGATAAGAGCTACAACATCACCGGTTCCAACCACAAGGATAAGGTGTATGTTGCAGGCGATCAGACAGCAAATATCACTTCAGGAGCCGTTGCAGACATTTATCACACGCTGACTGACAACGCTCAGATTGTGGCAAGTATCATTGCGGCTAAACCGGTTGCCGACAGACGAGCATCCATTGTGTTCGCGGACGGTCCGATGTACAACGGCTAGTCGGTCCCCAACTACTGCGTTGCAGCTGCTCTTGCCGGAATGCGTTCCGGAACTTATCCGCATGCTCCGCTCAGCAATGTTACCGTCACCGCTGTTACAACTTCATAGGAGCACGGATTTACAGCCAGTCAGCTCAAGCAGCTTGGTGCTTATGGCTTCTGGCGTGTCGGACAGAATGAAGAGGGTGTTGTGATCAGTCGCAGACAGCTCACATCCGCTGCAGCCGATGATGTCAATCTCGATGAGCAGTCTATAGTCTGCAACATCGACAGCATCTGCATTTCTCTTAAGACCACTGGAAGAGATCTTGTCGGAAATTCGAATATCTCTCCGATGCTTCTGACATTGCTTAAGTCCACACTGCTTACGAAACTTGAAGGTTTCCAGCAGTATGCTACGGATCTCATCGGTCCTCAGCTGCTCAGTGCATCTCTGGATTCGATTGAACAGGACGAGATACATAAGGATAGAATCTACGCGGATATGTCTGGATAGCCCCCGAAGCCATTCAACAGATTCCATATGAGATTCTACATGAACTGAGGTGACAGAGAATGAAAAGCGTTTTCAATAACCCTTATACACAGGCTCCTTAGGTATGGTCTGCACAGGGTGCGGTTGTCACCTGGGGACAGACATAGGCTGCCGCACAGGCCAACCAGGCTGCAGCGAATAAAGTGTTTGCTGCTCTTGGCGGCATCACGATCAATTATCAGCGCCCTGTCAGCACGCGGTATCCGATTGGCGGATCTGCTCCAATTCAGCTTATCGGAGCTCCTTCCGGTGTAGTGCAGCTTAATACGCTCATCGGACCGTCTACGGAACTCAATGACTTCCTGGATGCTCTGGCAAGTGCCTGTAAGCCGATAACAATTATCGTTACCAACTCTTCCATTGCATCGGGCTAGGATTGCGCTGTCAAGTCTCAGCCGCAGGAAATTGTATGTAACGGTGCGATTGGAAGTCAGGTACAGTACAACCTTACCATCGCTTAGGGTGGTATGGCTATTGCACAAGGTACGTTTGTGTTGCAGTTCACTGAGATGAAGTGGTCCAGTACGAACAGCTGACACACAGTACATTGATGTTCAATGATGCGCATGTAAGTTACTACATGCGCATTTTTTATATAGGAGCCAACCTTGAGCGTTCTTAACAGCTTCACTCCATAGAACCAGCCTCTCACGTATGTGGGCAGCTAGGTTATAGCCGGTGTCATATAGGCCTGTCTGCCGAATACAGGTACAGCAGTAGTTCGCACTCAGTCGGCAGGTGTCGACAGACAGTTCTCATGTAAGATGTGCGGTGGCGGAGGTACCTTTGGCGTGAGTGTAGCTGGTCTGCCTGCTGTCGGTTCATCTGTCATAGCCTGGATAAATAAAGTAACAGGAAAAGGCTACATTCTGTCTGTGAATCCAGGTGGCGGATAGCCTAAATCATACAAGCTGTTTTCTTTGCTCCATACATATAGCTGGAACACACCTGTAGGCGACCTGACTTTTTCCACATAGCTGTAGACACTGATAAGCAAGTATGCAAACAGTGGCGTGAATTCGACTCCCTGCGGTGCCACTTAGGATACATATCCTGGCGACCTTGTAATCGGTGATAAGTATGGACCGTCTGCGTTCTTCGGGAGAGCCCAGATAACAATAAAGGGTTCCGGACTTGCCTATACAGAGTTCTCCGGACTGGACAACAGTATAACAGTTGTAGCTTAGCACGCTTAGTTCGACTCTTTCAGTCAGCTGATATAGCACAGTACATATATAAGCAGATAGCTAACAGCGTCTGGTGCCAAATAGGGTCTTGGTGTCCTGCAGACTAATAGCAGCAAACCTGTTGAGAATAATCCAGGCTAGGGAAACACACCGTCAGTTGACTACAGTGCGTAGTCAGGTGATCCTATTTACAGAACGCAGGAATTTAAGGGCGGACTTGTATCCGGCCAGTTCAGTTCGGTACTGTCTCCTCTGCAGGATTAGTAGTATCAGGACATGGATATACCTGTGCTTGCTACTAATCATGTATCATACGATGGGTAGACAGAAACAGTATCGGCAAAAAGCATCAGAATGATAAAGACACCTGATATCTACGCTCCTCAGCAGATATCAGACTAGACAGCGGCTTAGTTATCCTAGAAGTAGATTCCTAAGTTTCAGACTCCTCAATATACCTCGACAGATAAAGCGCTGCAGATGGATGCGCTGCTGCAGCAATCAGGAACACAGTACATACTTAGGAACCAACTTACGGATTAGCAGATTCTCAGTTTGTATTCCAACAATGTGCAGTGTCTTGCGTAGCCTCTTACAGCCAGGATAGCGGATTGGACAGATTCTGGACAGGCGTCACAGCAATAGTTAGCTCCATGTCAGTACGCATAGATAACGGATACGTATACAGGACAGCAGAAACGAATATATAAATGCACATCCTTCATTACTCAGTAGTAGGATGGCTCTATCCTTATTAAGGATGGTTGGGGAAGCTAGATACGCATGACCGGGGGCAACATCTACATATCCAGCGCACTTGATACCTTCATTCGCCCTGGACGTGACTGCATAGGATTGATACCGAGACACATGTAGCTGGACGCTAACGGAGCAGCTGTCATAGCCTCTAAGAAGTCAGTAAAGGTAGCTGCATAGGGCAGTCTGTATCTGTCTTCTGCTGTAGGAGGACAAGATGGTTACACGGTGCTGTAGAATAGATCGAAAACGTCGTCTGCCGGTATGGTGATACGCAGCAATGGAGATATGTCCATAACGACATCGAGAGATCTGTACATAGGTGTCAACGACAAGACCAGTAAGAATGCTGGCGACAAAGCTACACGAGGTACAGGTTCTGTATGTATAGATGGGAGTGTACTGCTGCTCAACTCTGACAACTATATCAAGGCAACATCAGGTTCTATCGGTCTGTACGGATATTCAGGTACTACCGGCGCAGGCATGCTGATAACACCGAATACGACGAGTATATCATCTCAGGAACTGTATCTCAACACAGGCTCAGTGTTCGTAGGAGCTCTAGGAGGCTCAGGCAAAGTTACAATAGGCAACACTGACAAGCAGTTTACAGTCAGCGGAGGCACAGGAGCAGGAGTATTGCACGTAAGAGGTCATCTGCAGTGCAGAGACATAACAGCAGCTGGTACTCTAATGGTGTCAGGAGCTCTTGGAGCCAACAGTTACATGGTGTTCGGATAGTAGCAGGTAGACATAATACCTAAAGTCGCTCCTGAATCTTTGCGTGCATTCAGGAAATCGATCTCAAAGATGTTTTCGTCTACCATAACTGTACCGTATCTGAACTATCCATAGCAGATTCAAGCCTGGTACAACGACAATTATATCTGCGGCAAAGAGCTGAGCTTCATCTAGTCAGGTGTATTGAGTTTCGGTAACTACAAAATGCCTAGAATGTGCTGGCAGACAAAAACAAAGTACGGTCAGGTCTTCTAGCCTGTAATAACAGTAGAGACAGGTCAGAATCAGCCGACATCAAAATCATATCCGGGTAAGTCTGCCTGGTAGGCTGGCACAATCTCAGCTCTCTATTAGAATTACTCTGTTAAATACGAACTGCCGCTATAGGGCAACTATACAGTGAATACGGATAAGAAGGACCAATAATGTCATAGACGAACACCTAGAAAGAGCTGCTTACATGTCCATGCTGTGGAAAACCGACATTTCAGGCTCCGGCCAAAGTCGACGACGAAACTAAACACAGGTATCTTGCCTGCATCATATCAGGTGCGCCTTACAAGCAGACTTACAATCTTTTTGACCAGGCAGTAAAAATCACTGTCACATAGTTATCTCCTTAGGTGACAGATAAGATGATTCGCCTCGGTGCTGTGACGTCCTTGGAGCAGGATAAAGACAGGAAATCCATTTTATCCGACTTGTTATCCAGATTGTACAGACTGCTTCCTGTATAGAACATCAGCATAGTTACAGACACCAGTGTATCTGATTACCACGTGAGCTCCGTATGTCTGTAGATTCTGGAGAAAGCTCTGCAACCGGATTGTACAACGCAGCAGCTGTCTGAAATGTATGCACGTCTTGTCGATCCTTCCGTTGTTACATCATTGTCAGCAGGTATTCTCGACAAGGTTCTGGTTACACATTCAAGAACCATGGAGCTTCTGATTTCCAGTGGATTTGATGATTCTTTTTATCAGGGTATTCCGCACGCCTGTTAATGCTATCTCAGCAACGGGATACCTACGGAGCAATAAAAAGATACGCATATCGCCCAACGGATCGCAATTTCCTGGCTGTTAAACTGCTGGCATCCTCCACGTAGATGCTGTTAAGGGCTGCTGGTATTCAAATAGCCGCATAGCTCAATATCTAGCTCAATAAGGGTGTGCCTGCTGCAATAAATGACATACTCGGAAGGGCGAATAAAGCGCTAGAGACAGGCCTTACGGTAGACGCAAAAAGTATTTATGAGAACACATTACGTGCTGCCGGATTCAAATTACCGTAGTAATAACAGTTGAAAGACGCGCATGAGTCAATAGTCAAATATACTTAATCAAATTCTACAGGTGCTGTCATCTTTTGTTCAGCGTCCGCAGACTCAACTTGGAGATGACTATTGGCGCAGTGTATCCGGTATGCAGACAGGCACATACTCAATGCATAGCCTGTTACAGTCCACAGTTACATCCGCACTTGGTCCGCTGTTTGGCGGAATTGTAAACAAGCTGCTCATAGGCGACTAGTTTAACAGAGCCGGAAATTTCTCCAGTCCCTTGGCCGGTATGCTGCTTCCAACAAATGGAGGTACATACAGCGGCGCTTTTGCCAGTATGGTTCAAGATTCGATGCGGACTGCTGCATACTGGAGCAGACAGCAGAACTAGAGTGCTTTGAAGCGCGACTTCTACAGGACGTATTTTAGTACCTTGTATCCTAGCTAGTCAAATGCTCAGATATAGCAGCGTATATATGGCGTTTAGAGAAATCCAATACAGGCTGCCGGTCTTATACAGGCATTTGTCGATCCATCTGAAGTAACAAGGACAATGCAGGGCATGTAGCTGGCTCAGGCAGGTGTACTTCAGTGGAGCACAAGACGAAACCCATTAGATACAAGTGCTGTTACTCGTGCCAATCAGTTAGCTGCAGGTATCAGTCAGCTTTCACAGCATGCACAGCGCAGAGCTATACTTGGACAAGGTGAATCCTTTGGAGGGTTCTCAGGAGGAGCTGTTGCCTAGCTGGCAGGCATAATAGCCAATGCCAGTGATCAGTTCGGCAATGTCAGCGGACAATAGCTGGCATCAAGCATATAGCGATTCAAGACCAAAGTAAGAGACACTACAAGAGCTCTGCAGCCGTTAAGAGATATCTTTGGTCAGGACATTCGCGCTATGGTAAATGCCATACAGGGATTTACAGGTCAGAATATATCTCAACTAAGTGTGTCTACTGTATAGAACATTTCGTCAAGAATCGCCGATATACAGAGATATGCTCCAGGTGTGTCAATGGGTCAGCTGGCTGATATGGGCGGTGCAATGCGTCGTATGCTGGCTAACAACGGAATTAGAGGATATGCCGGATTGGGAGCTGGCGTGCTTGGTGTTGAAGTTGCAGGTATGCTTATTCCAGGCAATACGTCCTATGGCATGACTCCTTAGTAGTTCCAGCAGGGAACGCTTAATGCATACGCCAGTGCGCAAGGCAGCCGTGGTGTTGACTTCATGTCGATGGCTTACAGTCTGTGGAGACAGAGGAACAGAACAGGAACAATCCAACAGTTCAGAGACAGAATCAGCTAGGCACAGGCTAACGGACAGGATGCACTTACAGCTGCCCGTAACCTTGCTGGCGTAAGCTCCAATGGCTAGCTGCTGAGAGGTCTGTAGTATTCTGATTACAGAGAAGCTCAGATGTCAGGTGCATTTGCTTCATCCGGTATCAGATAGCAATGGAGACAGCAGCGAGACATCAAAGAACTGCAGTTAATGCAGACAGGCCGCTGGACAAGAGCACAAATCAGCGCTGCCATGCGTTAGTTCAGCAACCCTTAGGTCATGGCATAGCTCAGTCGTTCAGGTAATGTTGACCAGGTTCGTGGACTGAACTAGACATCCAGACGCATCATTAACTGGGCTGTAAGCACCGACACGAATTTCCTGGCAGGTGCACGCAGAGTATCTCAGATACAGTAGCAGTAGCAGTTCGGACGTACCATGTCCACTATACGCAATACATTCAAAGACATGGATGCCACAGGAGGAACAGGTTGGAATACATTTTTCAACAGGTTCATGACAAATAACTGGGGAGATCAGTCCGCTGTCTACAGGATGTTTGCTCAACAGGTATATGGATAGACAGATGAAGCCAGGATATCTGCACGTAACACACAATTACGCAGTGTTCTAGGCTAGTCAGGGATGCAGTAGGCACTCCGATACGGGTTTCTTGGAGCCGGAAGGTCGGATAACGACTATAAACAGCATTTAAAAACGCTCACGCAAGCCGACAAGAGTACTCAATAGTACAAATAGGCTCAGAGATATGTTCTGTCCGCAATCGCAGTAGGCTAGGATAAAAAGCTTAAGGAGCTGGCTGCAAGCAAGCAGGGGCAGGATGCATACGATGCCTTCACTACAGCCCTGAGGCAGGCTGACAACTAGACCGATCCGACAAAGCGTGCTGATGCTGTTCTCACTGCCAGAAGCAACTACAGATACAGGCTGAATGCTCTCAGCCGCAGAAACGCGCTTAAATAGAGCACTGATTAGTAGTTCACACTTCAGACCAGAAAAGATATGTAGACTCTGCTTAAGGCTTAGTCTGAAGGCACTGTTGTCAACTAGCAATATTTCAACGCCAACAAAGGCAGATTCAAGTCAATATAGTCTTTCAGCTAGTACAGCAGACTCAGAGCAAAGCTGGGCGGATCAGATACAAACAGTGATCTGGCAGGCAAGTTGAACAGTGTTCTGTAGCGTATAGCCAACTTCCTCAAACAGATAGCTTAGAAGAAATGAACAAGGCTGCTCTATGTCAACTACGGTTTTCCCTATAACAAGCTATATACAATAGACAAAGCTGAAAGGTTACACATACGTTACGCTGAGCCTTGGATCTAAATAGCTGTATATAGCTCAGGCTCCGATAATGGGCATATAGATAACCTAGCAGATAGACTACAATCTCATAAAGTCTCTTTCAGGTAATTTCGGTATGCTTACATTTGAGGACCATCCTGTCAGTATAACTATCTCCGGTTTGCGTATGGCCTTGTAGCCTACGTGCAGCTTGTCTTCTGCTAACCGCAATGCGACCACTATATAGAGCTTGTCTAAACTTTACATGGACTATAGAGGTTCTATAAAAAATGCTTCCAAGCAGTCACTGCTCACTGTAACTGTAGGTACAGATACATATAAGGGAGTCATTGTCAGTTTACAGCAGAGTTCAGCCAGCTAGAGTATGCCCGGAGTTATGCAATACCAGCTGACCATGTACGGAGCCAGAATATGATGACGTTATACACATCCGGCTCATTTGTACTTTGTGTCAAGGTGTCCGGAGCTGTAAAGTATTACGCTGTAAAGAACTTCTATCTTCGCAAGGCTAAAGGCGCAATAACTCAGTGCCGGGTGAGCCTTATGGATGTTACCTGGCAGGTGGAAGTCAGAAATCTGTCTACATATCCGAAACTGTCGGCATTGGCATAGCTGTATAACAGTGCATGTCAGCCTGAAACTAAACCCATGTAGTGCCAGCTGCTGTAGTACAACTCCAGATAGAACAGTGGACAGCCTGTACAATGGTTTACAGGACGTGTGTGCGTCGTAACTCCGGTTCTGGCATAGCACCCTGGAATTACATCTTAGTATACATGTTTCTGCATGGGAAAGGCGTGCTAGCTGATGTTCTCCTATGTCAGCGACTATAAGTATGTAGATGCCAAGGCTGCAAACAATGTGCCATAGCTGTAGAAAAACGGACTTATAGGAGCCAACGCACAGGCAACCAATATATTCAGCACCGAAAAACTCGATACAGCGTTGCTGATTTCCAACAGTGGACAGAATATAGAGTCAGACACCATAGATCAGCTCTTTACCAAGGCATTCAATTACTTGCAGTAGATGCGGGCAAAGCTGGCTCTTTTCGCATAGACGCCTACTATAGACTTATCCAAATACATAACCTCTCAGTACAAGATAAGTTCTGTAATCAAGTAGGCTATCAAGGCGCCTGTAGACTTAGGACATAGTAATCCATATCTTATAGCCTTTGATCAGATGTTCGCATCAGGCATCGATAACAGGCAGCTCATTGATGCTGTAATGATCACTCTGGCCGGTTAGCGGTTCCTGACAACTGCGCCTGCTTAGCGCACACTTCCCGACGCTTAGGATAAATTGTTTATCATCCCTAATTATGTATTACCTGTTTAGACTCAAGATGCCATCATAACACCGGAAGACATCAATCTTGTACAGGTTACCGCCAATCCACTGTCTCATTTAAGCATACCTGATAAGCTGTTTGTCAACCTGACGATGCTGTCGGCTTTCGACATGGGAACAAGATTGATGCAGAATATACCTGGATTATATGGTGAGTACGAAGCGGTTACACCAGCCTCCAAGATAAAGCAGGCAGGTGCTCCGTGGTGGTTGCTTACCATAGCTGTATAGAAATCCAGATTCAAAACATATAAAGCCGACATGAAGAACATTCCTGTTGGTTAGTCGGTTGTCACATAGATATAGTAGAACGCAAACTGGGCAGACGGAGCTAAACAGATGTTTGATACATATGCAAAGACACTGTATTTCAGTATGTATGCTGCCTAGAAGCAAGCTACTGTGAGTCTGCTGCCGACAGATAAAGCTAAGAATATGGACAGGTATATAGGTAAGTCCATAGCTTTACAGCTTCCTTTAGATCAACAGAATCTGAATGACAGGAAATACAGCAAATTCTTCGGTGTTCTTGATTCAGTTACATATTAGTACGGATGCTCTACATCGCCTCAGCAGTCGTCATATCTGACAATAACGGCAAATGTGACGGCGCTGACTCCATAGAGCTCTGCCTTCGCCAAGGCTATATTTCAGGATTAGCGGACACCTCTGCTCTATTAGAAAAGCCTGGCCACAACTGATATGTACGATTACAACAACAGCTCTGATTACAGTGGTTTAGCATGAGGTTTAAGATGCCGGGTATATTTGAACAAATTAAAGGTCTGAATACTTCTTCTCAGAATATTGCGCCTAAACCTGTAAAGCAGCCGCAAGAAGATATCGTACAGACCATAGCCGATTGGCAGAAGAAGAGCACGCCTGAGACCACCAAACAGATATTGGACTTCATTAAGCCAACTATCGACAGTGCGCTTCATACCTATACACCTGGACAATAGAACACATTCAGGCTGAAGGCTACATCCTATGCCTTGCAGAGTCTGCGTAACTACGACGTGACAAAGAAAGTGTCTCCAAAGACCTTCGTGTTTTCAAACCTTCAAAGACTCAACAGACTCAGAAGGTAGCGTTAGAATATCATCCATATACCTTAGAATCAGGTCTACATGAAACAGTTGCTGGACAGCAAGGCAGCTTAGCTGTAGAGTGATCTTGGAAGACAGCCTAATGATTAGGAACTGAGCTAGGCGCTGTACATCTCAAGGCGCAAGTTGGATAAGCTGCGTTAGCAATCCTCTGTCACCATAAGCTAGACAATGTCTCAAGATCCGTAGGGACACTAGATGTTTGGCGCGTCCGATGTCACGGACAGAGATTACTATAATTATGTCTACTCGTCCGTATCTCCTGTAGATAAAAAGATAATGTAGTGGACGTCTGGATACGGTACAAAGCCCCTGTCCAATAATCAGATAGCTGAAAAATTACATATATCGCCGGGGGCTGTATCACAGAGAAAGAACCGGATACAGCAGCTTATGGGTTAGGTCAGAGGTCTCGTATGAGAAAGCTTGTACAGGAAGGCGGAGAAAAGCCAACCGGCTGCTCATTGCAGCAGCACGATAAGTTTATCAGGTATGCGATGAACCTCCGTTTATAGTCTCTCTAGGATATAGTGGACGGCAGTCAGCAGTACCAGGCATCTTAGGCACAAAAACCTACATAGGCATAGCTGTACCTGACAAACCTGGATTAGATTCTGCAGCCTCAGTTCCTGTCCCACCTGCAGAGTAATAAAGATCAGTCTGCACAGGTATCTACATTTTAGCAGTACGGCTAGATATTCCGTATAAGCAGAGACTTACTGACTTGTACTTAGAAAAGAAAATCGAGACTGCTTGCCGGTGTCCAGGAAACGCTTGGAAAAGCATGGGCTAACAGTACAGCTGGAGATGTGTACTTATGAAGGATATGCAGTTCACATAGCCTAAAACAATGCTTATATAGCCGCATGTGCTTGGAGTAACTTCTGTACAGGGGCTTATTCTGTATCAGAAAATACTTGTGCTTATGCTCAGCTCGTCTTCCTCCAGTTACAGAGAAAATGCCGGAACACAATTGATAGACTTGTTATCTGGCTCGAATACGCCATCTGACTAGCTTCTTACATCTCTCGGTTCCAACGCATGTGCACAGGCGAGATCTCTGCTGGACTCATAGGATATTGACAAAATGGACTCACTTACAGCATCTGCAAGTAATGGAGTCTTAAGTATAACCCTGCGGCTCAAAGACGGCTAGACATATACTGGAGAACTGTCGTGAATTTAACAGAACCAACAAATACTCAATTTCAGCAGGCCTAGTAGACACTGACCAATTTGATGCAGGACTACTCTCAGCAGCTTGATGTAAAGAAAGCATCTACCATACGGTAGCTGTTGATAAGACCCTATGCATATGTATTCGCAAAGATAAATCAACTGATGTAGACATGGTTAAGAACTACGTCTGTAGGTTACCTGTCCTAGTCACAGCTTACACAGAACCAGACTGCGGATATAGTTGCAAGTAATTACTTTGTCACAAGAAAGCAGGGCACATACGCAAAAGGTGTTGTGACTCTTACCTGTACTGCCTCTTCTGTTCGAGTGACTAAAGGAGCTCAGTTTACTATAGACGGACATATCTTTGTCACTTAGAAGACAACTATAGCCTCTGTGAATCCTCTATAGGATACTGAAGACATCAATTACACAAAAATGTACAGCATTAATGGCCAGTACAAGACCAATGTTCCTGTTGTTTCTGTTGTATCCGGCTACATGGAGATACCGGAAGGGGCTCTGGTCACAGTATCATCGTACATAGCCAATGTCAACCAGGCGTAGCTTACATCTCCGATAACAGGTGGAGCTTAGAGCTAGACAGACGCATCTATGATGAGCAGATGTAAGGACAGGTGCGGATCTGCTATAGGAACATTGGGAGCTCTACGGATAAAGATGTAGGAAGCTCCTGTACAGGTTATGAGCTGCAATGCAATAAGCAGCAAAGATCCTGGATGCTTCAGAGCCAGAAACAACAACCTCGATGTGCCTTATGGCGGCATAGTTGATGTCTATGTGAAAACGGCAAATCAGACATCATTCGGTAAGCTTCTGTTCTAGTCTATGAAACATGACAGTGATGGCTACTATATATAGATGTCCGCAGAAGATGACAGATAGATTGCCGGTTTCACACGCGTAACAAAGGTACTTTCTGCCCAGCAAGGCACATAGATAGGCACATACACTGTATAGTATGGTTCATCTAACACACTTGTATCTGCATAGGCAGCAAGACTTACTGTATATCAGACAGCTAAGATACGCTTCCGCCAGTCCCTCGCAGCTTCGGTTCCGGTATAGGTGACTGTGTAGTATGTAAACGGTATTACAGACCTGCAGTAGTATATGGACAGTTCTTCAGGCGCCTTCCTTGGACAGGATTGCCTTGTAAAAGCTGCTGTACCTGCAACAGTACATATATCCGGCTACATACACAGCACACAGCCGATAACATAGGATACCTTATAGTCACTTAAGGTTTTCATATCTCAATATGTGAACAGCAAACAAGTCGGTGACTATATATTGAATATGGCTTAGGTTGCCTAGGCTCTGCACCAGCAGTATCCTGACATCAATTTAAGACTTCCATATGGTATTCAGATAAGCTTGCCGATGACTAATGGGAGCAACTATAACTTTACCACTTCTGACGGCTAGATCGACCTGACATACAGACAAGGTTTGTATATGTGGGATCCTCAAGCATATTACTTCTCAACAGTGCCAGCATATATCACACTTGAGGTACTGTAATGTAGAAATGGGCTAAACTTGTTCGCAGAATATGCGGATATTTCTGGACTACGGTATGGAAAGACACATGGCTGATCTAGCTGCTTGGCAAGTTCTTTCAGCACGTGTCTGGATAGGTGCTGTAGGATAGGCTGCTGCAAATAGACAATCAGTTGCATGTTGCATATACGGTGCAGCCTGATAAGTGGCACCCTGTGCGTATACTGGTTGATGCATAGACATAGAGCAGCGCTGTAATACCTATAACACAGTTCGTAATTGGATCATCTTCCATAGGGCAGACTGTGTAGGGCACCAAGTACAGCACTTTGCAGCAGCTTGGTATCCCGATAAAGATACAGAATAAGGTGGACACACCTGATATCCTGCTCAATATCGATACCGACTATACTGTGCAGGACGGATGTATTAAGTTCAACCAGCCGTTGGATCAGATCGGATTCCGATCTACTATAGTCACTGTAGCCGGTTAGATAAAAGTCTGTTACTAGTTGTGGGGCATCTACTAGAAGTATCAGACACTGAGGGATGCTTTTACCGGTATCCTGTAGGTTCCTAATTACTGGCTGTATAAGTATCCGGGAGCTGTGGAGTCGTCATGGAGCATAAAGCTTAATGGCAGTAACAAGCGAGATGTTCTTCGGTTACTTGGAGCTGTCGGACAGTGTCCTGTAGCTTGGCAGTAGGGCACTGTATCGGACGTACAAGGCAGCACAGTCATTATAGGCGACCACACATATACCGGTGAAGGTTCTCCGGTAGTCACTAAAGGTCAGTATGTGCTGAAGGGTTAGCCTTTATTTGTTGCATCCGAAAACGCACTTGACTATCCGAGAGTGATAACATGGAAAGATACCATTCCATCCGATATCGCGAGCATACCTGTTGTTACAGATGCCGGAGTGCTCACAGCTTCAAACAGAGACGGACTGAGTCCTGTAAACAATGTACTGCCGCTGACAGGTTAGAACTACATACAGTATCAAAGACTGTGCGCATAGTTGAATGCTGATCTGAATATACCGTATACACAGCTTCCAGCTAATATGAATCCTGCGCAATTCCTTTTGTCCACAGTATGGAAGCACTCCGGCTTTATCATTGTAGCTCCGTCTTCCAACTACAAAGACATGTGTATAGCTGCTCGTGTGATTGTTTAGAACACATCACTAGGTGCTATACCTATAATATACAGATATGCTGCACAGACATACGTTACGATATAGCCTGACTTACAGGTGACGTCTAAAGCGATAGCTTATTACAGTGAATCCGTGAATAACGGCTTGCAGTATAAGGAGAGGTACAATGACTTTGACAAATAAAGGATCTGAGCTGTTGTTGCGGGCTCTTTTGTAGGCAGTCAACTCTTGTACAGGACTTACAGATACAGGTAAAGTAGTAAGGAACGGAACTGTCTCTGTTGAGGATAACTCTATAAAATGCTGCTTCGATACATACAAATTAGATCACTCGTAGATTGAATAGCAAAAAGATAAAATAGTACATATATGTCTGCTGGATGAAAATAGCTGGTAGCTTGCCCGCGTGCCGGTATAGCCAACGTGCAGACTCAATGGTGCTGGACTTATATTCAATCTGAGCATGAATATTGGAGGCTTACATGGCTGAAAGTTACATGGTACCCAAGTACACATAGGGGATGGCTACTGTTGATAAGCTCAACCAGCCTCTTGACTACATATAGACAGCACTCAACGATATAAGTCAACGTGTTGACCAAATTTCAAACAAAAGCGCTGTCATACAGTGGTAGGCTGTGCTCGACGCATCTGTGCAGACAGGAGACCTTGTATATTTCGATTCTGAAGGGTCGTCAGCATGTTTCAAGCCTGCGAAAGCGGCTCTGTTAGGCATTCCCGGAGCACAAGGGCAGTCTGTATAGGCACCGCAGAGCAGAGTATAGGGCATCGTGCTTTCCACAGACCCTGCGGTTATATTGCGATCTGGATACTACTAGTCACCCATCATCTAGGCTACATTAGGTACTGGAGCTTAGGCTGGAATCTATTATTTATCTCCATAGACAGCCGGTAAAGCTACAAAGACACCGGGATGGAATCTCAGACAGCCATGTCTGAGCTATTACGGGGACGGCAAGTTCAGTCTGTTCTCGAACTACCTTGCACATGACAACCATCATCACGCGAGTTTGGTTATAGGGTAGTGGCAGTAGCGCGCAGCGTATGACGGAGAGTACACGGCACAAGGAAATTACTTCTATAAGATATCTGATGCAGACATGCTTGGACAGCTGTCCGCCGATACGACTGCTGTGTTCTATAGAGGTCTTCTCAATACTACTGATTTTTCCTTCCAGCCTGATGCTGTATGGTGTAAAGCATCTGATGCACCTCAGGCTGGATAGGTTGTCGTGTTCAATGACTATCCGTTTGCTTATGGGGACTCTGTTGTAAGGACTGTAAGAAGTTCTTCTCTCAGTGTGAATTCTCTTAACGGCACATATGAGATCAACCTGCCGAAGTACGTAAAGAACAAAGTTGTTGGTTCGGCCACAGCCGTTGCCGATATTTCAGGCAAGAATATTTCCATAACACCTATCGTTTCCAGGCTGTATGCAGGTATGGGCATCAAAGTACAGAAGCTGGGATTGGGTATATATCAGATTTCGTCTGCTCAGCACGACGGAGCAAACATCGCCGCTTCTGACATGCGTATGAACGGTACACAGAGAGTTGCGGACGGACTGCTGACGTATACTGTCTTCCCGAAATCTGCGACAACCTCGTTTATCATATCTACACCTGTTACATATTCAGGATAGAACCTGAGAGGACAGACCAAAATATGGTTTACTACAAGAGGCCCTGGATCGGGTCGTGTCAACGTCTCTGTGTACTGGATACCTGTAGATACTTCAGGCACTACATATACTACCATTCCAGGAATCCACATAGGCGACACAAGCGCTGTGTTCTCCAACACCAGCACATCTATGCTTGCTTACACATAGACGGATTACATCGGCAACTTTGATCTCAGCACACATGGCACGTTGCTGGCAAAGGTATAGGCTGTAACGCCAGGTAACGACATGTATGTATATCAGACAGGGTTCAAGACAACCGCTGTCGCACAGGTGCAGGAAGACGATACATCCGACGCTGTGTCTCAGGATATCCTCGATCAGCTCACCAAGGTGCTCACATACAACGCTAATTACTGAGGTGGCAAATGACGGACTATTAGTGGATGAGTCACATGGCCGCCCAGACATATCCTCTGGCGGATTAGGTAACAGGGCTGTCTACGACTTCTCAACTTCTGCCTAAATATCTGCTTCTGGACATGCGTATACTCATACCTGGGGCCACAGGATCTGTATCTGGTTAGAACTTCTACATAAGCAGAGTACAGGACTAGGGCGGTTCTCTGTCTGTTTATATAGGGTACGCAGGAGCAGGATAGGTTGCTGTGTGCTCAGGAATTCCTAAGACGCTGACAATGACTTAGCCTGCACTTCAGCATTGGTTCACACTGGCCGCAATATAGAACCAGTCGATACCTTGGACTAGCAGACTGACAGGATCTGTGTGTGTAGGGTCTACAAATGTGTACACTGAAGGCACTCAGATGTTCCAATACGCTGCAACGAAGCTCAACAGAAACGTTGTAAGCATAATCGGACAGATGACGCACTTGTAGGCAATACGTGTGGACGATCAGGACTACGACGGTATAGTATAGCTGCGGGCTGGATAGGGAGTCAGCATTTCTGTTGACAAAGTCGATTAGGTAACTGTCATTACATTCTCTGTAAACCAGACATATGTTGCATAGGTAGCTCAGTAGTAGGTTGTACAGCAGCTGTAGTAGTCAGTACAGGCATCACCGATAACATCAATAAACGGCGTGCTTCCTGATGCTACAGGCAATATAAATATTCAGGGTCTTGATTGTGTTGATGTATTTCCTACAGGCAGAGGCAGCATAATCATCAAGAATCCATGCTCGAAGCCTTGCTGTTAGTCATCAAACATGTAGAGTACAACTATAGCTCTGCAGGCGCTTAAATAGCAGCAGAGCATCCTTCAGAGCTACTTCACAAACCAGGCAAATGTTATCAACTACATGCAGGCAAACTTGTCAACATTGATGAATCAGCGCTGATATGATTACAGAATTACGTATATCAGGATATCCTGTAGATACAAAGTTCCTGAAACTTCGTGGATAGGGAGCTTTTAAGGTAAATAAAGGGCTGCACGGTCCTGTGCTGGACTACGCTCTTGATGCGTATGTATCTGATTCCAGCTAGTCTGTCGCTCCAATAACACCTATAGTTACAGGATCTTACGTAAGATCTATAAACTATACGTCTCCTCTGTAGACAGGGCAGTTCATGCTGTTCGGAGACTACTGCACATCTGTTGTATAGCATACAGACAAATCCGACCCAATGTCGATAGCTGACAGTAATACCATCAACATCTTCGACGGCTGCAAGTCATGTACTGACTGCTAGACTCAGTGGTATGTGCAGTCAATGCTGCAGGAATGTCTGTTGTGGCTTGCAGGCTTAAAAGACTGCGTACTTCACTACTAGCCTGCAGCTGCAAGACTTTGGAAGTAGATGCTGAGCAAGCGCACACTCAAAATATAGTATTGCGGAAAAAGCGATATAGACGACTAGAACTACAGACAGCGAGAGTTCGGCAAAGCTGTTAAGCTTCTGTATCAGTACAAGGCTGCTGTTGCGATGTGGAACTATCTGGTGTTTACCAAGGCCAGGTCACTGTAGGTCATTCAAGCTCCATAGTCTCACCTTGGGTTTATAGTGCAGTCAAAGAGAATTATAGATTTCTGCGATGCCGGTATAAGCCAGGTAAAACTGTATATAACAGCAACTTTATAGAGCGGTCAGACTAATTCGTTCCTGTCTGAACAAGGCAGAATCATGCTTGTCTACGCAGGTGAAGTCCAGTAGAACACATATATCTAGTACGGCAAGGATACAGCCAGCTTGGGAGGTGGTCTCGATACAGGTAACGTCAGCGCCAACATCTCGGCAGACATGCAGCCTCGAGTAAACTGTGTACTTACCTTCAATCCTACACGAGAATGCAGAGCTGTGTTCTCAGGCTCGCTTAAAATACTTCCTGTAATCTGTTAGGGCGCCTACAATCCTGATTATCAGTAGCCGTCTACGCCTCTTATAGATATACAGACATACGCGGCTGCTGCATATGATGCCTGCGATATCGATCTCGGTTAGCTTACCAACACTAACAGATGGTGCATAAGCCTTGCATGGTAGTTCACTGTGGGCGATATGACAGCCACTAAATAGGATACAGAATAGGTAACATATTACACGTCCGGCTTTGGGCTGTATCCGACAAGATCTGACTCGTAGTCCTTAACAGAAACTTCCGGTAGCGGCAGCGGAGGCAATACAGGCGGCTCCGGCGACAATGAGTTTACCAAACCGTAAGCAGGTGACGTATGGGATTTGTAACTACAGAAAACAGCACTCGCACTGATACATATCCGTTCACAACATAGGTTCCTTTCGGAAACTACTTCATATAGTCGATAAAGCTTGTGTTGAAGAAGGTTCACACGCAGCCTGTGCTGAGCATACTTACAGCCAGAGAAGGACAGTGTTCTGCGACACTGATGGCAGGAAACACTGTACTTGCTACAGTATAGTATGAAGGCAACTTGTGGATGACATTCGATACGTAGCATGCGTTTGGCTTCATAAAGCTGCGTGTACGTCCGTCCGCTGTTATCAACTTCTCCGGCAGACTTCCGCTTAACAGACTGACATACAACTATGCTTTTGATAACGGAGGCATGAAGACCATAAGGGCGAATGACACATAGTATCCGGTAGGAGACACGCTTGATATAAATGTATCAGGAGCATTGTATGCCAGCAATATGTATATATAGCCTGTATAGACGTCGGATTCGGGTGTCAGCAATTCAACCAGTGACGCATATATGTACATAAGGCGAATAAACGATACCTTGTATGACTTCATATAGACTCCGACGCAGGCCAACTAGCAGGTTTATATAGACCTTGGTACAGGCAAATACATAAACAATGTGAATGGAACAAATATCCAAAGTCTGAACATAGTCAGCGGATGCTCTGAGATACGTGTATAGGATCCGGTACTCGCTGGCGACAATGTTTACATCATGTATGTCACATCTGATACTGGATTTCCGACATGTGCGCAACAGGACAATGGGTCTGATTCGTAGCAGCAGGCAAGCAAGGCTGTTGTAAAATAAGGAGCTTCTGTGAATACATTCAACGCAGATACACAACAGGTAAGAAGCTTCTCGAAGTACCCATTCGATGACAGTTCCACAATGTCTGTGTACAACTACATCTTCAAGCCTCAGTGGATTCCATCCATATGCATTAATGTGCAGAAAGCAAAGTTTCCGCTGTATATAGGCAGCTTCACGCATATAAGCGCTTAGGCGTGCAGACTAGACATCTATGATAACTCTGACAATATAATAGCCAGTACTGTACTTACACGATCACAGTATTCGACTCAAAGTGTCAGCAAGTAGGTCATGGGAGGCCTTCTGGCTCCGTTTACAGATCAGTATGGCATAGTGTGCGGACAAATACTGTACAGTCCATAGCTGTCAGGATTCACACTCAACGTCCTCATAACATAGCATCTCAGCAGAATACAGCTTGACAGAGATGCACTGATACTGTCCGCATAGTGTATAAACTGCATACATGTCAAAGGCTGCAAGCAGATAACGTTCAACGGTAAATACGCCAGCAACAGAAGCACCAGACTGGCATTCCAGAGAAACGTCACTTTGACAGGAAATAAATAGCAGCCATAGATCAATGTGTATGGCGACAAGGACATAACATAGTTTGCCAAACTGTAGTATCAGATGCCGAAGTACCTTAAGTATATCAACGGTACTGACATGACAGACTGCCACCTGATAGTGAAACCAAGAGTGCTGTCAAATCTTCGTGTGATAACAAGCGGAGGCTTTGTAACGTTCGCAGGAGTAAGTGATGCTAAGTAAACTTTACAACATATCATAGATATATCCGTTTTATAATCATCCCGGACTGTCTCAGGAGTCTCGCGATGTAGCTGGATGCATAGCGTACTGCAGATTCATACTTACCAAGCCTGTTGCTGATAACGACAATTCTGTAGATCCCAATGCTCCTGTACATATCCTATTGTAGAGGACTCAGCCAGGTACAGCGGTGTTCGGTGTATACGGAGACTGCTACCGGTAGCCTTGGTACATAACATGCACCGTAACAGGAACGTAGAGCTCTGCTTCAGGCAAATATCTGGACACAGGCTATGTCTAGTTCACATCAGCGGATCTGCCTATGTACACTGGCAACCAGCTAATGCTGCTTAACTAGTGCGTAACAGTGTACACATATGGAGTCAATCTGTCAGCGTAGGCGAACGGTATACACTAGACAGCTGCTGTGTATCCTCCTACTGCTGTGTTTGAAAAGGTTAACGGTTTCAGTGACGGATACAACTGCCAGGTATCTGCCGGGTAGTCGTCACTCACTATACTTTCCGCTGCTTAGCTAGGTAAAGGTAAGCCGTCTGCTGCCAGCGTATGGGGGTCGGACTCAGAGTCTTAGACCCTGCAGGTTTAGCCTCCAACCGGTATACGAACTATAAACGCAAAGACAGCAGCTGTGACTTTCGATGCTATAGGTGACGTGATGCAGGAGATATCTGTGTTATAGAATTAGCAGCAGACATAGATGACAATAAAATTGAGTGTCAGCGAGCAGGAATGAAGCACCTTGAAAAAGACAGATGCGGATGGAAGAATTACCGTTGCATAGGTATTAAGGATCTGTTTTCGGATTCCATATCCATATGCTGCGATGTCACCAACTACGACATTGCATCTGACAAACGTCAGAATGATTACAACTATTTGAATCTTCCGACAGCTTTTTAGGGTGTAGTAAACATAGTTCCATTCGCCAATTTATAGTCGCTGAGCGCAACTGCAGCAGGTTGTATATCCAGCTACGATCCTATGCAGGATGGACTGCAGGACTGGTTTGCCAAAGTCAGCAGAGTAGGTGATTATGTTTCTGTTTACGGAGACTTCAAGGCACACCTTGCATGCTACTTCGACCGTGCAAAGTAGACGCCTGGAATAATGACTCCTAAAGCTCAGCTCAGTCCGTTTAATGTGGCTCCGTCTGTTGTAGTGCCTACGTCCTAGCTGCGTGTAGACCCAGTGAAAATTGATTTGACAGCTATCAGCTCGTGGGACGGCAAAAGCGCATGTGCTAACGGATTCGCCATAATACCTCTGGATCACAGCGGCTCTGGATACAGACTGTACGTCAGTTCAGGAGACGCAATACCGTCTGTAGATGCAAACGGGTAGGCTGTGTCATACTACGTATCCGGCGACTATCCATAGAGCTCATCTAAGAGATACAAGACAGATGTGTAGGTCTACCTTACTGCTAAATACGATTTTACAGAGTAGAAGTGGTAGTTCCGGTTTGCAGTTGTATAGTAGGGATAGGACTGGGATATAGATGTCAAGCGCTAGTAGTGGGAAAAGGTTACTCTGCTTGGAACTGTAAACTGCGTACGTAATGGTAACTCCAAAGTGTAGACATACGTAACGCAGACAGCTTGCTCTCCTGTCGATATGCGCGACTTTGTTTCTTAGGTTCCTATGCCGTCAGGTACTGATACATCAATGTATGTATTCGCTTATCTTGGCAGCAGCAAGATAAAGAAATGGGTACAGGTAAAGGACTGTTGACTTACATGTAACTTCAGCTAGGCTTAATGAAACTAACTGAAGGAATATAACATGCCAAACTGTCCATGTCCGTAGTTCGACATTTAGAAGTACAAAGATAAGCCTTACTAGGAAACTCCTTGTGCCAAGTGCTTCTTGTCCAAGTAGACCACCAACACGCATAAGCATTCATAGCTGTTCGACACAGATGGTGTGTAGTCTCAGCAACCTGCCAAACGTCCGTAGCCTGTGTAGGTATAGGATATCCTTCCTGAAAAAATTTCTCCCGACACGTTGGCTATAATCGTATAGGCGTGTCAGCAGAACTTTATTCTTACACTCAGCAATCTGGTGCTCAAACTTACACGTCTGTCCAAGACATATCCTGTACTGTTTTAGATTCTCACATACAAGATGCAGCATCCATAGATGTCTTACTTCGAGATAGGCAGGAAGCTTAATCCGCCGTGCTCAAAGCAGAATGTGCTGTATCACCTGTCGCACGCTGTCAGATAGTTCCCTCAGCTGGAAAAGAGTATTGTTACAGATACAAGGTTCTCAGGAGGAAGATACGCACTGAAGACCATAGCATAGCTGGCATCCAGGATCAAGCAAGTGTAGATCGTGCGGCGTAAATTATACGAGCAGAACTAGTACAACACACGTAAAGAGTTCGACGAACTGAAGAAATAGCTGTAGAGACCATATAAGGTTAACATCATCAGCGAGTTCGACAGCTACCTTCAGGAATCCGACAGCGGAGACGACAATGTTAAGAGCAGATGAATAGGTATTCAAACTGAACGATTCAAGAGTTAAGGCACTGTCAACCGGTAAACTGACTGTAGCTGCACTTGCATATACTATCAAACCTGGAGACTACATGATACTGTACAAGAATACAGTATATGCACTGACAGAAGACTAGTACTATGCCGCTCAACAGATGGACATGTAGAAGTATCTGACAAAAGAAGCATTCTAGCAGGTACTCAAATAGGATATAGACAAGCTTGATACAGTAGACAGGAAAGCTGCATAGAGAATCAAGAACAGCAAGACCAATTGTTCCACCTGCCAGTACAACTCGTACAAGACTCAGCTGCTCAGAATCATGCAGAAGTATCCATGGCTGCTCAGCAAGTACAATCTTGTGAAGATAAAGCGCTAGATACGGCAATACCCATAGGTATCGTAGCCTGTTATATCGAAGGTAAGCGCTCTGTTCCCTACGTTCTTCCAGAAAGTTGAATACGACAGGAAACCGTGTCTCGACTGCGTGTAGAAGCATGTAGGCATGGCGTACATAAAAGGATGCTAGGCGCAACAAGGCTATCCTGAGCATCTTGTACTTGCAGTAGCTAATTTGCAGGAAGCATATGAGGAATGCCCTAAGGACTGCTCCGCTATAAGAGAGATGCTGCTGTTCTGCATAGGAAAGACAAAGCTCGAGAACAAAGCGTTTATCCCGCTGGATAATCTCCTGTATCTTATATAGATAGCCAGACAGGAAACAAACATGTCGTAGGCTCTCGATAAGAACAAAGCGGATTAGTCGTTCGATCTGTAGCTCGATCAGCAGATGAAGCAGTAGCTTGCAGACATTCCTGTACTGAAGAAGCTGGATATAATGAACGAACTTAAGGCGCTCATTGCACTTGAGTACAGCAACAAAGACCACATATCTGTCAAATATCAGGGATACATGGGCAGTCTTGCAGACATGATATTGCCGTTTTCTGTAAAGGTAAGTAATCTGCTCAGGAACAGGCGCCTTATGTTCAAGGCGTGTCCGTAGTTAGTGCGTCAGACTGAGTATGATTGCAAAGATTTACAGGAAGCGTTGAAGAGTCCGATGGCGAAAAAGGACTGATCTACTACAGAATATCAAATTCCATGCCGTAGATGCACATTGTTCCGCTGTTACTTGTATCGGACTGTGATTCAGAGCTCTAACTGTAGCTTATGCTGTAGCTGGAGCTCTGTGACTATGAACCTGACAACGACTGCGAATATGACACAGAGTCAGAGCACGCTGTTCCTGTAGTGAACTAAAATGCAGTGGCCTATGCAGTGTTCAGATAGTTAAGAGCCTTGACAAGCGCTGCTACACCTGTCTTGATTCCATTTATAGCGTGCTATGCCTGAAAGTCGCTACGAACTCTGAGCTTTATACTGTTTGTTCGGAAATAAGCATAGTCATCCAGCATCGTGGACGGATAATCCTACATGTCCACAGGATCTGCTATATGGCTGAATCTGTAATCAGGCTACTTATTGAAGTTTTTAGGCAACTTCTATATTACAAAAACATTAGTATCTACGTTGCAGGCGGAGGTTGCTTTGCATTCAATATCAACAGCCGCCTTATATCCTGACCGCTGATATCTTTTGACACTGAAGTGCAGAGTTATGTTCATTACTGCTCCGTAAATGTGACGCCGCCAATTGTAATTGGCAATTTGAAATTCTATTTAAGAAAAGCATTAAAGGCTTTATTATATTGTAAGCGCAAAGCAGCTGCTTTCAGTATAGTATGCTTATTTACCTGTTTATGCGGGCACGTTGGACAGCCCTTGATAGCGGCTGACGCAGCTGCCATAAGAGGGAAGGACTTTAAGTCCATATTGAGTAATTTTTGCTAATCAGGTGTTAAAAACATTTTGCGCTCCTTATGAGCTGGGCGCGTTCAACTGGAAAGAATAGAATGGGAACATTGAGTAAAGACTGTTACGCGTATCCTGCCAAGGAACTCTACCCTATACACACCAAATAGGCTGCGCTTAATTCTTACAAAGAGTTCTAGCACGATATTGATAAGTATTCAATTGACAGCATCAAGATGATTGCAGCCAATTTCATAAAAGCTGCGTCTGTACACGACATCAAATATCCTTGTGCACAGGCTGCGAAATCCAGACAGTGTGTAGACATATAGCTGGATAACGGTGCTGTAGTGTCTATGACCAAAATATAGAACTTGCAGGATGCGGATAAGGCTGTAGCCATGCTGGATCAGATCAGAGACAACATTGAGCTTAAATCTCTCAGAAAGGTTGCGAGGTATATTGTCAATGAATGTGAGAAACTCAGCCTGTATCCTACTGACAGCATAAAGCTTCATAAGTACGCTGGTTTTGGTCTTGGCAATGCCTAGTAGATGGCTGCATAGTTCCGCAAGCGCGGTACGCTTATGTTGTTGCCTGAAAGCATCAAATCATAGTTCTATCAGGCATATAGAAACCTTGATCAGCAGGATGCATAGACCATGTACAAGCAATCTGCAGCTATTTGCGATATGCTTGATGGTATCGACAGACTGTATAAGCTCGAATCTCATTACGGTAACGAAATCAGTAAACCGTAGGATGTGTGCTTTTCGTAGACACTCGATACTATGATCAAGTAGGCTTCTGACTATCTCGGAGTCGAGTCGACATCTACCATTCTATCCAAAAAGGCTCTACTGCAGGACAAATAGAAAGTGGCCAAGTTCTTTGCTGATAAATACGGCGCGTAGATAAAAGATGACAATGATATGCTGAATAAGGTAGCTGCACTGTCTTCAACCGGAATAAAAGCACTCATAAAGGAACTTGAATGAACCTATTCTAGCGCAAAGACTGTATGGTTCCTGTATATGCTCTTGCTGCTGTATCCAAGTTTCAGTAGTAGGCTGTAAACTGGGACCCTCTGGTACTGCGCGACGCATTTTAGGCTCAGTTCAACTGCAAACTGTCACAGCGCGGTTTTGACAAGCTGATGGCAGGTACGTCCATGCTAGGTACAAACCTGTTCACAGCATCCATATAGAGCTTTTTAGCCTGTACTGCAGCTTGTGCCAACAGAAGCATACAGTCATCACAGCTGAACTACGTATCTCTGAAAGAATGCTGTTGGTCTGTATTCGTGTATAAAGATATGATCGGATACAACTAGCAGGAATAGCAAGATCAGTTCGATCCGGATATAGTAATGTATATACAGGGCCTTATGGATATATAGGGTATATCTAAACTACCTTCATACATGTCCTTTGCCTAGCTGCCGACGTAGAGGATGGCGACTATATAGCAGGCTCTGGTAGGTGACGTCACGTCGTTCTAGGCCTACAACACAAGGCAGCTAAACTAGATGCAGGATATAAACGCCTACGTGATGCAGATGCAGGCAGGTCTTGTATAGCAACTGAATCTGTTGGATCCTATTATACACTGAATTGTTCTCAAAGGAAAAAGTATGCATTTTCCTTTGAAAATAGCTAAAAAATGACCACTTTTTTGGCATAATAATATGGAGGAGCTTTTAGAGCTTTTCTGTGGGTGGATAAGTCCATCCAGTTTCACGGTGCTGTATTGAGGTCGACTTATGTTGACTGTCAGTACAGCGCCGTTCGAATTTGTGCCTATGTCGTTCCTGTTACCATGCTCAAAATTTTACTTAGTAGTCGTATATGCGGCAGCAGTTGTTGCTCGCTGCTAAAGTACAGCCTAAGTAAGTTTGAACTACGCTGTGAACAAGAAGCTGCTACGGCTTCAATCTGAAGACGGACCGATACATGTCCGTCGCTAGTATCCCACCAGAGAAAAGACTTGAACCGTCTGAAGCGACTCTCCGTAGTCACGTCGAAGTCGGCACCAGACTTATCAAGGCTTTTCCCGGAAGGATATAAGACATCGTTATCTGAGCATGCAGTTGTTACAACTGTTGTAAACATATACTTATGCTGGTATGTGATCATATTTCCTGGTACTAGGTAATATGTACCAGGAAATCGAGAGATATACAGGTGAACAGTTCGGCAAGCAGTCGGCTGGATATGCCACACTCTTTTGTTTATGCGAATTCTGTTGTTCTTGTGCCTTGGTTCATTTTGATATTCAATAGACTTCGTATCAGTTACTGATACACTCACAGAACATATGAGACACATATGCGTGTCTATTGCCCCCAGCATACCTCCAGAGTGATACTCTGGAGGTTAACTTTAGGGCAATAAAAGTATTGAATATGTTGCCAATAGGTGACTATTACGTGAAATAGAAGTCGTTGCGACTTCGCATCAGTTTTGATGAATACCTCATCAAATGTATGACAGTATGCTGGCGACCCGCCAAGCCCAATCGAGGCACTTGGCTACAGCCAAGTGACCATCAAGTGGGCATCGGCGGAACGCCAGCATACTGCAATTAAGACGTTAAAGCCTGAATCTACAATCGTTACGATTGCTTGTGTACTGGCTAGGACAGTATATATGTTATAATTGGAAGGATCATGCTAGTATTGATCCTTCCAATTTGAGAGGCGATGACTAGTTTATTTATTTGGTAAAACAGATGCACACTAACACGTTACGTGTTATTTTACAGCATACAATGGACAACGTTGTATCGCAGTATGTTCTTACTCATGAAGCCTCTGTCGAGCGCAAAACTCTGCTGTCTATCGACGCAGACTTCAGCGCACCGACACAGCTTCAGAACTAAGAACAGATCAGATCTGTAAATAAAGCTGAACTCGAGTCCGTTACGGATTCACAAATGTGTATTACTCAATGCGTGATACACGACAATCCTGGTGCTGCCTGGAGCGCCTCCGAGCAGCACCCAGGATTCAGAGCTTATACCCCAACACAGCTAAAGCTTTCTCAAGCTAAGCTATAAACTTGGCATCAGGAACAACAGAATTCGCAAACCCTCCAAGCCCGTCCCACTGTCCTGCAAGACGCTGTTTAACAGCCTATCTTATCCGCACACCAAGATCCTACAGAACCAGTTTGAGCTATTGGCTCTGCACATGGAAGCCTTTCTGCTCCCATCTGACCCAAATCGGGTACCACCTTGCAAACCGCTTGCATGCGGCAGGCAGAGGATATACAGTATCCCTTCTTCCCTATTTGCCGCGCAACACAACGTTGCCGTTTATTGACTAGAGTCTTCTGACCTAGTCAAAAGTGAACTTAGCGTGACTCATAGACTAGTACTGCGTTGCTTCTTTTTTAAGCCTATAGTCATTGTTACTGTCAAGTTTAATAACTTTCATATACATCCTCCTATGGGTCTATTACAACAGGGTGACTGGAGACAGCCTGCACGAACTGACTGAACTAGGATCTTGGACTGAAGTTCTGATACTAAGTGGCCAGCACAGAAGTGTCGAACTTCTAGCCCAGCACAGGAAATATTCCGAACTTATGCCATAGGGCTGAGCAGGCAAAGTTGACGGCATGTGCAAAGTCATCAGGCACACCTGGTTTCTTGCCTATGAAGACAACTGTCCTGTTGCCTATATATGCTCTTGGATCCTACTTAAGCGCAAGGAAGTCATAGGCTAGCTAAGTCTTATCCTATACATTGAACTTCATTATACGTACAGACGTATCTTTCAGCGCCTGTACAATGAGAGCCAGACTTCTGGATTTGTCTATTGTATAGTTGTAGTAGTCAGCCTGCTGCTGAGCTTTGTCGTAGCTTATGATGTCGCCTTTCTTAGGTCCGGTATATGTGAACGGAACAGGATACGTGCTTGTGAGCAGCAATCCTCGCTGCTTCATGATCTACATGCGCACAAAACCCGCACCGCCGTTATCGTGTGCAAATATATCAGGATGCAGAATATCTATCCATTGCATCAGCTACTAGGCCTGCTATGTCGGCGTCGTTCCTTTAGGGTATCTCTTGCCGAACAATATATCTATGCGGTCTGTATCCGTTCGCAACCCTGCTACACACGCAGTTGTGAACGACTATGATACAGCGCCCCCTCCGTCCCAGTCTACACCTATGGCTATGCATCTGTACATGTGCCTGATACCGAGTATATCCTGTACTGAAGCGATACTGTAGTCGTGCTGGGCTGCAACGAGATCGCGCAATGTCAGAGGATTGACCGACTAGTCATACGGCCAGCCGAAAACTTCATTGTACACACGCAGCTTGGAATAACTGTCGACTTTAGCCAGAAGGTCGTACCATTTTCTAGGTTCATTGGTAGCCTGATCGATCGTAAGGTGCAGCGGATGTATCGGCTGCCCTATATGGTAGCCGGGGAAAGTGAACTGTCTCTAAGGTACGGCATGTACGAAGCCTCCGTTATGTGGAAACACAGTGCGTCCGCACCTGGAACACACAAGGCCGTTCTTTCCGAGCATTCCAAGAAGATCGTGCTATGGATTGGGTATATTGAAATGGTTGCAGTGTGTGCATCTTATTATCCACTATGCCTGTGATGACTTATCCCACAGGATACCGCAAGTAGTATCGGTCGTAGTCGGAGTACCTGCATACATGGAATACCCGTGCCGCAGGTTGGCCGACATAACCTCACGTATAACAGGTACGAAACTGAAATCCACGTCGGCAAGCTCGTCTATGACTATCTGTGAGCATCCTGACAGACCTCGCAGAGCATCTGCGTTGGCGTAAGCGGTGCCCAGATACATGAACGAGCCGACATTGAACTGCTTCAGCAGAGTTTTGCTGAGCTACACTTTTTTGATAAGAGATCCGCATATCGGACTGGATTCAAGCAGAGGTTTCAGAATGGTAGTATGGTATCGTGTCCTCTGCTCGTCTCTGGGTTCGATATGAAGTATGTCATAAAACGGTATCAGACTGGAACGCAGTACAGACGACTAGGCTATCTGATAGGTCTTACCGACCTGTCGTCCAGTCATCCATACCTGCTATCTTGGATATACAGTGTTGAACATAGGTGCGAACTGGTAGTGCAGATCCAATGTCAGAGGTTTCCCCTTAAGAGAGAAGATACTCAACAGCGGAATGAACGTCCTCAGTTTGTCCTGTGCAATAGCATTCAAACACGATTTAACAGCATCAATAAGAGTCATAGTAACTCAAACATAAAACAGAAAGGAAAAACGAAAATGAAAAGCAAACGGACACCGGAACCAGACGCAGAACTCGTAACAGCAATCAAGTGTGCGCCAGACAATGGGGCTTGCGTTACCAAAGTCATCAGCGTACACAAGGCTGCAGCCAATCTGAGCTCGAGAGCTGTCGCACGTAAAGCTGTACTGGATATAATTAAAAGCCTGAAACTGAACCATGCCAAAGTCCAGCTGGATTCGGCTGCTTATTTCGATGAAGATATTTTCAGAGTCCGAATCTGGAAAGAGAAAGCAACAGCAGATGCGTGGGATAAGACTGTAATCTACTGGCTCGAGACGATGCCTCTTATAAAGCCAATCAGGAACAAGCTTGCCAAACTGGGATTCAACCTGGACTGAGCTTTACTGTAACAAATGAAAGGGATAAAAGATGAAACGAAACAATTATGTATTCGCAGTGCTGAGCTCAGGCATATTCCACACGTATATCGAAGCTGCATTTGATAGTGAGCTGTTGGCAATTGCGTACATGCAGAAACGTCTTGATGCTGTGCGCGCAAAGCACAAACGAGGATATGGTGGCAGATGGCGTACTGAACCTGACGGGTCGAGAACTGTCATGCTCAGGATGTACAATCAGCCACACATCCAGCTGAATCTGCAGAAGCTCACCGTACAAGCTAAGCTGTAACCAATGCACACACACACAAAAGTAGCTGAAAGGAAAAATATGACAAAGAAAATTAAATATGTATACGTCGTATCCAGGAACTCTGCCTTTGAGGATTGGTTGAATGGTCTGGAAGCGATATTTGATACACATGGAGCTGCCGAAGCTTACATACAATTCAGAATTGATATGGAAAGGAATAAGCATAAACAAGGACATGGCGGCCGCTGGTTCAACAGATCAGTGCACAACGAAGCTATCATAAAATGTGGCTATGGCGATTCCTACAATCTCCGTATCGAGAAAAGCAAAGTACACACAAAAGAAGATATAAAGGAGTTCGAATGATCGTTATCAGTCGTCTTTATGTCTCCGGACTTCCTTTGGATAAGCTCGAACAACTGGCAGATGAAATCAGCCATAAAGACTTCACGGACGGCTGTGTCTTCGCATGCTCTGTCCACAAGGATGCTGCTAGGATGTACATAGACACCTTTGAAGGCGTCGCTACCGACCAGATGGACGACGATCTCAACGAGATCGGCAGACTCGCGCTGAATTATGGTTGCCGCATTGCAGGCAAAATATTTCAGTTTGGTGAATTTGCAGTATGGTCCGGAAACTTCAATGATGTGAATGAGATCGAATGGGTTGATATGACTCTGTTCATGGAACTGCCCACACACGAGCTCAGAAAACTTGCAACATATGTAGGTGCCGACAATGTCGTACAAGCTCAACACAAATGTTAAGCCGCTTACTGCTGCACAGGAAAAAGAGGCATTCGAAAACTTCCACTCGCAGGACACAAAGAAAAGCGATGCCGCTGCCGACCTGCTGCTTTCCGCAAATTCAAAATTGATTTTTAAATTAGCGCAGGAATTCAAGCATCATCCCATTCCTTTCGACGATCTCATAGCCGAGGGGTGTGTAGGTCTTATGGTAGCTGCAGGCAAGTTCGACATCAGCAGAGGCACACGATTCATCACATATGCAGCATGGTGGATAAAACAGCGGATGCGCAAAGCTGTGGAAACACAGAGCCGCACAGTGCGAGTACCTGCAAAGACACATGTGACCAAGTCCAGACTCCTCAGGATGCAAGACCAGCTGAGAGACGAACTAGGTTATCAGCCGGACATCTATCAGCTATCCGAGTACACGGGCATGCCTGAATCCAAGATCAAGATGCTGCTGAACAGCCTTGGGCACGGTGTGTCTGTAGATGCGGAATCAGAAGACACTGAAATGTCCAACCTGGAGAAGGCACGTGTAGCCATTGACGACGATCTTGGTGACCTGCTGGACGACTCCGAGCTGCTGGACGAGATGCGCAAAGCTTTTAAGCGCCTTCCTAAACGTGACCAATTCGTGCTTGGTATCAGGTATGGACTTGATGGCGGCGGCGTATCCACACTGGAAGAAGTCGCCCAGGAAGTAGGCAGGTGCAGAGAACGGTGCAGACAGCTGCAGGAAGAAGCTTTAAGGAAGCTCCGCAGAGAAATCAGAAAACGAACAAGTTGAGGCAGCATGAAAAACGTATACACAGTATGTGTCAGCGGACCAGGCAAAAGTCTGCTGAGATCCGTCACATGCTCTACAGCAAGGCTTGCTGGCTATTACATGCTGTACATGGTCGGGCAGTACAAGAAGGAACACAAAGAAGCAGTGATCAAGGTTATGGAAGGTTCTGACGGTAATCTCGATGAAGTACGCGTTGCAGATAAGGATGGCAAGCAGATAGCTTGGATCTTCATCGTCGAAGTTCCTGTACACACAAAGAAATCAGATACAGCAAAACTCAGTATGGCGCCCATATTGAAGTGGCTGCAGTAAAACTCAAATCAAAAATCTAAAATGTCTTCAAAGTAAATGAGAATGACGGTGTGTAGCTATTAAAAGGAGACACTATGACAAAGTCAGCCTTGAAATTCCTCACCCGCATTCACGTAGCCCCCTAGGAACGCCTTATAAGGCAGAATACGTTTGCCACATAGAGAACACAGTAGCGCAAGCGTAAGCCCACGGCTAAGGTAAGACCAACACAGGGTGTGAGCCGCTAACCGGCACACCTATTGCAAGAAGACATACTGAAGTTCCTTCGCAAGCTGCTATATATAGTCACAGGTATTGTCTGCACACCTGAACGCAACAAGCTGATTCGTAAACTGACAGCAGAGGCATCCAGGTATTGTGAAAGACAAGTCACTGAAGACGAAATATACAGCTCCGAATGGAGTAAACCGAACAAAGTAATAAAAGTTTATAACTGTAAAAAGGAGAATAAAATGAAACGTTGGATTCCAGCGCGAAAAGCAGTGCTTCTCCTGCTGTTGGTGCTGGTCGTTGCGGCATTCATGCCGACTACAGTGATAGCTACACTGGTGGCTGTAGGCATATGCTGGCTAGTTGTCACAGGCAATGACGATAAGGATGGGCCTAGACAGGCCTGAAGCAAAAGAAAGCCCGTAGAGGGCCACCAAAGGGGTTACCCCCTCTCGTTGTGTAGGGTTACCCTCTAACAGAAGCCAGAGAGGCCTAAGAATGCAAGGAACGGTCTTGGAGGAGGATATCGTAGCATGTGGAAGACAGCAGTATGCTTGCCGGACACCGCTGTCGATGGTTTCGGTATTGATTTTGACGAGATTAAGATGCACTGGCTTAACAGTTACGACGTAACTGTTACTGACGTGTCACTATTTTCAAGGCACCAAAGGCAGCAGAATATCATAATCCATGCCGAAAGGCTGTTTCGTGGGTATCTTCCTCCTTAATGGTCCTCCTTCTCCTCCCCTTAATGGTTCCCTGCACCTTCCTTAATCCTCTCTATAGTCTCCCCTTAATGCTCCATCTGCCATAAGGTACTTTTTTTTATTAGTTTACACAGTGTACCTTGAAGAAGTACCGTAAGGTACTCTGAAAGGTACACAAGATGGTACTGTATATTAGGTATTATTTATTATGATACCTCTAAAGAGGTATCGTAATAATATAATACTGCGCACGCGCATAATGCGCGACGTATATACACGTACACGTGACACATGCTGCGTCCGGGCTGCGCCCTGTCTGGCATGTGGAGCAAGGATTTTGATTTTCCTTTGTGTGGCACCATATGATGCCAGAATTCCATCAAACCCAAAAGAAAGCCCGTAGAGGGCCACCAAAGGGGTTACCCCCTCTCGTTGTGTAGGGTTACCCTCTAACAGAAGCCAGAGAGGCCTTAGAATGAAACGAAAGATATATCTTGTCAGTGACTGTCATGTAAAGTCACGACTATGGACCAACTTTGCTGCTGTGCAGGGCGACGCCTACATGGCAATGCGCAAGATGGCGTCCGAAACCGACCCGTCAAGTGTGCTTATCTCCTGTGGAGATTTGCTCGACTCGAACAGACCATCCAATGTCGACCTTGCGGAGACAGCCGAATTCCTGAACCACTTTCACAGGGTGCTGTACATAGCTGGCAACCATGACGACTGTCAGCCGTCTATCGTGCCTGTGATGTGTCCTTATGCGTTGCATCTGACACCTGATGATGTCGTTCGTGAAGGCAATCTCGTCATCTGCGGCATTGACTGGCAGCGCAGCAGGGAAGCATTCCTTGAGTGCCTTGCTCAGGCTGCACAAACACTCAGCGATGAAACCGGAGAAGGAGGTCAACCTGTATTGATCATGCATCAGGCTGTGCACGATTTCCTGTCCATTGACGGCGCCAGTATATGCACAGCAAAGGAAATTCTGGATACCGTAGGACATGATGTCCTTGTGTACTCAGGCGACATCCACGTCACACAGCATGTTGCTTCCAGCCTTGACAAAGGCAGAGTGCAGTCTCCAGGCCCGCTCGTCCCGCAGGACACTTTGCAGGCCCGTAGACAGCAATTTTACTGGGAACTCGACAGTGACACCGGGGTACCTGCTCAGCATCCCGTCAGCGTGCGTTCTTTTGCGTTTCTTGACAGTGCCGTTCCTGACTTCGATCTCGCAGCGTCTCTGGATGCTCTTGACAGAAGTCTGGAGCTGCCGCCTGTTGCGATACTGCAGGTTCGCGGCGACTATGTGCCGCCTAAAAGTCAGCTCAACAGAGAGGACTGCATCGTAGTTGTCCGTACGGAACGGACTTCGACAGAAGTAAGTGCTGCAGAGGAGTCCAGTGTAACTACACTGGAGGAAGCTATAGCTCAGGAAATCGAGGCTACCGAACCGCTGCTTGCAGACGTGTTGCAGCCGTTGGCGGACAGACTGGCAGCTGCTGATAAGCCTGACGAACTGCTGTCGACACTGCTTACGAACTGGGAGGTGACAACGTGATACAAGTCAAACACATGAATCTGTTCCATTTCTGCCGGTTCGACAAGCTGTCGCTTGATGTACAGCCAGGTCTGACCAGAATAGCAGGCCCTAATGGATCGGGAAAGACGACAGTCTTCAGAGCACTGATCTACGGTCTGACCGGTTGGTGCGACCCTGCGTGGGGCACACAAAGCGATCTTCAGCAGGACGATGAAAGCGTTCCCGGATATGTCGAACTGACACTGTCGGTAGATGGCGAGGAATACGTCCTGAAGAGGTTTGCAGGGACTGGCACGAAGTTGGTCGACACACTATGTAAAGACGATGTAATAATTGTTAAGAATCGTCAAAAAGTAAACGCTTGGCTGGAACAGTTCACCGGCATCTCTATGCCGGTAATGGCACAGTTGATGTGGTTGCGACAGGAAAACTCGTCTTGGCTGCTGACGGCTACAGCTGCTCAGATCAACCAGTTCCTCGGTCTCATTTTCGACACCAAAAAGCTTGAGACCTACAGACAGCATCTGAAGAATGCCTGTGACAGCATACCGAAGCTGCGCGATGACTTTGACATAAGAAAGAAACAAGCTGCAGAGACACTGCACCAGCAGTCCTCACAGAAGGAGCTGCTGTCACAACAGCTGCAGGAGCAGCAGGCACTTGTACAGGCTACACGGGAAACGCTGCAGGCATTCGGTAACAGCATGTCTGTAGCCGACCGGGACAAGATGCTGCGTCTGCGCGAACAGGAACTGGCAGTCTACAGCAGAGACCTCGACAAGTATAGGGATCTGCAGGAAGCTCCTGTAGTGGATATCGAAACCGAGACAGCAGCTGAGACTGCACTGGTATCCAAAATGTCTGCACATCAGATTGAAAAGTCAACTTGTGAGCGGATGCTGAACAGTGCTCGTGCCGATAGAGACAACAGCAAGTGGCGTCTTGATCAGCTGCGTAATATACACACGCCTGATACCTGTGAATTATGCGGCTGCAACCTCAGTACCAGTCCGGAAACGTACCGTAACAACAAAGTCAAACTGTTACTGCAGCAAGCCTTAAGTTATGAAGAGGCCATCAGAAACTTTTCTGAGACTTACGAAATCAGTGCACATAAATGCATTGAACTGGAAAAGCGTATGGCTCTGCTTGAACATGATATTGCTTCAGATAATAAAGTGCTGGAATCAATCGGACAGAAACGTGTTGAAAGACTTCGGTACATGGAACAGCTGCAACATAAAACAGAATTACAACATAAGATTGAACAGGTAGCTGCTGAGATCGAAAATCTTAAGGTGACGCCCGTGTACGATGCATCTATATCAAAGCAGCGGCTTGAAAGCATGCTTCGCAGTGCCGAAGCCAAAGAGACGGAACTGAAATCCGCATACGAGACCTGCATTGCTTCCATTGCGGCTGCACAGCAGGTAATGCATGATGCAGAAGAAGACGCTGTCAGGTATAAACGTAACGAACGTGTGCGTCAGGTCCTGTCGACTTTGCGTGATGTCTTGTCACAAAGCAGAGCACAGGCAAGATATCTCAACAGCAAGATATCTACCCTGAATGGCAATATAGCTCACTATCTGCAACTGTCCGAGATGCCTTTCACAGTCTTCCTTGATCCTGCAGAGCATGTCTTCAAGTACAGGATGGATGATTGTGATGTGCAGCATCAGGCAGGCATGTTGTCTGGTGCACAAAAGGCTGCAGCTGCAATTGCCATACAGATGTCACTCGTTGTAACGGCAGTACCGGATCTGACATTACTTCTGCTGGATGAAGCTGATGCTTCATTGTCACCAGAGAACAAAGTAATTGCTACCAAGCTTTACAGGGTCCTTGCAGAGACGCTCAGTGGAAGCGATGGCAGCACATTCGTCATAAGTCAGTCAGATACTGTTGCTGCAGAATGTGACAGAGAAATAACATTATAAGGAGAACAAAATGAAAGCGGAAAAACTTGATCGAATCGAAATTTGCACGCAAGTAAAGTATGCGTGGACTAAGAAAGTATTTGAGCTTGATGGTTGCCCTGATTGGGCTCAGTGGGCAGCTGTTGACAAGAGTGGAAACGCATTCTGGTACAGTAACGAGCCAGTTCTGTGTTCCTTCGGCTGGTTAACATCTTTGAAAGACAAATATAAGTCCATATGTGACGCTGATAAGCGTCCACTTCTGTTCAAGGCAGATGGCTGGGTCTACAGTCTGATAAAGAGACCAAAGTCTGCACACAAGAACGTATCGGCACACTTGTGCAGAGACAGCAAAGGCAGGTTTGTCAGCAAGATCAAAGACGCTACGCCAGATCTGCCTCAGCCACAGTGCCTGCCAGCAGAAGATCAATATGAATATGGCAGATGCAAACTGCTCGAGTTCGCCGCGCGTGAGATCAGCGATGAGTACGGCAATGCCATGCTGCAGCTGAGACTGCTGCTGAAGAACAAAAGGGGCATTGTAGAGCTGGTTATAGATGTGCGTCCTGTCAGCAAGGAAAAAGGCGCTCTGCGTTATTTTGTATTGCAATCAGGGCTTGAGCGTGCACTCTTCAGTGCTTTGTTGCAGAAAGACAAAGAGATCGACGCAGACTTATCTGCGATATGTCCTGTACTTTATATATACAGTAATACTGACATACGTGAAATCAGGTTTCCGGAAGCATCATGCTGGAGAATCGAGAGGGAAATTATGTTGTAACATGAAAGGAAAGCTATGATATGTCGGAAACAATGGATGTGTCCTTTGATATCCTGGATACGACCAGCAGGCTCGTAACCAAAGATATTTACAAGCTAAATATACAAGCGTTTCTTCTCAGCAATTGTCCGCACTGGGCTAAGTATGCAGCTGTAGACTACGATGGTATTGCAAGCTGGTTCAGTATTAAGCCTATTTTAGGACCAGACAGCAGGTGGCAATTACCAAAGGGTGCTCTAGGTAATTATACACCAATTGAACATGCTGGAGACTACATGCGCTTTGATGCCGAGGACTATGAGCGTAGTATAGTAGAGAAAAAAGCCTGCTTTGACTTTTCTCGGTCTGTGACTGAGAAGCAACGCTTGCGTTATGTGCTCAATCAGAAGGTATTTTCACTCGCATGTTGTAACCGTTCGGTCAGGTGGGCAGCTGTTGATTGTGATGGTCGTGCCTTCTACTTTATCAATAAGCCTAGAATGTCAGATGGACATTGGTTTGGCAATGGGCTGGCAGGTAGTCGTATCGAAATAAAAACAGACATGTTGTTTGCTTGCAGTAATTGGCAGAACAGCCTTATCAAGCGTGAGAAAGATTGCATTGATCTCGATGTGCTTGAGTCTGTCGAACCTGAAACTTTTGTGCTCAACGAGAAGGTATTTGATCTTCCTATGTGTCCATCTTGGGCAAGGTATGCAGTAGTGACTCGTAGTGGTGAGTGCGTACTTACAGCGAAAAAGCCAAGCATAACCTCAGGTACCAATTGGGAATTTGCAGGCAGAGCTGTACTGCTTACAGGTTTCCTATTTGATCGTGAACATTACCGGACTGGATGTGTTGCGAGAAGTCGCAAACCAAAGGTACGTAAAGACAATGCATGACAGTCTGACAGTAAAGCTCAGCTATACTGTATGCTCATGTACTCCGTGGCCCGCTAGCCTGCGGGATACAGCTCGTTTCACGATGCGCGAGCCGAAGACGCCGGAAGAACTTCGAGCAGAGCGAGAAGCTATCAAGCGTGCAGGCGGAACAGCTAAACCAAAACCCTATAAGTTCACGAGTCACAGCTGCGTGGAAACAAGGAATGATTCAGGTTACTTCCTGATAGGCTTTTGGCCGCACCTCAAGCTAGAGCTTGAAAAGAGCAATATACCTTACAGTATAGACGACCAGCGAGATCATTCACTCAGACCTGATCCTGACTATAGCTGCCTGTCGGGTATACAGTTCAGAGAGGGGCAGGCGGAAGCTCTGGCAAGCATCATATCAAGTGACGGCGGTTTGCTGTGCTCGAATGTTTCGTTCGGCAAAAGCTTCCTCATTAAGGTACTCTGTCAGCTGTACCCTACACTGAACATACTTGTTGTGTGTAACGCAGGAGAGGTCGTAAGAGAGCTGTACAGAGCCATCTCTGAGGTGCTTCCCGGTCAGGTCGGTCTGCTCGATATGAAACACAGTGAGATCAATGGCAAACGCATAATTGTCACCACAACAAAGTCCATGACGAAAGTCAAACCTGAACAGGTACAGTTGATGCTGGTAGACGAGTGCCATTGCGCTGGATATAACGAGACAGGCTTTCAGCTGCAGCAGTTCTGCTTCTGCAGACGATTCGGATTCACAGCAACCCCGATCAGAAACCAAGGCGATCATCTGTACTTTGAATCGTTGTTCGGTCCTGTGCTGCAGCAGCAGACATTTGAGCAGTCTGTAGCAGCAGGTTCGGTAACTCCGATCGAATACACGATGGTACCAGTGGAAAAGAAGCTGACATATCTTGACGATATAAAGCAGCTGCCTAATGCGATACAGTACCGGCTGATGTATACCAACAATCCTGTAAGGAACAGACTTATTGCAGGCGTGTTCAATGACATCAGACAGGCTAACCCTGATGCACAGATACTTATCATGACTCAGACTATCGAGCACCTGATACGACTGTGCGAACTTATTCCGGGTTTGCATTTCGCACATGGCGAAAGAGGTGATCTCAGCTCATACAAGCGCAAGAAGGGGCTCGAGAATGTCGACATGTTCAAGTACAGACAGTCAGCTGAGCAACTGTCGTACGTGAAAAAACAGGCCGAGCTTGGTGAGTACAAATCGCTTATAGCTACAGGCGTCTGGTCAAAGGGCATCAACCTGCACCACTTGTCCGTACTTATAAGAGCGGATGGTGCTGTATCCGGGATACCGTCTGTGCAGATACCTGGACGACTTGCGCGGCTTGACGATGGAAAGGAAATTGCGTTTCTTGTGGACTTTTCGGACGAGTTCTGTGAGTCTGCAGGTAACAGAGCAGTAGCCAGAACCAGGCATTACAACAAGGAAGGATATGCGTGCGTATCTTATGTAGATATGCTGCAGGAAATAAGAAGGACAAAATGAAGTACAAGAAAGGTGAATTCGGTTACTGGTGGACCAGGAAAAATGAGGATATTGAAGGCGGAGAGTATGAGGGCTCCATATGTTGTCCTGAAAATCTTACGTCTTTAAGAGGAGCACCACGAATAGTGACAGGCGAGTTCGTTTGTCACCGTTGCCGTATCACAACACTGAGCGGAGCGCCTGAGAAAGTAGGCGGAAATTTTAGTTGTGCTGAAACGAAGCTGACAGATCTGAAAGGAGCTCCTAAAGAAGTCGGCGGTGACTTCTACTGTTACATGTGCGGGCTGACATCTCTGGAAGGAAGTTCTCGCAGGGTAGGAGGAAGCTTTGACTGCGATAACAACAAGCTCACTTCGTTAGAGGGCGGTCCTACTGAGATTTTCGGTGACTACAGATGCAGCTATAACGAGCTTAAAAATTTGTTAGGCGCACCAGAAGTTATTCCTGGCGATTTCATCTGCAGTGAAACCACTCTTAATTCACTGGAGGGCTGCCCAAAAGTAGTGAAGGGCTCACTGATCCTGGACTATAATTCGCTCATATCCTTGGAGCATTGCGCTAAAAGTGTAGGAGGGGACTTCATTGTAGACTTCAATGGGCTTAAGTCGTTGTTAGGCGGGCCCGTATCTGTAGGAGGATCCTATAAATGCGTGAACAATGATCTGCGTACTCTTTTTGGTTGTCCGTCAGTCATAAACGGAGACTTTGAGTGTGCAGGCAATGCACTGAATGATCTTGCCTCCTGTCCAAGTAAAGTAACAGGTAATTTTGATTGCTGTAGTAATCATCTGGTTACCTTGGAAGGAGGTCCCACAGAGGTAGGCGGCGACTATGACTGCTCCGCCAATAATCTACAGACGCTTAAAGGAGCTCCATCGTGTGCTAACGGTGATTTTGATTGCAGCTTCAATGAATTGACAAGTCTTGAAGGCTCTCCTGATGTGGTGGCTGGAGAATTCGTCTGTCATAGTAACAAATTGGAGTCTTTGGTCGGAGGACCTAGCGTAGTGTCCGCTCACTATTGCTGTTCGTACAATAACTTGAAGTCCCTGAGAGGGATTGCTCATAAAATCGGTGGAGACATATATTGCGCCGATAATGAGCTGCCTGTTGCTGACAGTAAAAGAGCAAGATACGCTTTCGAAGCCAAGGATAATCTGCTGGAGGTATGCGGTGGCTTATAACGAGAATGTCGAGTATTTGTACTCCGTCGTATTTCCTTCGTTTAGTTCCAGCAAGGCGGTGCATGATGAGCTGGTGCACAGACACAGGAAAGAGACGGAAAAGGTGGGATATGTCCGAAGCAAGTTTGACTGAGTTCACGATGTTCGGCAATGAATACGAGGCTGTCGACAGCAACATATGCGATGGCTGCGTCTTTTTCAGTAAAGAGGGGCGTAGGTGTCACAGATACGAGATTGTACGGTCAGCTTCCGTTCACGGCGATCTTTCTTGTAGCAGCGTCGAAAGGACTGACGGCAGGGATGTTATTTTCGTAAAGAAGAGCAGCAAACCCTATAAGACTGACTGCGGTTCAGTTACCAATGGCGACCTACTCAGGCGTATGAACAACAGGGAGCTGGCAGATGTTATAGGGTTCTTTGCCCGCTGGATGCAGAGGGCCGACATAGGCGAGAACAACTACAGTGAATACATGCTGCGCTGGCTGAGCTCGTTGGGAACACCTGGAGATGCTGACGCAAAATCAAGGAGTTTTCATGAGAATCAAAAAGGTAACTGACGATTACATAGAGTTCATTAATTTGACGTTTTGATTTTCATAAAGGTGATGTATATTACCTGTATACGAAAGGAAGCTACATGTTTCGAGCCCACAAGATACGCATAGATTGCACAAAAGAGCAGCACAGTCTGTTAATGCAGACTGCAGGCTGCGCTCGTTATGCGTACAACTGGGGACTCGAAAAGTGGGGCAAGATGTACGAAGCCCGGAAGGCTGATAGCAGCTTGGAGGAACCTAATTGGGTTAATATATCCAGACAGTGGACACAAGAGAAACCTGAATGGGCAAACAAAACAGCACGCAGTGCTGTTACCTGCTCACTGAGCAATCTCGGAACAGCCTTTAATAACTTCATCAAGCACAAAACACCCGAAGAAGCGCAAGAGATCCCAGGGAATCTCCTTCCAGCTTGGAAACGATACCTGCAGTATCGAAGGCAACCGCATCAGGCTGCCTATCATAGACTACGTAAAGCTCAGAGAAACTCCACGCTTCCAAGGCAAAATCACAGGCTACACAGTACAGCTCATCGCATCTCACTGGTACGTGACAGTCGCCTTCGACTGTCCAGACGTACATAAGGAAGCGCCAGAGTCCGTCGTCGGCATCGACGTAGGACTTCTGAATCCTGCTGTAGCCTCCGATGGGACCGTCTTGCAGCTCCCCATAGATAAGCTCCAGAAGCTCGAAGCCAAACGGCGCAGAGCTCAGCGAGCACTCTCAAGGAGCAAACGCAACTCCAATGCGCGAAAGCGCAAGCGTACCAAGCTCCAGCGTATACAGCAACGCATT
>ULWN01048200.1_pt1 | contig 98825 bp, 107 predicted proteins | sample 1960371 | NCBI WGS metagenome assembly ULWN01 (sample SAMEA4835813, study PRJEB28245) | human gut metagenome | biome: gut microbiome; material: fecal sample | place: Denmark | collected 2008 | reverse complement strand
GAGTTCGGCTGCCATTTCCGCAACAAAGCTCTCTGCGTCGCGCGGCACGGCGGTATAGGAAAGGCCAAAGCTGCGCCCATTTTCCGCAATGTCCGCAAGCTCAGCCTGCAATGAATCCAAATCGCCCTCGCGGCCAAGCGCCATTGCTTCGGCCAAAATGGCCTCGGTATCAAACGCGATGTCGAAATGAGGCTGATCGAAGGTATAGGTGTGCTCGCCGTCGGTTATGCGGAACGAAACATCCTGAACCAACGATTGTTCAGCCTCTTTGAGCGCTTCCGCCGCTTCATCAGGCGTCATGCCCGAAACATCTACGCCCGCAACGGTGATGCCGGGGTGAAATGTTCCGGAACCGATGATGCTTTGGCGCAGAGCTTCATCCCTGTCGCTTTTGATCTTGAGAAAAAGGACGACACCGCCTACGATGAGCACGGCTGCGAGCACAATCAGCCAGACTTTCAGCTTTTTTCCGCTGGAAGGCGCTTTGTTTTCGGTTGCAATTTCAGCCATTTTGCCGGTTACCTCATTATATAAAAAATAATTCTGTTCGAAATCAGTCGCGGGAGCGCGCAGCGTGCCGCTTTCTGTTCTATTATAATCGCGCGGCAGGGGGGATGTAAAGGGCATTGTGGGAGGAAGAGGCGCGCAAACAGAAAATTAACACTTCGGAAACAGGTCGGCAAATGGGCACGAAAAATGCTCACGAGGGGTTGCGTGCGCGCAGAAATAAAGGTATAATATGCTTTCAGTGGATGGCTGTAACAAAGCGGTTTGCAGAAGAGCACTTCGCAGGAGGGCGATAGAATGGAACGCAATAAAGTTCATACGCTGGTTCTTTACGCGCTGTTTGTTGGAATGATTTTTGTGCTTGCGCTTACTCCGATCGGGTATATCACCGCAGGACCAATCGAAATTACATTGATCCACATCCCCGTGATCCTCGGAAGCTTTTTCCTCGGCTTGCGCGGCGGTTTGGTTCTGGGGTTTTTCTTCGGGCTTTCCAGCCTGCTGCGGGCTCTGCTGGTTCCCACACCGCTTTCCATGATCATGTTGGGAGCGGATACGGGCTTTGGACTGTACAATCTGCTTCTTGTTCTTGCAGTGATCTTCCTTCCACGCATCCTTGTCGGGTTTGTGAGCGCACTCCTGTACCGCGTGCTTACCCCAAAGAAAAACGTGCTTGGCATGATGGTGGCATCCGCCGCAGGTTCGCTTACCAACACCGTGCTGTTCCTTGGCATCCTGTATCTGCTTGCGGCACCGCTGGTTGCGCAAGCGTTCGGAACGGATGTCGCAGGGGTGGCGGTGATTCTTTTTGCAACGACCGGCCTGGTAAACGGCGGAATTGAAGCCGTGGCGGCAGTTCTGATCTGCACGGCGGCGGGCAAGGCGCTGCAAAGCTACATGAAACGGCGCACCGCCTGATCCACTGCTGTAAAAAATAAGTGAGGGAACATCATTATGCTCCTTGCGATGGACATCGGCAACACGAACATCAAAACCGGCATTTATAAGGACGGCAGGCTGCTCAATTCCTGGCGCATGACGACGGATCTTCACCGCACCTCGGATGAACTGGGCGTGCAGATGGAGTCGTTTTTCGGGCATCTCGGCCTTTCAACGCGGGATGTGTGCGGCATCATCGTCTCCTCGGTTGTGCCGTCGATCAACTACACCATTGAGCACATGTGCCAGCTTTATTTCTTCGGACAACAGCCGATGATGGTAAGTTCTTCCTTGGAACTGGGGCTGGATATCTGGTATGATTACCCTGAATTATTGGGTGCGGACCGCATCTGCAATGCCGTTGCGGCGTACCGCAGCTATGGCGGCCCGGTTGTGATTATTGATTTCGGTACGGCAACCACATTTTCCGTCGTATCTGAGGACGGCGCATTTCTCGGCGGCGCGATTGGGCCGGGCATCATCGTTTCCACGGATGCGTTGGTTGAAAAGGCAGCCATGCTGCACAAGGTCGAATACATCAAGCCGGATCATGCCATTTGCAAAAACACGAAGGATGGCATCCAGTCCGGCATCATTAATGGGTATGTTGGGTTTGTGGAAAACATCGTGCGGCAGATGGAAAAGGAACTGAGCGCACCGCCCACGGTGGTCGCGACGGGCGGTATGTCTTCCATGATCGCTGCCGAAACGGATTGTATCGATGTGCTTAACCCGACGCTTACGCTGGAAGGCCTCAACTTTATCTACCGTATGAACAAGTAACTCTGGCGGGGCGGTGAGAACCGCCCCGTTTCAATGCTGCTGCAAATACACAACCGCGCAGCCGATGCTTAGCAGCAGCTGCAGCGCGAACAGCCCATAGCACACATTGCGCCGCCGGGTATCCTTGCGGCGTTTAAAAATTCCCGCGCCGATCAAGGGCACAACGGGGATCGCGCCGACATAGAGAAGAAAAAGGGCATCCATATTGTTTCACATCCTAAATCAGTGTATATACATGCTATCATTTTGCTGCCGGGATGCACAATATGAGATGCTTGGAAGCCTCGCCAATTGCTTCCGCACACTGAAACCACGAAATACCAAAACAAAATATCGGGAAAATGTACGTGCGGAGTTTTCTTTCCGCGTGTTATTTGGTAGAATAAGACGAGGCGCGTATTGAGGAAAGACGGAACGGACAGTATGAACGAATTCAAGGTGGTGTCGCCGTTTGAACCGCAGGGCGATCAGCCGCAGGCCATAGAAAAGCTTGCGGCGGGTGTGCTGCGCGGCGACAAAACACAGGTGCTGCTGGGCGTGACCGGCAGCGGCAAAACCTTTACCATGGCAAAAGTGATCGAACGTGTGCAGAAGCCCACGCTCGTCATTGCGCACAACAAAACGCTTGCCGCTCAGCTTTGCTCTGAGCTTCGGGAATTCTTTCCCGGCAGCGCGGTTGAATATTTTGTCTCCTATTACGACTATTATCAGCCGGAGGCGTATATTGCCTCCTCGGATACGTATATCGAAAAAGTTTCCACAGTCAACGATGAAATCGACAAACTGCGCCACAGCGCCACCTGCGCCCTGAACGAGCGGCGGGATGTGATTATTGTGGCTTCTGTTTCGTGTATTTACGCTCTAGGAGACCCGGAAGAATACCTGAAGCTTTCGATTTCCCTGCGCGAGGGCATGCGGATCGAGCGGGATGAGGTGATCCGCAGGCTTGTAGACATCCAATACCAACGCAACGAGATCGATTTTTCACGCGGGACGTTTCGTGCCAAAGGGGATGTGCTGGACATCTTCCCCGTGAACTGGTCGGACAAGGTGCTGCGCGTAGAATTTTTTGGGGATGAAATCGAGCGCATCAGCGAGGTGAATCCGCTTACCGGAGAGATTTTGCTTCAGCGCGCGCATGTTGCCGTGTTCCCCGCATCGCATTATGCAACCGGCAAGGAAAAGCTGGAGGCGGCAATCGGGGAGATTGAAAACGACCTTTGGAAGCGCGTAGACGAGTTTAAGGCTGTGGACAAGCTTCTTGAGGCACAGCGCATTGAACAGCGAACGCTGTACGACATCGAAATGATGCGCGAAATAGGCTATTGCCAGGGCATTGAGAACTATTCCCGCTATTTTGACGGACGCAAACCCGGGCAGCCGCCGTTTACGCTGCTTGATTATTTTCCCAAGGATTTCCTCATGATTGTGGATGAATCCCACGTGACGCTGCCGCAGGTGCGCGGAATGTACAGCGGGGATCGTTCCCGTAAGGAAAACCTGGTGGAATACGGCTTTCGCCTGCCTGCGGCGTTCGATAACCGGCCGCTGCATTTTGAAGAGTTCAGCAAGCGCATCAACCAGCTGATCTGCGTTTCTGCCACACCCGGGGAGTATGAACTGGGGCTTTCCAGCCAGACGGTGGAGCAGATCATCCGCCCAACAGGCCTGATTGACCCGGAGATCAGCGTGCGCCCCGTAAAAGGCCAGATTGACGATCTTTTGAGCGAGGTGAAGCAGATGGCGGCGCGCGGATACCGCACGCTTGCCACCACGCTTACAAAACGCATGGCGGAAACGCTTACGGAATATTTGGACTCCATGGGCGTGCGCGTGCGTTATATGCATTCCGACATTGAAACAATCGAACGTATGGAGATCATCCGGGATCTTCGCCTGGGCGAGTTTGATGTGCTTGTGGGCATCAACCTGCTGCGCGAAGGGCTTGACCTGCCGGAGGTCGGCCTCGTGGCGATTTTGGACGCGGATAAGGAAGGCTTTTTGCGTTCCACGACTTCGCTCATCCAGACCGTGGGCCGCGCTGCGCGCAATGTAGACGGACGCGTTATTATGTATGCGGATGAGATCACCGATTCCATGCGCCGCGCGATTGAAGAAACCAACCGCCGCCGTGAAAAACAGCAGGCGTTCAACATCGAACACAACATCACGCCCCGGAGCGTGAAAAAAGCCGTGCATAACGTGCTGGAAATTTCACGCAAGGCGAAACAGGACGAAGGCGGCATGACGGAAGCAGAACGTCAGGAACGCATTGAAATCCTGCGCACGCAGATGCGCCAGGCTGCGGCAGAGCTGGACTTCGAGGCTGCGGCCAAGCTGCGCGATGAGCTGTTTGCGCTCACAGGCGACGGCGCTGCCGTCAAAAAGCCTGCGCCCGGCACGCCGGGCAGCGCAAAGAAGGCGCGCGGCAGAGCGCGCAAGTCGCCCAAGAAATAAGTGGCCTGCGGTGAGAAGAGACGATTTTTGCAATAGACAGAGGAAAGATTGATATGAAAGACGCGCTTGTGATTAAAGGCGCGCGGGAACATAACCTCAAAAATGTGGACATTACGCTCCCGCGCGATCAACTTATTGTGTTTACCGGGCTTTCCGGCTCCGGAAAATCATCCCTTGCGTTTGACACCATCTATGCGGAAGGGCAGCGGCGGTATGTGGAATCGCTTTCGTCATATGCACGCCAGTTTTTGGGGCAGATGGAAAAGCCGGATGTCGATACCATCGAAGGGCTTTCCCCGGCAATTTCGATCGACCAAAAAAGCACCTCGAACAACCCGCGCTCCACGGTAGGCACGGTCACGGAGGTCCACGATTATCTGCGCCTGCTGTATGCGCGCATCGGCATTCCGCACTGTCCGAAATGCGGCAGGCCCATTGAGCGGCAAAGCATTGATCAGGTGGTCGATCAGGTGATGGCGCTTGGAGAAGGGACGCGCGTGCAGGTCATTGCACCGGCTGTGCGCGGACGCAAGGGCGAGCACGCAAAGCTTCTCGAAAGCATCCGCAAAGAAGGCTACGTGCGCGTGCGCGTGGATGGCACGGTTTACGACATCGGCAATGTGCCGCCACTTGACAAAAAGCTTAAGCACACAATCGACGTCGTAGTGGACAGGCTCGTGATCCGCCCTGGAGCGGAGGGCCGGCTCAACGATTCTTTGGAAACTGCCTTTGCCTTTGGCGGCGGCCTTGTGAAGGTGGATGTGGTGGAGAAGGAAGAGCTGCTGTTTTCCCAGAATTATGCCTGCCCGGATTGTGGCGTAAGCCTCGAAGAACTGACGCCGCGCATGTTCTCCTTCAACAATCCGTTCGGCGCATGCCCAACGTGTTCCGGCCTTGGCACGATGATGAAGATCGACCCGGCGCTCGTTGTGCCGGATGAAAGTCTTTCACTTGCAAAAGGCGCAATTTCGGTGAGCGGCTGGCAGAGCGCGAATAAGGAATCCATCGCGGGAATGTACTTCACGGCGCTTGCGGAAAAGTATGGCTTTTCGCTGGAAACGCCGTTCGCGGAGCTGCCGCATGCGGCAAAGCAGGCGATTTTGTACGGAACAGGCAAAGAACGCCTGCACATTGAATACAAGAAAGAATTCGGCAGCGGCACGTTCGATTCCCCGTTTGAAGGCATTTGCAACAATCTGGAGCGGCGGTATCGCGAAACGCAGTCCGAAGGCATGAAGCAGGAATATGAGGCATATATGTCCAACATACCCTGCCCGGATTGCTGCGGCAAACGCCTGCGCCCGGAAAGCCTCGCCGTGACGGTGGGGGGCAAATCCATCGCGGAAGTCAGCGAAATGACCGTGCTCGACGCGCGCACGTTTCTGCGCTCGCTTGCGCTTTCCGAGCAACAGCGCATGATCGGCGAACAGATCTTTCGGGAGATTGACGCGCGGTTAGGCTTTCTTGTGAATGTGGGGCTTGATTACCTGACGCTTTCCCGCGCGGCTGCAACGCTTTCCGGCGGCGAAGCACAGCGCATCCGCTTGGCCACGCAGATCGGCTCCGGCCTTGTGGGCGTGCTGTATATCCTTGACGAACCGAGCATCGGCCTGCACCAGCGGGATAACGCGCGCCTGCTCGCAACGCTTCAGGGAATGCGCGATCTTGGAAATACGCTCATTGTGGTTGAACACGATGAAGATACGATCCGTGCGGCGGACTATATTGTGGATATTGGCCCCGGAGCGGGCGAACACGGCGGGCATGTTGTTGCAAAAGGCACGCTGGAAGACATCATGCAAACGCCGGAATCCATCACCGGTCAATTTCTCACGGGCGTGCAGCGCATCGAGGTACCGCAGACGCGGCGCGATTGCGGCGGGAAATACCTCCGCGTGCGCGGCGCGCGGGCGAACAACCTCAAAAATATCGATGTGGATATTCCGCTTGGTATCTTTACCTGCGTAACGGGCGTGTCGGGCAGCGGCAAGTCCAGCCTTGTGAACGAGATCGTAAAGAAAACCCTCCTGCGTGAACTCAACGGCGCGCGGACGCGTTCGCTGGATTATGACGAGATCCTTGGCATTGAACAGCTTGACAAGATCATTGATATTGATCAATCGCCCATCGGGCGGACGCCGCGCAGCAATCCCGCCACATATACCGGCCTGTTCGATCTGATCCGGGAAGTGTACGCACAAACGCCGGATGCGCGTATGCGCGGCTATAACAACGGCCGCTTCAGCTTTAATGTGAAGGGCGGACGGTGCGAAGCCTGCCGGGGCGACGGCATCATCAAGATTGAAATGCACTTCCTGCCGGACATTTACGTGCCTTGTGAAGTGTGCCGCGGCAAGCGCTACAACCGAGAAACGCTGGAGGTGCGCTACAAAGGAAAATCCATTGCGGATGTGCTGGACATGACGGTCGAAGAAGCGCTTGAATTTTTTGCGCCGCTGCCGCGCCTTGCAAAGAAACTGCAAACGCTTTACGACGTCGGCTTAGGTTATGTGAGACTTGGACAGCCTTCCACAACGCTTTCGGGCGGGGAAGCACAGCGCGTAAAGCTTGCGACGGAGCTTTCCCGCAAGGACACGGGACGCACGCTGTATGTGTTGGACGAACCGACCACCGGCCTGCATGTGGCGGATGTTAAGCGCTTGCTGGAGATTCTGCAGCGCCTTTGCGGGGGCGGCAGCAGCGTGCTCGTAATTGAGCATAACCTTGATGTGATCAAAACGGCGGATTACATTATTGACCTTGGTCCGGAAGGCGGAAATCGCGGCGGTACGGTCGTTGCGACAGGCACACCGGAAGAAGTTGCAGCGGTTGCGGGAAGCTATACCGGCCAATACTTAAAACCCATTTTGGAGCGGGCAAGCGAGGAACGGATCAAAGAATAACGGAACGGGGGAGACGGAAATGGAAAGCATGCAGCGCTGGTATGAGGCATCGCAAAGGCGGTTTTCCGTGCGTAGATACAAGGACGGCCCGGAGGAAAAGCAGCTTGAAGCGCTTGCCGGCATGGCGGAGCTGTTGCGCGCCCATGGCGTTCGCATCGCCATCGGGAGGTCGGAGGAAGTGTTCAGGCCGATTTTTCTCTGGTATGGCAAGATAAGCGGAACGAACAGCTTTGCCGCTATCATTGTTCAGAAGGATGCAGAGCCGGAGATGGCGGGCTATGTCGGCGAAGCGTTTGTGTTGGAATGCACGGCAATGGGCCTTGGTACCTGCTGGCTTGGCGCATCTTATCACAAGCAAACCGCGCTTTCCGCCGTGGAGCTTTCCGAAGGGGAACGCATTGCGTGTATCACACCCATCGGCGTGCCGGATGAAGAATATACCGCGCGCCCCCGCCGCTCGTACGAAAAGCTGACAGGACTTACGGCGGAGCAGTTCGGCGAACTTCCCGTGTGGCAGAAGCGGGCAATCGAATGCGCGCGGCGCGCACCTTCTGCAATGAACAGCCAGCCCTGGCGCTTTCATGCGGCGGAGGAGGGGATTCTTGTGGGGAACACCTCAAAGAACTTTGGATATGGCCGGTTGGATTGCGGGATTGCCATGCTGCACCTTGAACTTGGCGCGGCATATTGCGGCGTTTACGGGGATTGGCGGAAAGAGAAAAACGGCTCATTGTTTGTGCGGGCATGAAAGTGCCCGCACTGCATGATGCAGCTGTCAAAATGGTATAAAAAAATGCAGGCTTTTTAGGCAGCCCGCTTGCGAAATTCAGAAAAAGTGGATAAAATAAAAATGGTACATTCCGCATGGGCGGGTTATTCGGAGGAAAAACATGGCATTCAAAAAGGTTTCTGAAGCTGTAATTAAACGGTTGCCCAGATATTACCGGCATTTGGTGATGCTGGAGAGCCAGAGAGTGGAGCGCATTTCATCGGAAAAGCTGGCGCAGCAGATGCGGCTGAATGCTTCGCAGGTAAGGCAGGACTTTAACTGCTTCGGCGGCTTTGGCCAACAGGGCTATGGCTATAATGTCCGCACGCTGCTTTCGGAGATTAAGTCGATTCTTGCGCTTGACCGGGAGCATTCCGTTGTCATCGTCGGCGCGGGCAACATCGGCCATGCACTTACAAATTTTGAAGGGTTCTCTGCGGCAGGATTCCGGGTTCTTGCATTGTTTGATGTAGCTCCGGAACTGATCGGCAAGGAAATCAACGGCAAACCGGTTTATGATTCCGCACAGCTTGAGGAATTTATCCGCACGCATGAAATTGATATCGGCGTGATTGCGGCGCGCAGGAGCGCTGCGCAGGAAATTGCCGAACGCATGGTTGCCGCCGGCATAAAGGGAATTTGGAACTTTGTGCCGATCGACCTTGTGGCGGCAGTGCCGATTGAAAACGTACATCTGAACGACAGCCTGAGCGAACTGAGCTATAAGATCGAGCATGGCGTGCTGGGTGACTGAGCACGTTTGTAAGGCTTGTTAAACTTGCATAAGGTGAATAGAATTGGCTTAAGGGGCTTTGCACAATGCGAAGCGCCGCGGCTTTGCCGCGGCGCTTCATTTCACCCTATCGACTGTTGAAAACCCGCTCCCATCCGCGGTGTTCCATGGCACAATCATAAGCTGTGCATTTTATTCCGTCAAGCGATTCGCCCAAAGCTCTCATAAACCGCGAAAACCAGTGACGATTTGCGCGGCCATTTGCTTATTGCACCTCGCAGCCGCCCCATTCAACGGCGGTGAACCCCTTGCGCTCAAACTGGGGCAAAGCGGCGGGCGCTTCTACCTCAACCCATTCATCCAGCGCCCTGTAAGCCATGAACACGCGCAGTACGCTGTCCGGCTTTGGGGAAATGGAAAGCTTTGCATTATCCGTGTAACGTTTGGTCTGGAACGTGATAAGGTTGAAGGGATTCTTCTCCATGCGCGGCAGCCAGAACACGATGAACTCGTTGTATTCGCGGGGGATCAGACCCATGCGGCTGAGCGTGGCCTGCAAAAAAGCGGCGGTATCAGCACCCTTTACAACGTAGCCGTGCGTCATGTCGTAAACAACATCGGACTCGCCTTCCCAGAACAGGTAGGAGTATTCTTTGCCATCCTCCCGGTTAATCAGCGTGCCATCCGGCATAGCAGTAACAGCCCAACCGGATTCGCCGTAAGCAGGGTAAGTCGTAGTCAGCACCCCATCGTAATCAAGGGAAACGGAAACGTCCATGGTTTCCTCCGGATAAAGATAGACGACCGGTTTCAGATCGACGTTTGGATCGCCGCTTGCAGGCGCATCCCATGGGTTGGAGCGTTCGCGCAGGATCACAGCGAGGGCCGCAAGCGCGACGAGCAACACGCAGCCGCCGAGGATAAGCCATTTTTTGTGTTTCATGCCATATTTCCTTCCAAAATAAAGAAAGCTTGCCTATATATTCTATCCCATTTACAACCGCAATGCAAATGAACGGATTTTAAACCTTTTCCCTTTGCAGGTGTTTTGGGCGGTGCATGGCGGCGGGAGCCTGTGCTATAATGGGTGCAGTTCAATCAATTGGGAGAAAGCCATGGAATTTTTGCGCTTGTTGGAATCGATCCGTTCACCGTTTTTGGACTGTGTTGCCGCCGTGATTACCATGTTGGGCGAGGAAACGGTGTTTATGCTGGTAGGCATGGCTCTTTTGTGGTGCTTTGATAAAAAGTGGGGATTCCGCTTCTTCTTCATCGGCCTTGTGGGAAATACGCTGAACCAACTCATGAAAGCGATCTTTTTGATCCCGCGCCCGTGGGTGTTGGATGAGAGTTTCACCATCGTAGAGGCGGCACGTGAGGCGGCAACGGGGTATTCGTTCCCAAGCGGCCATACGCAAACGGTTGTGACGGTATTCGGCACGCTTGCCGCATGGCAAAAGAAAAAGTGGGTCACGGTTTGCTGCGCTTTGGCGATCCTGCTTACGGCGTTTTCACGCATGTATCTTGGCGTGCATACGCCGCTGGACGTTGGCGTTTCACTGATTACGGGCGTGTTGATTGTGGTTTTGATGACGCGCCTGTTTGACCAAATAGAGGAAAACCGAAAAGGCAAGCTGATTTTTGGGGCATGCGCGGCAGCCTTTGCAGTTTCCCTGCTGCTTTACGTGCTTTTGGTTCCGGCGCGGGAAGCAAGCATTGCGGAGTTCGATGCGCACGGCGTAAAGAACGCATGGACACTGATCGGCACCATGTGCGGGCTGATGCTCGCCTGGTGGGTGGACGATAAACGCACGCATTTTGAAACGAAAGCAGTGTGGTGGGCGCAGGCCTGCAAACTGCTCCTTGGCCTCGGGCTTATCATTGCGCTGCGCGTGGGGCTCAAAGCGCTGTTTTACGCGCTGTTTGACGGCGCGGTGTTTGCAGACGCAGTACGGTATTTTCTTATGGCGGTCACGGGCGGTGTGCTTTGGCCGATGACATTCCGTTTTTGGGCAAAACTTGGAGCAAAACAGGGAGGAAAATAAACATGGAACCACTGTTTCAGACAAAACGTATCTCTGCTGTGGAAGCGGAGGCGGGGGATATCCCTTTTATCATTCGCATGGAGAATGCCGCGGAAAACCGCAATTTCATCTGGCAGGGAACAAAGGAGCAGCATCTTGCGGAAATCGCCGACCCGGAGCACATCCTTGCGGTGTTCCGCACCGCGGATGGAAACAGCATCGGCTACATGCTCTGCCATGTGGACGCAAAATCCGATGTGTTTGAGCTTCGGCGCATTGCCATCGACATAAAAGGAAAAGGGTATGGCAGGGAAGCGATGGAGGGCACGATGCGCTATGCGTTTGAAACGCTTCACATGAATCGCTTCTGGCTGGATGTTTACCCGGACAACACAACCGGGATCCGGCTTTATGAATCGCTCGGAATGCACCGGGACGGCATGCTGCGCCAAAGCTACAAAAGTGAGCGCGGATACTTAGATCAGATCATTTATTCCATGCTCAAGGGCGAATATTTTGCGCGGGAAAACGCCGTGCTTGCAACGGAGCGCCTGCTGCTGCGCAGACTGACGGAGGAGGATTTCCCCAAGGTGTTCTCCGTTTTAGGTGACCCGGAGGTGATGTACGCCTGGGAGCACGGCTTTTCGGAGCAGGAAGCGCGCGAGTGGCTTGCCGGCACGTTCACGCGCTATGAAAAGGACGGCTTTGGCCACTATGCCGCGGAGGTACAGGAGACGGGCGAATTCGTGGGCATGGTTGGCCTGCTCCGCGAGACGCTGGCGGGAAAGGACCTCCTCGGGATCGGCTGGATGCTGCGCAGGGATTGCTGGGGGCATGGCTATGCCACGGAAGCGGCGCAGGCCGTTTTGCGCGACGCGTTCGAGCGCCTTGGGGCGGCGGAGGTCATCGCGGACATCCGCCCGGAAAACGCGGCTTCCATCCGCGTGGCGGAGCGCCTCGGCATGCGGGCGGAATACGAGGTTGTGAAGCGCTATCGCGGCAAGGACATGCCGCACATTGTATATGTGATAAAGAAAGATAAATAAGATAAAAAGTAAAGTATAATCAACACTGCGGCCTTACAGATTGCCGAGGGAGATATGGTAGAGAATGGGATGCTGACTTATCGGGCATCAACCTTACAGCGCGCTGAATAAAACGCTGGATGAACTGTTTTGGGAAGGATAGCGTTTTATGAGAATCATCAAAATTTCGGAGGACAAAAAGCGGTACCTGAGTTTGCTTCTGCTTGCGGACGAACAGGAGGACATGATCGACCGATATCTGCCGCGCGGGGAGATGTACGCGTTGGAGGATGGTGGCGTGAAAGCCGTATGCGTTGTAACGGATGAGGGGGACGGCGTGCTGGAACTTAAAAACCTTGCTGTCGAGCCGGCGGCCCAGCGCAAGGGGTATGGGAAGGCGCTTATCGCGTTTCTCCTGCGGGAATATCGCACACAATACGCTGTTCTGCAGGTGGGGACAGGGGACAGCCCTCTGACCATCCCGTTCTATGAGGCATGCGGATTTACGCGCTCCCATGTCATCAGCAACTTTTTTCCTGACAATTACGATCACCCGATCTTTGAAGGCGGGGTTCAGCTTGTGGATATGGTGTATTTAAAGCAGGCTTTCAAATGAGATACCGCAGCAGCAGATAGGCAACTGCAAAATTCAACACCATCAGAAGAGGCATGCCGATGCAGAATGCGGCATGTTTCGTTTTATGGCGGAAAGCAAGCATGCCGAACACGCCGCCCAAGCCTCCGCCGAGTGCCGCGAGCCAGAAAAGCGTCCGCTCCGGTATGCGCCAGGCGCGCCGTTTTGCGCGCCGCTTGTCCGCACCCATGAAGGCAAAAAGGACAAGGCTCATCAGCAGAAGATAGCCGAACAGCAAAAAACGCGGATCAGGCATCGTCGGGATCCTCCTGCGCCGGGACGGTCGGAAGCCCAAGCTCCGCAAGGTCGCGCGGCGGCAGGCGCAGCCTGTCCCACATGCCGTATTTGTGCGTATCTGCAATGGCGTTCATGATGCGCTCCTCCGGGTTGGGCACAATGGTGGTGAAATGCTGGATGAGCTGCTTCATCTCCTCCCGCTTGGTGTTCCCGGCAACGGGGCAGTTTGGTTTGCGGATGGGCAGCGCAAGCCGCTTTGCGATGGAAAGGGCCTGCTTTTCCGGAAGAAAGATCATCGGGCGGATCACGGTAACATCCTTGCGGCCAAGGTAGGTCACCGGACCAAAGGTATTGAGGCGGCTTTCATAAAACAGGCTCAGGAAAAAGGTTTCAATTACATCGTCCCGGTTGTGGCCGAGCGCGACAAGGTTGCAGCCGCGCGACCGCGCTGCATCGTTGAGCGCACCGCGGCGCAGCTTTGCGCAAAGCGCGCAGGGATGGCTTTCTTTGCGGATGTTGAACACAACATCTCCAATGTCCGTTTTTACAAGATCAAACGGTACGCCGATGGCCCCTGCAAATTCGGAGACGGGGGAAAAGTCCTCGTCGCTGATGCCAAGGTCGAGCATTACGGCGCAAAGCTCGAATGGCGTGCGGCAAAAGCGCTGGTATAATTTGAGGCCGTAAAGCAGCAGCAGGCTGTCCTTCCCGCCGGAGACGCCCACGCAGATTTTATCGCCGGGGCGGATCATGCGGTAACGCTCGTCTGCGCGGCGGATGCATCCTAGAACGCGTTTCATATCGGTTGTTCCTTTAAGAAAAATCATTTTTTCATTATACGCGATGCAAGCGTCGCATGCAATCATGCTTTCACACTTTTGCCACGAAATAAGGGTTGCCCCCGGCTGTGTAAAAAGGTTATAATAAACATATCAGATTTACGTGAAGCGCTTCGGCGCGGAAGGAGGGCTTTTACCTTGATACGTGTGATTTTCGGCGAAAAGGGTGCGGGCAAGACGAAGCGAATCATCGACATGGCGAACGAGTCGATCAAGACCGCAAAGGGCAGCATTGTGTTTATCGATGACGACAACCAGTACATGTTTGAGCTCAAGAACAGCATCCGCTTTGTGGATGCATCCGAGTTCCACATCGACGGCCCCAAGATGTTCTATGGGTTCCTTTCCGGCATTGCGGCACAGGATTTTGATCTTGAATATCTTTTTATCGACGGCTTCCTGAAGATTGTGCACCACCCCCTCGAAACGCTCGAAGGGCTTTTCACCGAGTTGGAAAAGTTTTCTGATCGCACCGATGTCAAACTGATCATCAGCATCAGCGGCAACGCGGCGGATGCGCCGGAGTTCATTAAGCCCTACATGGTATAAATCAATAAAGCTGCAGGCATAAAAAAGCGGACGCTCTGCGTCCGCTTTTTTATGCCTGCTTTTGTCGAAACGTGTGCGCATGTGGCGCTTTTATATGTGCTTTGCTGCACGAAATGGCAGAAAGTGGTGGACACAATTCGTTTATTTGACGAATGGGCTTTGGTTTGGTAAAATAAGCCTTAATTATTCATACCATGGGGGACATGGACATAAGAATCAGGAAGGCTTTGCCCGACTGGCATGGAGGTTGAACCATATGAAGTCCTGGTTAAGGACAATCTTATATTTTCTGGCGGTCATTCTCGTTACGGCGAGCGTAACCGCCGGCATAACGGTGTCGGTTCTGAACAAGGAGCGGGAGGATGTGGTTGTCCTTTCGGCAGAGGAATACGCGGGGATCAGCGACCTGCTGTTTTTGGATGAGATGATCAACCGGCTGCAAAGCGATTCATTGAAGGAACCGCCGAGCCGGGATGCGTTGCTTGATGCGGCGGCAAAAGGCATTGTAGCCGCTCTGGATGACCCTTATGCGGCATATTACACAGCGGAGGAATATGAGGCATATCTTTCTAACATCAACGGGCAATATAACGGCATAGGCATTCTCATCGGCCAGCCGGATGCGGAAGGCGCGCTGGTGCTGGATGTTTATGACGAAACACCTGCGGCCCAAGCCGGTGTTCAGCCGGGTGACAGGATTGTTGCCGTGGATGGCGTGAGCATTGGCGGCATGCTGCTGGATGAGCTTGCGGCGGCAATTGACCGCGAGGTGGGGGAAAGCGTTGCGCTTACGCTCAAACGGGGGGAGGAAACGCTTGAACTGCAGATTGCCTGCGCGGCGCTCAACCTCAGCCGTGTCACAAGCGCGCTGTTTAATCAGCGTACGGGATACATTCGCATCAGCATGTTTACGGGCAACTGCGCTACGGAATTCAGCGAAGCAATCAAGGACCTTACGGATCGCGGAATGCGTTCCCTTGTGATTGACCTGCGCAATAACCCGGGCGGTTCCCTTTCGGATGTGGTGAGTATTGCGGATACGCTTCTTGGCGAAGGAACGATTGTGAGCGTACGCGGGCGAACGGAGTCCGAAGGGGAGGTTTATAAATCGAACGCGAAAGGGGTAAAAGTGCCCATTGCGGTTATCGTGAATGAAAACTCGGCATCCGCAAGCGAGATTCTCGCTGCGGCTGTGCAGGACTTTCAGGCCGGAGCAGTTGTGGGCATGACAACCTATGGAAAAGGCGTTGTGCAAACAACGAAGCAAATTGAGGGCAACCGCGCATGGCTCAAGCTTACGAGCGATGCGTACTATACGCCAAACGGCGCGAATATTGACGGGGTTGGCGTCACTCCGGATATTGAGATCGACCTGCCGGAAGAGCTTAAAGGCCTTGCAATCGATCAAATTGAGCAGGACGATGATGCACAGCTTTGGGCTGCGCTTGATTATGTGCGCGCGTTAGCGGATGAAGCGGAATAAGAAGAAACAAAAACGGGCTTTCGCCAATCTGCGCGAAAGCCCGTTTTTGTTTCAGCCGTTATTCGTTCTCGTCGGAATGACGGATGCCATCGCGGCGGAACAGGATGGAGATGCCCCAGATTCCTGCCAGGCCCACGATCGTATAGATGATGCGCGATACGACGGTGCTCATGCCGCCGAAAATGCTGGCGATGAGATCGAACTGGAACAGGCCGATCATACCCCAGTTCAGCGCGCCGATGATGACGAGAATAAGCGCAAGTGTATCCATGGTGTTTTCCTTCTCCTTTTTCGTGATGTGGATAGCTTGCGCAGCAAAACAAGCTGTTATGCAGAAATTTGAAAAAGGATATGCGCGCCAAAATATCGCTAAATAATTTGAAAGGGAATTTTTCGAAAACATTTGCTTTGAAAGGAAAAAAAGGAGTGAGGCCAGCGATAAAAAAGCCTGTAATTCATTGCGATAATTCAATGCAAACCAGACAAAAACCGGAAAGAAACAAGAATATAATTTAATATACATTATTGATAAACGGAATATTTAAATATGATATAAACGTTTCTTAACGGAATATGCGTTAATAAAATAAAAAACGACATGTACAGGAGAACGATCCCATGCTAAAATGAAACATCACATCTACAATTGAAGGAAGTACATCTATGAAGCCAGCGAAGAAATTGTCTTTGCCCGTATGGATTTTCATAGGCATGCTTGCCGGTATCCTGGCGGGCCTGTGCTTTTTGAAAAATCCGGATTTCACAACCAACTACCTCAAACCCATCGGCACGATTTACATTAACCTTTTGAAGTTCCTGGTTGTCCCGGTCGTTCTGTTTTCGATTACGGATGGCGTCATTTCCCTGAAAGATCTCAAACGCGTTGGCAGCGTTGGCATCAAAACATTTGTTTATTATATGATTACGACTGCGGTTGCGGTTGTAATCGGCCTTGCACTTGCATCCGCCTTCAAAGGGCTTTTCCCGCCTCTGCCCAGCGCCGAGCTTGCGGAGCTTGAGTATGCGGCAAAGGAAGCGCCCAGCGTGATGCAGGTCATTGTTGACATTTTCCCCGACAACATCCTTGCGCCGATGGTCAGCGCGAACATGCTTCCTGTGATTGTGATTGCGATTTTCGTTGGCGCAGGCATTTTGGCTGCGGGCAAAAAGGGCGAGAAAATCGGTGAAATCGTGAATTGCATGAACGAGGTCGTCATGAAAATCATGATGATGATCATTAAGATTACTCCGATTGGCGTATTTTGCCTTATGGCAAATGTGGTGGCAGTGAACGGCCCGGAGATTGTGGGCACACTTGCGCTAGTGATCGGCGTTGCATATCTCGCTTATATCATCCATGTGGCTGTGGTATACGGAAGCAGCATAAAATTCCTGAGCGGGATGAGCCCCATCGCTTTTTTCAAAGGGTTGGCGCCTGCGATGATATGCGCGTTCACCACGACTTCTTCCAACGCAACGCTTCCGCTGAACATCGAATGCTGCAACAATATGGGCGCTGAGCCGGAAATCAGCTCTTTCGTCCTACCGCTGGGCGCTACCATCAATATGGACGGCACCGCAATTTATCAGGCCGTTGCAACAATCTTTATCGCAGCCTGCTACAATATTGATCTGACCCTTGCCGACATGGCGATGGTTGTGCTGACGGCTACGCTTGCATCCGTCGGTACGGCGGGCGTTTCCGGCGCAGGCATGATTATGCTTGCGATGGTTTTAACATCCATTGGCATTCCGGTAGAAGGCATTGCCATCATTGCGGGCGTAGATAAGCTCTTTGATATGGGGCGGACAACGCTGAACATTACAGGCGACGCAACCTGCGCCATCTGGATATCGAAATTGGAACGTGCCAAAAAGGCCAGGATGGAAGCAATGGCGAACGCCAAAGCGTAAGCGCAGCAAAAATGAAGCAGGCCGGGGGGTTTGAACGGAACCCCCGGCCTGCTTCATTTTCACGATGCTTATTTCTTTTTCTCCGGAAAAATTTCTACTGTTAGCTTGTCAAACGCAATGGGCTCCATGAAATCAGCAGCCGTGAATGCGGTATGCAAAAAATGCACAAGGTCATGAAGGTGCTTTTTCAGCAGCACGGGGCGCGCGAGATCAAGCGCGTGGCAGAGCTCACCGATAATCGACCCCCAATCTTCTACGCGCGCTTGGGACAGATCGCTGAATTCCATTACGATGTCCTGCTGGATTTTGCCGTCCGTACGAATTGCAGCCCAGATTTTCATGCACAATCAACCATACCCTAAGACAGGGTGTTCCTTTCCGTTTTAAAGCTGTCGAAAAAGCGATTTTTCACTTTTCAGGATTTCCCATATGTTGCTTGCACCGCAGGCTTCATATAATAAAAAACACGTGCGGGTAAACCTTTGCTGCGTAAAACGTATTCATGCGCTTGCCAAGCGAAACCGCCAAATCGGGACAGAGCGTTGAAGTTTCGGCCTTTTGACAGCAGAGGGGCGGATGCATGCATCCGCCCGCTAAGCAGCTGTTTTGGCTTAAAATGCAGGAGGGTTTAACCGTCTTTCAGGATATACCATGCATGCATGAGCGGCAGAGTGGAGCCGTCAGCAAGGGTGTATGTGCCTGCGGGATCCGCATAGAGGTTATACGTTTTGCCGTCGCCAACGGCGATTTCGGACACACCGCTGTAATAATTGAACACGATATCCCCGGAACTGGTCTGAATGCGGGCGGTTACAAACGGCGCGGACTGGTAAACTTCAACCACTTTTCCCACAACCTTGTAGCCTTGTTTATGTTCGGGATAATTCTTAATGCGGTCGTAGTCAAGCACATGAACGGCGCCCATGTAGCTGTCTTTATCCGGGCGGTGCTCCAAGTAGAGCGTGCTGGATTTTGCCGCATTGTCCTTGGTGGCGGTGATGACGGCAGCATACAGTCCGACGCTTTCCGTTTTTACCGTAAAGCTGAATGTGCCGGCAGCAGCGTCCTGCGTCACATCCCCTTCCAGTTCAACGCCCGAAACGGAGATCACCGCGCCTGCTTCCATGGTGCCGGAAACGGTCATGGTGGAAGTGGTGGCATACCGTACAACGGAATCGTTTACGGCAAACGTCACATTGCCCTCAACGGTGCCGGGCGTTGTGGTGCCGGTCCCTTCGGGATCCCCGGATGTACCCGTGCCAAAGGTGATGTTAAAGGTTTGCGAGGCGGTCTGATAGCGGTTCTTACGCGCTTCGATCGTGACTGCATAAGCACCGCTTTCAGGCAGCGTATAGGATGTATTGAAATTGCCCGATTCATCAATGGGCACCTGCGTCTCGTTCACGTACACAGCCGCCGTATTGTCGCTGACCGTACCCGTAATGGGAACGACGGCGGTATCCGTAGTGAAGTCGCTTACGGTAGGAGAAGTCACGTTCAGCTCGATTGCCGGGATGGAGATTACGATCTCGTCCTCAAATTCCACTGCCGTTTCTTCGCCATTTGGGCTGATGACTACGACGTTCGGCTTGATGTGCAATTCGCTTTCGGCGATCGGCGCATCGGGCACAAAAATATGTTCCGGAATGCGCCAGGCAACGCAGTTGCGGACTTGCGCACCAACAACATCCTCACGCACGGTTACTCCTGAGGTGAAACGGGCCGTGTAATTGTTTTTGCAGTAAACCGTAACGATATAGGCTGGGTCGCCATTGTTCATTTGTGCAGCAGTGATGGTCGCAGCCTTGGGGAATGGGTTACCACCAAAGGCGTAATCAAAGAAAGCGCCCACACTGCCATCGAAATTCTTGTTTAAGTAGATGATCGCAAACACAGCGATGAGCACCACGAGCACCGCCACTGCTGCGATGAAAAGCAAATTGCGGGAACCTGCTGCGGCCCGTTTTTGCTTCTTGCTGCGGGAAGGCTTGATGTCATACTCAAAATCGTCAAGCGCATCATATCCGCCTGCCGATGCCGCCGCTTCAACGGGAGCCTGCCGCGCGTGTGTGGCAGCCTTCCTCTCCGGCGCCTGCTTGGCCACCCGTGTGGCGGCTGCGCTGCGCTGCGGCGTATAAGGGCGCACGGGAGCTTCATCAAAATCGGAAACGGGAGCAGCCTGACGCGGCGTATCCGCCGCGCTGGGGGTAGGCTGAGCCTGCTCCCTGACCGGCGCGTGCACGCGCACATTGTTGCTGTAACCGCGTTCACCCGGCACGGGCGGCGCAGGCTGTTGGGCAACCGCCTGGGATTGGGATTGTGCGGGCCTTGGGTTGAAGCGGGAGGAATAGGTGTCGGGAATATCTTCCTCGCTTACGGTGTTGGCGTCAAATTCAGGCTTCGGCCATTGCGGCGCGCGGACAAACCCCCACGCCGGCGGCGTTTCGCCTGTGGAGGCAACGTAGGAATCCTCGGCGGGCGCAGGCTCCGGCTCGTCGGGCGTAAGCGGAGCAGCGCAGTTTTCGCAGTATTCGAGGTAATCCTCATTGTATGCGCCGCATACCTTGCATTTCATATCGAAAAAACCTCCTGTACAGGAATTATTAATTTATTATAGCAAATCTGCTCCGGTGTGAAAACACTTTTACGCTTTTTATTTGGAAACAAACTATGAAATAAAGCCGAAACGCATATGCAGCGTTTTCGCATACACAGTTTTATGCTATAATCACAACAGGCGAAAAACGCCCATCGCGCTTTGGACTATGATTTTTGCCGAACAGGAGTACGATTATGTGCCTTACGCAAAAGGGAAAGGGAATAATGATACTGATTCTTTCTGCATGCTTTTTTCTTGCAGCTTTCACCGGCTGTGCGCGCGAAGCATCAGAAGGAACGCCGCCGCCCCAATCCTTTGAAGGATTCCAAACGGAAGGGGAAGCCACGGGCGGCGGAACGCTGCTGAACGCGAACATCAACGCCGTCGGTGCGGCGGAGGAAAACGGCGATGTACGATTGACCCTTGGGTTTATCGGGGGCAGCCGCATGTCCGGCGGGACGGACGAGCGTGAGGTTGCCAACGTACCGCGCTATGCCGTCACACTGTTGCCGCAGCCAACCCGGCTTGCGGTGTCGTTTGATTCGATCACCTATTGGGATTATTTGCGCGATTTGGACCTGAGCGCAAGCGAATTCCTGCTCGGCAGCTTTGGCACGGTATTTGAAGGCAGCGAGGCGTTTACGCTGTATTTCCAGTTGGCAGGAGAGGCCGCCTTTCAGGTTGTTGAACATGAAACGAGCATCGAAATCCTCCTGCGGCCCATCGCGGCGCAAGCGGCAGAGCCGGAAGCGCAGGAGACGCCGGCCGCAGATGCGATTGACATCGTTGCCGATGAGTACGCTACGGCGGACGAGCGCTACTATGTCGTGGCAAATGCATTTGAGGCCTATTGCGCGGGCACGCTTTCGAGCGGCTGCGGAATGACCCCGGTCCTTGCGGCGGACCACAGCACGGTGCTCTTGATTTCCGAAGGGGTTTCCGCAAAATCGGAGGCGGAACGCCTGCGCGAGCGGATTCTCACGGAGGAACCCGGCGCGGTGCCGTCAGATTGGAGCGTTGTGAAACTCAAGAATGGGGCGCTTCCCGCATATGATGAAACGATGGAGTATATGGCCGCCTATGATCAGCTTCCTGCCCGCATTGACGGCAAGGAAACCGCGCTCACGCCGCTCATCCCGGATGGGCTGCTCCTTTCCGTCACGCCGCAACGGGATGGGTTCCTTTACAGCAGGCGGATTACGCGCGGCAGCTTGGCGGAAACCTATACATACGAACAGCTTTGCGTGCAGAGCATGGGCGGGGGTTCCAAACCATTGCTTTCTTTTGAATTTCAGACCATAGAATCCGTAAAATATTCTCCGGATGGGCGGAAGCTCGCGGTTCTGGAACGTGCGGCGGAAAGCGCGCATCTGTACATATTCGATCTCGACACCAAGGAACTTTTGACGGACCTCACGGATATGGGCTTTGGCGACACGGTCAGCGCTTATGTTTGGGACAGCATGGGCGGGCGCGTGTTTTCCATCGGCGGTTCCGGCGAAATCTCCATCCACCAGTATGATTTCAATGTGCCGACGGAAAGCAAACGCCACACGGTTGTGGATAAAAAGGGCGTGGATGAAGGAAGCCTTGCATTTTTTGACGGGGAGCTGTATTTCTGTGAGACCACGCTTGAAGGCGGCGGAATGATCTACCGCATCAAGCCGGAGGGAGGAACGCGGCGCAGTTACATGGAGGGCAGCGCATTCGCCCTGTCGGGCGACGGACGATATATGGCCTTCAGCGCATCGGGCGATGATGCGTTAGGCGGAGGAGAAACGCATTTCGGAATTCGCGATATGCATAACGGTGCGCTCACCACCATCACGGATGAATTCTCCGTCTATACTTTCCTGTGGTCGTATGACGGAAGCAGGCTCTACTACATTGAAAACCGCCTGTCCGGCAGCGCGGGAGAGGAGACGGAAAGCACGGGAGATGCGAACGATGCATATCCCTACCGCCTCTGGGTATACGACGTTGCCTCGGGTGAAAGCCGCACAATTGCGGACCTGCCGTATGCCTCCATTGCGGTTTCCCACCGCGCGGATGAAGTTTACCTTTGTTATACCGATGGCGCTACGCTTGGCGATGTGGTTCGGGCGACATACATCATCCCTGCCGGTTGACGCATGGCTGGTGAAAGGCACAAAGCACGCTCTTAATTATGTATAAACTTCCGAAATTGGAGCATACTTCCTTTTATTAAGACTCCTTCGGAGGTGGTATGATGTCGATTACAGGTTTGCTCCCGCGCATTTCGGGGCGGGAACGTGCGGCGCACAGGGGAGAGGCAGAAATCCGTGAGGCTCTGAAAAAGTGGAAGGATGCCACGCGCTTTTTTGAGAGCGTAAACGATCCGGAGCTTATGGATTACGCAATTTATGATATGGAGGCTGCCCGGCGCAAGTATATGTTCCTGCTTCGCCAAAAAGCGCGGGACGACGAAGAAGCAGAATAAAGTGAGGACGGAAAAGGGATCCCTGCCCGCCCTCAAAACGATGGAGGTCAACGGACATGAATCCCTTCGGTTCAATTCTGGCGTTTGCAGCGGGCCTTTTGGTTCTTTGGCTGATCTGCAAACTGCTCGCTTTCCCGCTCAAGGTGCTTTGGAAACTCGTGGTTAATGCGCTTTTAGGCGCGGTAATCCTGTTTTTGTTTAATTTTGTGGGCGGCTTTTTTTCCCTTTCCATCCCGATCAATGCGCTCAATGCGCTGATTACAGGCGTGCTGGGCGTCCCCGGCGTTATTCTCCTTCTGGTGCTGCAGTGGATTCTGTGACGGGAAGATAATTGCCGGTCAGCATGCCGAACCGGATGGGCGTTTCCCCTTCTGTGGGGGAAAGACACACTGTAAGCTCGCTTTGGTATGAGGAAGTGCAGGCCGTGGACAACCAAGTGTCCCCGGCTTTTTCCATGCTGCAAAACCGCTCCACTCCCTTTGGGGAGCTGATGGTGAAGCGGAGCGCAGTGCCGGATAAACTTCCCGACAGCGTGTTGCCGTCTGTATAGGAAAACTGAAACGTATAGCCTTTTTCCGGGCTTCCATACATGCTTCCGCTGCCGGAAGCGGCGGATTCCAACGCGCCGCTGTATCCGCTTTCATCGCTGCCGAAGAGCCTTGCAATGGTGATGCGCCCTTCAGAAAGCAGCGCACGGTGTTCCGTCAGCGCCAGCGAATAGGAAAGCCCATCCACGCTTTGAAGCGCGGAAAGCCCTGCGGCATATGCATCCAGAAGCGCGGCGCAGTCCGCGTGATACTCCGCATAGAAAGCGTATACGGGGTTTACCGCAAAAGGCGTAGCGCTCGGCGCTGGCAAAGCTTCCGGCAGTTCGGACAGGGAAGGAGGGGAGGGGGAAACGGAAGCCGCAGGCAGGGAGGCAGACGGCGTTGCGGAGGGGAGCACAGGCGATGTGGAGTTCCCTGCATTGCCCGCACTGCAACCGAAAAAAAGCATGACCGAAAGGCATGCCGCACAACATAAACATACAGGGCGTTTTGAATTCCAACGGAGCTTTATCAAGATGGCACCTCATTTTCATCAGACCCGCCGCCGGATTGTTCAAAATAGGCGAGGATGCCGTTGAACAGCCCTGCGGCACAGCTCGTCTGATAGGAATCGCGGTTGAGCCGGATGTCTTCCTGCGGGTTGGAAAGCATGCCCATTTCAACGGCGATCACCGGCTTTTCCGACCAGTTAAAGCCGGTTTGATCCATCAGGGCGCGAAGGGAAATCATCGTAGCGCCGGTGGCTTCGGAAAAACTTTCATATACGCATTGCCCAAGGCGCAGGCTTTCCTGATAAATCGCAGCGCCATATGCGCGGGAAGGGATCAGCACGCTTGCACCGCTCTTGTTGGCGGAGGATACGCTGTCACAGTGCAAACGCAGCCAAATGTCTACGCCGGATTCGTTCATCAGAAGCGCGCGCTCCATGTTGGAGAGCGAAAAGTCCGATGTTTCGCGCGTCAAAACCACCGTTGCGCCTTCGGCTTCAAGCAGGTCGCGCAGCTTAAAGGCGATGAGCAGATTGATCTTGTATTCGGGAACGCCGGTTTTCACGCCGGTGCTGCCGGGGCTTTGGCGTTCCTTGGTACGCTTAACGCCAGGGGCCATCTGCTCAAGCTCCGCATCCGGAGTTTCCTGATGTCCGGGGTCAATGCCGATCGTATACCCCGCAAGGCGGTCTGTTTCATCCGATGCAGCCGATTGCTGCTCCGGAAAGGCGAGCAGGCCGAGCTCAAACGCGTTCCAGTAGGCGGCAAAAGTAAGGGGGCCGAACGCGCCATCCTCCCGTACGCCAAGAAACGCCTGCAGACGGATGACAGCCTGCTTTGTGGCTCCGTCAAAAAGGCCGGTAATTTCCCCTTCATAAAAGCCGAGGGCGCGCAGCTCCGTTTGCAGCGTTTCCACATCCTCGCCAAAATCCCCGGCGGAAAGAATTTCCTGGGAAGGAATTTCGGGCATCGTGGGCACGGCAAACGCGGCGCTGCATGAGAGCAACACCGCGAAAACGCAGCAAAGTGCGGCAAACCGCCTGAGAAAGGGACTCATTTCCGGCAAAACTCCTGAAAGTCAATACTCAAAGTTTCCTTTATTCTACCATCTCCGCCGGATTTTGCAATCGCTCATCCATAAATAAACTGTAAACTTAGGCGGAAGGGAAAATGCTTACGCTTTGCGAAAAACGAGCTTCCCATCCTCGGCGGATGCTGTTACGGCATCGCCCAGAGAAACGCGCCCGGAAAGAATTTCTTCGCTCAGGCTATCCTCCACCTGATGCTGGATGGCACGGCGAAGCGGACGCGCACCGTAAAGCGGGTCAAACCCGGCGCCGGAAAGCAGATCCTCCGCCTCAGGCGTAACGGTGAGTGCGATGCCGCGCTCCCGGAGCCGCGCTTTCACAGTTTCGAGCATCAACCGGGTGATTGCGCGCGTTTCTTCCCGCGCAAGCGGCCGGAATACGATGATCTCATCCACGCGGTTCAGGAATTCCGGCCGGAATGTCTTTTTCAGTTCGGCCATCATGGTTTCGCGCAGGCGCTCATGCGTAAGCGCGTCCTCCGCCGTGCCGAAACCGACGGCATGCGCTTGCTGTGTGCGCGGCGCGCCGGCGTTCGAGGTCATGATGATAACCGTGTTGCGGAAATCCACTGTGCGCCCCTGAGAATCCGTGAGCCGGCCATCCTCAAGCACTTGGAGAAGCAGATTGAACACATCGGGATGCGCCTTTTCGATTTCGTCAAGCAGGATAACGCAGTACGGCCTCCTGCGCACACGCTCGGTGAGCTGGCCGCCGTCGTCGTAACCAACATAGCCCGGCGGGGAGCCGATGAGTTTGCTTACGCTGTGCAGCTCCATGTATTCGCTCATGTCCAGACGCACCATGGCGGTTTCATCTGCAAAAAGCGCCTCTGCAAGCGCGCGGGAAAGCTCGGTTTTTCCAACGCCCGTGGGGCCGAGAAAAATGTAGGAGCCGATGGGCCGCGCAGGATCCTTCAGCCCGGCACGCGCGCGGCGGATGGCGCGGGAAACGGCGGAGACGGCTTCTTCCTGGCCGATGACACGCCTGTGCAGCGCATCTTCCAGATGCAACAGCTTTTCGCTTTCATCTTCCGTGAGCTGGCGCACGGGAATGCCTGTCCATGCGTTTACAACATCCGCGATGTCGTTTTCGGTAACGATGGATTCTTCATTGTCCCGCTCGCGCTCCCAATCGGCCTCGATCCCTGCGATTTGCGCCGTAAGGCGCTGTTCCTCGTCGCGCAGCGCGGCAGCGCGTTCATAGTTCTGGTTATTGACGGCTTCTTCCTTTTCCTTGCGCAGCGATTCGATGCGCTCACGCAGCTCCTTTACATCCGGCGGTGTGTTGTAAGCGCGAAGGCGTACGCGGCTTGCGGCTTCATCCATCAGGTCGATGGCCTTGTCCGGCAGGAAACGGTCCGAAATGTAGCGGCCGGAAAGCTCCACCGCAGCGCGGATGGCCGCGTCCGTGATGCGGGCTTTGTGGTGCGCCTCATAACGGTCACGCAGGCCGAACAGGATGGCTACGGCCTCTTCGCGCGTGGGTTCGCCGACCGTAACGGGCTGGAACCGCCGTTCAAGCGCTGCGTCTTTTTCGATATGCCGGCGGTATTCGTCGAGCGTTGTCGCACCGATGACCTGGATTTCGCCGCGCGCGAGGGCGGGCTTAAGGATGTTGGAAGCGTCGATGCTGCCCTCCGTTGCGCCTGCGCCGACGATGGTGTGCAGCTCGTCGATAAACAGGATGGTGCTGCCGTCCTCCCGCAGTTCGGAAATGGCGTTTGTGATGCGTTCCTCAAATTCGCCGCGGTATTTGGTGCCCGCGAGCATGGAACCAAGGTCGAGCGTGACGATCCGCTTGTCCTTCAAAAGTTCGGGAATCTTGCCCGCCGCAATGCGCTGCGCCAACCCTTCGATGACTGTACTTTTTCCGACGCCGGGGTCGCCGATGAGGGCGGGGTTGTTTTTCGTGCGGCGGCAGAGGATCTGGATCACGCGTTGAATTTCCGCTTCCCGCCCCACCACGGGGTCGAGTTCCCCGTCGCGCGCGGCGCGCGTCAGATTCCGGCCGTATTGATCGAGCACCGGCGTACCCTGCCCCGCATGTGCGGGCTGCGGGGCGCTTTCCCCGGCGGGCCGCCCTCCCGCAAGCACGGATTGCAGGCCGGGCACATCTGCGCCGAGATCCTGCAGGATGCGCACGGCGACCGAGTCCCGTTCCCGCAAAATGGCGAGCAGGATATGTTCTGTGCCAATATAGCCCATTTTCAGGGATTTTGCTTCATAAAGGCTCAGCTCCAGGATTTTTTTCGTGCGCGGCGTATAGCCGAAGCTGTCGGTGAAATGATAATCCCCCCGGCCGACAAGCGTATCCGCGCGTTCTGCAACGGCGTTTGCGGTCACGCCAAAGGCGGAGAGTGCCTTAAATGCCGCGCCTTCCCCTTCGCGGATGAGGCCAAGCAGCAGATGCTCACTGCCCACATAGTTGTGTCCCATTGCCCGCGCCGCTTCCTGCGCCAGAGCGAGCGCGCGCTTTGCACCCTCGGTGCACCGATCCAAAAAGCTCATGCTGTGTCCTTTCGGGATAATTCGTCTGTTCGCCTTAATTTTATAGCAAAACAGGCGCGCCTGCAACCGTTGCACTTGTGCGGTTTTTATAAAAAAGCGTCAACAAACGCGCGCTGGTGTGGTATGATAAAACAGTATAAGCCGTTCAAAACTGTCGCAATATGCTTGCGCGGCATATATATGGACAAAAAGGAGTTTGTCTCCGGTTTTAAGGAGTGAGAATATGATCTATTTGGACAACAGCGCCACGACCCGCACGCTGCCCGCGGCGGCGGAGGCGGCGCAATACTATATGAGCGAAAGCTTTTTTAACCCGGCGGCGGCCTATTCGCCGGCGGTGGAGAGCGAACGCGCGGTGAATGCGGCGCGGGCGCGGCTTGCCGGAGCCATGAATGCGGCAGCCGACGAAATCGTCTTTACCTCAGGCGGCACGGAAAGCAACAACATGGCGATCTACGGGTCCCTTGGCGCGATGCGCGGACAAGGCCGGCTTGTGGTAAGCGCGGTGGAGCATCCTTCCGTTTACGAGGTGATGAAACGGCTTTCCCCTGAATACGACGTAGTTGAAGCCGGCGTGGATCAGCAAGGCCGCGTGGATGTTGCCGGCCTTGCGCAGCTTGTGACGCCGGGCACGCGCTTTGTGTCGGTAATGCAGGTAAACAATGAAACGGGGGCGATCAACGACATCCCCGCCATTTATAAGCTCGTAAAGCGGGAAGCTCCCGGCGCTCTTTTGCATGTGGACGGCGTGCAGGGTTTCCTGAAAGTTCCGTTTGAAGCGCGCAACTGTGATTTTTACACCGTCAGCGGCCACAAATTCCACGGCCCGAAGGGCGTGGGCGCGCTGTATGTCAAAAAAGGAACGCGTTTTTTGGGCGGGCAAATCGGCGGCGGGCAGGAAAAAAACCTCCGCTCCGGTACGACCAACACGCCGGGCATTATGGGGATGGACGCCGCGCTGCAATATTACCTTGCAAATCAGGAAACGATGTGGGAAAATATGCGGACGTGCAAGCTGCGCTTGGCGGAAAACCTCCTCGCGCTGCCGGATGTGCTCATCAATGGTCCGGCGCCGGAGGAGGGGGCGCCGCACATCCTGAACGTTTCCTTCCTTGGCGTGCGCGGCGAGGTGCTTCTGCATGCATTGGAGGAAAAGAAAATCTATGTTTCTACGGGCTCTGCGTGTTCCGCGCACAAAAAGGGAAAGAACCGCATCCTGAACGCCATGGGTGTGACCGGGGAGCGCCAGAAAGGGGCGATCCGGTTCAGCTTCTCAGCATTTAACACCCCGGGAGAAATGGACGAAACCGCTGCGGCAATCGCGGACCTGCTCGGGCTGCTCAGACGGTTCAAAAGAAGGTAAACTTCAGAAGCTTACATCAGAAAAACACAGAGGAGAGAAGATTACAGTGGAACAGGTACTGCTCGTCCGCTATGGCGAGATTCATCTCAAGGGGCTTAACCGCCCCTTCTTCGAGCGCAAACTCATCGACGGGATCAACAACGCGCTGCGCGGGTTTGGCGCCAGGGTACGCCGGGAACAGGGGCGCATCTATGTGCATGGCATTGCGCCGGAGCGTATGGAGGCTGCTTCGGATGCACTTACCCGCGTGTTTGGCGTGCATTCCATAAGCCCCGCCATGGCTGTGGAAAAGGACTGGGATGCCATCGTCGAGGCTGCAGCATGCCTTACGGAACAGGCGGCAGGCGGAAAAAACGTCACTTTTAAGGTCTTTTCCCGCCGCTCGGACAAGGGCTTCCCCATGAACTCGGAAACAATCAACCATGAGCTTGGCCATGTGCTTCTGGAACGGTTTCCAAACCTTACCGTTGATGTGCATGCGCCGGAGCTGAAGGTGTGCGTGGAGATCCGCGAGCAGGCGTTCATATACGCTGCGGAGATCATGGGCGCAGGTGGCATGCCGAGCGGAACGGCAGGGCGGGCGGCGCTGCTTATTTCCGGCGGCATCGACAGCCCGGTTGCTGGCTATCTGATGGCAAAGCGCGGGCTTACGCTTTCCGCCGTGCATTTTTACAGCTACCCTTACACCAGCGAACGCGCACGGGACAAGGTTGTGGAGCTAACGCGCCTTGTTTCCCGCTATGCAGGGCCGGTGCGGCTGCACCTCGTGCCGTTTACGGAGATTCAGCTTGCAATTTATGAAAAATGCCCCCCGAAGGAAACAACGGTGCTCATGCGCCGGCTTATGATGCGCATTGCCGAGATGCTCGCCGAACGCGACGGCGCGCTTGCGCTCATCACGGGCGAAGCGCTTGGCCAGGTAGCAAGCCAGACGCTCGAAAGCCTCTGCGTGACGGACGATGCGGTAGCGATGCCCGTGTTCCGCCCGCTGATCGGCTTTGACAAGGAGGACATTGTGACCATTGCAAAGCGCATCGGGACATTTGAAACCTCTATCCTGCCGTATGAGGACTGCTGCACAGTGTTTGTGCCGCAGCATCCGGTTACAAAGCCCGAAGTGAAGAAGCTGCGCGAAAGCGAAGCCATGGTGGATTTCACGCCCATGATCGCAACCGCGCTCGAAAAGACGGAGACCCTTGCGGTGGAAACAAACTGACGGTTTACCCTTTATTTACACTTTGCTGCTGCGTGTGGTGATATACTGGAAACGGCAAAAAGTTTGAAGGGAGGTGCGGCGCGTGAAGCGCGTTGCGATATGCCTTATGGGGTTGCTTTTTGCGTGCTGTGCCGCTTGTGGCGCGCCGCCTTCCCAAAAGGCGCCGGAAAGTGAACCTGCGGCTGCATTTACGATTCCCTCCGCAGAGCTCGAAGATGCATTTTCCCCGATTGAAACCGATTCGCTTGGGCCGCTTTCTTATATGCGGGCAGAACAGCAGTACGGCGACAGCAGCTTCATCAGCTACCCGTATCTGATGGATGCGGAATACGATGCGATCAATTCTGCAATTCAGAGCGCAATCCGCGCCGCGCTTGACGCTATGGATATGCCGACCTATACCCGGTGCGACATTATGTGCAACGATTGCGGCGTGCTCTCGGTGCGGATCACCGTGCGCGACCTTGCTACAAATGAAACGCTTGCCGTGGCGCCGCTCACATTTGATACAGCCGCCTGCAGCCGGATTACGCTGAAAGATCTGTTTAACCCGGAAAATGAGCGCTGGCGCGGCCTGATTCCGGATATCGTTATGCTGCAGGCTGAAAAGGCGGAACTTACGCTTCTGTGCGATGTGATGCCTGCATCGGACGAGCAGGCGTTTTATGTAACGGAAAGCACGCTTGTGATTTTGTACCGCCCTTATGAGATTGCCACCTATTCTGCGGGCTGGCCGGAATTTTCCATCCCGCTCAGCCAATTGACGGATTTTCTTTTAGGGGATGGCCCGTTGATGCGGCTTGCCGGGAACGGGGCAGCGGCGCCTGAAGAACGGGAATATTATAATGAGCAAAACCCCGGAGAATATGCTTCGGAAAACACGGGAACGGAGGAACGGAAGCCATGAGATGTAGCTGCCGCGTATGCGGAACCTACATGGTTCAGGTTGAGCATGGCCTTGAAAGCGGATGCAAATGCCCGGACTGCGGCGCTATGTGCCACGACTGTATGGGGAGCGAACATCCACCGATGTCCGTGGGCGAGCTCCGGGCACAGATGATGCTGCGCATGCGTGCCGGGACGGAAGAAAACGGTACGGGCGGCGTTGATCCACTGGAGGCAATGCGCCCGGATCCGGACACGGACTGACGGGAAAGCAAAAAAGGCAGCGGGCCTTCCGCTGCCTTTTGTCCGTCCATGGCCGGTATTAAAAGCCAGTCTGCTGTTTCAATTGCTGCATGCTTTGTTTGGCGGACCGCACCTCATTGTCGGGCGCATCCTTGGTTTGATACATGTTGCGCTGCTTCATCTGCTCGAACACGGCAAGTTGATCAGAGGAACATTCGGTCAGGTTCCTGAGAAGAAGCTGCCGCAGATTTTCGCACGAGGCTTCCGTCACATCGCCCGCGTAATCCTTAACGAGCTGCTTTTCCTGGGAAAGGAAATCGGTGAGCAATTCCTGCTCTGTCATGTTGGGTCGGGTGCTGTTCATGCTAAGTCCTCCTTCTTATTGGTGGCTGTTGAGATAGTTCATCAGCGCGTCAAAATGCTGCTTGTGGTGCTGCGCCGCGCGATTGCTCAGGTCCTTAAGCGGCTGCTCGGTAAACCATTCGGTAAACATGCAGCATTTTTTGTACGCCAGCGCCTCGTGATGCATCTGATCCTGGATGATGCCGAGGTTTTTCGTATCGATCTGCGGTGCGCCGGCTTCTGTGTCCCAATTGAATGTAGCGTTCGGGTTGAACGTCTGTTGGTTGTTTGCCATTTTGCCCTCCTTGTATGGATGATTGATGGATTTAGTATTGCACGGCAGCGCGTTGATTATTATGATAGAAGCAGAACAGATTTGGAGGGAATTGTTTTTCCGAAATTTGAATATAAAAGAAGGAATTGGTAATTTTTTATGAAGAAGAACAAGGTCGGAAACACACCCATGGACGCTGGGCTCAAGTTCCTCACCGCAAAGGCGCGTACCGTGCGCGAAATGGAGGATCATCTGGATTCGCTCAACTACGGCGAATATGAAGTGTATCAGGTGGTCGAGCGCCTGAAAGAACTCGGATATTTGGACGATGCAAAGTACGCTGCGGATTTCGTTTCCACCCGCCTTGCGGCAAAGCCCGTCAGCCGCCGCAAGCTCAGGGAGCAGCTTTATACGCATAAGCTGCCGAAGGATTTGATTGATGCAGCCATGGAACAGGTGACGGATGAAACCGAGTGGGCAGGCGCGCGCACCGTTGCAGAAAAGTTTGCCCGCCAGTTTTCGGCTCTGGAGCCGGAGGAGCGGAAACTGCGCACGATGCGCAGGCTCGTGGGGCGCGGGTTTGAATATGAGGCTTCGCGTGCAGCGCTTGAAGCCGTGTTCGGGGATGCGGAAGGCCTTTCAGCTTGCATTGGAGAGGATGATGACGAGGATTGACCCCGCCGCGTTGGCGGAGAAGCTCGCGGGGAACTCCCTTGCGCGGCGCATTATCGTTTTAGAGGAAACGCCCTCAACAAACCTTGCGGCAAAGGCGCTCGCAGCGGAGGACGCGCCATCCGGCACGCTTGTGCTCGCAAACCGGCAGACGGCAGGGCGCGGGCGGCGCGGCAGGGCCTGGCAAAGCGAAGCGGGCGCCGCGGTCTGCATGAGCCTGCTGCTGCGGCCGGAATTCCCGGCGGAGTGGGCGCCGCGCATTACGATCGCGGCGGCGCTCGGCGTTTGCCGCGCGCTCCGCGCGTTCGGTGCGGATGCGGCAATCAAGTGGCCGAATGATGTGTATGCAGGCGGCAAAAAGCTTTCTGGCATCCTTTCGGAGTTGGGAACGCAGGGCGGGGGACGCCCTTATATCGTCTGCGGTATTGGCATCAATGTAGGTCAGCGCGCGTTTCCCGGAGAACTTGCGGAAACAGCGACGTCGCTCCTTCTTGAAACAGGGCATACGGTTGCGCTCGAGCGGGTGATTTCGGAAGTTTTGTGCGCGCTTGCGCCGCTTTTCCCCGCCTGCGGGGAGGATGCGGCCTATGCAGCGCTGATGGAGGAATACTGTCGCCTGTCCTGCACGTTGGGGCGGCAGGTGAAGATAACGGGTGTGGATGGCGTCCGCTGCGGCAGGGCAGAGGGACTCGATACATTGGGGCGGCTCCTTCTGCGCACGGCGGATGGCGCGCTCCTTACGATTCAAGCCGGGGATGTTTCGCTTCGCAATGCGGAAAATTCGGAAGAAAGGGAGAAAGAATAAGCATGAACAGGGGTATTACGGAGATTGCGGGAATCAAGGTCGGCCATTATACGGATGCAGCGGCAATGACAGGCTGCACGACCGTTTTATTCGAGGGAGGCGCGGTCGGAGGCGTGGATGTGCGCGGCAGCGCACCCGGAACGCGGGAAACGGATCTTCTGCGCGGGTATAACGTTGTGGAACGCATTCAGGCGGTGATGCTCTCAGGCGGCAGCGCATATGGGCTGGATGCGGCCTCCGGCGCAATGCAATATCTTGAAGAAAAAAATCTCGGCACGGATGTTGGCGTAGGCGTGGTACCCATCGTGCCTGCGGCGGTGATTTTTGATCTTGGCGTAGGCAGCGCGCACGTGCGCCCGGGCAAGGAGGAAGGATATCTTGCCTGCAGGGCGGCGACGGACGGCCCGGTGGAGACCGGCAGTGTGGGTGCAGGGACGGGGGCGACGCTCGGCAAAGCGATGGGGCCGGAGCATGCCGCAAAGGGTGGCGTAGGCACCGCGTGCATTACGCTTCCCGGCGGTGCAAAGCTTGCGGCGCTCGTGGTGGTGAATGCGCTTGGCGATGTTTACGATCCCGGAACGGGTGAGCTGATTGCAGCCGCTACGATAAACGGTGTGAAAACGCCTTGCCTGGGCGCGGCGGCGCTTGCCGGGGCTGGCTTTGGAAACACCACAATCGGCGTGATTGCAACGGATGCCGCGCTTACGCGTGAGGAGGCGAACAAGCTTGCCTCCATGGCGCACGACGGCCTTGCAATGGCGATCCGCCCGGTGCACACTTCAATGGATGGGGACACGATCTTCGGCGTTTCAACCTGTGCGCTTTCGCAACAGCCTTTGCTGCCGATCCTGGCCGCCGCCCCCACGGTGATGGCCATGGCGGTGCTTGATGCGGTCAAAAGCGCTGAAAAGCATGCCTAAATGGGGCGCGGTTTGACATTTAAGCAATCTATGGTAGAATATTACATGGCAAATTCAAAGGCATGGGAGTGAGCGCATGGTAATTGGAACCGGCATTGATATCATCGAAGTTGAGCGCGTAAAGAAGGCTGCGGCGAAGCCAGCGTTCCTTAAGATGGTGTTCACCCCGGCGGAACAGGCCTATTTTGAACGGTTTAATTTTGAACCGCAGACAATCGCAGGCACCTTTGCTGCCAAAGAAGCGACGGCAAAAGCGCTTTCCGTGGGCTTTCGGGGCATCAAGTGGACGGATATCGAGGTGCTGCACGACGAAAACGGAAAACCCTATGCCACGCTGCAAAACGCTGCGCTTTCGCGCATGCGGGAACTGACCGGGAAAACGGTGCATGTCAGCATTTCCCACATCAAGCAGCTCGCAGTGGCGCAAGCAATCGTTGAAGATTGAGCTTCGCTCTGCCAGGCGGGAGTAGTTCCCCGCCTTTTTTATGCGGCGGAAACCAAGGAAAGGAAACGGATGGACGGGCACACGCTGACAAAGGATAAAATCGCGGCGCTGCTTGGGCCGCGCAGGCGGGAAAGCAACAAGGGCGACAATGGCCACGGGCTTTTGCTCGCGGGCAGCGGCAGCATGCCGGGCGCAGCCTGCATGGCGGCAACGGCCGCTTTGCGCGCGGGCATTGGCACGCTGAAGGTTCTCTGTCCCGCATCTGCTGCCGCGGGCCTGCGCGCGTTGCCGGAAGCCATGCTGGCCCCGCTCCCGGGCGAACGCTGGGATGCCTGCACGGAAGCGTTCCTGCGGCCGTATCTTGATGCGGCAACCTGCATCGCCATCGGCCCGGGCATGGGGCGTGCAGCGGAAACGGACGGTGTGCTCCGGCTTGTACTCTCTGCGGGAAAGCCTGTGGTCGTGGATGCGGACGGGTTGTTCGCGCTTGCGCGCAACACAGAGGCGCGCGCTGCGCTCCATGGCAAGGTGGTGCTCACGCCGCATTTTGGCGAGATGGCACGGCTCCTAGGCATCAGCATCCCTGAAGTGCGGGAAAACCAGAAAGCATTCGCGCTGCGCTCGGCGGCGCAATGGGGCTGCACGGTGCTCTTAAAGGGTGCCCGCAGCGTGGTGGCTGCGCCGGACGGCCGTTTTGCGTGGAATGAAACGGGAAACCCTGGTCTTGCAAAGGGCGGCAGCGGCGATGTGCTCTCCGGCATTGCGCTTGCAATGCTTGGGCAAAAGCTTGCGCCATTTGATGCGGCATGCGCTGCTTCTTACCTGCTCGGCGCATCCGCAGACGCGGCGCTTGACCTTCTGCGCGAGCGGATGCTCATGGCGCGGGATGTGACGGAAATGATCGAATTAACGCTGCAAAACAGCGTGTATCAATCCAAATAACGAAAAGGAGAAATTGCTGTGCTGATTTTAAAGAACGGAAGGCTTTTGACCATGGCCGGCCCCGAATTCGTGGGGGACATTGCGGTGGAAAACGGAAAAATCGCTGCAATCGGTGAAAACCTGCCTGCGGAAAACGCTGAAGTGCGTGATGTTTCGGACTGCTATGTCCTGCCTGGCATCGTGGACGCCCATTGCCATATCGGCATGTGGGAGGACGGTATGGGAAGCGAAGGATCGGACGGCAACGAATGCACGAACCCGGTCACACCCGAGCTGCGCGCAATCGACGCCATCAACCCGTATGACCGCTGCTTTGCGGAGGCTTGCGCTGCGGGCGTTACGGCCTGCGTCACAGGCCCCGGTAGCGCAAACGTTGTAGGCGGGCAGTTCGTGGCCGTCAAAACCGCGGGCGATTCCGTAGAGGATATGACCCTGCGCTTCCCGGTTGCGATGAAAGCTGCCTTTGGCGAAAACCCGAAGCGCGTATATGGAAGCTCGGACAAAACCCCGCAGACGCGCATGGCAACGGCTGCAATTCTGCGCAAAGCCCTTTTGGATGCGCAGGAATACGGCCGGAAGCTGGAGGAGGCGAAGGACGATCCCGCAAAGCGCCCTGCACGCGATTTCGGCAGGGAGGCGCTGCTCTCTGTTGTGCGGCGGGAGCTTCCGCTCAAAATTCACTGCCATCGCGCGGATGACATCCTGACCGCGATCCGCGTCGCAAAGGAATTCAACATCCGCTTTACGCTGGATCACTGCACGGAAGGCTATCTGATCCCGGAGCATTTAAAGCGCGCCATCGCCGAACAAGGCGCTGGCATCATCGTGGGGCCGCTTCTCTCCGAACGCAGCAAAATCGAACTGAAAAACCTTTCGTTTGCTGCGCCCAAGGCGCTCTACGACAACGGCATCGAATTCGCGATGATGACGGACCATCCCGTGATCCCGGAACAATACCTGCCCGTGTGCGCGGCGCTCGCCGTACGGGAAGGACTGCCGGAGGAAGAGGCGCTCCGTTCCATTACGATCAATGCGGCGCGCATCGCCGGCATTGACGACCGCGTGGGAAGCCTTGAACCCGGAAAGGACGCGGATGTCGCCGTGTTCAACGGACACCCGCTCGATTTCCGCGCGCGCTGTGTGCTGACGCTCGTAAACGGAAAAATTGCCCACGAGGAATGAGCTGAAACAAAAATGCGCCTGATGGAAGAAAAACAGGCGGTGCGCCGTGCGGTGCGCGCGCGCCTTCATGCACAGCCTCCGGCGGAGCGCGCATTGCGTTCCGCCGATGCCTGTGCGCAGCTCATTGCGCATCCCGCGTTTCAGCGGGCGGCCGTGCTGCTCGCCTATTGCGCCATGCCGCAGGAGTGTGACCCGGCCCCGGCGGTTCTCGCCGCACGTGCGGCCGGCAAGCGTATTGCCTTTCCACTGTGCTTGCCGGGGAACCGCCTTGCGCTGTACGAACCGCTCGCACCGGATGCGCTTGCACCCGGAAGCTATGGCATTCTGGAGCCGGTTCCCGCCCGGTGCCGATCCGTTTTTCCTGCGGAGGTGAGATTCGCCATCATTCCCGGCGTGGCGTTCGGGCGGGATTGCAGCCGCCTTGGCCAAGGGGCGGGCTATTATGACCGTCTGCTGCCGGAGCTTTCCTGCCCGAAAGCGGGCCTCGCGTTCGATTTTCAGGTGCTGGAGCGGGTTCCGTGTGAGGAATGGGATGTAAAAATGGATCTAATTGCGGAAAACAATGGAATTATTGTTAATAAAATGTATTCATGCTTGTAAGCAGGGATAAAACAATGATAAAATACTTTGAATCCATTTGTGGAGGAAAGCATTGCGCATCATAGCCGGCACAAAGCGCGGGCAACCCATCGCAGCGCCGAAAGGCCGCGATACGCGTCCCACGCTTGACAGGGTCAAGGAATCGCTTTTTGGCATCATCCAGTTCGAGATTGCGGGAAAAACCGTACTCGACCTGTTCGCAGGCTCAGGAAATCTGGGCTTGGAAGCGCTTTCCCGCGGCGCTGAGCATGCCGTGTTTAACGATGCGGCGCGCGAGAGCGCTGCGGTTGTGCGCACAAACGTTGAAAGACTGGGCTTTTTGCGGCAATCCACCATATATTCGCTGGATTACCGCGCCGCAATTCAAACTGCGGCGCGTGCAGGGTTCCGATTCGGGCTTGTGTTTCTTGATCCGCCGTATCGCGCGGGGTTTTTGGAAGAAACGCTTGCCGCGCTGAAAACGGCAGAGGTGCTTGCTCCGGGCTGCCGCATCATTGCAGAGCATGCGGCGAACCTGCCGCCTGAAACGCCCCCGGGCTTCACGCTTTGCGACCGAAGGAAATATGGGATTGCGGGCCTTTCCATCTTCGAGGAGGAGCGTGCATGAAAAAGGCGGTATTCGCCGGGTCGTTCGACCCGTTTACCATCGGCCATATGGATGTGCTGCGCCGCGCGGCGGCGCTGTTTGACGAGGTGCATGTGGGCGTGCTCGTTAACCCGGAGAAGCATCCGCTGTTTTCCCCGGAGGAACGCTGCGCAATGATCCGCTCTGCCGTGCGCGAAGCAGGGATTGATAACGTACCCGTTTCGGTATTTTCGGGACTTTTGGTGGATTTTGCGCGCCTTGCGGGTGCAGCATATAACGTGCGCGGCCTTAGAAACGGTGTGGATTTCGATTATGAATATTCCATGGAATATTTTAACCGAAGGCTTTCGCCGGAGCTTGAAACCGTTTATCTTGCATCCGACCCCGCACACGTACACATCAGCTCGAGCGCCGTGCGCATGCTGATGGCGTCCGGAGCCGGCATAAGCGGGCTTGTGCCCGATCAAATATGTAAAATAATCGCAGAAAGGGTCAGAAGCGATGAGCAATAACACGCAAAACATGCAGATTTTTACCATTATCGGCCAGCTTGAGGATATGATTGAGCGCAGCCCGAGGCCGAAGCTTGGCAACGGAGCAAACAAGCGCGTGATCGATGCGGAGGAGATGATCGATCTTCTGGGAGACCTTAAGGTAACCATTCCGGAGGATATCCGCCGCGCGAACAGCGTGATGATTGAATCCCAAACGATGATCGACAATGCAGATGAGCATGCGCGCGACGTTGTGGCAAACGCACAGGAAGAGGCCGACAGACTGATTGCGCAGGCACACGCTGCTGCGGATGACATTGTGGAGAAGGCGAAGCAGGAATATGAACGCCTTGTGCAGGAAGATGAGATCTATCAGGAAGCGCAGCGGCGCGCCGAACTTCTTGCCAAGAAGGCGGAAGCGAACGCAAGCCTTGTGTTTGAAAACGCAAAATGCTATGCGGACGACGTTTTGAAAGACCTCGAGAGCTTCCTTGGCGAATATAAGCAGCTCGTTGCTCTCAACCGGAAGGATCTTGATGCGCGTACCCAACAGAGTGAACCGACTGCCCCCGCAGCGCCGCAGCCGGAATACCAACCTGCCGCTGATCAGACGGCAGCGCCGCAGCCCGCGCGCCGGAGGGCGAAGCCTGCGCCCGAACCGATTGATGAGGCATATGATGATGGCTTCGATGATGAAGACGAGTTTGAGGATGACGCAAAAGGCGGCTTCCTGAGCGGCCTGTTCAAGCGCAGGAAGAAAGTCGAGGACATCGATTTCGACGACGAAGAGGAATAAGCCCGGTTTCAGGCCGGATTACAGGAGCGGCTCCCGCGATGGTTGCAGGGCCGCTTTTTATGTTTATTTTCGTGTGCGCAGGCGTTTGCGCTTTCCCGCTATGGCCGAGAACAACAGAACCGTCCCCACGCCGAGCAGCGAAACGGCAAAGATGGCCGTTGCGGTGAGCGCGTTTTCCGCAAGCGTTTCGCCGCTGACTGCACCCGCGTGTGCTGCGCCGGGGAAGCAGATGGGAAAGAGGAAATAACACAGAAGGGCAGCGAGCACACCCTGTGCAAGCTTGAGCGGAAGATATTGCTTGAGCTTGACCGGCAGGAACAGCATGGATTGCGCGGCAATACAAAGCCCGCCGAAGGAGAAGAGAAACGCGCCCGCGCTTGCGGCTGTGCGCAGCGGCAAACCGGCCTCTGCAAGCGCTTTTGAGCCGGCTGTCATTTCAAGCATCCCCGTGAATACGGCCTCCGCAAGCGCTCCATTGCTGCCGAGCAGGGTAAGGAGGGTCCGAAACGGCCAGAGCAGCACAGCCATTGCACCCGTGGCTGAAAGGAGGCGCGTAAGGACAAGAAAGAAGATGATTGTTCCGCAGATGGAGAGCAGGGAGGAAACGGATTCCGCGATGCTTGCGGCAAACAGGCGCGCAAACGGGAGCGCCTGCTCCGGCGCGCTTGCGGCGAGCACAGGGGCGTAGACTTTCCGCACAAGAAGCACGGTGAGAAGCGCGGAAAGCAACTGTGCGGTTAAAATGGGGAACGCGGCTTGCGGCGCGCCAAGCATGCCGGTTGCGAACGCGCCAGCAATATACATGGGGCTGATGGTGTTGAGCGAAGCGGCAAGGCAGGTAAGCCCGGCATCCACATCACCATCCGCTGCGTATTGGGAAGAAAGGCGCGCGCCGCCCGGTGCACCCGAAACGAAAGCAAGCGCGAAAAGCGCCGCAGCGTTGCCGCTTTGCAGCGCGCCCATCTGACGCATCAGGGAGGTACACACAAAAAACGGCAGAAGCGCGGGCATGACGGAATCCCGCCACAGCGAGAAGCCCTCCCGCGCAGCCGCCATGGCATCCGGGTTGAATGCGATGAGAAGCGCGCATGTGAGCGCGCAAAAAAACAAAGCAAGTTTTCTTTTCATGCTTTATCCTATGCGCGGCAGGGTGTGGATATGGTTTCAATACAAATGCAGGTTTTAATTTAAACGATCAGCAGCGGGCGTGAAAATTCGCTGCTTGCGGCCTCCGGCGCGGGGGCGGCCATGGAAAGGAGCTCGCCCGCAAAAAGGTCGAGAGCAAACTGCTCTTTTGCCATGCCGTCGAGCGCGGCATAGTCCTGATAGCCTGTGACGACCGGGAGCGAAGCGCGTTCGGAAAGCGCGGAGAGCAGCGCAAGCGCATCCCGCCGCACGCCGAGCACGCGCAGGTAGCGCGGCGCGGGATGGCGGGCAAAAAACGCTTTGTCCACGCCGAGAAGCGCATGCATGGAGATGCGCCGGAGGCGCGCAAGCGTGTAACGCTTCGTTTTGACGGCGGCAAGGAAGGCGGGATAGTCCGTGCAGGAGCGCGCTTTTTCGTACAGCACGTTTTCCAACCCTTCGCTGACATCCGGGAGGGAGGCAAGCGCTGTGCGCGCCTCCCTGCGCAATGCATACAGGATCGCATCGGAAAGGTGCGCGGCGCTTTTGGGCGCATGGAGCGCCATGACCGCGGCCTCGATTTCCGCGGCGACCTGCGCCGGCGCGGCGCTGCGCAGCAAAAGCATATCGCAGCGTTCGGCGGCTTCACGCAGGGCGGAAGCGCTCGCAAAGCCGGTTTTTGCACTGGCGCACGGAGCATCGTGCGCTGCGCCCGTGCGGGGGACGGCAATGGACGAAATGCCCGGCGCAATGCTTGCGAGCGCCCGCAGATATTCGACTGCAAGGATGTTGTTGGGCGAGGCAAACGCTTCCGTATTCCCGGCATCGGGTGCAATTTCCGCATAGGCGCGCGCGCGGGCGGCAGGAAAGGAAAGCCCCTGCTTGAGATAAAATGCAATTCTGCGTTCGGACGCGTCCGAATCCGTTTCTCCGGCGGAGGAAAAGGCCATAGCAGAAAGCAGGGCAAGATCCGCATGTTCTGCGCCGAAAGCGAGCGCAGAGACGAGCTCGGTGCCTGCAAGCAGTGCAACGCCGCCGCGCGCAAAGCGTTCCGCACTTGCACAGGCAAACGCTGTGGGCAGCTCCAAAACGAGATCCGCTCCATGGCACAGCGCCCAGCGCGCGCGGGCAAACTTATCGAACGCGGCCGTATCCCCACGCTGCACGAAGCTGCCGCTCATGGCTACGATCGCATGCGTACAGCCGGAAAGCCGCTTCGCGCAGGAAAGATGGTACGCATGCCCGTTGTGAAACGGATTGTATTCTGCGATAATGCCGACCGCGTGCATGGAGTCCTCCCAAAGAAAGCGTATTGCAGCATGATTATAGCATAAAGTGGGGCGGTATACGGAAGAAACTGCAATTTCTCCTGCAAAATTGCCGGTTTCGGTAGGCGAAAAGCGTTTCTTGTGCTATAATAACCAAGTTAGAGCAAAATGCTCACCGAACACAAGAGTTTCGAAAGGAGATCATTCCAAAATGTCCGTTCTCGACAAGATCAAAGTGAAAGCCAAAGCCGACGTGAAACATGTCGTGCTGCCCGAGGGCGAGGAAGAACGCACCATCCGCGCGGCGGAGATTATCACCAAAGAAGGCATTGCCAAGCTTACGCTTCTGGGCAACCCTGAAGCCATCAAGGCAAAGGCGGAAACGCTCGGCGTGTGCCTCTCGGGCGTTGATGTTGTGAATCCCGCTGCCTCGCCCGATTTCGGACGCTATGCGAATGAGTTTTATGAAATGCGCAAGGCCAAGGGCATGACCCCCGAAAAGGCCGAAGCCACCATGAAGGACACCATGTTCTTTGGCGCGATGATGCTTTATGACGACAAGGTGGACGGCATGGTCGCCGGCGCGATCTGCACCACGGCAGCAACGCTGCGCCCGGGCCTGCAGATCATCAAAATGGCTCCCGGCATGAACACCGTGTCGAGCTGCTTCATTATGGAACTCCCCAATAAGGCCTATGGCGACGATGGCGTGATGATTTTTGCGGACTGCGCGGTGAACATTGTTCCCACGGCGGAACAACTCGCTTCCATCGCAATCGCTTCCGCCGAAACCGGAAGGGTGCTCTGCGGCATCGATCCGCGCGTTGCGATGCTTTCCTTCTCCACCAAGGGCAGTGCGAAGCATGAAAATGTGGACAAGGTGGTTGCGGCGACGGCAATGGTCAAGGAGCTTGCGCCGAACCTCAATGTGGATGGCGAGCTTCAGGCGGATGCGGCTCTTGTTGAGAAGGTCGGCCAGCTCAAGTCTCCCGGAAGCCCCGTTGCGGGCAAAGCGAACGTCCTTGTGTTCCCGGACCTTCAGGCCGGCAACATCGGCTATAAGCTCGTGCAGCGCCTTGCAGGCGCGGAGGCTACGGGCCCGATCTGCCAGGGCTTCCGCAAGCCCATCAACGACCTCTCCCGCGGCTGCAGCGTGGAGGACATCGTGTCTGTTGTTGCCATCACGGCCGTACAGGCGCAGAACCTGGTGAAATAAGAGGGGGAAAGAAGCATGAAAGTACTGGTCATCAACGCGGGAAGCTCCTCGCTGAAATATCAGCTGATCGACGTTGACAACGGCAACGTCATCGCAAAGGGTCTCTGCGAGCGTATCGGCATCGGCGGTTCCATGCTGACCTATAAGCCGGCCGGCGGAGACAAGCACGAATTCAAGCAGGACATGAAAGACCATACCGACGCGATCCGCATGGTGCTCGACGCGCTGGCCGATCCCGAAATTGGCGTTGTGAAGAGCATGGATGAGATCGACGCAGTCGGCCACCGCATCGTCCATGGCGGCGAGAAGTTCGCAAAGTCCGCGCTCATCACCGATGAACTGATCGAGGCCGTCAAGAGCCTTACAGATCTTGCGCCGCTGCACAACCCCGCGAACCTTATGGGCATCGACGCCTGCCGCGCCATCATGCCCAACACGCCGATGGTTGCCGTGTTCGACACCGCGTTCCACCAGACCATGCCGCCGGAAGCGTTCCTGTATGGCCTGCCCTATGAAGCATACACCGAGCTCATGGTGCGGCGTTACGGATTCCACGGCACCTCGCATTTTTATGTTTCCCGCAGGGCCATGGAAAAGCTGAACATGCCGGCGGAGGATACGCGCATCATCACCTGCCACTTGGGCAACGGTTCCAGCATTGCGGCCGTGAAGGGCGGCAAGTGCATCGATACCTCCATGGGCCTCACTCCGCTTGAAGGCGTTCCGATGGGCACCCGCTGCGGCGACATGGATCCGGCGATCGTGACGTACTTGATGGAGAAACTCGACCTTGACAAGAAGGGCATCGACACCTATATGAACAAAAAGAGCGGCGTGCTGGGCATTTCCGGCGTGTCGAGCGATTTCCGCGATCTGGATGAGGCTGCGAAGGCGGGCAACGAGCGTGCAAAACTTGCGCTCAAAACCTTTGCGTACAAAGTTAAGAAATACATCGGCGCATATGCTGCGGCGCTCGGCGGCGTGGATGCGATCGTGTTCACGGCGGGTGTCGGCGAGAACGACCGCGCGATCCGTGAAGCGATTGCGGGCGACCTTGGGTATCTCGGCGTGGAGTTTGACCGCGAGGCCAACCTGACCTGCCCGCGCGGCGAAGAAGCCGAAATCAGTGCGAAGGGCAGCCGCGTAAAGGTGTTCGTGATCCCGACGGATGAAGAAATGGTGATTGCGCGCGACACCGCGGCGCTTGCTGCAAAATAACGCCCGAAAACGGCATGAATCCGAAAAATATTGTTGACAAACAATAGGGCAATGGATAAAATAAACGAGGTTGACTTTCAATGAAAATACCCGTAGCTTTGGAGTTGAAACTCCCCGGGCACATCGGCGCGTTTCATGCGTCCGAGCCCTTCGCGGACATGGAATATCTGGGCCGCACCCTTCGGTTCGCCGCCCCGGTTTCGGTGGACGCTGAATACGTGTTTGACGGCAGCGGGTTTTCCGTGAAAGGAACTTTGAAGACTTCGCTGCATTCCCAATGCGCACGCTGCGCAAAGGAATTTGAGGAACCGTTTGAAACGAAGTTCGACGAGCGTTTTGAAAAAAATGCGGACGAGGACGGTGAATGCTACGGTTTTTCGGGCGAGGAACTTGATGTCAGCCAAATGCTCCGTGATGCGATCCTGCTCAACATGCAGCCTTACAGCGTGTGCAGGCCGGACTGCCGCGGGCTATGCCCCGTTTGCGGGTGCGATTTGAACACAGCGCAGTGCGCCTGCGCGCAGGAAACGGCCGGGGAAGAACCTCCCTCGCCCTTTGCCGCGCTCAGGACGCTGTTGAACGACGATAAGGAGGTGTAACCATGGCAGTCCCCAAGAGAAAAACTTCGAAGGCGAGGCGCGATGCGCGCAGGGCGAACTGGAAACTTTCCATCCCCGGCATCGTGGAATGCCCGCAATGCCATGAGCCCAAGCTGGCTCATCGGGTATGCAAAAAGTGCGGCTATTACGATGGCAAGCAGGTCGTCAAAGTGGAAGATCAGAAGGCGTAACGCAGTTTGATCCTGATTTGCAAGGCAGGGGCTTTTTCCCGTAACCGGGGGAAAGCCCTTTTCCTGTGCCGTGCGCTTTGCAGTTTGCAATCTTGCGTGCGGAGTGGTAAAATCAAACATAATACTTGTTTATTAAGGACTGATTTACAATGATTCGGATTATTATGGATGCGTTCGGCGGCGACAACGCACCGGCGGCGGTCGTTGCGGGTGCGGCGCTTGCGCTCAACCGCTTTAACGACATTACCATCACCCTTTGCGGCAGGGAGGACGCCGTCCGTGCGGAGCTTCAAAAGCACAGCTTTGACGCGCAACGCATGGCTGTGCTCGACGCTTCCGAGGTGATCGACTGCCACGAAGCACCGACGCTTGCCATCAAGCGCAAAAAGGATTCGTCGCTTGTGAAATCGCTTGCGGCGGTTGCAAACGGCGAGGCGGACTGCGTCGTTTCCGCAGGAAGCACCGGCGCGCTTTTGACCGGTGCAACGCTTATTGTGCGGCGCATTAAAGGCGTGAAGCGCCCGGCGCTTGCGCCGCTGCTGCCGACGCGCACGGGCGGATGGCTGATGCTGATCGACTGTGGGGCGAATGCGGATTGCAAACCATCTTACCTGCAGCAGTTCGCGGTGATGGGGTCCGCTTACATGAAGGGTGTTATGGGCCTTGAAAGCCCGCGCGTGGGCCTTCTCAACAACGGTGCGGAAGCTGAAAAAGGCAATGAGCTCACCAAGGCCGCATACCCGCTGATTCAGGCTGCACCGGTGAATTTTGCAGGCAACTGCGAGGCACGGGACATCCTTTCCGGCGATTATGACGTGCTGGTGTGCGACGGGTTCTCCGGCAATGTGGTGCTCAAATACACGGAGGGCCTTTCCGCGACGATCCTTGCCATGCTTAAGGAAGAACTTATGGCAGACCCGCGGGCAAAGCTTGGCGCACTGCTTGCAAAGCCCGCGTTCCGGCGCATGAAAAAGAAGATGGACTATACCGAACATGGCGGCGCGCCATTGCTCGGCGTAAACGGCGGGGTCATCAAGGCGCATGGCAGTTCGGATGCAAAGGCGTTCTGTTCTGCCGTGATGCAGGCAAGGCGCTTTGCACAGGCGGACGTAAACGGGGCAATCAGCGCTGCGATTGCCGCTTTGCCCGTGGTAGAGGATTGACAGAGTGCGCCGTTAAAGTTAAACTTAAATTACAATTGCCGGATATGCCGGCGGATTTATATTGGAATCATTTGGAAAGGCGGTATCAATTCATGGAATTTGAAAGCGTACGCGCTGCAATCGCAAAGCAGCTTGACCTCCCGGAGGAGGAGATTACGATGGAATCCAGGCTCATTGAAGACCTGAAGGCCGATTCCCTTGACATCGTGGAACTTATTATGGATCTGGAGCAGCAGTATGGCGTACAGATCCCGGATGACGAGCTGCCCAACATCCACTGCGTGGGTGACATCGTGAAGTACGTGCAGAAATAACTGAGGGGTTCGCTGATACCCGCATCGCCGATGCGGGTTTTTGGCATGTGGAGGTAAGCTTGGAATTTCAGCGAAGAAAGACGCTTAATGCCTTGGAGGAGCGGCTTGAATACCGCTTCCACGATCTGGCGCTGCTGGATACGGCGCTCACCCATACGTCCTATGTAAAAGGGGATGGGCGCGCCAGCGCACACAACGAAAGGCTGGAGTTTTTGGGAGATGCAGTACTGGAACTGTGCACGAGCGAATATCTGTACCTGCGCTTCCCGGATTATGATGAAGGCGCGATGACCCGCCTTCGGGCACAAGCGGTTTGCGAGGGCGCGCTGTATCAGGTGGCGCGGGAATACGGCCTGGGGGCAATGCTCTTGCTCGGCCGCGGAGAGGATCATTCCGGCGGCAGGGAGAAACCGTCTATCCTTTCGGATGCGGTGGAGGCGGTGATCGGCGCTTTGTATATTGACGGAGGCATGGAGGTCGCAAAGGGATTCATCATGCGGTTTGTTCACAATAGCGTGGCGGACGCGATGGCCGGGCGGCTGATCAAAGACCACAAAACTATGCTTCAGGAATATGTGCAAAAGCGCCACATGGGCCAGATCGTTTACGAACTTACAGGCAGCAGCGGCCCGGATCACAACAAGACCTTTACCATGCGGGTGCTTGTCGCAGGGGAGACCGCAGGCATTGGGGAAGGCCGCACAAAGCAGGAAGCGGGGCAGCAGGCGGCGCGCGCGGCGCTCATTGAATTCGGCGTGATCCACGCTGCGGATTGAAGCGGAAAAGGTTTGGTATACGCGATTGAGACTGATTAAGCTTGAGATAAACGGGTTTAAATCCTTTGCCCGGAAGACGGAGATCGAATTTGAAAAGGGCGTGACGGCCATCGTCGGCCCCAACGGAAGCGGCAAGAGCAACATCGCAGACGCCGTGCGCTGGGTGCTTGGCGAACAGAGCGCGCGCGCTTTGCGCGGCGCAAAGATGGAAGACGTCATTTTCAACGGCACGGAACAGAAAAAGCCGCTTGCATACTGTGAGGTATCGCTGACGTTTGACAATGTGGACGGAAAGCTAAATACGGAGTTTGCGGAAGTCACCGTGACGCGGCGCGTTTACCGCTCCGGAGAAAGCGAGTATCTCATCAACCGCGCGGCGTGCCGTTTAAAGGACATCGGCGAAGTGTTCCGGGACACGGGCATTGGGAAGGAAGGATATTCCATCATTGGCCAGGGGCGCGTGGAGGAAATCCTTTCCAACAAATCGAGCGAGCGGCGCAATGCTTTTGAAGAAGCGGCGGGCGTGATGAAGTACCGCGTGCGCAAAGAAGATGCGGAACGCAAGCTGGAAAACACAAAGAAGAACCTTCAGCGCCTCGGAGACATTTTGGAAGAGCTTGGGAATCAGGTGGGGCCGCTTGAAGCGCAGAGCACGGCGGCGCGTGAATATCTGCGCCTTAGGGATGAACTCAAGGAAATCGAAATCAACGTTTTTCTATACCAGTATGATAAATTAAACGAGCGCCTTTCAGGCCTTGCGGAAACGCTTGCCCAGCTTTCCGGCGAGATTGAAAAAAACGCTGCGCTGGAGGGAAGCCTCGGCACGGACTGCGCGGCTTTGGAAGAACGCGAACGCGCGCTTTCCGGCGCAATCAGCGAGCTGCAGAACAAGCTGCTCGCCCTTACCTCCGGCGTAGAGGCAAAAACCGGTGAATCGCGCGTAGTTCAGGAGCGCATGGAAAACCTTTTAAAGGAGCGCGAACGCCTGCTTTCGCGCGTTGCGGAAAACGAAACGCGCGAAAAGGAACTTTCGGGCAACCTTGCGGTGCGCGAAGGCGAGCTTTCCGGCAATGCGGGACGGCAAACGGCGGAGCGGGAGGCGCTTGGCGTGCTTTCCGAAAAGCTCAGCGCAATGGCCGGGGAAATTGAGCAAAAAGAAGCGCTGCTGGAGCGGCAGAAGCGCGAGATGATCGAGGCGATGAACCGCATCTCTGATGCGAAAAGCATGCTTTCCCGCTTTGAAGCGATTCGCGGTACGCTGGAGGAGCGGCTTTCTGCCATTGACGGTGAGGAAGCGGCGCTAAAGGAGAAAGCGGAAAAGCTGCATGCGGAACATGCGCAGGCGCAGGCACAGTTTGACGCGGTAAAATCTGCGCGCACGGCATGCGAGGCGGAGCGGGCGGCAGCCATCGCATCGCTGAATGAAACAAACCAGCGCCTGCGCGAAGCGCGCGAGGCTGTGCGTGCGATGGAGCAGCAGATGGAGGCGGGAAAATCCCGCCTGAAGGTGTTGGAGGAAATGAAGCGTGCGCACGAGGGCTATTACGCGAGCGTGCGCAACGTACTCTGTGACAGCGGACGCGATTTTGAATTGAAAAAGCGTATGGAGGGCGTAGTTGCCGAGCTGATCCGCGTGCCGAAGGAATATGAAACAGCGGTGGAAATGGCGCTTGGATCGGCGTTGCAAAACATTGTGACGCCAACGGAGCAGGACGCGAAGTATGTGATCGAATACCTGCGGCGCAAGGAATACGGGCGCGCCACGCTGCTGCCCATTTCGGCGATGCGCCCGCGCACGTTGGATGCGAACGAGCGTGAGGCCTGCCGGGTGGATGGCTTTTTCGGAGTCGCCTCCGAGCTTGTGGGGTACGATGCAAAATACAGGGGCGTGTTTGAAAACCTGCTTGGCCGCACGGTCATCGTGCGGGATCTTGATGCTGGCATCGCAATCAACAAGCGGGCGCGCGGCGCATTTCGGATCGCAACGGTGAAAGGCGACATCATCAATCCGGGCGGCTCCATGACAGGCGGAAGCGTGCAGAAGCGTGAGTTCAGCCTGATCGGCCGCGAGCGGGAGATCGAGGAACTGAAAAAGCGCATGGCGTCCCTTGCCGAGGGGCTTGCGGCGCGAACTGCGGAGGCGGAGGCTGCGGAGGCTTCGCTCAGCGGCTCAAACGCGGCTCTTGAAGCTGCGGCGGAAACGCTGCATAAAAAGGATGTGGAGCTTGCAACGCAAAAGGAGAAGCTCGACATTATTTTAAACTATGTTGATGAGGCGCAGGAGGAGCTGAAGGAAACGGAGCTTGAACGCGCACAGATCCGGGATAATATCGAAAACATCGATGAACAGCGCCGTGCGGCGGAGACGGACCGGGAGGGCCTCGAAGAGGGGAATTTTGCCACGCAGGAGGACATTAAAAAAACGCAGGAGGCGCTTGCGGCGCTGCGCGCGGAGCATGCGGCGGAAAACGAGCGCGCAACCGAGCGGCGCGTTGCGCTTATGGCGCTTGAAAAGGAAGGCTCCGCGGCAGAGAACGAGCGTGCGCGCATGCGGCGCGAGCTTGCGCAGGTCGGCGCCGCCATTGAGGCAGACCGGCGTGCAGCGGAGGAAGCGCTCGCAAGATTCGGAGAGATGCGCAATGCGCTTTCCGCCATCGACGGAACCATTGACGCGGAGCGCAAGGAGGTTGATGCGCATACCGACCGGCTGCATGCAATGGAAAATGAGCGCGTGAAGCATTTGAATGCGCTGGATGAACTGCGCGCACGGCGGGAAGCCGTCTCGGCCGAGCTTGGGGACATGCGGGAACGCAGCCACAAGGCGGAGCTAAACCAGAGCCGCACGCAGATGGAGCTGCAAACCATGCAGGACCGCATCTGGGAGGAATATGAGCTTACCTACGAAAATGCACAGCCGTTCCGAAGGCAGATTGCCGTCACGGCCTCGCATATTCGGGTAGACGAGCTGAAAAAAGCCATTCGTGCGCTCGGCGATGTGAACGTGAGCGCGATTGACGATTACAAAAATGTGAAGGAACGCTATGAGAGCCTGAGCGCACAGTGCAATGATCTCATGCAGGCGGAGGCGGATCTGCAGCAGCTCATCGGCGAGCTTGTAGCCACGATGGAGACAGAGTTCCGCAAGCAGTTCGAGCGCATCGGCGAGAACTTCACCACAACGTTCACAGAACTCTTTGGCGGCGGAAAGGCGGAGCTGCTGCTTTCCGACAAAAATGACATCCTCAACTGCGACATTGACATCATCGCGCAGCCGCCGGGAAAGAAATTGCAGTTGCTTTCCCTGCTTTCAGGCGGCGAGCGGGCGCTTACGGCCATCGCGCTGCTATTTGCGATGCTCAAACTCAAGCCCACGGCGTTCTGCATCCTGGACGAGATCGAAACCTCGCTTGACGAGGTGAACGTTTCCAACTTTGCGGAATATGTGAAGCGCTATTCCGAGGATACACAGTTTATCCTGATCACGCACCGCAAGGGCAGCATGGAGGTCTGCAATGCGCTCTACGGCGTGGCGATGGAGGAGAAAGGAATCTCAAAGATCGTGTCCGCGCGGTTTAACGAAAGCGCGTAAAGCGCAGCAGTATACATTGACCTTCGGTGAAAAATGGTTTTGAAAGGGGAAGTGCATGGAAAAGAAGCAGGGCTTTTTTGAAAAACTGAAGAAGGGGCTTTCCAAAACGGGCGGCGGACTGTTCGCAAGCCTGTTCTCCGGGGACGAGCGCATCGACGCGGACTTTTATGACGAACTGGAGGAGGCGATGATCGTCGCCGACATGGGTATGGCGACCGCCGGAACGCTGCTTGAAGCGCTGAAAAATGCGGTTTCGGAGCAAAAGCTTAAAACGCGCACAGAGGCGCGCGAAGCGCTTGCCGGGATCCTTGCGGGCTGCATGCGCCCGGAGCGTGCCTTCCTCCCGGAAGGAGAACCTGCGGTGCTTCTCATCGTGGGCGTAAACGGCGTAGGAAAAACAACCTCCATCGGCAAGATGGCGGCGCATTATAAATCCGAAGGGCGCAAGCCTATGATGGCGGCGGCGGATACCTTCCGCGCGGCGGCGGCGGAGCAGCTTTCCGTTTGGGCGGAGCGTGCGGGCGTCCCGATCATCAAACATGGCGAAGGGGCAGATCCGGCGGCCGTGGTGTTTGATGCGATAGCCTCCTTTAAGGCAAAAGGGTGCGACCTGCTGCTGTGCGATACGGCGGGAAGGCTTCATAACAAGAAGAACCTGATGAGTGAACTTGAAAAGATCCGCCGTGTAATTGCCCGGGAGCTTCCCGGTATGCATACGGAGGTGCTGCTTGTGCTCGACGCCACAACGGGGCAGAACGCCATTGCGCAGGCGCGCGTGTTCGGGGAATCTGCCGGACTCACAGGCGTTGTGCTCACCAAGCTTGACGGCACTGCAAAGGGCGGCATGACGGTTGCCATCAAGCAGGAGCTGGGGCTTTCGGTGCGCTTTGTGGGCGTGGGGGAAGGCATTGACGACCTACAGCCCTTCGATGCGGATGCCTTTGCCCGGGCGTTGATTGGCGCGTAAGGCAGCCGGAGGACGTTTTTTGTTCTACTCGGTGAACAGAGGCGCCCTTGTGCCATAGTAGGAACGCATAATGAGCGTAAATCCTGCGTTGAGCGCAGCGGACGGCAGCTCGGATAAAAAATCGGGGGCATGGTGTGAGAGAAATGCGAGCACAAGTGCTGCCGAAGCTGTTGAAACGAGTGCTTGGAGGTGCGTATAATGACCCTTTACCACGGCAGCCCGCAGGGCGGGATCGGGATGCTTCAACCGAGCCTTTCCCAACATGGAAAGGCTTATGTTTATTTCAGCACAAACCCGGTAATTGCGGCAATGTATGTGTTCAATCCTCTGCCTGCGCCGCATGCGTTCTTCCCTTATGGGTTTGACCGGGAAGGACGGCTGATCTACGAGGAATATTACGAAGGCCAGTTTGAACAGCTTTACGGCGGACGCGAGGGCTTTTTGTATGAATGTGACAACGTGCCGGGCGCTTTCAACCCAACGCAGATTCCGCATGTATTGGTGAGCGCGGCGCCCGTGCCGGTCAGCCGCTGCACCCGCATTCCGGATGCGGCGGAATATTTCCGCGCGCGGGCCGGGGAAGGGAAGCTGCGCATCTTCCTTTACGACGAAATGCGGACGCTGGGCCGCCTGCCGCGCGTCGCACGCATGATCCGCGAGAACATGGAGGCAGAGGGGCTGTGCGAGCGCCCGGAGCATCCTCTGTCAAAGTTCTACCGGGCGCATTTCCCGGAACTGTTTGAAGAAACGGAGCGAATGAAATGACGGTTGAAATTTCCCTTTGGAGCGCGGTGACGCTCGCGGCATTGCTGCTGCCAAATTTGCTGTATGTGTTTTTTAAGCCTGTGAACCCGGAAACGGCAGAGCCGCCCAAACCGTTTCTCGGCTGGCTGGAACAGCTTGGCCGCATGGGCTGCATCCTGCTGATGTGCGTCAACATTGGCCCGTTCCAGTTTGGATTTCGCAGCGACGCGGTATTTGCAATTTGGTTGATTGCTATGGCCGGATGCATCGCCGGATATTGGGGCATGTGGGTCTGGTACTTTGTGAACGGCCGCCGGTTTGCGCTGTGGTCCCGGATGCCTATGGCCATTCTGCCAAGCGCCGCGTTCCTGCTTACGGGCGCATTGTGCCTTAATGTGGCGCTTTTGCTCTTTGCGGCGGTGTTCGCGCTTGCACATTGTTACAACACATACGGCGCGGTGCGTCAGCTGCGCAAAAAGGAGCGCGGCGGCACGCAGGGTGCGGCACCCGCAAAAAGGAAGAAAAAAGCTTGACATTTGGCCGCAGTCCTGTATAATAACAAAGGTGTAAAGCAAAACACCTTTACAGCGGAGCGTGTACTATGGAAAAGCACGTTGAACTTGGCTGCTTATTGGATTACTATGGCGCATTGCTGACCGAGCGCCAGCGGGCGCTTCTGGAGCAGCATGTTTCGGAGGATTGCTCGCTGGCTGAAATTGCGGAGCGCGAGGGCATCTCTCGGCAGGGCGTGCGGGATGCGCTCAAACGCGGGGAAGAGCAGCTTTACGAGCTGGAGCACAAGCTCGGCCTTATGAAGCGGGATGCGGCGCTGCTGCAAGCGGTGGGCGAGCTCAAACGCATTGCGGATGCACTGCCGGGCAGCATGCGTGAGAAAGAAACGTTTTGCTCTAAACTGGATGAATTTTACGACATGATCGAGGAATAAACAATGGCGTTTGAAGGGCTTTCTTCCAAACTGCAAACCGTGTTCAAGAAGCTTTCCGGCAAGGGTAAGCTGAATGAAAAGGACGTAAAAGAAGCCATGCGCGAGGTGAAACTCGCGCTGCTTGAGGCGGACGTTAATTTTACCGTCGTCAAGGGCTTTGTAAACGCCGTAACGGAGCGCGCGGTGGGCGCAGAAGTGCTCGAAAGCCTCACGCCCGGCCAGCAGGTCATCAAGATCGTCAACGAAGAGATGACAAAGCTCATGGGCGGCACGAACGCAAAAGTGGAATTTGGCTCGCAAACGCCCTCCGTAATATTGCTCGCGGGCCTTCAGGGCGCGGGTAAAACGACCATGGCCGGCAAGCTTGCGGCATACCTTTCCAAGCAATACGGAAAATCCCCGCTGCTCGTTGCATGCGACATTTACCGCCCGGCGGCCATCAAACAATTGCAGGTGGTGGGCGAAAAGGTTGGCGTCCCCGTATTTGAACGCGGGCAGAACGACCCTGTAGAAACGGCGAAGCTCAGCATTGAATATGCGCGGCGGAATTTAAAGGATCTCGTCATCATCGATACGGCGGGCCGCCTGCACATCGATGGCGATATGATGGCGGAAATCGCAGCCGTAAAGGAAGCGGTGAACCCGAGCGAGATTTTGCTTGTGATTGACGCGATGACCGGTCAGGACGCGGTGAACGTTGCCAAGGCGTTCAACGAAACGCTGGAGCTTACGGGTGTGATCGTCACCAAGCTTGACGGCGACACCCGCGGCGGCGCGGCGCTTTCCGTAAAGGCCGTGACGGGCAAGCCCATCAAGTTCTCCGGCACGGGAGAAAAGCTGACGGACATCGAACCCTTCCACCCGGACCGTATGGCTTCCCGCATCCTCGGCATGGGCGATGTGCTTACCCTCATCGAGAAAGCGCAGACCGCGTTCGACGAAAAAAAGGCCGTGGAGCTCGAAGCGAAGCTCCGCAAAGACGAATTCACGCTGGAAGATTATCTCGACCAGTTTGAGCAGATGAAGAACATGGGGTCCATGCAGGATATCCTTGGCATGATTCCCGGCATGGATGCGAGCAAGCTTGGGAACGTTGAGATCGACGAAAAACAAATGGCTCGCACGCAGGCGATCATCCGGGCGATGACCCCGCAGGAGCGCCGCCGGCCGGATATTTTAAACGCGAGCCGCAGGAAGCGCATCGCGCGCGGCAGCGGCACCTCTATCCAGGAGGTAAACCGCCTGCTCAACCAGTATGAGGCCTCCCGCAAGATGATGAAGCAGCTCACGAACATGGGCAAGGGCGGCAAATTTAGAAAGGGAAAGAAGCGTTTCCCGTTCGGCTTCTGAGCCGCAGCAAAAAAATGCGAACAACGGTTTTCCGTTTTCGATAGAACAAACCAACAATTGTATTTTTCAGGAGGAACAACAACTATGCTTAAGATCAGGCTTCGCAGGATGGGCGCCAAAAAGGCTCCGTTTTACCGCATTGTGGTCGCGGATTCCCGCGCTCCGCGCGATGGCGCTTTTGTGGAAGAGATCGGCTATTACAACCCGCTGACCGACCCCGCCGAGATCAAGGTCGATAACGAGAAGGCGCAGCAGTGGATCAAGAACGGCGCGCAGCCCACCGATACCGTCCGCGGCCTGCTCAAGAAGTCCGGGGCGATCCAGTGACAAATTCGGAAGAAGATTCGGCAAGGAGGCAAACCATGGGAGAACTGGTCAAATACATCGCAATCAATCTCGTGGATAAGCCCGAAGAAGTGAAGGTCGTTGAAAAACAGGGCGACCATGCCACGATCATCGAACTGACCGTGGCGCCCGACGACATGGGCAAGGTCATCGGCAAGCAGGGGCGCATCGCAAAGGCGATCCGCACCGTTGTAAAGGCCGCCTCCATCCGCGAGAACAAGAAATACATCGTAGAGATCGTCTGATGGAATACCTGCGCGTAGGCCTGATTGTGCGCCCGCACGGTGTGCACGGCGCGGTAAAGCTTCTGCCGCTTTCAGATGACCCCGGCCGCTATGCTTCGCTCAAGGAAGCGTATCTTGAGCGGAGTGGGTGTTACGAGCCTGTTGCGGTTTCCGATGTTGGCGTGCGGGAAGATGCGGTGTATGCATCCATCTCTGGCGTCACAACGCGGGAGGATGCGGAAAAGCTGCGCAATGTCTACCTTTGCGTGGATCGCGCGCATGCGGCGAAGCTGCCGCCGGGCCGCTATTTTGTGGTGGACCTGATCGGCTGCCGGGTATGCGGCACAGATGGCGCGGAGCATGGCGTACTCACGGATGTGCTTGAAACCGGCGCAAACGATGTATATGTCATCAAGGGCACGCGGACGCTGCTGATCCCGGCGCTGAAAAAACTTTTGGCCGATGTGGATGTTGCCAACAAGCGCATCGTGCTCCATGCGGACGTATTGCAGGAGGTTGGCCTGTTTGAAGATTGATGTGCTGACGCTCTTCCCCGAGATGTTTTCCGGCGTGCTTGGCGCGAGCATGCTCGGCCGCGCACAGGAGCGGGGCATTTTGGAATTCGGCCTGCACAACATCCGGGCGTATTCCCAAAGCAAGCATAAGAACACGGACGATTATCCCTTCGGCGGCGGCGCGGGCATGGTCATGATGCCGCAACCCATCTTTTCCTGCCTGGACGCGGTGGACCCGCAGCATGAGGCGCTGCGCATCGTGCTTGCGCCGCGCGGCGAGACGCTCACCACGGCTGTGGCGCGTGACCTTGCGCGGCAGGAGCATCTGCTTCTGCTCTGCGGGCATTATGAGGGCATCGACGAGCGGGCGATGGCGCAGATGGATCGTGAGGTTTCCATCGGGGATTACGTGCTCACCGGCGGAGAACTCCCTGCGATGGTTCTGATTGACTGTGTTTCCCGCTTTATTCCGGGCGTGCTCGGCAGCAGCGAATCGGCGGAGGATGAATCCTTCAGCGCAGGGCTGCTGGAATATCCGCAGTACACCCGTCCCGCGGAATACCAAGGTATGGCTGTACCGGAAGTGCTCTTGAGCGGCAACCACGCGCACATTGCGCGCTGGCGAAGGCAGGAAGCGTTCCGCCTCACCTTAAAGCGGAGGCCGGAGCTGATGGAATCTCTGGATGAAAGCGGGTTGGACAAGCATGACAGGCGCTTTCTTGCGGAGCTGAAAAACCAAGAAAATTAGGCGAAAAACGCCTTGCAAACACGAAACGAACATGGTATAATGGCGTTCGGAAAACGGGCGGTCCAATGTGGGAGCCATCCTTCAAGAACGTCTATGAGGAAGGAGAAAGCTAAAAATGGCTGACATCATCAGGGAACTTGAAAAAGAACAGTTGCGCACCGATCTTCCCAAGCTGGAAGTTGGTGATACCGTCCGCGTATACGTTAAGGTTATCGAGGGTACGCGCGAGAGGCTTCAGAATTTTGAAGGGATAGTCATCAAGATTCAGGGCGGCGGAATCCGCAAAACCTTCACCGTCCGCAGGATGTCCTACGGCGTTGGCGTTGAGCGCACGTTCCCCTACAACAGCCCCCGCATCGGCCGCATCGAAGTCGTTCGTCACGGTGAAGTGCGCCGTGCGAAGCTGTACTATCTGCGCAACCGCGTCGGCAAAGCTGCGAAGGTTGTTGAGCGTATCGTGGAAAAATAACAAACCGAACAAACGCAAGCGCTGCTCAATTGGGCAGCGCTTGTTTGTTATTCTTTCCGCAGCGCCGCGCGCTGCGCCATAATACCCGGCCGGCGTGCGGCAAGGTCTGTGCCGGAAAGCTCCAGCACGAGGTATTCCGGGGCAACACGGGAAACGAGTTCCTGCACACCGGGAGAGAGAAGGGGACAATGCGGGTCGATACGCGTCACCCAATCATAGGCCTCTGCGAAGCGGCCGGGAAAATCCGCCGCAAGCGTGAGGGGCGAGGCCAGCATTTTCTGCACAATGCGCCCCGTTGCCGCGCCGTGCAGGTGCATGCCGCGAATACGCGGGCAAAGGCCGCCATGCGCATCCAGCACAGCATGCGCAAAGGCGAGGCATGCGGCTTCATCCGAAAGGGTGGGGTTTGCATTGAACAGATGGCCGGTATCCAGCAGGATGCCGGTTTTATCGTACTGCACAGCGGCGAGAAGGCGGGCGGTCATGGCGGGGGAGGTCATCGAAAAACCCGGCCACCAAAGGTTTTCAAGCAGCAATTCAAACGAATATTCACTTCCTTTGAACAACAGGTTTAAAAGCTCTGCGGAAGCGTCGATTACGGTTTCATCCGAATGCAGCCGGCGATAGGTCAGCGTTTCCTCCGGCGAAACGTCGGAAACATGGAATACGACATACCGTGCGCCCATTGCCTTTGCATAGTCCAATTCGGCACGGAATTGTGCAAGCAGGCCTTCCGGCCCGGCGCAGCCGTAGTATGCTTCCCATGCAGCGCGGGAACCGAATTTTCGCAGCAAAGCCTTGGTGTCGCCGCGCCAGAAATCCACCCAATCCGCCCAAAAAACCAGATGCACGCCGGGAGCAAGCCCGGGTACAAGGGCGGGAGCGTGCATGCCGCAGCGGATGGCTTCAAAGCCGTCAAGCCCGCATGCGGAGAGGTACGCACGGAGGCTTTCCTCCGTTTCGGCGGAAAGCAGTTCGGCGTTATCAACGATGTTTGTGAGCGTAAGCATACGCTAATTATTGCACCCCCACTTGGAATTTTCAACAAAAAAGGTTACTATATGAATGGCATTCAAAGAAATCCATGTGCGCGTTACCGGCGCATGGAAAAGGGAGGCATGCGTTTTGACGCTTGATGAAATTCGGAGGGCGATTTGCCCGCCTGATGAAACTGCAATGCAAACCGCGAGAGAGCGGTGGGATATGGTAGCAAAGCCGCTGCATAGCTTAGGGCTTTTGGAGGATGCCGTGGTGAAGATTGCGGGCATCACGGGCACTGCGGATGTAACGCTTGGCCGGCGCGCGGTGCTGATGATGTGTGCAGACAACGGAGTCGTTGCCGAAGGCGTAACGCAGACAGGGCAGGAAGTCACCGCTATTGTGGCGGAAAACGCCGCCAAAGGCGATTCAAGCGTCTGCCGCATGGCACGCATTGCGGGGGCGGACGTGGTTGCGGTGGACGTAGGCATCGCAAGGCCGGTGAGTGATGCCGTGCTCAACCGCAACATCCGGCGCGGCACGCGCAACATTGCAACGGAACCCGCAATGACGGAAGCGGAGGCGGGCGCCGCGCTCCGAACCGGCATTGACCTTGTGCGCCAAAAGAAAGCGGAAGGTTACGGCTTGTTTGCGCTCGGCGAGATGGGCATTGGGAACACGACGACTTCAAGCGCAATGACCGCAGTTTTGCTTGGCCAACCCATTGAAACCGTAACGGGGCGCGGCGCGGGCCTTTCAAACGCGGGGCTTTGTCGAAAAAGAGAAGCGATTGCCCGCGCAATCGCAAGAAACCATCCCGACCCGGCAGATGCGTTTTCGGTGCTGCGCTGCCTTGGAGGATTGGATATCGCCGCGCTTGCCGGCGTATGTTTGGGCGGTGCGCTCCATCATGTTCCGGTGCTGCTGGATGGGTTTATTTCGGCTGCTGCGGCACTTGCGGCGGTGCGCATGTGCCCGGCCTCAGGGGAATACCTGCTTGCCAGCCATGTTTCCAAGGAACCTGCGGGCAGGCTTGTTCTGGATGCATTAGGCTTGAAACCGTTGATTTGCGCAGAGATGTGCCTGGGGGAAGGGACCGGGGCGGTCGCGGCAATGCCGCTTCTTGATATGGCGCTTGCGGTCTATGGTGAGATGCGCACGTTCGCGGAAATCGACGTTGCAGCCTATACGCCGCAGTCTTAAGGAGGGGCGATGCTGATCCTTGTTTCTGGCGGGGCCGCCAGCGGAAAATCGGAATATGCGGAATCGCTGATCGTGCGTGCGGGGCATGAAAAGCGCACCTATATCGCAACGATGGAGATCTTCGATGCGGAGGGCACGCGCCGTGCCGCGCGCCACCGCGCCATGCGTGCTGGGAAGGGGTTCACGACGCTGGAATGCCCGCGCGGCCTTATGGAAGCTGCGCTTCCGGCAGGCGGGAGCGCGCTGCTTGAGTGCATGTCCAACCTTGTGGCAAACGAGATGTTTGGCGGCGCGGGCGAGCAGGGGCTTACGGAGCGCGTTTGCCTTGGAGTGCAGCGCCTTGCGGCGCAAACGGAACTTACGGTGATCGTCACAAACGAGCTGTTTTCCGATGGCATCCGGTATGCACCGGAAACAGAACGGTATCTTGCGGCGCTCAGCGCGCTCAACAATGCGCTTGCCGCACAGGCAGACGCAGTCGTGGAAGTCGTCTGCGGCATCCCGATTTACTGGAAAGGAAAGGAACTGCTGTGAAATTTGTGCGTTCGTTTTGCATGGCGCTTGCAATGTATTCCAAGCTTCCTGTGCCGCAGGTGGAATGGCGGGAGGAAAACATGGCGTATGCGATGTGCTTTTTTCCGGTGATTGGGGCGTGCATCGGACTTTTGATGTTCGCCGTGCTTGCGCTTGCAAACTTGCTTGCGCTTTCCCGGGCGCTTACGGCGGCGCTTTTAACCGTCTTGCCGCTTGCGGTGACCGGCGGCATCCACATGGACGGCTTTTGCGATGTGGCGGATGCGCTTTCATCCCATGCGCCGAAAGAAAAGAAGCTTGAGATCATGAAGGATCCGCGCGCCGGGGCTTTCGCGGTGATCGCCTGCGGTGCATATCTTCTGTTGACCTTTGGACTATGGAACGACGCGCCGCTTGGAGAAGCGGACTGCATCGCCCTTGCGTTCTGCCCGGTGCTTTCACGCGGCTTGAGCGCGCTTGCGGTGGTTACATTCCGCGGCGCGCGCAGGGATGGGCTGCTCGCTGCGTTCCGTGATGCTTCGGATATTCGCGTCGTGCGCATTGTGTCGCTGCTGTGGATTGCAGCCGCTGCGGGGATGATGCTTTTGCGCGCACCCATTGCAGGCGGTGCTGCTGTGGCTGCGGCAGGGCTTTCATTTTTGCACTACCGCCTGATGTCATATCGTGAATTCGGCGGCGCAACGGGGGACCTTGCAGGGTACTTCGTGCAGGTGTGTGAACTTGCCTGCCTCGCTGCTGTCGTACTTGTAGGAAAGATCGGAGGGCTTCTATGATTCTTGTGATTGGCGGGGCAGGACAGGGGCAGCTTGCCGTTGCGCTCCGCAATACCGGTTACACAGAGGGGGATGTAACCCGTACGCTCGGCGCGGATAAGCCCGTGCTCAGCGGTTTGCAGGAAGCTGTACGCAATGCGCTTCTGGAGGGAAAAACGCAGGAGCAAATCCTTGCGGAACTTCTGTGGCATGAGGTTGTCGTTTCTGACGAAGTGGGCTGCGGCGTGGTGCCGATGGAACCGTTTGAACGGGAATGGCGTGAAACTGTGGGGCGCATTTGTTGCGAACTTGCCAAAAATGCGGAACATGTGGCGCGCGTGTTTTGCGGTATTCCGATGATGCTCAAGGGGGAATGCGAATGGAAATAATCCTCGTGCGCCATTCGATTGCACAGGGCAACCCGGAACGCCGCTTCCTGGGTGTAACGGACACACCGCTGTTGCCGGAAGGCATTGCGCTTGCAAAGCGGCGCGCGGCTGTGATGCCGCCTGTAGAACATGTTTATGTAAGCCCTCTGCGGCGTGCGTGCGAAACGGCGGCGCTGCTTTGGCCATGCATTCCGGAAACGATTGTCCCCGGCCTCAGGGAGATGGACTTCGGCGCATTTGAGAACCGGACGCATGCGGAATTGGTGGCGGCAAACGACAGGGCATATCTTGAATGGCTTGCACAGGAACGGTGGGATGGTTATCCGGGCGGGGAGACGTTTTCCGCAATGCGCATGCGCGTTGTGGCAGCGTTTGAGGATTCCCTTCTCGATGCGGACAGGCGCGGATGCAGGCGTGTGGGCATGGTAGCGCACGGCGGGACAATCTTGTTTTTGTTGGAACGATATACGGATGTGCGCACGGATTTCGGCGCAAACCGAACGGAAAATTGCGGAGGCTTCCGGCTGGAAGTGGAACTGGGGCCGGATGGCACACGATGCAACGCGTGTACGGCGCTTGATGATAAGCATGGGGAGGCGGACGGATGAAAAAGTGGCTGGCGGAAGACTGGGAATTTGAAATTACCGTGATAAAAGGGCAAGCAAAGGCATGCAGGATGGGCCTTGAAGCGGGAGACCGGTTCGTTTGCCAATACGAATGCCCGGCGGGATTTTGTCCGAAGACCATGCCGGTACTGCATACGCTGTGCGAAATTATGCGGTGTGGGGGAGATTACCGGCTGCGCGGCAGCAAGCTGAGCCATGAGATCGACTTCCCATGCGCGGATGGCTGCATTGAATTCCGCCTTCTCGCAAAGCAAATCAAAACATAATGGAATGGGGCGGAACGGAACCTCCTTCCGGTTTGTTCCGCTCTGATAAAATCCTCCCGCACCGGGAAGCCTAAGGCATGGAATTCTTATGAAACGAGGAGAACGCAATGCCAAGGTTTACCATGCCGCGGGACGTCCATTATGGCCGGGAGAGCATCGAGCGGCTTTCAGAGCTGCGCGGCAAGCGGGCAATGCTTGTTGCAGCGAGCGAGGAGAAAAAGGAGGGGGCTTTTGCGCGTGCGGAAACCGCGCTTCGGCGCACAGGGATGGAGGTGCGCCTTCTGGAATCACCATGGCCGGAATATACGGAGCAGGCGGTTGCAGAAGGGGCTTCGGCCATGCGCGCCTTTGCGCCGGATTGGATTGTAGCGTTTGGAAGCATGGCGATTGACGCAGCGAAACTGATGTGGATTTTATATGAGTATCCCGAAGCTGCGCTTTCTGATCTGCACCTTCCGTTCAGCCTGCCCGATCTCCGGAGAAAGGCACGCTTTGCTGCCATACCATCGCTCGGCGGCATATCGGAAGCAACGGCGCTTGCGGAGTTTTGCGGAACGGCGGAGCAAAATGCATGGGCAGCCGCGGATTATGGCATCGTGCCGGACATCGCTTTCGTCGATCCGGTACTGAGCGAATCGGTACAGCCCACAGCGGTGGCGCAGGCCGGGATGGAAACGCTTGCATATGCAGTCGGCGCATATGCGGCGTGGCAAGGCTCGCCTTTTACGGAAGCTCCCGCACAGAAAGCGGCTGAACTCGTGCTGCAGCACCTTTGCGCTGCACAGGGGGGAGACTGCGCCGCACGGGAGCAGATCCAGTATGCTGCGTGCCTCTCGGGCATGGCGTTTTCCAACGCGCTTTCCGGCCTTACGCATGCGCTGGCGCGCCAAACTGCTGCTGTGCTTGCAGGAGGCCGTGCCCAGCGCGGAGCGTTGAACGCTGTTTTTCTGCCGCATGTGATTCGCTTTAACGCAGAGGATTCACGGATATGTGCGCGGTATGCGCGCCTTGCCCGCGCGCTGGGGCTGCGCGGCAGGGCTGACACACTGGCCGTGCAGGCACTTACGGATGAAATAGAAGCGCTGCGCGCAACGCTGAAGCTCGCATGTACCTTGCGGCAGTTTGGAAGCGCACAGGAACTTGAAGACCGCATCCCTACAATCGCAGCGCGGGCGGCGGAAGATTTTTGCACACAAGCCAACCCACGCGCCGTTTCAAAAGAAGATGCTTTGGAGATTTTACGCGCAGCGTTCGGCAAAGCTGAATAGCCGCATTGTATGTTGCGTTTGACAGGGGACTGCGGATAAGAGTAAAATATAAATATATTTTACTTTTATATGGAGTTATAGATCAATGGAACAAAAACAACCCGTAAAACGGAAGCGCCGCTGGGGGGACAGGTACGACGGCCGGAGGCTTCGCTCTTTGGATGCGTTTTCCCGCGTCTCCCCTTACATCATGGTCACGCGGAACACATCCTCCAACCATTTCATGGACACCATAGACATCGATGAAATTGAGCGCTACATCCGCCACAAACGAAACGATGACGGTCTGGTAGGGTTCGGCATTATGCATGTGCTCATTGCAGCCTACGTGCGCAGCCTTTCCCAAAAGCCCGCCGTAAACCGCTTTATTGCCGGGCAGAAGATTTATGCCCGCAACAGCGTGCAAATCAACCTTACGGTCAAACGGGAGATGCGCTCGGATGCGCTTGAAACCGTAATTAAAATCAGCCCGGAGCTGGATGCAACTGCAACGGAAGTATATGAGCTGATCAAAAAAGAGATCGACCTTTCCAAAAACAATAACCAAAGCGATTTTGACAAGACAGCGAAAATTTTGGATTACATCCCCGGCCTTTTGCTGAAATTTGCGGTTTGGTTCCTCAAAACGCTGGACTATTTCGGCCTTCTCCCGAAGAAGCTTGAAAAGCTCAGCCCGTTTCATGGTTCCATGTTCATTACCTCCATGGGCTCGCTGGGGGTTCCGCCCGTCTTCCACCATCTGTACGATTTCGGCAACATTCCTGTATTCTGTTCCTTCGGCGCCAAACAGAAACGCAATGAGCTGCAGGCGGATGGCTCAGTCATTGAACGGCGTTATATTACCGTGATGTGGGTCATGGACGAACGTATTTGCGATGGTTTCTATTATTCAAGCGCAATGAAATATATCAAGGGCGTGCTGCGCAACCCGTTTGTGCTGGATGAGCGCCCGGAGCAGATCATTGAAGATGTGGATTGAACCACAAAATTAGATGCGAAGCCGGCGGGGTTTTCCACCGGCTTTTTTGCGTTTGACAGCTGATGCTTACCGGCTCGTGTCCAAAACGACATAATGGTGCGCAGGCGTCGAACGCTTGATCACTCCACCGTTTTTTAGGGCCATTTTGAGCGACGCAGCGTTTTCCGGGCGGATCGTTACGAGAACCCGGTTGATCCCCATTTCCCGCGCACAGTCGAGCAGAGCGCGCAGCAAAATTGTTCCATATCCTTTTCCGCGTTCTTCCGGGACGATGGCACAGCCGATGTGGCCACCGTTCTCGCGCAGCGCATCCGTCAAGAAGTGCCGCAGCTTGCCGATGCCTACAGGACGTCCGTCAGCATAGAGCCAAAAGGTGGTCGAAGGCACTCTCCAGCCGTTTTCAAGTCCCGTTTGCTTTGCGCTTCGGTCGGATTTGAGCAGCCAGGCATGAAACGCGGCGTAATCCATTCCGTGCGCATCGTTTATAAAACCGTTTTCATCGGCAGGAATACGCTGGAGCATGTCGTAAATATCGTGGCCATCGCAGGGGGAAAGCTGTTTTAAAGTACAAGTCATAACATAGCCTCCGCAAGGCGTGCAAACGCTTCCGGGGAAAGCGCCTCCGCACGCGCAGCCGGTGGGATGCCGCATTTTTCCAAAAGCGCCTCTGCGTTTTCCCTGGAAAGCCCTGCGCCGCGCAGATTGTTCATCAGCGTTTTGCGGCGCATGGAAAACGCTGATGCAAGCACGCGCGGCAGCGCAGGCAGATCGGTGACGCCCGGCCTGCGGGCAAGCGTGAGCACGGCGGAATCCACCTCCGGTTGAGGGTAATACCGCGCAGGCGAAAGTTCCATCAAGAGCTTGATGTCGTAGTACCTCTGCGCAAGCACAGTCAGCGGCCCGTATTGACGGCTGCCCGGCAGAGCGGTGAAACGTTCTGCCGCTTCCTTTTGCAGCATCAGCGCCATGCGCTCAATTGGGAGCGCGGAGGTGAGCAGCTTCATGCAGACCGGCGTTGTAACATAATACGGCAGGTTTGCGGCAACGGCGCACTTTGCGCCGAGCAACGGAGCGACCGCGGTAAGGTCGGTTTCAAGAAAGTCTTCATGCAGCAGGGTGAAATTGCCTGCATTCGCAAAGCGCGCCTGCAAAACGCGCACCATCGACGCATCGATCTCAACCGCTGTCACATGCGGGGAAAGGCAGAGAAGCGGTTCCGTGAGCGCGCCAAGCCCCGGGCCAATTTCCAACACGGGGAATTCGGCCGCCCCGGAAGCCTCTGCAATTGCGCTTGCAACAGCTTCGTCTGCAAGGAAATTCTGCCCGAGCGCCCGGTTGGGCGCGAGGCCGTGCGCCGCAAGGAAGGATTTAATTTCGGCAACGGTCATGGGATGCTCCTTTTTTGGCCTGATCCGGTAAATACAGAGGGCGGATGCCTACATCCGCCCATCACATTCGAAAATGATTCTTCGGCTTGCGCAACGGATGCTTCAGCCCAGCTTTACAAGCACCGTCACATTGCGCTTACGGCCCCAGCGCCTGCATTCCTTTTCAGTATTCATAAACAGATCCAGCTGGTTCACGGGCGTGCCGTCGGCCCGCTTATAATTGCGGAACGCGCCGGTGTCCTGCGCCTTGCCATATCCATAACCCTTCACGTAAATTTCCGTACCGTAGGGGATATAGTAGGTGTTCACAGCAATGGTGCCAAGCTTGGGCCGTACGCCGGTAGAGGTTCGGGTATCGGCTGTGTAGGCGGTGATATAGTCCATCGTCATTTCAACCCAACCGTTCTTTCCGGCTACCGGCGGATCCTTGTAAATACGGAATTCGCCGCTCAGGTGTGTCTGGTAATGAATCTTTGTGCCGACTTTCTTGATTTCGGGCGTAGCGGGGGTAATAACCACCTGATCGACTACCTCACGGGAAACACGCACACCGTTTTTATAAACAAGGCGGTATGTGACCTGCTTGGTGCCGTCCTGCCCTTCCTGAAGCAGAACGGGCTTTGTGTCGTTATATACCGTGTCATCCTTTACAACTTCTTCTTTGTATTCAAGCGTCTTATAGGCCGTGTCGTATTCTGTGATTACATCCGTGTGAACGATCTGCATGCCGGGCTCAAGGTCCGCGAACGAAAGGTGGGAAAGCTCATCGTTCACATCATATTCCACATCCACGGCACGCAGCGCATCGCCTACCGTTCCGCCGGTTGTATGCAGCAGCGCAACGCCGTTTTGGGATTTAACCGCAACGGGAAACGCGCGCGTTACGACAATCTCAATGCCGTCGGTAAGCGTGTCCGTCAGTGCGCAGGAAAGCGTATCGCCGCTGTCAAGCACCACCCCACGCGCGGACAAAAATGTGCGCACATCAGAAGGGAAAACGAAATGTTCACTTGTCACGCCATCTGCGCAAAGATGCACAGTGATGCGCGGATCCGGCGCTGTGGCAAGGGAAACAAACCATGCGGCGCCCGCAAGCACGGCCAGCACAAGGAAAACGTCCAATGCGGTAAGCCACCATCTCCGCCCAGAAGGGATGGGGGGAGGGGCAGCGGTGTGATGGGGAGCAGGCGCTGGCTGCGCCTTGGCGCGTTTCCACAATGCGGCGGGCATGTATTGTTTGATGCTGTCGATCCTTTTCATAGTAAGCATATTATAGCCTGAGGGCAGGGAATGTGTCAAATTAACGAATTATGTCTCGCCGGCGCTCCCTACCGTTTACAGGGGATTGTTGCCAAGTTATAATAAAACTATCCATACCCCGTAAACAGGGGGCGGGAATACGCAAAAGAGGAGCACTGTGCGGGTTCGCATTTGATTATGATGAGAAAAGTGAAACGCGAAAGGATGAAGCGGATTGTCGTTGTGAGCCTGATCTTGGCTTTTATCATTCCCTGTGCGGCCGGTTGCTCAAGCGCGCCGCAGCGCACGGGCCGGGCCGTGATCGAAACCTTTTTGCAGCTTATTACGGCGGGGGAATATGCCGACGCATATGCGCTGCTTGCGTCCTCCTCGCGCAATGACGGAGAAGAAACGCGGGCGAACCGGATCACGCAAAAGGAGTTTACCGACAAATACACCAACATCTTCGATGCGCTCGGCATTTCAGCTGTGGAGTACAGCAACCTCTCAGTCACAAACGGTGAGATTCTTTGCAAAGCAACGTTTGATGCGGTCTACACTTCGGGCGTTGCCGGCGATATGAAAAACAGCTTCAGCGTCATCGCAACGCGCGAGGGGGGCGACTGGTGCATCGAATGGACGCCGGCGCTGATTTTCCCCGAAATGGAGTGGGGGGATACGGTGCGCGTCGCCACGTTACCGGCAGAGCGGGGTGAAATCCTTTCGGACGGTTCTCTGCTCGCGGCCACGGTTGGCACGATTAGCGTATACGCGGCTCCTTCAAAGATTGAGGATCAGGCGCTTTTCGTCGCCCAGGTTTCCCCGTTGCTCGGCATGACGGAAGAGGAAATTCAAAAGGCGCTCAAGAAGGAATACAACGATGTGGCTGTGCTCAAGCAGTTTTACAGTGACGAGCTTTCCGCATCGGCAGCGGAGCAGCTGTTGCTCATTACGGGCGTGGGCATTGATTACGGAAACTACGGCGTGCAGCGGGAGTACCCGTATGGCTCGCTCCTCGCCCATCTGATCGGCTATGTCGGCGCAGTGCCTTCCTCCAGCAAAGAGGAACTTGAGGCGGAACTCGCCGCACTGAACGAGGGCCGCACGAAGTTGGACGGCCTCTATACATCGGATTCCATCGTCGGCCGGCTCGGCCTTGAAAAACAATATGAACAGCAGCTGCGCGGCAAGGATGGGGAGCTGATCTATATCCGCACGGCGGAAGGCACCAACCGTCGCACGCTGTACCGGCTGGATCCGGTGGATGGGTATGATATTGAACTGACCGTCGATGTGGAGCTTCAGCAGCGGCTGGATGAGGTGATGGACCTCGTGCTGTTTGGGGACACGACGGCGGGAGCAGTGGTCGTAATGAATCCGCTCACAGGAGCGGTGCAGGCGCTCAGTTCCTACCCTTCTTACGACCTGAACCTGTTCACACGCGGCATCAGCGGGAAAGAGTACAGCGCGTTGCTGAACGACCCGGCCAAGCCCTTGATCAACCGCGTGACACAAGGCCTTTACCCGCCCGGATCTACAATGAAGGCGTTCACGGGTGCTGCGGCGCTTGACCTTGGCGTGCTGGACACGGAATATGCCTTTGACGACAGCCAGATCGACGATGACTATTGGACGCCAACGGAGTACGGCGCGTGGATTTGGACGCCAATTAAACGCACGCATGTGAACTATCCCATCAGCGGCCCGCTGAATATGCGCAAGGCGTTTATTCATTCGGACAATATCTACTTTGCCAATGCCGCGCTGCTGATCGGATGGGAAGCCTTTGAGGACTATATGGAGGCAATCGGGTTCACCGAAAGCATCCCTTTCGACATCGGCGTAGCACAACCGCAGCTTGTGAACGAAGATACGGAGATGAGCTTCAAACTCCTTGCCGACAGCGGCTATGGGCAGGGAGAAATCCTCGTGACGCCGCTGCAGCTTGCCGCGATGTTCTCCGCGCTTGCAAACGGCGGAGATATTGCCGTACCATATGTGGTGGAGGGCATTTATCAGGAGAACGGCGTGAAATATGATGTGGTGAAACAGCATGCCGCCCGCCTGTGGAAGGAAAATGTGATTTCTGATGCCGCGATAGATACGATCATGCCCATGCTCAAGGATGTCGTGAACAAGGAAATCAACGGCACCGGGCGGCAGCTCAGGGTGGAAAACTGCGTTGTTGCCGCAAAAACAGGCACCGCTGAAATCGGCAACGATAAAAGTCGTGAGATTTCATGGTTCGTCGGTTACCGAACGGGTGTTTCCGACGAGGATGCGCGCCTTGTGCTCGTAATGTTGGAGATTCCTGCCGATACAAAGTATACGACGCTGAAGTTCGACATTGCGCGCGCTATGCTGGAACTGAATACATAGAAAAATTCGCAAAACTGTAAGAAAGGCTTTGTTTTCCGCTGAACCATTTGACATTATATGTCGTCTGGCGTAAAATAAAAGGGCGTGGGCAAAAACTACACGCCTTTCTTGCCATATACCGCGAAAGCGGTGCAAGGTTCATTAATAACAGGAGGATTTCTATGAGAAACAAGATCATCACCGCGCAGCAGGCCGTCGATCTCATTCCGGATGGAGCTACGATCATGATGGGCGGCTTTGTCGGCTGCGGGAGTGCGCTGAGCGTTATCGACGCGCTTTCCAAGACGAACAAGGGCCACTTCCACACCATCCACAACGATTCGTCCAAGCTCAATGGGCCGGATGGCGACGAATATTACAGCTGGGCAAAAATGATTCATAACGGCCAGATCGAAGGCTATATCGGAAGCCACCTCGGCACCAATCCGGAGGCGGTTGAAAAGTGGGCCAAGGGCGAGCTGAAGGTGGATCTTGTGCCGCAGGGCAGCCTTGCGGAAATGATCCGCGCGGGCGGCGCGGGCCTCGGCGGTGTGATTACGCCGACCGGTGTCGGCACGCTCGTGGAAGACAGCCCCCTCGTGCGCGGCAAGGTCAATTATGATGGAAAAGATTACCTTGTCATGAAGCCTCTGCGCGCTGATGTTGCGCTCATCGGCGCCTATAAGGTAGATAAGCTGGGCAACGTCTGGTACAAGGGCTCGGCGCAGAACTTCAACCGTGTGATGGCGACTGCGGCCGACATCGTAATCGTTGAAGCGGAAGAACTTGTGGAAGTTGGCGAGATCGAACCTGAAAACGTCATGACGCCGGGCATCTTGGTTGACTACATCGTAATCAGGGAGGGCAAATAAGATGGAAAAAAGCTTGATTAAACCCTTTATCGCAAAGCGCGTTGCGCAGGAATTCACCGACGGCATGGTCGTGAACCTCGGCATCGGCCTGCCGGTGCTTTGCACGTCCTTCCTGCCTGAGGGCATCCATGTAACCGTGCATTCCGAGCTTGGCATCGTGGGCCAGGGCCCCGCTCCGGATGAAGCGCATGCCGATCCCATGCATATCGTGGATGCGGGCGGTTCCGCTTCCTCCATCGTGCTCGGCGGCGCGTTCAGCGACTCTTCCGACAGCTTCGGTCTCATTCGCGGCGGCCATGTGGACGCTGTTGTCCTCGGCGGCCTTGAAGTTGACCAGGAGGGCAGCCTTGCCAACTGGATCATCCCCGGCAAAAAGATGCCCGGCATGGGCGGCGCGATGGATCTTCTCGTTGGTGCGAAGAAGGTCATCGTTGCGATGGAGCACACCGCGAAGGGCAACCCGAAAATCCTTACCAAGTGCCGCCTGCCCTACACGGCAGTTCATTGCGTGGACATGATCGTGACCGAGATGGGCGTGATGGATGTCACCCCGGAAGGCATTGTGCTGCGCGAATACAACCCCGAATTCACCGTGGAACAGATTCAGGCCGCAACGGAAGCGAAGCTCATCATCAGCCCCGACCTGAAGCCCATGGCTTAACCTTCGGTTTTGAACCGATATCAATTATTTTAAGGAGAAAAAACTATGGCAAAGGAAATCGTATTGGCTGGCGCGTGCCGCACGGCACTGGGCAAATTTGGCGGTACGCTGACGAATACGCCCGCTGTTGAGCTTGGCGCAATCGTGATCAAGGAAGCCATCCGCCGCGCGGGCATTAAGCCCGAGGATGTGGATGAAGTGCTGATGGGCAACGTCCTGCAGGCCGGCCTCGGCCAGAGCCCTGCCCGCCAGGCGGCCGTGAAAGCCGGCATTCCGGTGGAGGTTCCCGCACTCACCATCAACAACGTATGCGGTTCCGGCCTGAAGGTCGTCAACATGGCTGCTGCGATGATTGAGGCAGGCGAAGCGGACGTGATGGTCGTTGGCGGCATGGAGAACATGAGCGCTGCGCCCTATGCGATGCCCCAGGCGCGCTTTGGCTACAGAATGAACGATGGCAAGCTTGTTGACGTCATGATCAAGGACGGCCTTTGGGATGCGTTCAACGATTATCACATGGGCATCACCGCTGAGAACGTTGCCGAGAAATACGGCATCACCCGCGAGATGCAGGATGAGTTCTCCGCGTGGAGCCAGCAGAAGTGCGAAGCCGCCCAGAAGGCCGGCAAGTTCGATGAGGAAATCGTCCCCGTTCCCGTAAAGGTCAAAAAGGAAGTCGTCGAGTTCAAGGTCGATGAATTCCCGCGTCAGGGCGTGACTGCCGAGGGCCTTGCCAAGCTGAAGCCCGCCTTCAAAAAGGACGGCACCGTCACCGCTGCAAACGCTTCCGGCATCAACGACGGCGCTGCCGCGCTCGTCATTATGACTGCTGAGAAGGCGAAGGAGCTTGGCGTGAAGCCGATGGCGAAGTTCGTTGCCGGCGCAAGCGCAGGCGTAGATCCTTCCATCATGGGGGTAGGCCCCGTGTACGCAACGCGCAAAGTGCTCAAGAAGGCCGGCATGGATCTGGACCAGATCGACCTCATCGAAGCCAACGAGGCGTTTGCCGCGCAGTCCGTGGCGGTTGCGAACGAGTTGGGCCTTGATAAATCCAAGGTCAACGTCAATGGCGGCGCGATCGCGCTTGGCCATCCGATCGGCGCTTCCGGCTGCCGCATCCTTGTGACGCTGCTCTACGAGCTCAAGCATTCCGGCAAGAAGACCGGCCTTGCTACGCTGTGCATCGGCGGCGGCATGGGTGTTGCCACGATCGTGGAAGCTCTGTAACCTTACTTTACCTTTTGCGGGCGGCTCAAAAGAGCCGCCCTGCTTTTTCATGGAGGATGGTATGCTGGAAATTGGCCTGAAAAATAAAAGATCCTACGTTGTCCGCGAAGCGGATACGGCGCAGGCGCACGGAAGCGGAACGTTGCCTGTGTTTGCCACGCCTGCGATGGTCGCCCTGATGGAACGCATGGCGATGGAAAGCGTTCAGCCCTATCTCGCTGAAGGGGAGAGCACGGTTGGTACGCGAATTGAAGTGAAGCATGTTGCGGCGACAGCTGTGGGCGGAGAAGTGACCTGCGAAAGCGAACTTTCTGAAATCGACCGGCGCAGGCTGGTGTTTGCAGTGCATGTGTACGATGCGCGGGGCATGGTAGGCGAAGGCACGCACGAGCGCTTTATCATAAACAACGAAAGGTTTATGGCAAAGCTGAGGTGAAGTGCTATTTCGCCATTGCGAAGCGATATGCTTCATCAAGCCAGGCAAGGAGCTCTGCATCGACCTCTGCGCACTGCGTAACGAGCACATGGTGTGTCCAGCGGTTCGGATAAGGCTCGACCGCTCGGACGATGCGCGGCGAATCCAAACGGCAACATAAGCCGAATGAAACGATCAAGCAGCATTCGGGCCAGCCCTTTGCGCGGCGGAAGGGGAACGACGCCATTGCAAAAATATGCCTGTTGCGAAATGAAATTTGAGTTTTGCTGACCTTGATTTGCAGCGTAGGACAGCGTTTTACCAACTGATCGCGAAGCGCCTGATAGACGGACAACATGGAAGGCATTTTTTCAAAAAAAGTGATTTCTTCCGGAAGCATCGGCTTACCCTCCTGGCTGGGAAAAGTATCATAGGGCATGTGCGGAAAGTAAGCAAAAGCGCGATGGAATTTGTTCCATCGCGCTTTTGCTTGCCGCGCACCCGTTTCTCGGCAATGCGCTTCCGGGCGGAATATACGGCAGGCGGCTCCTGCCAGGCAAACCCGCGGCACATCGGCTGCTCCGCTTAATGCTGCTTCCGTCAGGACCTGACATGGTTCACAGATGCCGATTGCACAGGACCCGGCGATCAACGCTCCTTGCCGATCCCAGACCCCACAAGCTCAAGCCTCAAAACGGGGATTGTACCCTGCTGTAGCGGATTGCAGGTATAGGGCACCGCTAACTCCCCGCCTAGCGCGGCATGACTATTCTACCTTGTATCGCGCCCGAATGCAAGCGGAAAACACAAAAAAACGACTCCTTCAAAAGAAGGAGCCGCTGAAAACGGTTGGTTTGAAAGGGGGGGAACTTTCATCACTGCCAGTTTTCTCACTTGCAAATTTAGTATACACCACGCAGCGGAAAAATATATCACAAAACTGTTACAAAAGCCTCAAAGAACTATTATTTTTTGATGAAATACTGTTCTAAAGCCCATGCTGCCGCCCTTTTTACCGCCGGGAACGGGGAAGCCATGAGCGCGGTACGGATTTCCGCTTCGTGAAGCCCCGCGCGCGCGGCAAAACAAATGGCCTCCGCCGTTAGTTTGCCGTTTCCCGTCAGATTCCGGCCAACAAGTGAACGTGCCGCCGCCGCATCTCCTGCGATAAGACGCGGCAAGGCAAATGCCGCCTGCTCCGCTTCTTCGGGGATGCGTTTTGCAAGCTGCGCATTTTGCGGACACACGGCCTGGCAGACTTCGCAGCCCATGTGCGTGCTCTGCGCCTGATAAACGGAAAACGGATATTCCGCACCATCCATAAAATAACGCATGCAGTGCGCCGCATCAATCCCTTCTGGCGTGATCGCGCCCATTGGGCAGGCACGCATACACGCATCGCATTGAGCGGGACAGGATGCGGTTGCGGGAACTTCTATGCGCGGCATACATGCGCTTGTAGCAAGCGTATAAAGCGCGAAACGCGAGCCGAACGCGCCGATGCGCAAAAGCCCGTTTTTGCCGGCAACGCCAACACCGTTTGCAAGGGCAAGCGCACGTGCGGGGACGGCAGCAATTTCGCAGGGAATGCCGGAAGCGCAGAGCGCCTTCACGAGCGCTTGCGAGGCAAGGTAGCCGCGCTGGCTTGCAAGGTAGTAGGCGCTCAAACGTTCCCCGGCCGGGAACGGCGCATATGCGTAAACCAAAAGCAGGATACAGCTTGCGCCCGGATAAGCAGCAGGCACATCAAACCGCAGGGATGCGCCCACGCCGAGATGCGCCGCCCGGGTATGCCAGGCGTCCAGCCGGAGCGGCTTTAGAAAGAACACTTCTGCGAATCCGCAGGAAGAGGCTTCTTTTTTAATGAGATCGTACATGCTATAATTATAGCGGCAAAATCCGAAAAATAAAGAATGAATTAGAAATAAGGGCGAGGCGCGCGGGAAGAAGAGGGAACCCATGGAACTGTTGTCCACACAGCTGGCAGAACGGATCGTAACGGAGGCAAATGCGGTGATTCCTGAGAAGATCAGCATCATGGATCAGCGCGGAATCATTATTGCCGCATCGGACGCAGCGTGCGTCGGCGGCTTCCATGAGGGCGCATGGATGGTTCTTTCGCAGCACCTGCCGGAACTGATTGTCCGGGAGGACGGCCGGCTTGATCGCGTGCCGCCCGGCCTGAATTGTCCGATTGCAGCCGCAGGTCAGGTGCTGGGAGTGCTCAGCGTTGCGGGGGACTATGAAAAAATTGCGGACAAAGCGCGTGTGATCCAGCGCATGGCGGAACTGATGCTTTCAGAAGCACACCGCGCATACGAGCGGTTGACCGGAGAAAATGTGCGCAACCGCTATTTGGACGAGTGGCTTAACGGCGACCCTAAAAATATCGATGCTGCATTCGCAGAACGCGGCAGGGAACTGAATATGGATATCCTGATCCCGCGCAGGGTTCTTGCGTGCAGCGCATATCACCCCCAAAATGCGCAGGACATGGCGACGCTGCGTGCGATTGATTCCGCAGAGCAGATGATTGAGCGGTACATCGGGTGCATGGATGAAAACAACCTGTTTTTGCGCTCCGCCTCCAAGCTGATTTGTATGGTCACGCCGCAAAGCGACGCTGAGCTTGAGCGCATTGCCGCAGCACTGCAGGCGCGCGTAGAGCGGGAATACCATTTATGCCTTGCCATCGGGATCGATGACACTCCGGCGGATTACACCGAAATGCACCGGAATTGCGTGAAGGCAGAACGTGCGCTGGCTGCCTGCATGCGCACGCATAAGTGGTTCATTCGGAAATATGGAGATTTGAACATGGAGGTGTTTGCGGACCAGGTGGATGCCGTGACCAAGCAGGAATATGTGCGCAAGATCATGCGTGGATTCACCGATGCGGAAATTGCGCAGCAACTGACCATGCTTGAGATCTTTTACGACCATGACGGGTCGATCACAAAAACGGCAGAACGGCTTTTCATCCACAAAAATACGCTGCAATATAAGCTCAGGCGCATCGCGGAGCGCACCGGATATGACCCGCGTTCCATCCGGCATTCATCCCTGTTTTATATTGCAATTTACTTTTACCGTGAAATTCGGGATACGATGCATAATTGATATTCAAACAAATCCAACTGCGCTGTCTTTGGGGGAGGGGATGAAACATGAAGGTTGTTGTCGCAATTGACTCTTTTAAAGGGAGCCTTTCTTCGGTTCAGGCAGGAAACGCAGTGCGGGAGGGCGTGCTGCGGGCAGTTCCGGAAGCGGAGGTTATCGTCCGCCCGGTTGCGGACGGAGGAGAAGGCACTGTGGATGCGCTTGTGGAAGGGCTTGCGGGAGAAAAGATGCCCGTATGCGTAACCGGGCCGCTTGGAGAACCTGTGTGCTGCGCATATGGTATGCTGCCCGGCGGGATGGCGGTCATGGAGATGGCGAGCTGCAGCGGCTTGCCGCTTGTGCCGCCGGAAAAGCGCAACCCGCGGTTTACCACGACCTATGGTTTGGGTGAAATGATCCTTCACGCGCTTGAACGCGGCTGCCGTTCGTTTTTGATCGGGATCGGCGGCAGCGCCACGAACGACGGGGGAATCGGCATGCTTACGGCGCTTGGGTTCCGCTTCCTTACAGCGGCGGGGGAAAGCGCGGGGATTGACGGCCGCGCAGCCGGCCGGGTGGCATGCATCGACGCTTCCGGGGCAGATGCGCGCCTTGAGCAATGCCGCTTTCGGATTGCGTGCGATGTAAGTAACCCGCTCTTTGGGCCAAATGGCGCGTCGTGCATATACGGCCCGCAAAAGGGGGCGACGCCGGAGATTGCAGCAGAGCTGGATGATGGCCTGCGGCATTTTTCGGAAGTGGTGAAACATCAATTCGGGAGAAGCGGGGACCAGCTTCCGGGCTCGGGAGCTGCAGGCGGCCTTGGATATGCATTCATCAGCTTTTTGCCCGCGGTGCTGGAACCGGGAATCGCGTTGGTGCTCGATGCCATCCACATCGCGGACGATATGGATGGGGCGGATTTTGTTATAACGGGGGAAGGCCGCATGGATTTCCAAACGGCGATGGGAAAAGCGCCCATAGGCATAGCGCAGCTCGGCAAGCGGTGCGGCGCGGTGACGCTTGCCTTTGCGGGCGCGACGGCGGACGATGCTGCGGCCGTGAATCAAAGCGGAATTGACGCTTATTTTGCCATCCCGCAGGCTCCGCTTGCGCTTGCGGAGGCCATGGAGCCGGGGCGTGCCCGGCGGAACCTTGCTTCCCGTGTGGAGCAGGTGTTCCGCGCCATAACGGCGGTGAAAAAATAGGCATCCAAACCAAAGCAAGGCTCCGCATGGTTTTATGCGGAGCCTCAGCCTGTCGAAAAGCCCCGGGATTGTCAAAGAGCCGCAGCCCCTTGACTTCATTCCGGCTCCGGCGTTTGCCGCCCGGGAGCGTCAGGGGAGGCAAACGCTGTGAAAACTCGAAAAAGTGGCTTTTCGCCACTTTTTCGACACGCGGTGCAGTCCATCCTGCATGCCGGGAAGGCCTGCCTTTGAAACGCATCGCCGCCATACCGGCTGCGCAAGCTGTTTCTGAGGTTAGCCGTTGATGTACACGCGCGGCGGACGGGGAAGCAGCCGGGCAACGATCTCGTTCTTGTTTGTGCCTGCAAGCTCGGAAGCCTCCTGAATGCTCATGGTGTTATTTGTGCCGTCACCGTAGATTACCGCAAGGTCACCTTCCCGGGCATCCGGCACAGCGGTGAGATCCACCATGCATTGATCCATGCACAGCACGCCGATGAGCGGGCATTTTACCCCGTGGATGGTCACGTAGCCCTTGCCGCGCATGTTGCGGGGGTATCCGTCTGCATAGCCGAAAGGAACGGTGCCGACAAGCGTATCTTCCGGCGCACGCCAGAGATAATCATATCCCACGCCTTCGCCTTTTTTTATGCGATGAAGCTGGGAAATCCGCGTTATGAAGGACACGGCCTGCTTCACCTCCACATATCCTTTGTGGAACCCTCTGAGGCCGTAAACGAGCGCGCCCGGGCGAATCATGTTCATGCGGTATTCCGGGTAGTCCACGGCGGCGATACTGTCCGCGAGGTGCTTATAGCGGAAGGAGACGCCACGCGCTTCAAGCGCTTCCACGACAGCCATGAAGCGGGCGTATTGTCGGGCATCCTCTTCCTCGCCCGCAAGGGCAAGGTGGGAGAAAATGCCTTCAATTTCTAGGTTCGGCTCCCTGCAAATGGAGAAAAGTTCTTCCACGTTTTCCGTGCCGAGGCGATGGAAGCCGGAATCCACCTTGAGGTGCACTTTCGCGCGGGTGCCAAGGCAGGAGGCCGCCTCGCTCAGCAGTTTTCCCTGTGCGGCGGTAAAAATGGTCTGCGTAATGCATTCCCGCACCACGACGGGAAGGAGCCTGTCCGGCGTATGGCCGAGGATGAACAGCGGCGCATCCGGATAGGCTTCCCGCAGTTCCAACGCCTCGGTCAGCGTTGCGACCGCAAGGCAGCATGCTCCGTGGGCAAGCAGCGTCGGGGCAATACCAACCGCGCCGAGGCCGTAGCCGTTTGCTTTGATGACCGGCATGACGGCGACCTCCGGGCCAACCATGGCGCGAATGGCATCCATGTTGCCGGCAAGCGCGGCGAGGTCAACCTGAACGTAGGTGTCGCGCGGGAGCGCGGCAGGGTCTGTATAAATCTGTGCGCAGCTCATTTGTCGTCCTCCAAAAATGCAAGCGTTCCCAAGACCTCAAGCAGTATGCCCGTTTTGATGCAGCGTTCGTCAGGGCAGAAGGTTTCGCTGTGCAACATCTGCGGCTGAGGATTCCCGGGGGTTGCGGTTCCAATGTTGAAATATGTTCCGGGAACAGCCTCGGTGAAATACGCAAAATCGTCCGCGCCGAGGCTGGGTTCTTCCATGAAAACGACATTTTCCGCGCCGAGCGCCGCCTGAGCAACCTCCGAAAGGCGCTGCGAAGTCGCGCGGTCGTTCACAAGGGGAGGATATCCATCGGACATTTCCACCGTGGCTGTCGCGCCGAATGCGGCGGCAGTGCCTTGCGCGATTTCTTTCACCTTGGCTTTTACAAAATCGCGCGTTGCGAAATCCAGCGCGCGAATGGTGCCACGCATTTCAACGGAGCCGGCGATGATGTTTTCCTTCATTCCGCCATGGATCGTTCCGAGCGTTACGATCAGAGGCGTGGTGGGCGCGCTGAAGCGGCTTGAGATGCTCTGGAGGGCGCTGATGACCTGTGCCGCCACTACGATGGAGTCCACGCCCTTTTCAGGGTGCGCGCCGTGGCAGGAGGTGCCGTTCACGGTGATGGAAAGCTCCGTTGTGGAAGCGTTCATCTTTCCGTTGCAGACAAGCACCTTGCCGGTTTCGTAATTCGGATCCACATGGAGGCTCATCACGCGTGTGACGCAGGGATTTTTCAGGCAGCCATGTTCGATCATTCCGTGCGCGCCGCCAACCGTTTCCTCGGCCGGCTGGAAAAAGAGCTTCACTGCGCCGGGCAGCTCCGCTTCCATGCTTTTGAGAATTTGCGCGGCGCCGAGGAGGATCGCTGTGTGGACGTCATGCCCGCAGGCATGCATTACGCCCGGAACCTTTGAGGCATAGGGAACGTCGTTTTCTTCCTGGATGGGAAGCGCGTCGATATCGGCACGGATCCCAATGGCATACTTGGCCGAAGGGGAACCGATCGTAGCGACGACGCCATAGCCAGCCACGTTGGTTTCATGCGGAATATTGAGCGCGGCAAGGCGATCGCTGATCACATGCATTGTGCGCTCTTCCTGCTGCGAAAGCTCCGGATGCATGTGGATGTCGCGGCGCAGAGCGATAATTTCATCATAAATCCCGTCGATCGCGGCGCGGATTCGGTTGGGGTCCATTTTGCGTTACCTCCTGAGATATGAAATTGAAGGATGAAGAGCTTCTGTTGGCATTGTACAACACAGCAGCGCCGGTTTCAATGGAAAAACGGCATCTTATGGTGTATACTAAACAAGAAATTAACGTTATGGAAAAGAGGAGCGGCTATGCATGTAATGGACCTGACGCAGACGATCGGCGAAACAATGCCGGTTTATCCGGGAACGGAACAACCAAAACTGACACAGACGAATACCATTGAAAAGGATGGCTTTAAGGAGACGCTCCTCCGTATGTATTCCCATACCGGCACGCATATGGATGCGCCCGCACACATTTTTCCCGGCGCTCCGACGCTGGATGCACTGCCCGCTGAAAAATTCACGGGAAAGGCATGCGTGGTGGACTGCTCCGATGCGGGAGAGGACGGACGGATTACGATGCGGCGCATTCAAAACGTGCGCGCGGCGGCAGATGAAGCGGAATTCCTGCTATTTTATACGGGCTGGAGCCGCCTTTGGAACGATGGACGCTACTTTGGCGCGTACCCTGCGTTTGATGCGGATGTGATGCGTTATTGCGCAGCCGGGAAAAAGGGGATCGGCGTTGATGCGATCTCCATCGATCCGATCGACAGCTTTGAATTGCCCATGCACCGCATCGTGCTTGGCGCGGGGCTTGTTATTGTGGAAAACCTGACGAATCTCGAGGGGCTTATTGGCCGCGCGTTCCGCTTTGCAGCGCTTCCGCTGAAATACGAAAATGCGGACGGCGCGCCGGTGCGCGCCGTAGCGTTTGTGGATTAATTCCGGGCTCCGCCGTCCTCTGTTTCCCGCTCTCGGCGCAGGGCGCTGCGGTAGGCGATATATGCGCTGACGCGGCCGGTTTGCTGAAATGCCTCCCAAAGGGCGCGGGCGTTGTTGGGCGTGCTGCTCTTATCCATGACGGTTGCTCCTTTGCGGTATGATACGGCTTTAGTATCTCCGCAGGAGGGCCAGGACCATGAACGGAAAATCTTTCCCATGGAGGCCGGATGGCACTTATTACCGTAAACGGCATCGTGACACGGTATGCGAATTACCGCGACAATGACCGCATCCTGACGCTTTTCACGCGGGAGAGGGGGCTGATTTCCGCTGCCGCGCGCGGCTGCCGCCGCCCGAAAAGCCAGCTTTTGCCGGCGAGTGAGCTGTTCGTTTCGGGAGAGTTCGTCCTGTTCCTGAACCGGGAAAAATATACCGTGGAATCCTGTGATGTGCGCGAACCCTTTTATCCGCTTCGCGAGGATGTGGAACGCTTTTCCGCAGGAGCGTACATGCTTTCCCTCATCAATGAGGGAACGGCTGCGGAGCAGCCGAACGAGGCGCTGCTGTCGCTTTTGCTTTATGCGTTGAGCTTTACCGCCTATTCGGAGTGTGCGCCGCTTGATATGGCGCTTTGCTTTGCTGCGCGCTGCCTGCAAACGCTTGGGTACAGCCCGGCGGTCACGCGGTGCGCTGCCTGCGGGTGCGACCTGCGCGCCGCGCGTGAACTGCACTTTTCGGCTGCTGCGGGCGGCGCGCTCTGTTCTGCCTGCACGCATGGCTTTGGGACAGACGCAGTTCCTATTTCTGCGCTTTCCCTTGAAGCGCTCAGGCGCATGTTGATGCTCCCCGATGTGGAAATGGGAAGGGTTCGCCTGCCGGAACGCGTCCGAAACGAGCTGAAGCATGCTGTAAACGGCTACGCTGAGCATGTGCTGGAGCGGCGGTTTAAGGCACTTTCCTGCCTGTGAGGCTGCATGCGGGCAGGATACGTCGCCTATAAGTTCAAATTATGATTCAATGTTGCAACATAACAACTTTTCCGCAGGATTTCCTGCATAAGGAATTACAAATTCATTGCTTAATTTGAAGAAAAAGGATATAATAACTGGTGCGTGTGGAATTTTGAAGAACACATATTTTTGATGCGTGGTATTCCACCCGCTGAATATGGTCCAATTTGATTATATTATATGGAGGTAAATTAAATCGATGGCACACAAGTACGTATACCTTTTTAGTGAAGGTAACGCCACCATGCGGAATCTCCTCGGCGGCAAGGGCGCAAACCTTGCTGAAATGACCGGCCTTGGCATGCCCGTGCCGCAGGGCTTCACCATCACCACCGAAGCCTGCACGCAGTATTATGCCGACGGAGAGAAGATCAACGACGAAATCATGGATCAGATCTATGAATACATCGGCAAGCTGGAAGGAATCACCGGCAAGAAGTTCGGCGACCTTGAAAACCCGCTGCTCGTTTCCGTCCGTTCCGGCGCCCGCGCTTCCATGCCGGGCATGATGGACACCATCCTCAACCTCGGCCTGAACGAAGCGGTTGTGGACGTCATCTCCAAAAAATCCAACAATCCCCGTTGGGCGTGGGACTGCTATCGCCGCTTTATCCAGATGTATTCCGACGTCGTCATGGAAGTGGGCAAGAAGTATTTCGAGCAGCTCATCGATAAGATGAAGGAAGAACGCGGCATCACGCAGGATGTGGAACTTACCGCGGACGACCTTAAGCAGCTCGCAGGCCAATTCAAGGCTGAATATAAGGCCAAGATCGGCACCGATTTCCCCTCCGACCCGAAGGAACAGCTCATGGGCGCAATCAAAGCTGTGTTCCGCAGCTGGGACAACCCCCGCGCCAATGTGTATCGCCGCGATAACGACATCCCCTATTCCTGGGGTACCGCTGTCAACGTCCAGATGATGGCGTTCGGCAACATGGGCGACGATTGCGGCACCGGCGTCGCGTTTACCCGCAACCCCGCGACCGGCGAAAAAGAACTCATGGGTGAATTCCTGACCAACGCGCAGGGCGAAGACGTTGTGGCCGGCGTGCGCACCCCGATGCCCATTGCGCAGATGGCCGAAAAGTTCCCCGCTGCGTTCAAGCAGTTCCAGGAAGTGTGCGGGATCCTTGAAAACCATTACCGCGATATGCAGGATATGGAGTTCACCGTTGAGAACAACAAGCTCTACATGCTCCAGACCCGCAACGGAAAGCGCACGGCAAAGGCCGCGCTGAAGATCGCCTGCGACCTCGTGGACGAGGGCATGATTTCCGAGCAGGAAGCCGTTAACATGATTGACCCGCGCAACCTTGATACCCTGCTGCATCCGCAGTTTGATACCAAGGCGCTCAAGAATGCAAAGCCCGCCGGCAAGGCGCTGCCTGCGTCTCCCGGTGCTGCCTGCGGAAAGATCGTCTTTAGCGCGGAGGATGCAAAGGCCTGGGCCGCTCGCGGCGAAAAGGTTGTCCTCGTTCGTCTGGAGACCTCCCCGGAGGACATCGAAGGCATGAAGGCTGCACAGGGCATCCTGACCGTGCGCGGCGGCATGACCTCCCACGCGGCAGTCGTTGCCCGCGGCATGGGCAAATGCTGCGTATCCGGTTGCTCCGCGATCAACATGGATGAAGAAAACAAACAGTTTACGCTTTCCGGAAAGACCTATCATGAGGGCGACTGGCTGAGCCTTGACGGTTCCACCGGCAACATTTACGACGGCGCAATGCCGCCGATGGATGCTTCCATCGGCGGCGAGTTCGGACGCATCATGGCTTGGGCGGACAAGTATCGCCGCCTGCAGGTCCGCACCAATGCGGATACCCCGCAAGACGCTGCCAAGGCGCGCGAGCTGGGCGCAGAGGGCATCGGCCTTTGCCGCACCGAGCACATGTTCTTTGATGGCGACCGCATTGCGGCCATCCGTGAAATGATTTGCTCCGATACCGTGGAAGAGCGCGAAGCGGCGCTTGCAAAGCTCCTGCCGATGCAGCAGAGCGACTTTGAGGGCATTTACGAAGCCATGGAAGGCTGCCCGGTCACCATCCGGTTCCTTGACCCGCCGCTGCACGAGTTCGTTCCCACTGAGGAGGCGGACATTGCGCTTCTGGCAAAGGCTCAGGGCAAGACCGTTGAGCAGATCAAGGCGATCATCGCCTCTTTGCATGAGTTCAACCCGATGATGGGCCATCGCGGCTGCCGCCTGGCTGTTACCTTCCCGGAAATTGCCGCCATGCAGACCCGCGCCGTCATCCGTGCAGCCATCAACGTGCAGGCCAAGCATCAGGACTGGACCATGGTTCCTGAAATCATGATCCCGCTCGTGGGCGAAGTCAAGGAACTCAAGTATGTGAAGGACGTTGTCGTCAAGACTGCTGATGAAGAACTTGCAAAGGCCGGCGTACAGATGAAGTACAAGGTCGGCACGATGATCGAGATTCCGCGCGCCGCGCTGACCGCTGATCAGATCGCCACCGAGGCCGAGTTCTTCTCCTTCGGCACCAACGACCTGACCCAGATGACCTTCGGTTTCAGCCGTGACGACGCCGGCAAGTTCCTTGGCGCATATTATGACAAGAAGATTTACGAGAACGATCCGTTCGCCAAGCTTGATCAGGTTGGCGTGGGCAAGCTCGTGAAGATGGCTGCCGAACTGGGCCGTCAGGCTCGCCCGGACATCCACCTCGGCATCTGCGGCGAACACGGCGGCGATCCTTCCTCCGTTGAGTTCTGCCACAAGGTGGGCCTGGATTATGTTTCCTGCAGCCCGTTCCGCGTGCCGATCGCGCGCCTTGCAGCGGCTCAGGCGAATATCCGCAACAAATAAAAGCGTTAACCAACAATTGGATCCGGCGCTGCCATTGAGGGCAGCGCCGGATTGAGTGTGTCGAAAAAGTGGCCTTTGGCCACTTTTTCGAGTTTTTCTCGGCATTTACCTCTTGCTGACGCTCGCGGGCGGCAAAAGCTGCAAAGTACGAACCCCTGAGGGTTTCATCCGTTTCGGCGCACAGGTCGCCGAAGCCGGATTGCAAGTCAAGGGCTGCGGCCCTTGACAATCCCCCGGGCTTTTTCGACAGGCTGTCCGGCAAAAACGGCAGCCAAACCGGAAGCATGGAAACGCAGAAAACAAAGCGGGAGGAGGAAATGAAACAAAAAAGCAAGTCCTTCAGCCTAATTTCATGTTTTTTCACAAATTTGACATAGATCGGAAAAGGACTTTTCCCATTTATGCAGAAAAAGCAAATAAAGAACAAGCAAGGAGGGATACGATGGAAGAAGACAGAATCCAAAGCGGGAGCCTGCGGGAGCATGCGGAGGAACTGGAAACGCAAACGCTTTCCCCCTATGCGATGCTTTCAAGGAACACGCGCGGCCGGGAATACCCGATGGAAAAATGCCCGATCCGCACAGAATTTGTACGTGACCGGGACCGCATCATCCACTGCAAATCCTTCCGGCGCTTGAAACATAAAACGCAGGTTTTTCTTTCCCCGGTGGGCGACCATTACCGCACGCGCCTCACGCATACGCTGGAGGTCAGCCAGATCGCACGCACCATTTCGCGCGGGCTTAGGTTAAATGAGGATTTAACAGAGGCAATCGCGCTCGGACATGATTTGGGTCACACGCCGTTCGGCCATGCAGGCGAAAGCGTGCTGGACCGCTTGGTGCCCGGCGGCTTTGAACACAACGTACAGAGCTTGCGCGTTGTGGAAAAACTGGAAAACGGCACGGGGCTGAACCTCACCTATGAAGTGCGGGACGGCATTGTGAACCACAAGAAAAGCGGCACGCCATGCACCCTGGAGGGCGCCGTGGTAAGCATTGCAGACCGTATCGCCTACATTAACCACGACATTGACGATGCAATCCGCGCGGGTGTGCTGCACGAGGAGGATCTGCCGAAACGCTGTGTAACCGTGCTGGGCAATTCGCATGGGCGCCGCATCAATACAATGATTACGGATGTGATTGCACAGAGCTATGGCAGGCCGCAGATTCGCATGTCGGAACGGGTCGGCGAGGAGTTTGACATGCTGCGCGCGTTCATGTTTGAACGTGTATACCGCGACAGCGACGCAAAGCAGGAGGAAGGGAAGGCAAAGCATGTCGTCGAGCAGCTTTTCCTGTATTACCTTCGGCATATGGACGAGTTGCCGGAGGAGTTTACGCGGCACATTGCCGCGGATGGAGCGGAGCGCGTGGCTGCGGACTATATCGCCTGTATGACGGATCGTTACGCGATCACGGATTATGAGCGCAAGTTTGTGCCCAAGGAGTGGATGTAGCGTACAGCTTTCCGCAAAAAACGGAATTTTTATGAAAGTTGCAGGAATCGCGGGTTTTACGGCGAATAACGAGCGTGCGGATGAATTATGGGAAAGGAGTGTTGTCACATGCCCATGTTCCCGGAAACGTGGATGGATGAGCTCCTTCAGAAGACGGATCTTGCAAGCCTGGTTTCCGAATATGTCCCGCTTTCACAAAAAAGCGGGCGGCTTTGGGGTTGCTGCCCGTTTCATAACGAAAAAACCCCCTCTTTTTCCGTTCAGCCGGACAAGCAGATGTATTATTGCTTTGGGTGCCATGCAGGCGGTGGAGCCATTCAATTTGTGCGGGAAATCGAGAGGCTCTCCTTTGTGGATGCGGTGAAGTTTTTGGCGCAGCGCGCAGGCATGGAGCTGCCGGATGAGGTGGATGACGACCGCCTCAGGCGTGAGCGTGCGCATAAGGAACGGCTGTATGCAGCATGCAAGGAGGCAGCGCTGTTTTACCACCGTCAGCTGCTGTCGCCGGAAGGAAAGCAGGCGCAGGCATACCTTGCAAAGCGCGGGGTGGATGGCAAGCTTGCAACCCGGTTTGGCCTTGGCTTTGCGCTGGAAACATGGGATGGCCTGACGAATTATCTTGCCGGGAAGGGCTACACGAACGACGAGTTGATCGACGCCGGGCTTGCAATTCGCGGGAAACGGAAGAACGGTTGCTACGATGCTTACCGCAACCGCGTAATTTTCCCCATTATCGCTACGAGCGGCCGGGTAATCGGCTTTGGCGCACGCACAATGAAGAAGGACGAGCAGCCAAAATACATCAATACCGGTGATACGCCGATTTACAATAAACGCAGCAATCTGTATGCGTTGAACATGCAAAAGGGGAAACACCCGGTTGACCTTGTAATGGTGGAAGGCTATATGGATGTGATTAGCCTTCATGCGTGCGGAATCGACAACGCGGTGGCGTCCCTTGGCACTGCGCTTACGCAGCAGCAGGCCCGGCTGATGAAACGCTATGTCGAGCGCGTATATATTTCTTATGACGGAGATGCGGCGGGGCAGAATGCAACGCTGCGTGGGTTGGACATCCTTGCGGCTGAAGGGTTGGAGGTGAAGGTAATCTCGATCCCCGGCAACATGGACCCGGACGATTATGTGCGGCGCAATGGAAAGGCAGCGTTCTTGAAGCTGAAGGACGATGCGAACACGCTCAACGGCTTTAAGCTTTCGCACCTTGCGACGCAGTTCGACCTTCTTACTGCGGATGGCCGCGAAGGATATGCAAAGCGCGCGTGTGCGTTTGTAGGCGGCCTCGAGCCTGTGGAACGCGAGCGGTACATCCCGGTAATTGCCCGCAACGCGGGAGTTTCCCTTGATGCAGTGGAGGCACAATGCGGGCTTGCAAAGCCGGTTGAAACGAATAACACTGCCAAAAATCGGAATACTAGGAATAAAATTCGCGAGGCGAAAGTTACCGAACCCGATCGAATTGAGCAGACGCTGCTCACCTGCATGCAGGCTTCGCGCGAAAATACCACATATGCAGCGGAGCGGATGGCCGAGGCGGGGGTAACGTTTTCCCAAGAAGGGTTTGCGGGATATGCGGATGCATTGCTTGTTGCATATTCTACGAGTGAAACGCCGGATATGGCGCGCTTGCTCGCAGAGCTCCCGGAGCAGCAGGCGGAAGCCGCCGCAATGGCGATGACAGCCGACCCATTGGAAGGGGAAGCTGCCTCCGTGATTGATGATTGCGTAGAAAAGCTGCGCTACAAACAGATTGATGCGCGCCTGAAGGAGCTTGCAGACAAAATGAGCGCCGGAGAAGGCGACAGGACGGTGCTTCTGCGTGAACACGCGGAGCTGATGAAGAAACTCAAAGAGTTTAAATAGACTTAGATTAGTAACAGTAAGGAGTGGGCAGCTTTGGAAGCGAATAAACCTCACATGAACAAGGTGGAAGAGCTCGTTGAGCGCGGCAAGGCGAAAGGCGTTTTGACCTATAAGGAAGTCATGGATACGCTTGAGGAGCTTGACCTCAATTCTGAGCAGATCGAGCGGCTGTACGACCGCTTTGAGGCGCTCAACATTGATGTGGTTGAGGAAATCGAGGTCGCGGAGGACATCACCGAGGAGTTGGCGGAAATTGACACCTCCGTTCCGGGCGCGGAAGGCGTGGCGATTGATGACCCTGTGCGCATGTATTTAAAGGAAATTGGAAAAGTGCCGCTTTTGAGCGCATCCGAAGAAATCGAGATCGCAAAGCGGATGGCGGATGGCGATCAGGATGCGAAACGGCAGCTTGCGGAAGCGAATCTGCGCCTTGTGGTTTCTGTTGCAAAGCGCTATGTCGGCCGCGGAATGCTGTTCCTTGACTTGATTCAGGAGGGAAACCTCGGCCTCATTAAAGCTGTGGAAAAGTTTGATTACCGAAAAGGCTATAAGTTTTCTACTTATGCAACATGGTGGATTCGCCAGGCCATTACGCGTGCAATCGCGGATCAGGCGCGCACCATCCGCATTCCTGTGCATATGGTGGAAACCATAAACAAGCTCATCCGCGTAAACCGCCAGCTTTTGCAGGAATATGGCCGCGAACCGCGGCCGGATGAAATTGCTGCCGAAATGGGGATTTCCGAAGACAAGGTGCGGGAGATCATCAAGGTGGCGCAGGAACCGGTTTCGCTTGAAACGCCGATCGGCGAGGAAGAAGACAGCCATCTTGGGGATTTTATCCCGGATGACGATGCGCCTGCGCCTGCGGAGGTTGCGGCCTTCACACTGCTTAAGGAACAGTTGATGGAGGTGCTTGACACGCTCACTCCCCGGGAAGAAAAGGTGCTCCGCCTGCGCTTTGGCCTGGATGACGGCAAGGCCCGCACGTTGGAGGAGGTCGGCAAGGAGTTTAATGTTACGCGCGAGCGCATCCGCCAGATCGAAGCGAAGGCGCTGCGAAAACTCCGTCATCCTTCCCGCAGCAAAAAGCTTAAGGATTTTCTTGAATAACAGGGCAAAATACAGGGGGCGGCGCAGGCGCCCCCGTTGTTGTATACACGCCCGGTCCGGAGAATGTCCGTGGCATTGATGGGGCGCTCACTGCGCTTGATATGCTTGCGTTGCCAAACATGCCGCTGCTTTTTGAAAATTTGTTTTGAAAGGACTGAAAGGGACGGATGAAGAGCGCTGGGAATGGAATTTTTACAATTTGTTAATTAAAAAACAATAAAAATCTGTTATAATGAATTATGGGAAGCTTTCCCAACAAAAATTACAGAAGGGCACATGCGATGAAGCGGGTTGTTAAAAGAAGCCGAATTGCTGCAATCGTCTTAGCGCTGACGGTTGTGTTTTGCACATCTGTGACCGATGCAACCTCGACCTCTGACGGCTTAGAATTTGAGCTTGTCTTGCCGGAAAAACAGTATGCGGAGATTGACTATACATCTGTCGCTGCCGTTTTGTATGGGTACTTTTCGGAATATCATAAAAGCATAGAGGCGCTTGATGTCAGCCCCGGGTTGATGCGCTATGTTGCAGATACAGAGAATACGCATTTGTATCTTCGCGCATTACAGTATGGAATTAATTGGAGAAAAGCAATGAATACCGGAATTGCCGACTCCCGCGTGAATAAAATTGATCTGAAGTATGCGCGGCCATTGCCGGATGGAAGTGTTGAAATTCGGGCGTACATACGAATTTCATATCGATATCTGGAGGACGAAGCAAATACTATTGCGCATTCCGGAGATTTTTGGGAAATCCGCATCGGAAAGGTTGGCGATACGCCTAAAATCGTATACCTAAGTTCTCAATCAAATGATTATCATACTGCAAAACAGCGCATTCAAGAAAAAATGACAAAGAATGCGCAATCCCAAGGATATACGATAACGGATGCGATTGATGATGCATATGATGAAATCAACGCGTTCATCCCGCAATTGGTTGTGCTTGCAGCCGCTTCGGACGCTACCTCTGAAAACAAGGATACCGAGGATATTGATGAGAATAATGTTACAGAAACGAGGAGCGTTGCCGTAACATATGATTATGAAAGAGCAAGGAATTTTGCACATGCCAAAGGAGCAAGTTATCAAACACAGATATTTAAGCGTGTGACAAATGACTGTACAAACTTTGTATCTCAGTGTCTTTGGGTGGGATATGGTGGTGACCAAGGAAATAGTTGGTCGACTACGGGAGGAATAGCTGCCTGTCAACAATTGGCGTTACAAAACTATAGACAGATTAGCGGTAGCGATAATTGGTTCGGTCGTAGCTATATTTCTAATGAGGACACTCCGTCGGGACCGTGGCAAAGAGTGAAAGAATTGTATAGCTATCTATCGTCTTCTTCTAGTGGGCCGAGAGCGTCTAAATATAACAACTTGTCCTTATATTCAAGTTGTAGCACTGTGCTTAGAAATGGGGACATACTACAACTCTCGGACTCGGCGTCTAGTAGCGGATATTTTCATTCAGTAATGGTTGTCAGAGGCGGGTATTCATTAAGCAATGCGTCAAATATTTATGTGGCTCAGCATTCAAATGAATATTCCTACCGCCAGCTCTCTGAACTGATTTCTTCCAATTCCGCTCCATATGTGAGAATCATTCGGCCTATAACGGGCTCTTTTAACAGCTGATAGTTAAAGGAACCAGTATTGTGGGATGAGCTGTTCGGTTCATCCCATTGCAAATAAAGGAGGAACTGTTTCATGAAAAAAGTTACGTGGCTTCTTGTGCTTGCCCTTTGCATAGCATTCCTTTGCGCGTGCAATCTTGCGGTGGAGGAAGAACCTGCGCCAAGCCCTGTGCCGGAGGAGGAACCCTTCGTTTGGGAACCGGCGGATCTTTCCCCCTACGGTGCGGACGCGGCAAACCGCAGCGCATACGGGATGGCGGATGCGCGGGACGGCGTCATTTATTTTCAAAACCATCCCTATGAGACGCTTTGCGCCATAGATGCGCAGGGGGAGATTCAGGTGCTTGCGGAGGACTGCCATGGCCTGATCAACGCTTCAGATGACGCGCTGTACTATATCGGCGATGAGGAAAAGGGGATATTCCGCTTTGATTATGAAACCGGGGCCGTCACAAAGCTTTGGGATGGAGCCATTGCCAATATGGTTACGACAAAGAACTTCGTTTTCTTCTTTGTGGAGAATACGCTGCACCGCATGGAGAAAGACGGTTCAAATTGCATTCCCGTGATGGAAAATCTCCGGTGGAGTTATCTGGATGTGGTGGGGGAGACGATATACGTTTCGCGCAGGATCGACGATGATCCGTATTGCTCCAACGCCTATTCTCTTTTTGCGATTGATGTGAATGCGACGGATGCCATAACGGTTGTAAAGGAAGCCATGCCTTCTCCTGTGCAACATCTGGGAGACAGGATCCTTTGCCGCAATTTAAACGGCCTCTATTTGCTGGAAGCGGAAGGGGATGGGCGGACTGTGATGCTTGAAGAAGAGGACGTCAACAATGTCCGCGCCGCCGCAAATGGGAACGCTGTGTTTTGCGCTTGGCTGCTGGAGGACAACTACATCCAAATGAGCATATACGACATTGGCGCGGGGAGAATGTCCGAACCCTTCCCGGTACACAATACCGCGATCTATTTTATGGACAACAAGGCTTATACGGTAAATATCGGGGATCGGTTTCAGCTGGAGCGAGTCGTTCCTGAACCCGGCTATTACCACACGGAATGGCTTGTGGGGGAGGGATACCGAGGTGTGGCATGAAAAGTTCAGGTAAATTTCATCCGAATGTGATAAATCCCTTGTTTGCATGCAGCGGATTGTGGTAATATAATACACGGTATTGTGTATCATGGCGTTGCTGTGTGCGCGCGGCATGGTAAGATCATACAAATGAAACAAAAAACCACTTTGGAGGATTATTACCTATGGCAATGATTATGGCGGGCGATTTCAGGAAGGGCGTTACGGTTGAAATCGATGGCAACGTTTGGTCCATCGCAGACTTCCAGCACGTGAAGCCCGGCAAGGGTGCGGCTTTTGTGCGCACGCGGCTCAAGAACGTCATGACTGGCGCGGTGCTTGAGCGCACCTTCAGCCCCACGGACAAGTACCCCACTGCGCACATCGAAACCAAAGAGATGCAGTATCTCTACAACGATGGCGAGCTTTATTATTTCATGGATACGGAAACCTTTGAGCAGCTTCCGCTCAACCACGAGCAGGTTGAGGATGCGATTGACTTCATCGTGGAAAACGAAAACGTCACCATCCGCTTCTTTAAAGGCAGCCCGTTCTCCGTTGCTGCGCCTAACTTTGTTGAACTGACCGTCACCGAAACGGAGCCCGGCTTCCGCGGTGATACCGCCACCGGAACGACCAAGCCTGCAACGCTTGAAACCGGCTTTAAAATCAACGTTCCGCTGTTCGTCAACGAGGGTGACCGCATTCGTGTAGATACCCGAACTGGCGAATATATGGAGCGCGTCTAAGCAATCCTAACAACATCACATAACGGAGGTTTACCTATGGGATACATGAAAGAAAAAGTCGCTTACCTGCGCGGCCTTGCGGACGGCATGGAAATCGGCGGCGATGCGCAGGGGAAGCTCCTGCTTGCGATGATCGAGACCATGGACGAAATGGCCGGTACCATTGACGAAAACGAAGAGGCGATTATTGACCTTGATGAATGCATTGACGACATTTGTGATGAGCTTTCCGACATTGACGAGTGCCTGGACGCTCTGATCGATGATGATGACGAGTGCGATTGCTGCTGTGACGATTTTGACGATGACTTTGTTGAGGTAGAATGCCCGCATTGCGGTGAGACCGTTTACTTCGATCAGGACATGCTTGAATCTGACGAGGAACTGATCTGCCCGAACTGCAACAAACCCGTGATCCCGACGGTTCAGGATGATAAGGAATAACAGAACATAAAACTTAGTCAGGGCCGCCCGGAAATTTCGGGCGGCCCTTTGCGTAAAGAGCGGTTTGCGGAGAACAACGCAGCCGAAACCGATCCTTGCGCCCCCTGCCTTACTTCCCGGCCTCTTCTACGGCGGCTTCCGCAAAGCTGTTATCTACAAGCTCAGTAAATTCAACGCGCTCGCTCAGCTCTCCAGCACTTTCCATGATGTCCTGCAAGCGTGTAAAGGAATCCTCGCTCATCACAGGCGTTTGCGTCCAGGAATCCGTCGCCCGATAGCTTTGGGCGACCGCGGAAAGGGTCTCGACCGAAGAATCTGGGAAGAAAGGCTGCATCGCTTCAGCGATTTCCGCATCGCTTGCGGATTGCACCCAAAGCTGCGCGCGGTACAACGCCCGCACGAACGCTTCAACGAATGCAGGGTCATCCTTTATGGTGTCGGGCGCAACCATAAAGGCGGTATAAGGCACTTCGCCGGATTCCATGCCAACGTTTGCGACGATGTGTCCTTTGCCTGCGGCTTCAAATTCAGAGGCTGTCGGTTCAAAAAGCGTAACGAAATCGCCGGTGCCGCTCTCAAATGCGCCGCCCATCAGGTTAAACTGGATGTTGTTGATGACCTCCACATCCACACCGGGGGTAAGACCGTGTTGCTTGAGGACGTATTCGAGCGTCATAAAAGGCATGCCACCGGGTAACACACATTATGTATTACGGAGTGTAAAAGAAATGGAGCTGTCAGGGTGGATGATAATTTCCCTTATTGTGCGCATCCAAAACTCCTTCTTTTCGGATCTTTCGAGCCTTTCGTACATATTAAGCGCGGAGCGCACATAATCCGTATCCACCGGTTCGGCGGGCGGAACTTCCTCTTTGGCTTTTTCGAGCGATAGCCTCAATTCACTGTAATCACGCTCATATTCGTCCCGATCTATCAGATCAGAAAGATACAAATCCTTCAATTTTGTCATTTTGCGCCGTATGCAGACTTCATCAATGCGTGGCCGTTCGGCGCGAGCCCGGATTGCCTGCGTATTATATCGATCACACTCGGATACGATGTGCTCGGACAACCACCGCTCTATATAATCTTCACGAATGTTCTTTTCGTATGGACAGCCACCGATATACACGTGATCGTTGCAGCGGTAATAGTAATGCTCTTTGCACACCATACCGGACATCATGCTACCGCATGTGCCGCACCGGACAAGCCCTTTAAAGAGATAGATGCGGCCACGCACTACGCCTGAATTGCGCTGAGAGCGAACCGCAAGCAAATCCTGCGCCAGATCGAACGTCTTTTCATCCACGACAAGGCCGCGGTATACCTTATTCAGAAGCAACCGCCGGAATGTCGTGATATCGCGCCGTAGCCCATGTGTGTTTGCGGCATATCGCTGCGCAGCATACAGGGAATGGTTTGAAATGAAAAATTGAAATATATCCTGCACCATTGGCGCCACATCAGGATCTACAACATGCTTTTTGTTCTCTATCTTTACGCCGGGCGGAACGGAGCCGGACACCACTTCTCCGCGCTTGCGCTTACTGTCAAACACCGCCTTGATCCGTTCACTCGTCCGATCTGCTTCATCCTGCGCAACGGCCAGCATGATGTTCACTTTAAACCGGCCGGATGCGGTTGAGGTATCATAATCCTCATGGATCGTCCTCCAGTTCACACCATGCCGTTCCAGGATCTCCTGCACCTTATAATACTCTGCTATATTGCGGAACCACCGATCCAGCTTAGTGAACACTACCATATCAATTTTTCCGCGCTCAATGTCTGCCAGCAAGCGCTGCATGCTGGGGCGCTTTGACGCAGGCTTGCGGGCAGATATTCCGGCATCGATATAAGTGCCGACAACATTTGCATGCTCCTGCTTTGCCCATTCTTCCAAGGCTTCTGATTGTGCTTCAATCGAAAGCCCATGAATCGCCTGTTCTTCGGTGCTCACACGAGCGTATAAAGCTATCCTCATAACCATCCTTTCCGTGACCCCGCATGGGGCTACAGATTTCAACGGGCATCATCCGTTTCACATTGCACCCGGGCAGCGGTTTTTATTCTTCTCTTCCGGCTGATTTAAGCGGCGTTGCTCGTCGCGCTCCAATTCTAAAACCACCTTTTGGCATCGGCAATGATTTGCCGACGTCGGCAAAATGTTCGGTGACTTCAAATCCACTATTTTTGCACGCCAATTTTGCACGCTCTATCGTATCGAAGAATCTTCGCCATTGACTGTATTCGAGCACGCCTTGCAGTTCACGGGCATACCAAAACTCCTGCCCATCTTCATTGACGTGCTTAATACTATCAAACGTCTCTTCACTATATTTCTTAATATCAGTCATAACCTCTCCTTGCCATGAATAGCACAACAATCGGCTTGTGCCGCATGGTCTTCTCCTTTCCACCAACGCAATTCTAATCGGCACTAACTTGCGCAATGCGCTCTAACTCGTTTGGAACGGTACAGATATGCGATCCATGCGCCTTCGACAATTAAAACGGAAATCATATCCGCATAGTTATAAAATGAAAAACAATAAAGAAGATTAAGACACACCGAAATGATGAACCAAATCCGAAATGACTTATCGCGTTGAAGCATTCGGATGATGGTTAAAATTTGCGTAAACACTGCGAGCGATGCAAACACGAGGGCAGACACGCCAACACCCAAGAGACTGTCACGCTTGCTCCAAAGATAGAAAGCAACATAGGATGCGACGATTACGCCCCCAATGATTCGAATGAGCAACAATAAAAGCCAACCACCTATAGCACCCTTTTGAACGGAGCCGACATTGCCCGTTGCAACTGCAAGAGGAGCGCTATCGTTGGCGTTAGGATAAGCATCATTATCATCGTCCATGTACAACGTGCCTTGCTCGACATATGCGAGCACCGCATCTGAAAACCAGCGTTCCGAAATACAGCGACGAACCCAAGCCTCAACAGCGCCATAATATTTGCGACTACATTTTAGAAGGGACACCTTTTTAACGGTTTCAATAATATGAGGCTTGTGGCGAATAATCGAATCCACAATGTCACCGCGCTCCACCTTTGTATCTACCAAGAACATTAAAAGCTCAAGCTGCATAATTGCACATACAAGGCGGGTTGCAGGGCTGTTCAAGTTTGTTTCATGCGATTTATGATAAAATGGAGGTTCACCACAAACGCCTGACATAGCCTCTGGAAAGGCAGACGCGATATTATCTAATGAGATCGTGCCTTTCTTAATATAGTGTTCAGCATCAATAGCGCAACTCATGAAGATAAGCTCATCGTAACTGTAGTCGTCGCCATATATAGAAAGCAGAGTAATAAAAATGGCGGAAACGTTTTTGGCGATTAATTTGTAATTGTTGATTAAACACATAGTAACCTCCATATCATTAGCTGGTGTTTTGGATTTCACTACTTATCCCGGAACTTCATTTGTATCTGTTCAAGGCGATAGCTTGCGAGCTCATCGCTGATCCCAAGTTCCTTATACGACATCTTTAGAACTGCGTGACTTATTGCTATAAAACAATTTTGCCACGAACAATACTGTGGTAGCAACGCCCCAGAGCGCAACAAGAACACCACCTATGTGGTATATATAAGAAAACATCTTGCCTAACACGGGAATTGTGCCGATTTTTACAATAAGTTCAAGATACCATTTTATGATATTTTTACAAAAACCAACGTCGATAAAAGTGAATAAAATCGTGCTGATTACTGAAAATATAATTATAAAGAAAATAAACCAGGAGTGAGATCCGTTATTCTTTGAATATACTTCGCAATATATTAGTGCGGCAATTACTGATATAGTCAGGGGGAGCACTATGCCGCACCCAAGATTGCACACATTCTTACACACAAGGGAAAACATCAGGGAGATCAAATAATGTTTGAATGTAATAAGCAGATACACGGCATAGCGATGAATCAAAGCAAAAGGGAACTGGATTACGTTGAACACGAGCGTAACTACATAATATGTAAGTGAATAGAGGCATATGATTTCCATCAATATACGCAACATATAATTATAATCCTCCTAAAAATAAAGCACTCCTTATTGTTCTTGAAACATCATCTGTATCTGTTCGAGACGGTAATTTGCAAGTTCGTCACTAATTCCAAGGCTTTCGGCGATATCATGCACAGGCATGTACATTAATTCTGAGAATCGTTCATCAGGCATAATTAAGTCAATTGCAAACCTGTCCGCCTCATGCTCATATTTTGCCTTTACAAGGTGTGTCCTGCTGTCTATGAACGCGGCGTTCGCTTCGCTGTGAAGGAATGAGTGCCCGAGTTCATGGGCGCAAACAAAGCTACGCTCAAATTCAGTCAGGCATTCGGCGATATAAATGATATGGCATCGATGGATGCGCTGATAAAAACCTCGAAAGTCGGTTAATGGTACGGTAAGCAGAATACGACCGGTTGACTGAGCCAGAAGAAAAGGATCGCGCGTACCGTACTGAGAAACAAGACGATCAACGATACCTTTTTTCACAGCTTAATCCTTTCGGTATTTCTTGGGCGTAAAACGTTCCTTGTTTTTAAGCTTTGCGGCTTCCAAGCCGAGGCGCATGGCGGCAAGCAAAGATTCTTTTGCTTCAGGGGAAAGCGGTTCTCCGTTAAACATCAACCCTTCTCCGGATTCCAACGAAGCTTCAATTGCGGCCATATCGCGTGCTATGTCGCGGTTATCACGCGGAGTGAGAGCCGAAGAAGCGTCAGAAGCAGCTTGCGCATTTACAGGAGAACCATCACGCCCCAGGAGATAGTCGGTGGATACGTTGAAAATATTAGCAATGGCTGTTAAGGTACTTGGATCAGGGCATGTTTTATCGGTTTCCCATTGACTAACGGCCGTCTGATGCACATTGAGCATCTTGGCAAACTCGGATTGGCTATACCCCGCTTTCCTGCGTAGCTGCTTTATCACGTTCAATCCTCTCACCTCCAATATAAAGATAATAGCATCACTAATATTTAAAGTAAATAACATTTAATTAATAATAGAAATACTATTGACAGCAAACGAATGGAGGGATATTATAATAGTACAACTATTAAAAAGAGGGAGAAAAATGAAAAACACTATTAAAACGTTGCGGGATAATCTTGGGATGACACAGGATCAGCTTGCACAAAAATTGGATGTCACACAAGGAGCGGTGGCTCAGTGGGAGGCAGGTTTATCAAAACCAGAAATAGGGAGATTGCCTAAACTCGCAAAAGTTTTAGGTGTTACCGTTGATGATCTTCTCCGCGAGCCAACCAATCAAGCGAACTAAGGAGGACGGAATGAACAAGAAGAATTTATGCCCATTTTGTCAGTATGCAGTGCCGCAGAAGAACAGTGGGCTGGGGATTGTCGACTGCCCATGCAAGGGGTACGGAAATGCACATCAAACGGAATGTGCCAGCTTCCGCGAAAACAGCCGGTTGACAAGCCTGAAGGAGGCTGCCATTGAAGCAATCAAGGCGTTTGACTGTTTAAACGAAGATGAGAACCACTCCAAAGCAGCATTGCAAAGGGCATCCATCCGGTCGTGCGCCATGCAAGAGGCATTTGCAATCATGATGGACATCAGCTATGACGATGCGGCAGAAATGTTGCGGGAATGGACGAAAGAACAAGCGAGTTAGCACATGTCAAAGCAAAGAAAGATCGACAAGAGACTGTTTAAATGTACGCTCTGCGGGCTGGAACAGTACGCGCCATGCAGGATAGGGCACAGGTCGTACGCTGGCCACATCAAACACATGTACTGCATAAACTGCCGGGAGCGCACGGAACACAGGCAAATTGACGGAAGCCATATGAAGGGCGGGAGCAAAGAACCAGGTGAGTTGCCTGCATCATAAAGCATTGCGCGATGAAAGCAGGAGGGGCACGTGAATCGGATAGCATTTACAAGAAAAGTGCAAGAGAATTTCGCAGAAGAAAACGCAAAAGAGTTTATTCGCGTGGGGCATATCGCAGATGCGCACGAAAAGCAAACAAAGCGTGCGGAGAAGTAAAAGATTGGCCGGGAGGTCAAGAGACAAGCCGAGCATGAGTAAGCTATATAAGCAAAACATGGGAGGCAATAGATGAAAAGAGAGGGGAAAGAAATGGAAGGCGCGGTCAAAGGGACTGAAATCACGGCGGGAGCCGCGCAGGCAATATTTGATGTATTGTGTGAAATCTATTGCCGCACGAGGCCAATAAAACAAAGGATTATCGTGCTGGACGAAAAGGAACCCAAGGAAAAGGAAAGCGAAGAAGATGCCGGCCGCGATGGACAGGCAGAGGCATCGTGAATTGCTGGGGAGGACAAGCATGGCAAAAAAGCTTAAGAGCGCGTTTGTGGACAACCTGTACGAATGCTACGAGTGCGGGAGCTATGATTGGATAGAGCTGCATCATATCTTCGGGGGAAGCAACAGGAAGCACAGCGAGGAATGCGGCTACATCCTGCCGCTGTGCCACCGGTGCCACAATGAACCGCCAAACGGGGTGCACCACAACAAGGCGAAGCGCCGGGAGTATCAGCGCATGGCGCAGGAGCATTTCGAGATCGACCACACGCGAACGGAATTCATACTGCTGTTCGGCAGGAACTATTTGGACATGGAGGACATATGAACTACTTCGGATTATTTTTCAGCTTCACCCTGCCGGGGGTAATTCTTGGCATCCTGATCGCCATAGCGGTCGCGCAGGGCGTACAGCGCAGGACGCA